>WNFD01000015.1_pt1 | contig 160686 bp, 163 predicted proteins | sample 5400491 | NCBI WGS metagenome assembly WNFD01 (sample SAMN13153343, study PRJNA577476) | soil metagenome | isolation source: 120 cm saprolite under Douglas fir tree site 2 hole 2 replicate 2 | place: USA:California | collected 2015-04-18 | reverse complement strand
CATCCATTTCTTGGCCGCCATCGACAATGCCGGCTACTTCGAGGCCGACGTCTCCACGTACAACCTCTTCCGCGACAAGCTCGGCAGCGAGCCCTACCGGATCGGCACGGACGGCTGCGTGCGGCCGCTGGAGAAGCCCGGCCTCGGAGTCGAGATCGACGAGGTGTTTCTGATAGCTCACCCGGTGATCGAGGGCCCCGGCTATGTTTGAGGACCGTGGCGGTCTGCGCCTGTCCACCACTTCCGAGCGCGCCGCCGAGCAGTATCGGCTTGGCGTCGACGCGTTCCTTTCCGCCAGCGCAGGCGTCGAAGAGGCGTTCGAGTCGGCGCTCGCCGCGGATCCGGACTTCGCGCTGGGCCATGCCGCGCGGGCCCGGGGCCTCCAGGCCCGCGGCGCCGTCCCCGCCGCCAAGGAGGCGATTGGCCGCGCGCGCGGGCTCGCGGCCGCCGTCACGCCGCGCGAGCGCCGCCACATCGAGGCGCTCTCCCTCGCCATCGAGGGCGATCTGACGGGCGGCCTCGCCCTCGTGCGCGAGCATCTCGCGGACACGCCGCGCGATGCCCTCGTGCTGTCGCTCGTCACCGGGGTCTACAGCCTCGTCGGGGCCAGCGGCCGGCGGGATCGCGACACGCTGCTGCGGGACCTGCTCGACGGGGTCGCGACCGCCTACGAGGACGACTGGTGGTTCCTGGGCATGCACGGCTTTGCCTGCACGGAGTCGGGCAACCCGGCGGAGGGCCGGCGCAAGATCGAGCGGTCGCTGACTCTCCGGCCGCGCAACGCGAACGCGGCCCACGCCCTCGCGCACGTCTTCTATGAAGAGGGCGATAGCCTCGGCGGGGCGGACTTCGTGAACGGGTGGATCCCGGGGTACGAGCGCACCGCCCAGCTGCATTGCCATCTCTCCTGGCATCTCTCGCTCTTCGAGCTCGGGGCGGGGCGCGGCGCGCGCGCGCTCGCCGTCTACGAGGACAGCATCCGTCCCGGCGTGGCGCGCTCCGCGGCCACGGGGGCGGTGGCGGACAGCAGCGCGTTCCTGTGGCGCTGCCAGCTCTGGGGAGTGGGGCCTCCCGAGCTTCCCTGGAGCGAGATCCGGGATTTCGCGACGCGGTCCTTTCCGCGGCCGAGCACGGCCTTCGCCGAGGCCCACATCGTCATGGCGCTGGCGGCTGCCGGCGACCACGCGGCGGTCGAGAGCCGGCTCGCGGAGCTGCGGCGCATGGAGCGCGAAGGACGCCAGCCTGCCGGCCCCGTGGTCGCCGACGTCGCCGAGGGCATGGCCGCCTACGCGCGGGGTGACTACGCCGAGGCGATCCGGCTCATCCAGCCGGTCTTCGAGGAGATCGTGCGGGTGGGGGGCAGCCGCGCCCAGCGCGACGTCTTCGAGCAGACGCTGCTGAGCTCGTATCTGCGGGCGGGCCGCGTCGAGGATGCCGAAGGACTTTTCCGCCGGCGCCTCGAGGGCCGCCCCGCCGTGCCGGGCCATCTCTCCCCCTCGTCCCCTTCACGAAGGGAGAGGAGCTGAGCTACTTCCTGGGCTCCGGCGCGGCCGGCGGATTCTTGGCGCGGATCGCCGCCGCGGCTTCCTGCATCTGCTTGACGACACTGGGCCGGAAGCGCGCGCGCCAGAGCTCCGCAAGGGCATCGTACGTGCTGGCCAGGAGCGGGTGAATCGGGTCCATCCGGTACGCTTCCTGGAGCGCCTCTCCGTAGAGCGTCTCGGCGCGGACGTAGTGCTTGACGTGGAGAGCCCCGCGCGCATTGTCCATGGTCTTCTGCCACACGGCGGTCTGGTCCGCGGCGACCATGGTCGCGCCCGCCTCTGCCTCCTGTTGCTCTCTCTGGCAGCTCCCGGCCCGCGTGTCGCACACCCGGACCGTGGCAAGGTACGACAGAGCAGCCTGGAGCTCGTTCTCCGTAGGCGGGTAGGGACGCCAGGCAAGATGGATCGCGTACAGCGCGTCCTTGCCTTGGACGACAAGGAAGAGCGCGCTCTCTGGCTGAGTCGATCCCGCGCACTGCGTGATCCGCGCGAAGAACCGGCTGGCCGGGAGCCCGCTCACGGTGACAGGATCGCGGGGATAGATCTGCGCACCCTGGCACGCCGCCCGGAGGGTGTTCGTCTCGGCCCGCTCATACTGAGAGAGCGAGGTGCCGTCTCGTCGAATCTCGACCGCGATCAGCCTGGTCCAGTTGGCCACCGACTGGTTCTCGGTCACGAACTCGATGGGCCGATCGATGTTTCCCGAACTCTTCGCGCTGAGCTTCCAGCCGAGAGGTATGGCCGACAGAAGGTTCTCGCCGGGTGGAAGGGTCGGCACTGGGGAATTGGCGATCGCGGGCAGGACGGCAGTCGCGAGCAGCACGAGGGCGAGCGCAAAACGAACCATACTTCACTGTACGCGCCTTCGAGGCCTGGGCGTCTCCTTATGTGTGACCTTGACGATGATGTCGCGGGTGATGCGGAACACCTTGTAATCGCTACGGTAGGCAGGGGCGGCTGTGTCGGCCGCCCTCTTGCTCGCTAGTACACCTCGTCGCGCTCGCCGAACTCGAAGGCCTCGGTGCGGTCCTGCAGCTCCTCGGGGGTGACCAGGCCCTTGTCGGCGAGGAGCCGCTCGAAGGAGGCGAGCCAGCGCTCGTAGTAGCGCGAGTCCTCGCCGCGCGACTCGGCCTGCGTGATGGTGGCGATCAGGCTGCGCTGAAACTCCTCCCAGCCGTACATGCGCTGGTCGTGCAGCGCGACGGCCATGCCGAAGATACGTCCCTCCCAGGGCTCCTCGAAGACGAGCTCACCGTTCTTGCGCGGGGCCGCCACCGGCCCCGTCATGTTGGCGACGAGGCGATCGGGTCGCGCGTCATCCAGCAGCGACGCGGGCAGCAGCGACGCGGGCAGCAGCGACGCGGGCAGGAGCGTCGCGGGCGGCGGCACGCGGCAGGCCGCGGGCTGGGGCGCGCCGGGGCGCAGGTGAAGATCGGTCACGGGCCGGCCATCGGGGCGCTCTTCCCAGGTCGACGCCGTGAAATGGTAGGCGGCGAGGGCGGCGGGGGGCGGCGACCACGTCTGCGCGTCGACCATGACCTCGATCCAGTCATAGAGTGAGAGGACCTGCTCGTCGGAGGAGATCGAGTGGAACCAGGCCTGGCGGCCGTCGAAGAGGAGCATCACCACGTTGGCGAGCGCGCAGGGCCCGAGGCAGCCCCCGATGGTCAGGTGCACGCGATTGCGGAGCTCGCGCCGCTCCCATTCGTGGTGGTAGAGGTCGCGCGGGACGGGCGCATAGCCGTCCTGGACGCGCCCGCAGCAGCAGCCGTCGGCGCACACGAAGAGCTGACCCAGCATGCGCGCGACGTGGATGCGCCGGCCGTCGGCGCGATTGACGATGTTCCGCACGGTCAGCGAGCGGCCGCGGGCGCCTGCACGAGGGCCACGCCGATCATGGCATCGCGCGTGACGAGGGCGGCCAGCTCCGGCTCCGAGAGCCCGTCGGTGCCTTCGGGGCGCCGGGGCAGCACCATGTAGCGGATCTCTGCGCTCGAGTCCCATATGCGGATCTCGGTCTCGGTGGGCAGGTCCACGCCGAACTCATTCAGGACCACGCGGGGCTCGAGCACCGCGCGGGAGCGATAGGCGGGAGACTTGTACCAGACGGGCGGCAATCCCAGCACGATCCACGGGTAGCAGGAGCAGAGAGTGCACACGACCATGTTGTGAACAGCGGGCGTGTTCTCGATCACCACCATCTTGTCCCCGCCCCCGCGCCCGGAGAGGCAGAGCTCGGCGAGGGCCGCCGTCCCATCGGCAAGGAGCCGCTGCTTGTAGGCAGGATCGATCCACGCGCGCGCGACCACCCTGGCACCGTTCATCGGGCCCACGTCCTTCTCGTAGGTCTGCACGACCTTGTCCACGACTTCCGTCGAGAGGAGGCCCTTCTCGATGAGGAGGGACTCGAGCGCCCGCACGCGGTGGACCACCCAGGGCTCGGGCTCGGAATGATGGCTGCCCATGTCAGGTCTTCTCCGCGGGCTGGAGGTAGCTCTCCCAGAGATCGATGTGGACGCGCGCCTTCGGCTCGGCGGCGTCGCCCCAGAGCTCACCCGACTCGAAGCTCACGCTGTAGAGTGGTTCGGGGCAGCGCCCGCGCCCGTGGGCATGGGCGTCCGGCAGGATATAGACGCCGTGGAAGAGGTGGATGCGCCCGCGATGCCCGCGCGCATAGCCGGGCAGCCGCGTGTGACCGCGGGGCTGCCAGTTGCGCGTGATCACGGCATCGCCCGGCTTGAAGCGTGGCGCGGGGTCGGGCTCGCTCTTCTCGGCCATGCCCTTGCGCACCACGTTCATCACCCGGGCGAGCAGCTCGGGGTCCTTGCGGTCGGAGAGCGGCTCGGTGGGATTCGCCTCGAAGTGCTTGGTCCGCGCCTCGAGCTCCTCGCGCTGGATCACGCCCTTCTCGACGAGGAGCGTCTCTACCGAGGCCAGCCAGTGCTCGTAGTAGCTCGTGTCGAGGTAGCGCTGCTGCCCCATGCGCTCGATGGCGTGGCGGAACTCGTCGATGTTGTAGATGCGCTTGACCATGCCGATGAGGTTCATCACGAGGACGGCCTTCTCCCAGTCCGCGTGGAAGGAGGGCTCGTTCGCCTCGCGCTCGATGGGACCGAAGCCGTGCTTGCCGCCGAGGTCGTGGACGCCGTTCATGATTGGCGGATGATCCCGCGAGGACGCAAGGCTGTCAAGCCGTGCTAGCCTCCCGCGAGCTTGACTCGATGGCCGAGGGCGCGGAGACGCTCGGCTATCCGGTCGCGATGGTCGCCCTGGATCTCCACGGCGCCCTCCTTGACGGCGCCCCCGGCGCCGCACAGGCGCTTGAGGTCGGCCGCTCGCGCTTCGAGCTCGCGGGGAGGCAGACCGCGAAGCACGGTCACGACCTTGCCGTTGCGCCCGCCGCGCTCGCGAAAGATTCGCACCACGCCGTCCCCCGGCACACTCGGCGCGGGCGTCGTGAGCGAGCGCCGCGGCTCGGGCTCGCCCATACGTCCCTTATCTGTGGAGTAGACGGGCCGGCTGTTCTTCACGGCTCCCCCGGCAGGTCGGGATCGTGGACGTGCTGTACGGCCCGGACGGCGGCTACACCGACTACCACGACGTCCACACCAACCTCGACGAGCTCTTCCTCGTCACGCGCGTCCTCGCTCTCACCGCCCTCGAGGCCGCGACCTAGCGCCCGTCAATCCCGGTCGCGGATCAGCGGTGCGGTGGAGCAATGGATGCCGCCTCCGTTCTTCTCGCACTCGCTGTAATCGATGGGCACCACCTCGATGCCGTGGCTGACGAGCCGCTCCGCCGTGGCATCGCCGTTGTTGATGGCGAGCAGGACCTTGCCGGGGCGCAGGGCGAGCAGGTTGACCACGTGCGGGTTGTCGGCGTGGTCCACCTCGATCCACTTGATCTTGAGCTCCTTGAGCGTGTCGAGGAGCCGCCACGGCACCCGGTTGATGTTCACGAGGGCGACGTCCTGGTCGACCATGAGGATCTCCCCGTCGATGTGCATGGCGTAGCCGGCGAGGTCGATCTTGACGAGCCGGACACTCTGGGCGGCGAGGACCTCCTCGACCTGGCGCACGCCCTCCTCGTTCTGGCGATACGAGAGGCCGACCAGCGCCGTGTGCTCGTTGAGCCAGCAGAAGCTCCCTCCCTCGAAGAGGCCGCTGCCGTGGATGGTGCGGAGGATGGGCATGCCGAGCTCGGCGACTTTTCGCGTGACGTAGGCTTCTTCGCCGCGGCGGCCCTGACCGGGCTTGGCGCCCACGGGCCCCATGCGGCAGACGACGGCGCCGCCGGAGACGGCGACGACGTTGTCGCGCGTGTACATGGCCTTGGGGTCCGTGGGCGCGCCCTCCACGTAGACCACCTCGGCGCCCGCGCTCCGGAGCGCCGCCACCATCTGGTCGTGCTCCGACTGCATCTTGGCGATGTCGGGGGCCTTGTCGTTACGGTAGTACCACTGCTGCTCGTCGTCGATGAGCGCCTCGATGGCGGGATCGTACTTGTCGTTCGACATGACACGCATCTCGTCGCCGGGACGGTGTACGAGCACCATCTTGAGGGGACCCACGTCGTTGTAGACCCCCCAGCGGCGCCCCCACACGCGGGCCTGCATCGCATCGTCCTCGAAGGGCGGCTGGGCCCGCGGGGGGATGCGCTTGAGCACTTCGTGGTAGTACTGCGGCGAATCCTTGAGGCTCATGGCCGGGCTCCTTCCTGTTCGAGCGCTGCGCTCACGCGGGTAGTGTAGCAAGTTCGCGCCGGGCTATACTCCCCGCGGTGAAGACGGACCTCCTTCTTATCCCCATGGGCGCGCGCTGGGTCGAGATGCGCTCGGCGGCCGTGGCCGCCGAGGAGGCCGGCTTCGACGGTCTCTGGACCTGGGACCATCTGCGCGATCCCGACGGCGACCCTGCCGGCGTCCCCGAGTGCCTGACCACGCTCGCGGCCCTGGCCGAGGTGACCAAGCGCGTGACCCTCGGGCCGCTCGTGCTGAACGTGTCCAGCCGGCACCCAGGTCTTCTCGCCAACATGGCAGCGACCCTCCAACAGATCTCGAGCGGGCGCTTCATCCTTGGCCTCGGCGCCGGTGGCAGCACGCAGACGCCCTATGCGCGGGAGCAGGAGGCGCTCGGCCTGACGGTCGAGCGCGATGGCGTCCGGGCGGAGCGCGTGGGAGAAGCCGCCCAGGTCTTGCGTCGCCTCTGGTCGGGCGACACCTCGAGCTTCTTGGGTACGCATTATCGCCTCGACAGGCCCTCCGGCTATCTGCGCGCCGACCCGGCGCCGCCCATCGTGATCGGAGGCTTCGGTCCTCGCATGGCGGCGATCGCGGGCACGCATGGCGACGGCTTCAATACCCAGGCGCGCCATCCCCAGCACGCGGATCTGGCGCGGGTCGCGCGTGACGCGCATGCGGCATCGGGCCGAGACGCCGCGCGCTTCAACCTGAGCGTCTTCGCGGGCCTCGCCCCCGCCTGGCTCCGCTCCGACTCGGAGACCCGCGCGACGCTCACGCGCCACCACGTCGACCGCCTCATTCTCTTGATCCAGCCGCCGTATGACGCGTCTCAGATCCGCGCGGCCGGCCGGCTTCTCACCGGCTGAGCGCGATCGCAGAGCGAAAGGACACCCATGGCGTATCCGGGATTCGACCTCACGGGCAAGGTGGCGCTCGTCACGGGAGGCAACAGCGGCATCGGGCTCGGCATGGCCGAGGCCATGGCCCAGGCCGGGGCTGCCGTCTGCATCTGGGGCACCAACGAGGACAAGAACGCCGCGGCCCTCGCCAGGCTCGAGGGCCATGGCGCCAAGGCCATGGCCCTCCGCTGCGATGTCAGTGACGAGGCGGCGGTGGAGAGATGCTTCGCGGAGACGGTCAGGGGGCTCGGCCGTGTCGACGCGTGTTTCGCCAACGCGGGCGTGGGGGGCGGCGGGCGCGCGAGGAACTTCGCCGAGATGCCGACGGCGGAGTGGCGACGGGTGATGAACGTCAACCTGGACGGCGCGTTCTTCACGTTGCGCGCGGGGGCGCGGCACATGATCGAGCGGGGCGGCGGGGGCTCGCTGGTCGCCACGGCGAGCCTGGCGGGCGTGATGGGTGCCGCGCGGAACGAGCATTACTCGGCGACCAAGGGCGGCGTCACGGCGATGATCCGCTCGATGGCCGTGGAGCTCGCGCGTCACCAGATCCGCGCCAACACGATCGTGCCGGGCTGGATCGACACGCCCATGACGGCGGGGCACCTCCACGGCGAGGCCTTCACGGAGAAGGTGCTCCCGCGGGTGCCGATGCGCCGGTGGGGCGTGGGCAGCGACTTCGGCGGCGTCGCCGTCTATCTCGCGAGCGCCGCCTCCAGCTACCACACGGGCGACACGTTCGTGATCGACGGCGGCTATCTCATCTTCTAGCATGCGTGCCGGTAACGCCCGCCCGAGCGGGGTCGTCTCGGTCCGGCTGCCTCTTGAAGACGCGGAACAAGTAGGCGAGCGAGGGAAAGAGCACGAGTGCTCCACCCGCCAATGCCCAGAGAACGAGCGTCAGCGTGAGCGGGGGCGCCGCCGCCTCGGCGATGGTCATCGTGGGCAGCACGAGGTACGGGTACTGGCCCAGGGCCCAGCCCCAGAGGATGAGCGAGACTTGCGCGGCGGCGGCCAAGCGCGCGAAGCGATAGCGCCGGACCCAGAGCGTGCCGATGGCGCCCAGGGCCGCCAGGCCCGTGACGATGTGGAGCGGCAGCGCCCAGACGGAAGCGGTGAGACCGCGAGCGACCGACGGCGCGCTCCACATCGCCATGGCCAGCGTGACGCCGGCGGCGACGAAGACGGCAACGGCGGCGGCGAGCGCTCGGCCTCGAAAATCCTCCTGGAGTGCCATGTCCCGCGCCTCCACCGTGAGATACACGGCGGCAAGGAAGGCGAAGAGGGTCAGCGTCAGCGCTCCCACCGCAAGACAGAAGGGCGTGAGCCACGGAGCGATGAATCCGCCGTAGAAGTCCGCCCGGTCCATTCGTGGCACGTCGCCTGACGCGACCGCGCCGAGGCAGATTCCGAGAAAGACCGGGGTCGCTGCGCTGGCGATCGCAAAAACGCGCCCCCAGTAGAGCGGCATCGCGCTGTTCTCGCCGTGGTGCGCTCGAAACGTGAAGGCCGAGCCGCGGAGCACGATGCCGATCAGCATGAGGGTCAACGGGATGTGCAGCGTGATGCTCAGCGCGGCGAAGGCCGGGGGAAAACACGTGAACAGCAGCACGATGACGATGATCAGCCAGACATGGTTCGCTTCCCAGATCGGCCCGATGGCTTCGGCAATCAGCGCCCGCTGGGAATCGCGTCGGGGCCCGGAGGCCAGAAGATCCCAGACACCGCCGCCGAAGTCGGCTCCGCCTAGAAGGACATAGCCGTTGAGGGCGACCACGATCAGTCCGGCCAGCACGTTGGGAAGCGTGAAGAGATCGGTCATCCGAGCTCCCGAGGCCGGGCACCACCCGGCATCTCTTCCTCTGCGTGTGTGGGGCTCTTGATCACCTGCAGGTACAGCAGCCACGCGACGATGACGCCGAGGAAGCAATACAGCAGAGTGAAGGCTAGAAAGGGAACGACGAGTCCGGGCATCGGCGTCACCGCGTCGGCCGTGCGCAGGACGCCGTGGATTACCCAGGGCTGCCGGCCCACTTCCGTCACGACCCAGCCCGCCTCGGTGCAGATGAATCCCATGGGCGCGGCGACCCCGAGCGCGCGAAGGAGCCATGGATGAGCTCTGAGGTCGCGTCGGCGCACCATGAGCGCGAGCGCCCATGCCGCCACCAGCGCCATGAAGCTGCCGAGCCCCACCATGACCTGGAAGGCGATGTGGACGGGTGCGACCGGCGGCCATTCCTCTCTCGGGAAGGCCTCGAGGCCCTTGACCTCGGCGCCGGGATCATGGAAGGCGAGCAACGACAGCCCCCTGGGAATCTCGAGGGCGTAGCGCGTCTCTCCCTTGGCTTCGTCCGGCCATCCGCCGATGCGGAGCGGTGCCCCCTTCTCCGTCTTGAACTGCCCCTCCATGGCCGCCAGCTTGACCGGCTGCCAGCGCGCCACCACACGGGCGTTCAGATCACCCGACAGCGGCTGGAGCAGAGCGGCGGGCGCGCCCACCAGGAGCGCCACCGCGAGGGCGCGACGGTGAAACGCGTTCCGCGGTTCACGCAGCAACGCCAGCGCGTGAATGCCGGCCACCACGAAGCCCGTGGACGCGTAGGCCGCCAGAGTCATGTGCAAGGTCTGGGCAAACGCCGCCGGATTGCGCATGGCGGCGACGGGGTCGATGTTGACGATCCGGCCGTTCACAAGATCGAAGCCGGCGGGCGTGTTCATCCACGCGTTGGCGATCACCACGAAGATGCCCGACAGCGCGCCGCTGAGCGCCACGAGGATACCCGCCGTGAGGTGAGCGCGCGGCGAGATGCGGTCCCAGCCGTAGAGATAGATCCCGAGGAATATCGCCTCGGTGAAGAAGGCAAAACCCTCCAGCGAGAACGGCATGCCGATGATGGCGCCGGCGTGCGCCATGAAGGCGGGCCAGAGAAGACCGAGCTCGAAGCTCAGCACGGTACCCGAGACGGCGCCGACCGCGAAGAGGATGGCGGTGCCCTTGGCCCAGCGGTGCGCCAGATCCAAGTAGATCCCGTCGCCGCTCCGTCGCCAGCGCCACTCGGCCACCACCATCAGCAGGGGCATGCCGATACCTACCACGGCGAAGATGATGTGGAAGCCGAGGGACATGGCCATCTGCGACCGCGCGGCTAGAAGATCGGTCACGGGCCCTCCGGGTGCGCGACCAGCAGCGCGCTAGAAGAGGGACCGCCGCGGTGGGCATCCACCGCCGCGGCCTCCAGGACAAAGACTACGCTACGGCAGTGGCTTCCAGAGCAAACTGTTGCGGGATTGCGTGGAGGGCGTGGTTGAGGCAAGATGCCGGCCAGTCATCGAGTCGCGTCAGAGGCGACGCCAGGAGCAGATCTCGAGTGCCCGACCAACGGAGGAGCACCCCATGACGACTCGCCGAACCTGGATGATCGCCGCGCTGATCCTGGCCATCGCGCTCGTCTCCGGCGCGGGCGCCGCCCCGCCCAAGGACGCCATCGTGATCGGTCTTCTCGCCGAGCCCGTGACCATGGATCCGCCGCAGATCACCGATCTCAACTCGGCGCGGGTGACCAAGCGCATCTTCGAGGGCCTGGTGGCCCAGGAGCTGGGCTCCTACAAGCTCGTGCCCGGGCTCGCGCGCTCCTGGGAGATCTCCAAGGACGGATTGATCTACACGTTCAGTCTCCGGGCCAACGTGACCTTTCACGACGGCACCCCGTTCAACGCCGAGGCTGTGAAGTTCTGCTTCGAGCGCCAGCTCAACGAGCAGGGCCCGTACTACAAGACGGGGACGTATCCCTACGTCAAGGGCTTCCTCGGCAACGTGCAGGGGGTCGAGGTGGTCAACCCGCTCACCGTGCAGATCAAGCTCAAGGCGCCCCTGACGCCATTTCTCCAGTACCTCGCGCACCAGTCGCTCTTCATCTACAGCCCGGAGGCGCTCAAGAAGCACGGCAAGGACATGGTCAAGAACCCCGTGGGCACGGGCCCCTTCAAGCTCGAGACGTGGGAGCCCGGGGTCAAGGTCGTCCTCGCGCGCAATGATCAATACTGGGGCGGGGCGCCCAAGGTCCGCCAGGCCATCTACGTTCCCATCATCGAGGCCCAGGCGCGGCTCGCCGCCATCAAGACGGGTGAGATCGATCTGACCATGGACGTGCCCCCCGACAGCCTCGACAGCCTGCGCAAGGACCCGAACATCATCGTGGCCGAGTCGAACTCCTCGGCCGTGTGGTACATCGCCCTCAATACGCGCCACGCCGTCCTCAAGGACAAGCGCGTGCGCCAGGCCATGAACTACGCGATCAACAAGGAAGCGATCATCCGCGACATCCTCAAGGGCACGGCCATCGTGTCCTCGGGTCCTCTGTCGCCCGTCTACGGCCCCTTCCACGAGGAGAAGACCACGCGCTATCCGTACGACCCCGAGAAGGCCAAGGCGCTGCTCAAGGACGCGGGCTACGCGGCCGGCTTCGAGGTCATCTTCTTCGTCCCCGAGTCGGGCTCGGGCATGCAGCAGCCCGTGGAGATGGGTACGGTCATCCAGGCGCAGCTCCAGGCCGTGGGCATCAAGGCCAAGATCCAGACCATGGAGTGGGGCGCGTACCTGAAGAAGTACCTCGACGGCCCGGACATGGCGGAGATGTCGTGGAATCCCTCCATCGGTGATCCCGACCACGTCACCTACATGCTCCTCTCCTCGGATCGGTTCCCGCCCGCCTTCAACGCGGGCTTCTATCAGAACGCCCGAGTCGACGAGCTCCTCCGCAAGGGCCGGACCACGGTGGGCGACGCGGAGCGCGCGGCCATCTACAAGGAGGCCCAGCGCATCATCAGCGACGAGGCGCCGTGGATCTTCATCGACCACGGGCGGCAGATCATCATCCACCGGAAGCGCGTGCAGGGCTTCAAGCTCCACCCGAACTTCGATCTCGTGCTGACGCAGGTGTGGCTGCAGTAGGGGGCGGCGGGCTTCCCGCCTACGCCCTCCGCCGCCTGTTCCTCGCCGTACCCGTGCTGTTCGGGGTCTCGGTGCTCGTCTTCGCCGTCCTGCACCTGGCGCCGGGGGATCCCGCCGCCATCATGCTCGGCGCCCAGGCGACCAAGGAGGACGTCGTGCGCCTCCACCGCGATCTGGGCCTCGACCAGCCGCTCGTCATCCAGTACGTGCGGTGGATGGGCCACGTCCTCCAGGGGGATCTCGGCCGCTCCATCCCGCTGGGCCGGGCCGTCCTCCCCGAGGTGCTCCTGCGCTTCAAGGCCACCCTGGTGCTCACGGCGGGCGCGCTCCTGATCGCGATCCTTCTGGGCCTTGCCGCGGGCATCGTGTCGGCGGTCAAGCAGTACACGTGGCTCGATCGCATCAGCATGGGGGTGGCCGTCACCGGGGTGAGCCTGCCCGTCTTCTGGACGGGGATCATGCTCATCCTGCTGTTCGCGCTCCAGCTCCGCTGGTTCCCCTCGAGCGGGATGAGCTCGCCCTATGGCAGCGGCGTGGCCGACGTGATGTGGCATCTCGTCCTGCCCGCGGTGACGCTCGGCACCGCCTCCGCCGCCGCGCTCGCGCGCCTCACGCGCTCGAGCGTGCTCGAGATCATCCGGCAGGACTACGTCCGCTCGGCGCGTGCCAAGGGCCTCGCCGAGCGTGCCGTCATCGCGCGGCACGTGCTCAAGAACGCGATCAATCCCATCATCACGGTGCTGGGGCTGCAGGTGGGCTTTCTCCTGGGCGGGGCCATCCTGACGGAGACGGTCTTCTCCTGGCCGGGGCTCGGCTCCATGATGGTGCGCGCCATCCAGGCGCGCGACTACCCTCTCGTCCAGGGCGGCGTGCTCCTCATCGCCACGACCTTCGTGCTCGTCAACCTCGTGGTCGATCTCCTCTACGCCGTCTTCGATCCGCGCATCCGCTATGACTGATCTCGTCCGCCTGTTCCGCAAGAGCAGCTCGGCCGTCTTCGGGCTGGGGCTCGTGGCCGTCATGGCCGTGCTCGCGGTGCTGGCGCCGTGGATCGCCCCGCGCGACCCCGATGTCATCGACACCGCGCGGCGCCTCGCGCCCATCCTGACGGCCGGGCACCCGCTCGGCACCGATGAGTTCGGGCGCGATCTCCTGAGCCGCCTCCTCTTCGGCGCGCGCATCTCCCTGGTGGTGGGTCTGACCGCGACGGCCCTGGCCGCGCTCGTGGGCTCGCTGTGCGGGCTCCTCGCCGGCTTCATCGGGCGCTGGGTCGACCAGCTCATCATGCGGTCCATCGATACGCTGCTCGCCTTCCCGTACTTTCTCCTCGCCGTGGCCATCATCGCTGCCCTCGGGCCGGGTCTCGTCAACGGCATGGTCGCGGTCGCCGTCGTGAACATTCCCTTCTACGGGCGGATCGTGCGGGCCACCGTGCTCTCCGTGAAGCAGACGGACTACGTCGAGAGCGCGCGGGCTCTCGGGATCTCCGAGCTGCGCCTCGCCCTCACCCATGTGCTGCGCAACTGCCTCGCTCCTCTCATCGTGGCGGTCACCCTCAACGTGGGCGGGATGATCACCGCGCTGGCCGGGCTGTCCTTTCTCGGCCTGGGCGTCCAGCCGCCGACCTCCGACTGGGGGAGCATGCTGTCGGCGAGCCGCCAGTATCTCAACGTCGCGCCGCACGTGGCGGCGCTGCCGGGCATGGCCATCTTCCTGACCGTGCTCGGCTTCAATCTCCTGGGCGACGGGCTGCGCGACGCGCTCGACCCCCGCCTCCGCTGAGGTGACCATGCCCGAGACACCGAATCCTGAGGCCGTGGCGCTCTTCGCGCTGGTCGCGAATCGCTATGGCGGCCGACTCACCACGGAGCAGCTCGACGAGATCAAGAAGATGGTGGAGGGCCAGGTCGAGGCGGCGCGCGCGCTCCGCGCGGTGAGGCTCAGCAATGCTGACGAGCCCTTTCAGACCTTCACGGCGTACCGGAGTGAGCCGTGAGCTCTGAGCTTCTCTTCAAGCCCGTGCGCGAGCTGGCCGCCCTCGTGCGCGCGCGTCAGCTCTCGCCCGTGACGCTGACCGAGCTCTACCTCGATCGGCTCGAGCGCCTGGGCCCGAAGTACAACGCCGTGGTCACCATCACCCGCGCGCGCGCGCTGAGCCAGGCGCGGCGCGCGGAAGGGGAGATCGCGGCGGGGCGGTACCGGGGCGCCCTTCACGGCATTCCCTATGGCGCCAAGGATCTCCTCGCCACCGCGGGCACGCTCACGACGTGGGGCGCCGCGCCGTATCGCGAGCAGCGGTTCGACTTCGACGCCACCGTGATCGGCAAGCTCGAAGACGCGGGCGCCGTCCTCTGCGCCAAGCTCGCCATGATCGAGCTGGCGGGGGGCATGGGCTATCGTCAGCCGACGGCATCGTTCACCGGACCTTGCATCAACCCATGGGACACGGGCGTCTGGACGGGCGGTTCTTCCAGCGGGTCGGGAGCCGCGGTGGCGGCAGGACTGGTGCCCTTTGCCATCGGCTCGGAGACCTGGGGCTCCATTCTCTCCCCGGCGGGCTATTGCGGTCTCGCGGGGCTGCGTCCCACGTACGGCCGGGTCAGTCGCCACGGGGCCATGGCATTGTGCTGGACCCTCGACAAGCTGGGGCCGCTCGCCCTCACCGCGGACGACTGCGGGCTCGTCCTCGAGGCCATCGCGGGCGCTGACTCCGCCGACCCCACGGCGAGCGAGCGCCCTTATCGCTACGAGGCGGCCGGTCGCCGAGGATTTCGCTTCGGCGTGATTCCGGACGTCACCGACGGCTGCGAGGAGGCGGTCATCGCGAACTTTCGCCGCTCCCTCGACGCGCTCGCGAAGATCGGGACGGTGGAGGAGGTGGCGCTGCCCGATCTGCCCTTCGAGCAGATCACGCGCACCATTCTCCAGGTCGAGGCGGTCAGCGCCTTCGAGGACCTGATCGAGAGCGGCCGCATCGCGGAGTTGACCGCTCCCGAGGATCGCTTCACGCCCTACGCGCGCGAGGCCATCCTCGCCCAGGACTACCTCAAGGCCGTGCGGCTGCGCGGGGTGATGGCGCGCGAGATCGACCGCGTGATCAGCCGGTTCGACGCGCTGGTGGCCCCGGGACGGATCAACGAGGCGCCCCGGCTGGGTCAGGAGTTCAGGAGCGCGATCCGCGCCACCGCAAAGGACGTGATGGGCGCCGTCGGCAATGGGGCGGGCCTACCCGCGGTCTGCGTGCCGAACGGGGTGGGCGCGCGCGGCCTACCGACGAGCCTTCAGTTCATGGGACGCGCGTGGGAGGAGAACCGCGTGCTCGACGCGGCCCGCGCGTACCAGTCGCTCACGGACTGGCACACGCGACATCCGAAGCTCGACTAGCGCCCGCCGGATTGGTGGCGGCAAACGGTCGAAGCAGGCCATGCGGAACTGCAGGTCCGCTTCGAGCGCCGGCTTTGCCGGCGCAATCGGCTTGGGGGGAGGTTCGGAAGGGGGGCGACGCCCCCCTCCGAATTACTAGCGCGGCTGCGGCGTAGCGCTCGGGGGCGGTCCCGACGGCGGAGCGGGCGGGTTCGGCACCCACACCCACTTGTAAGGCGTGCTCACCCCGTCGCCCTGGAGGATGTAGCGCCCTTCCGCGAAGACGACCTCACGATCGACCTGGGGAGCCTGCGGCTGCGTGTAGGTGGGAGCGGGGGCGGGAGAGCTGTAGACAACCGCCGGCGCGGGATAGTAGGAGGGGTAGTAGTACGGGTAGTAGTACGGCCAGGGATAGAAACCACAGCAGGGGAAGCCCACCCCGACCCCTACGAAGACCCTGCTGCCTCCACGGTGCCAACCATGGTGGCCGCCCCCACCTGCCTCCGCGGCCATCGGGACGAGGGCCGTCAGAATTGCCAGCAATCCCAGAACCGCCAGGGCTTTTTTCATAACCGCTCTCCCTCGCACTAGGCTCGCTTCAACAGGTCGGTCTGGATCGGAAGCTGCCTGATGCGCTTGCCCGTCGCTGCGAAGATCGCATTGCACACCGCGGGAGCGACCGTGGGCACGCCCGGCTCGCCGAGTCCGCCCGCCGCCTCCCCAGAGTTCAGTATATGCACATCCATGACGGGCGCTTCGTCAATTCGCAGCATGGGATAGTCGGTGAAGTTGGTCTGCTTCACGCGCCCGCGATCGATGGTGATCTGGCCGTAGTACACGGCGGTGAGGGCGTAGATGGCGCCGCCCTCCATCTGGGCCTTGACCTGGTCGGGATTGACGGCCAGGCCCGGGTCGATGACGCCCACCAGCTTGTGCACGCGCACCTTGCCGTCAGGCGCCACGGACACTTCCGCCACGTGCGCCGCGTAGCTCGCATAGGAGAAGCAGACGGCGATGCCCCGCGCGCGGCCGGCGGGAAGGGGGGAGCCCCAGTTGGCCTTGCTCGCGGCCAGCTCGAGCACCGCCTTGTGGCGCGGGGCCTTGCCGAGCAGGCTGCGCCGGAACTCGAAGGGATCCTTGCCCGCGGCGTGCGCCATCTCGTCCACGAAGCTCTCGACGATGAACGCGTTCTGCGAGGTGCCGACGGAGCGCCAGAAGCCGAGCGGGATGCCGTAGTCCTTGTGCACCCACTCGACCCGCACGTTGGGAATGTCGTAGGGCATGTTGCGGGCGCCTTCCATGGCGGTGCCATCGATGGTCCCCGCCTGCGCGCGACCCTTCTGGATGAGGATGCCGGGGCCAACCACGCGATTCCACCACGCCACGGGCTGGCCCTTGTCGTCGAGGGCGGCCTTGAAGATGTTGTAGGTCGCGGGACGGTAGAAGCTGTGCTGGAGATCGTCCTCGCGCGTCCAGATCACCTTGACGGGCGCCCCGACAGCCTTGGACGTCTCCAGGGCGTCCACGATGAAGTCCTGCTCGCCCCGCCGTCCAAAGCCGCCGCCGAGGAAGGTGGTGTTGACGACGACCTTCTCCACGGGCACGCCCGAGATACGCGCCCCCGTGATCTGGGTGCCTCCCGGATTCTGCGTGGGCGCCCAGATCTCGCAGGAATCGGGCTTCACGAGGGCGGTGGCGTTCATCGGCTCCATGCACGCGTGCTCGAGGAACGGCACCTGGTAGATCCCCTCCACTGTCTTGCCGCCCGCGGCGAGGCTCTTGTCGGCGTCGCCGTCATTGCGCGCGACCTGTCCCGTCTGGCCCGACGCGGCCTCATACCCCTGGCTGATGCTCGCGCTGCTCACGACGGCCACCGGACCCTCGTCCCATTCAACCTTGAGCGCCTTGCGCCCACGCGTCACCGTCCAGAACGAATCGCCCACCACGGCGACGCCGTTCGAGACCTGGACCACGTGCTTGACGCCCCGGATGCGCTTGGCCGCCGTGGCGTCGAAGCTCTTGACCTTGCCGCCGAAGACAGGGCAGCGCTCGATCGAGGCGATGAGCATGCCCGGCACCTGGACGTCCATGCCGTAGATGGCCGCGCCGTTGACCTTGAGCGGCGTGTCGCGACGGGGCATGGCCTTGCCGATGTAGCGGAACTGATCAGGCGTCTTGAGCTTGGGGTTCTGCGGCACGGGCAGCTTGGCCGCCTTGTCGACCAGCGCGCTGTAGGGCAGCCGCCGGCCCGTCGACTTGTGAACGACCGCGTCCGGCTCCGTGGTCACGTCGTCCAGCGGCACGCCCCACTCGTTGGCGCCCGCCTGCATCAGCATCTCGCGCGCGGCCGCTCCCGCCTTGCGCAGCATGGTGATGTGATCGCGCACGCCGCGGCTGCCGCCATAGGACTGGGTGTTCGTGACTGGGTTCGCGTAGAGCTTGGGATTGGCGGGGGCCTGGTCGACGCGGACCTTCGCCAGATCCGTATCGAGCTCGTCGGCCACGATGGCCGGCATGGTCGTGAGCGATCCCTGACCCATCTCGACGACGGAGTTGACGATGGTGACGAGACCGTCACGATCGATCTTGATCCACTGGTTGGGCGCGAAGACGCCGGTCGTTTGCGCCAGTGCCGTGCCCCGCCCCGTCACGGGCAGACGGAAGCCCACCACGAGACCCGTTCCCACCGCGAGGCCGCCCTTGATGAGCGCGCGTCGGCTGATCCTGGCCTGGGTCGTCCGCAGGGTGGCCATCATGCGCCTTCCTTCTTGATCTGAGCGGCGCGGTGAATGCCCGCGCGGATTCGCTGGTACGTCCCGCAGCGGCAGATGTTACCCGCCATGGCATTGTCGATATCCGCGTCCGTCGGCGCGGCCTTCTGGGCGAGCAGTGCGGCGGCCGAGAGGATCTGCCCCGACTGGCAGTAGCCGCACTGGGGCACGTCGAGCTCGATCCACGCTTTCTGGACGGGATGGTCATTCTTGGCGGAGAGACCCTCGATGGTGGTGATCTTCTTGCCCGCGACGGCGCCGGCCGTGGTGACGCAGGAGCGCACGGGCGAGCCGTCCACGAGCACGTTGCAGGCGCCGCAGACGGCGACCCCGCAGCCGAACTTCGTCCCGGTGAGATTGAGCTTTTCTCGGATGGCCCAGAGCAGGGGCATGTCGGGTGGGGCATCGACCTGCCGTCTCTTCCCGTTCACGGTGAGCGTGATCATGAGTCCCCCTAGTTCTTGACTCCCGAGTCCTTGAGGCCGGGCATGGTGAAGGCAGCCCCGTCCAGCTCCTTGACCAGTGACGCCCGTTGCTCGGGCGTGAGGGCGACGAGCGGCGGCCGCACCGTTGCCCATGACGGATCCCCGCCATGGTGCGCGATGGTGGCCTTGAGCGCCGGGATCATCGGATAGCGCGAGACGATGCCGCGGATCTCGTCGAGCTTGGCCTGCTGCTGATCGGCATCCGCCTCTTTCCACGTGGCGAAGAGCCTGGCGATGGGGCCGGGATTGATGTTGGCCGTCGCGCTGATGCACCCGGCTCCGCCGTTGCGCATGTTCTGCAGCAAGAAGGTCTCGCTCCCCGCGAAGACGTCGAATCCCTGACTGGCGAAGTTAACCAGATAGGCCTGGGTGTTGTTCCAGTCGCCCGAGCTGTCCTTGGCCCCCGCCACGATGCCGGGATAGGCCTTGAGCAGCCGCTCGATGAGCCCGACCGTGATGGGCACCTGAGACACGGGCGGGATGTGATAGAGGTAGATCCGCAGCCGCCGGTCACCCACGCGCTCGATCACCTCCGCGAAGCTCTTGAAGAGCCCATCGTCGCTCACGCCCTTGTAGTAGAAGGGCGGCAGCATCAGGACCCCACCGCAGCCGAGCTTCATGGCGTGCGCCGAGAGCCGCACCGAGTCGGGGAGGGCGCAGCAGCCCGTACCTGGCATCATGCGCGCGGGGTCGAGCCCCGCCCCCACCAGCCGATCCAGAAGCTCGATCTTCTCCTCGGTGGAAAGTGAGTTCGCCTCTGAATTAGTTCCGAACACCGCCAGTCCTACATCCTGAGTCAGTAGCCACCGACATTGCCGGACGAAGCGGTCAGGGTCGGTAGAAAGGTCAGACTTGAAGGGCGTGACGACAGGGGAGAGGACGCCGCTGATGCGGTCTTTGGTGCTCACGCTCGGGGCTCCTTGCGCTTCAGGGGTGGATGTCGGCGCCTATCCTACCACCGCCACGGGGCCTCTGTCCGGGGGTGGCCGGAGCGGCCGGAGGGCTGGTCAGGCCTACTCGATGAGGCTCTGGAAGCAAGCTTTGGCCGGTGTGCTGGCGCTTCTCATGGCCATGCCCGCATCGCTGCTCGCCCAGGTGCCGATCCCACCTCCACCGCCGTCCGCGCCACCGGCGCTCTTCGCCGCCGAGCAGTTGGAGCAGATCGCCGCCCCGATCGCTCTCTATCCCGACCCCTTGCTGGCGCAGGTCCTGATGGCCGCCACATATCCCCTCGAAGTGGTCCAGGCGGCGCGCTTCGTCCAGGCCAACCCGAGCCTGCAGGGCGGGCCACTCAATGACGCGCTGCGAGCGCAATCGTGGGATGACAGCGTGAAGGCGCTCGTCCTTTTCCCGCAGGTGCTCGCCATGATGAACGACAAGCTCGACTGGATGCAAAAGCTCGGCGACGCCTTCCTGGGCCAGCAACAGGACCTGATGGATGCCGTCCAGCGGCTGCGCGCGCGGGCCCAGGCTCAAGGGACTCTCGCCACCACGGCGCAGCAAACCGTGATCGTGGAGCAGGCCCCCCAGCCCATCATCCAGATCGTGCCCGTCAATCCACAGGTCATCTACGTGCCGGTCTACAACCCCATCGTGGTCTATGGTCCCTGGCCCTATCCAGCCTATCCGCCGTACTACTACTACCCGGTGGGCTGGCCGGTTGGTGGAGCCTTCTTCTCGTTCGGCCCGGGCATCTTCGTGGGGATCGGATTGTGGGGGATTTTCGATTGGCACCGCCACCACGTGATCATCGATGCGCCTCGATATCGCCGCTTCACCGAGGTGGTGAATGTGGAGACGCGGCGTGACGAGCTCGAGCGGGTGAGGGCCGTGCGCGTGGAGGGCAATCGGTTCTCCTGGGAGCACAATGTCGTTCACCGAAGAGGTGTCGGCTATCGTGATGCGTCCATCCAGCAGCGCGTGGGCGGGCCGAGGCCGGCGGATACGGTGTCGCGGGAGCCCTTCCGCGGGCGGATCGAGCCGGGACGCGTGGATCAAGGACGGGCGCCGCAAACGAGTGCAGAACCGAGGCGCGTCGATCAGGGGCGAGGGCAGCCCGAGCGGAGCGAATCACGGCGCGTGGAGCCCGGACGAGCGCAACCGGGACGGACTGATCAGGAGCGAGGGCAGCCAGATTGGGCCGGTCGCGTGCCCCAGGGACGAGCGCAGCCGCCGGCCGAGCAGCCTCGTCCAAGCGTTCAAGCGCCGCCTCGGCCTGAGGCAGGGCGGGTTCAGCCCGGGAGTGTGCCACGCGTGGAGACTGCTCCCCCGTCACCTGGACAGTCGCCCGGACAGCGACGGGAGCCCGGAATGTTTCAGGGGATCGGCAACGGTGGCGATGCTCGTGCCCACGGTGAACGCGGTCGCGAGAGCCGACAGACCATCGCCCAGCCCGCTCCCGCCCCTCGTACCGCGCCCCCACCCGTGAGCGCTCCCGCCCATCTTCCGGCGGCGGTGGCTCCGCCGAGTCCGCCTCCGGCTCCGAGCGCCCCAGCCCCGTCAGCGCCTCCGGCGCAGCGGCCGCATGGCGGCGGCGCTCCAGGTAGGGAGAAGCGGTCATGAGCCGCACGCCCCCGATGCCATCCGCCTCGCGCGTGAGTTCCTGGATCGCGACGAGCATCGGCCTGGGGCTCGTCCTGGCCTTGGCCCTGTCCACCTTCGCGGCCGGCGTCAAGCAACAGCGCTTTCCGTCGCCCGAGGCCGCCGTGACGGCGCTGGTGGAGGCCGTGAAGACGGCCGACAAGACGGCCATGCTCGCCATTCTCGGCCCGGACGCGCGGCGCCTCGTCTCGTCCGGTGACGAGGTCGCGGACCGCAACAGCCGCGAGCGCTTCGTTCGCTCGTACGAAGAAGCCCATCGGCTGGTCCGCGCGGGTGACGCGCAGGTCACGCTCCTGGTCGGGGCCAGCGACTGGCCCTCGCCGATTCCGCTCGTGCAGGACGGCGCTGGCTGGCGCTTCGACACCGCGCGCGGCAAGGAGGAGATACTCAACCGGCGTATCGGCAGAAATGAGCTCAGCGCCATGCAGGTCTGCCTCGCCTACGTGGACGCGCAGCGCGAGTACTACGCGCGCGATCCTGACCGGGACCGCCTGCTCGAATACGCCCGGCACTTCGCCTCGAGCCCGGGCCAGCGCGACGGCCTCTACTGGGAGACGCAGCCGGGCGAAGCGCCGAGTCCGCTCGGCCCGCTCGTAGCCAAGGCCCAGGGTGAAGGCTACAAGGAAGTGGGCGGTCGGGCCGAGCCGTACTGGGGCTACTACTATCGAATCTTGAGGGTCCAGGGCCCCCATGCGCCGGACGGCGCCTACGACTACGTGGTCCGTGGACACATGATCGGAGGCTTCGCCCTCGTGGCGTATCCCGCGGAGTACAGGTCCTCCGGCGTGATGACGTTCATCGTGAGCCATGCGGGTGTCGTGTACCAGAATGACCTGGGTCCCCACACCGCCGACATCGCGCGCGCGATGAGAAGATTCGATCCCGACAGCACCTGGAAGAAGCTCTAGCCGCCTGCGATTCTTCCTCGTTGAGGTTCTTTCCGTCCCGGTTGTTGCTTCAGCCCGTGGGAAATCTTTCCTGAGAAGTTCTTTCTGTGTCCTGCGCTCACTTCCTGGCCAGCTCCGCCGATTCGGCGCTCGGGAGCGACGATTCGCGGCTCCGACCTCTCGAGAACGCGTAAGGCTGGGCCTGGAGATGGAGTGGCACATCACATGCTGGACTTGCTTAGCCAAAAATGCTGGCAATGAGGAGGATGACCATGATGCGATATTTCAGTGTCGGCTTCGCGCTCGGTCTGCTCTTGACGGCGTCGCCCATCTGGGCCGCTAGCAGCGAACGGCATTCCGGCGTCGTCGTGGCCGCCGATCCGGGCCTGAGCACGATCACCATCGACGAGATGGGACCCTGGCATGGTCCTGCCACGGCCCCCACCCGTCGTGTCTTCCAGATTGCTCCAGGCACGCGCTTCGGCCTGGCGGAGCGGACGCCGGACGGAAACCTCGGGTGGCCGTGGGCCTACACGGAGCGCTCGCTCGAGCCCTCCGGCCTTCGGGCGGGAGACTTCGTCACCATCACGACCGAGCCGCAGGGAGCTCGCGCGGTCGCGGTTCAAGTGCAGGCCGTGCGTCCCACAGCCGAGAAGCAGTAGCCTGCGGAACACAGGGCCGGACAGCCCGCGGTGAGGGCTGTCCGGCGGTGGCCTGTCCGTATCACCAGGAAAACACTCTCAGCAAGTTGTGGAAGTCGTCCGTCCAGACGCCCACGCGAGGGTCCACCTCGAGCTGCGTGGCATTCCACTTCTCGTCGCGCGCCATGTTCCCCAGGGCCTCGCGCGTCCGGGCGAGCACGGCCCAGGTCGAGCTGGTGGCGCCGTCGGTGGCCGGTGCTTCGTCCGACCAGATCACTCCCGCGAGCCGCGCCTCCTCGGCGAGGTTGGCCACCACCGGCTCCAGGGAGAGATAGCGGTTCGAGAGATGGAGCGTGAGGAGGCCGCCCACCTTGAGCATGTCGAAATAGAGACGCAGGGCCTCGCGCGTGAGTAGGTGCACGGGAATGGCGTCAGAGCTGAAGGCATCGACGACGATCAGGTCGTAGCGCTCCCCGGGCCGCTCCTTCCGCACCGCCTCGAGACGGATGCGGGCGTCCCCCAGCTCTATGCGCACCGAGACGCCGCGGGCGGCCGCATCCGACACGTAGGTGAAGTACCTGCGGTCGAAGGCGATGTCGCGGACGAGCGGATCGATCTCGTAGAAGGTGATGGCGTCACCGGGCCGCGCGTACGCCGCCAGCGTCCCCGTGCCGAGGCCGATCACGGCGCTGCGCCGCGTGGTGCTCCGCCCGTCCAGCTCGGCGAAGAGTCGCCCGATGGGGCCTTCCCGCGTGTAGTACGAGAGTGGCTCACCGCGCCGCGCGGGATCGCGGCTCTGGCGGCCGTGCAGGGTGGTGCCGTGACGCAGCTCCGTGTAGCTCTCGTCGCGGGAGACCTGGAGCACGCCGAAGAAGCTCCGCGCCTGGCGGATCTGATCGTCTCGCCGCGCGTCGATGTAGCCGGACACGAGGAGCAGGCAGCCCAGGGTCAGCCCCATGACCCAGGGGCGCCGCCGCAGGAAGAAGACCCCGGCGAGCGGCACTCCGAACATCAGGATCTTGTTGACGGCTCGCCGGATCGGGGTCAGCCACTCCACGGCCGTCTCCGACGGGATCTTGAGAAGACCGGAGAGAAACTCGAAATCGATCCGCACGGACAGCGAGTCGGAGTACAGCAGGAGGCCTAGCGCGACCACGGCGAGGGCCTGATCCAGATCCACGCGAAGCTTCCGGGAAGGGTCGCGGTCTCGAGCGCTCAGGAGCATGCCGGCCAGCACCATGACGAGGGGATACTCCACGAGCGAGCGGAAGACGACGGGGGCAATGAGGGCATTGAAGAGCCCACCCAGCACCCCACCCACGGAGAGCAGCAGATAGAACTCGGTCAGGTATCGGGAGGTGGGCCGGCTCCGCGCCAGCTCGCCATGGCAGGCGAGCGCCACGAGCAGGAGCAGCAGGAAGTGCCAGAGCATGGTGATCCAGATGCGCTGCTTGAACGCCGAGACCATGAGGAAGAGGACGGTGAGGATGACGGGCAGCGCCGCCCTCGTGACCAGCCGGTGGAACCGGTCGGGCCAATGGCCGAAAGTCAGGATGAAGCTCAGCAGGTAGATGGCGAGCGGCAACACCCACAGCAGAGGCACGGCGGCCACATCTGTCGTTATGTAGGTGGTGGCGCCGATGAACAGGCTCGAGGGCACGAAGGCGAGGACGATCCAGCGCAGCCGGCGTCTCATGCTCGGCGGCTCGTCGTCAAGGATTGACGCGGGCAGGATCGACGCGGAGGAGGCCGGCGGTACCGATGACTCGACCGGCGCGGGCCCGCCCAGCTCGGGGCCGACCGGCGCATCCGATGAGGCCACGGGCGAGGGCGCCGCCGCGCGCCGCCACAGCACGAAGGCGCAGAGCGCGATCAGGGCGACGAGAGCGACATACCCGACGCTCCAGAGTCGAGTCTGCGTCATCCAGTTCTCGCCGCGCAGGTGCAGCCGCGGCTCGATCAGGGTGGGGTAGCCCAGCAGGGCGAGCATGCTGCCGAGATTGCTCGCGGCATAGAGGAAGTACGGATCGCGGGCCGCCGGATGCCCCGTGTGGCTGAACCACTTCTGGAGCAGGGGGGCAGTGGCGCTGACCACGAAGAAGGGCAGCCCCACGGAGACGGAGAGCACGAGCAGCACGTCCAGCACCGGGTTTGCCTCGCCCCCCCGCAGGAAGTGCGGGTTCACGGCCAGGGGCAGCACGGACAGCGGAATGGCGAGGATCCCCAGATGCAGGAGCGCCTGACGTGGCGAGGCGCCAAGCCACGCCGTGCTGGCGTGCGCATAGGCATAGCCGGCCAGGAGGGCGGCCTGGAAGAAGACCATGCACGTGCTCCACACCGCCGGCGTGCCGCCAAGGAGGGGGAGGATCATCTTGCCCACCATGGGCTGGACGACGAAGAGAAGCGTCGCCCCCACGAACATGGTGGCGGAGTAGAGGAGGAGGATGGCGGTCAGCGCGGGCCTCTACTGGATCACGTCGTCGGCGACGGACAGGACGGGAGCGGGAGGAGCCATGCGCCCGATTCTACGCCGCGAACTCCCTCAGCACGCGCCCAGGACGGCCGCAGTCGGCGATCACGCCGCGCTCGTCGGCGGTGCGCACGCCGTTGACCCAGACGCCGTGGAGGCCGACGGCGGGCGTATCGAGGCGCGAGGCCCCCGTGGGCAGATCGTTCACCCGGCGTTTCTCGCCTCGCCCGACCCGGGAGGGATCGAAGAGCAGCAGGTCCGCCCACGCGCCCGGCACGAGACGCCCGCGGTCCTTGATGCGGTAGGCGTCGGCCACCGTGCTCGTCACCGCGCGCACCGCCTGCTCGAGCGTGAGGTCGCCCCGCTCGCGCACCCAGTGTCCGAAGAGGTGAAGACCGAAGCCCGCGTCGCAGAGGAAGGAGAGATGCGCGCCCGCGTCCGAGAGCGCCACCGCCGCGCAGGGATGACGCAGGAGCTCGGAGACCTTCTTCTCGTCGGTGTTGAAGAGCCGGCAGTCGAACATGGTCTCGAGGTCGTCGGCCAACCCCAGGTCGAGGAAGACGTCGAAAGGCTCGCGCTTCTGCTCGCGGGCCAGCTCGCCGATGGTCTTGCCCTCGAGCGGTCTCAGCTCGGACTTCTTCGCTTCCGCGATGGTCAGGTAGTCCCAGTTCGCGTTGCTGATGCGATTCGGCACGCCGGGCTCGCCCATCTCCCTGGTCAGGGCGCGGCGGAAGCTCGGATCGGCCAGCACCTGCCGGTAGCGCGCCTCGTCGGGAGCGGTCAGCGCGGGGCGCCATGCCATGAGCGCCTCCAGGGGATAGGGATGGCGCAGGGTGAACTCCATGCCCAGCGGGAAGCAGCCCACCTGCGCCCAGAGCTCGCGGCCCCGCGCGCGCGCCTGCTCGATCTCGCCCAGCTCCCTGAAGACGCGGGTGGGATCTCCCGGGTCCACGAACATGGCCGCGATCATGACGGGCCGGCCGTTGGCACGGGCGATCTTTTCCAGCCACGGGATGGTGGACGTCATGCCTTTGGTCAGCATGAAGATGCCGCGGCCGGCCTCGCCCAAAGCGCCCGTGAGGGCCAGCATCTCCTTCTCGTCCGCGAGCCGGGACGGCATGAATGCCATTTTCCCCATTGTGCTGCTCGAGGGTGGAGGTGGCGAAGCCGATGGCGCCCGCCCTCACCGCCTCGAGCACGATGCGCTTCATCTCGGCGATCTCGGTGTCGGTGGCCGGGCGGCTGGCCGCCTCCTCTCCCAGCACGTAGGTGCGCACCGAGGAATGCCCCACGAGGGAGGCCACGTTCGGCACCACGCCCCGGCGCTCCATCGCGCCCAGATACTCCGGATAGCTCTCGAAGTCCCACTGGATGCCCGCCCGCATGGCGTCGAGCGACATGCCTTCGACATGGGTGAGATTGCGCATGATCAGGTCGCGGTTCTGAGGCCGGCAGGGCGCGATGGTGAAGCCGCAGTTGCCGATGACCACCGTGGTCACGCCCAGCGACGTCGACGGCGTGGCGAAGGGATCCCAGGTCAGCTGGGCGTCATAGTGCGTGTGGATGTCCACGATGCCGGGGGCGAGGCAGAGTCCCTTGGCGTCCACCGTCTGCCGGGCCGGGCCCAGACCCTGCCCGGTGGCGGCGATGCGGCCGCCGCTGATGGCGATGCCACCGTCGCGCGTCGGAGTCCCCAGGCCATCAATGATGCGCGCGTTATCGATCACGAGATCATGCACGTTGCGAAGCCTCCTGTGGGCTCAGCGGTTGCCGCGAAATGGACGGGCTGAGCGTAGTCTCCGCGCGTCGCGTCGTCAACTCGTCACAGCGCATCGAGGTCTCGGATCGATGTGGCGCCGCGCAAGGGAAGAGATGTCTGCCTCGGTAATCTCTCCGACCGACCGAGTAATCCTGGCGCGAAGTCGTGACAGGGCCACGCGACACGGGCGCCTCCCATCGGCACCTGGAAGCGGGGTTTCGAGGTCAAGCAGCGGTCCGGATGGGAAAGAAGGGACGGGAACGGGTGCGCTGGCACAGCCGATGCTGCTATGACAGTGGGGGCGAGGATCGAAGGGCGTGAAGACGGCGCTCTCGATCAGCCAGCCTCCACTCGAGACAATCCCGACAACCAAGGCTGAAGATCCCCGATCAGGAGGTCGACATGACGAAAGGGAAGACTCTACTCGGCGCTGCGCTCCTCGGAGTTTCCGCGCTCACTGCTTCCGCGGGATGGGCGTGGGAGCCTCTGGCGAGAATGGAGTTCGGCAGTGACACCACGCTGCCGTCGGTGACGCCGCCCCCCGTGGTGGTGGCGTCCCCGACGTTGCAGGCTGACCAGATCAGCGCGCGGCTCGTGCGCGCCCGCACGATCTACGCGAACCGGATCGACGCCGATCAGGTGCACGGTGTGATCTACCAGACGGGTGGCGTCACCATGAGTGGCTCCAGCTCGCTGGGCAACATCCGGGCGCCGGAAGTGACCGCATCGGTCATCTACGCCGACGAGATTCGCGCCAACGATGTGGTGGCTGACGCGATTTACGTGCGCAGCCTGCGTCAGCGATGACGCATGACCGAAACCGCGTAGTTTCGCACGGGTGATCTCGAGGCGACCCGCCGCGCCGAAAGGCGCGGCGGGCTTGCGCTATCCAAGGGCTCGATCTCTCCGGAGTATTTTCCTCGCGCCGCGCAGGCACGGAGGTAGACTACGCGAGTGCCTCTGTTGTAAGACCCCGGAGAGAGGAGATCTCCATGAGCAACAACGACGACCTGCTCTACGACCCGACGGCCGAGCCGAGGATCCTGGCCACCAGCCTCGCCCCGCGCCTGGCCAGTCTCCAAGGCAAGCGCGCGGGCATCCTCGACAACAGCAAGGCCAATGCCGGCACTCTCATGCTGGCCGTGGTGGAGCGCCTGAAGGAGCGCTACGGCGTCCGCGACGTCATCAAGCGCGAGAAGGGGATCGCGGGCCCGCCGTCGCCGTCGATCCTCGCCGACCTGACGACGTGCGACTTCGTCCTCGTCGGCAGCGCCGACTGAGGGTCGTGCACGTCGTGGAGTATCCACGGCGCCATCGTGCTGGAGCAGCACGGCATTCCCACCGTCGTCATGGGCACCAGGGAGTTCGAGTCGCTGGCCCTGCTCGAGGCGAGGAACCGCGGACTGGCTGAGCTGCCCCTGGCGCTCATTCCCCATCCGCTCGGCGGCATCCACGAGGAAGAGGTGGTGAAGAAGGCCGATCTGGCCATCGAGACGGTGGTACGAGCCGTCACCAGGTCATGAGCACGGCGGGCCCCGCGGCCAAGACGTTCCGGCGGGACGGCTCCTACGCGGCCGTCAACCGCCTCTACCAGGAGCGCGGCTGGACGGACGGGCTGCCCATCGTCCCGCCCACGGGCGAGGCCGTGCGCGAGTGCCTCCGCTGGACCGATCGCGATCCTCACGAGGTGGTGGCCGTCCTGCCCCCGCGCCAGGGCGAGGCGACCGTGGAGCGCATCGCCATCAATGCCGTCATGGCCGGGGCCAGACCCGAGTACCTGCCCGTGATCATCACCGCCGTCGAGGCCCTCGCCGATCCGGACTTCAACCTCGACTCCATCCAGGCGACCACGCATCCGGTGGCGCCGCTCATGATCGTCAACGGCCCCATCGCGCGCGAGCTCGAGATCAACGCGGGCTACAACGCCTTCGGCCAGGGCTTCCGCGCCAACATGACCATCGGCCGCGCCGTGCGCCTGCTCCTGATGAACGTGGGCGGCGGGCTCCCCGGCACGGGAGACCGGGCTACCCAGGGCAGCCCGGCCAAGATGGCGTACTGCATCGCGGAGAACGAGGCGGAGAATCCCTGGGAGCCGCTCCACGTCGAGCATGGCGTTCCCCCTGACGTGAGCACGGTGACCACCATCGGCTGCGAGGGCCCGCACAATATCCAGGACCACTACAGCTACACGGGTATCGGCATCCTCAAGATCATCGCGGGCGCCATGGGGCAGGCCGGGAGTAACAACCTCCTCGCCGCCGGGCATCCCCTTCTCTCGCTCGGGCCCGAGCACGCCGCCACCATCGCGCGTGACGGCTACAGCAAGCGGCAGGTGAAGGAGTTCGTGTTCGAGCACGCGCGCTTTCCCCTGGCGAAGCTCGGCGAGGAGTACCAGCGCCACCACGTGGAGAGCCGGAAGATGCCGGCCGCGCCGGATACCATGCTCCCCATCGTGAAGTCGCCCGAGGATCTGTCGGTGATCGTAGTCGGCGGCGCCGGCAAGCATTCCTGCTGGCAGCCCACCTTCGGCAATCAGACCAAGCCCACCCGCCGCGCCATCACGCGCAAGGACGGCACGCCCGTGCGCGCCATCGCCGCCCTTCGCCGCTAGGCCCCTCCGAGCTTTCTAGAGGGTGGGCTCGCGGCGGTAGACTGCGTAGAGATTTCCGGTGAGGCGAAGGGCGACGTTGCCGAGCAACTCGGGCCGCTCCCCGGAGCGCTGGCCGCGCGAGACATTGAACCGCCAGTAGTTGACGCCCCCGTCGGGACGGAGGACTTTTTCCTCCGATTGCACGTTGAAGTTCTGCACCTGGAGCTCGGCGGGCGGCTTGTCGCCGGCGCAGACCCCCGCGACGTCGGGGGTGGTCAGGCACCACGCCTTCCAGGCCGCCGTCGCGCAGCTCTGCTGGAGGTCGTTGAGCTTCGCATCCAGGTCGCGAATGATGAAGCGCACCACCGGCTCGCGCCGGGAGCCCCCCGTGTTCAGGACGTCATCGCCGAAGCGGTCGAGCCCCAGCTCGATCAGCCGCTGGAGGATCTGATCGATGGGCGCGTTGGCGGGAAGCTCCGCGCGCAGCCTCTGCACCACCTGGAAGGGCGGCTCTGTATCCTGGGGGCGCGCGGGTGAATTTCTCAGGGTCCGCACGCGCTCGAGGAGGTGGAGCTGGCCGCGATTGCTGTCCAGATACCCGCGCACGAGCGCGAGCTGCTTCTCGAGCTTGTCGACGGCCTCGATGGGCTGGAGCCCGCCCGCCGCGACGCCCCCGACGATCACCGCGGCGTCCGGTCTCACCTCGACCGAGCACGTTCCGGCCATCTGATAGACCTGGGCGGAACGGCCCGTCTGCCCCTGCGCCGCCGAGTGGAGCATGAGCAGCGCGAGGACAGCGACGACCAGCCGGACGGCGACGCGAGATGTGCGCATGCCATTCCGGGAAGCAAGCTGGGTGCCACGGCGTAGGCTCGGTAAGTGGCCGCGATTACGGACCCCGCTCGAGGGGCAATCGGGCGGCTCCCGCTGACCTGTGACAAGTGTCGTCAGAAGATTGCCCGACGTTGACCGGCCATGCAGGGGAGACTAGCCTGGACCGTCGTCACATTTCACGGGAGGCCGTCATGAGAAAAAGATCCTGGATCGCCGCCGCCCTGATGATCGTCGCCATCAGTATGACGGCATGCGCGACCATGTCGGATGAAGAGCGTTGCCAGAGAGACGGTGGCGTCTGGAAGTCCAAAGCCTGCGAGATGCCTGGCAAGTAATCTGAAGCAGGGGTGAAGCGGACCCGGATCAGCTGTAGACGTCGTGCTTGATGCGATCGAGGATCGTCACGACCTCCTCGGCGCCGAGGTCAGTGTCCAGCAGGTCGAGGGGTATCGCGCCGCCGAGCGCCCGATTGGGATTCTGCAGCCACCGCCCGGCCTTGGCCTGGGCTCCCAGCACGTCCTCGGCCGATGTGGCCACGCGAGCCACGCGCAGCAGCCGGTCCGACTCGTCCGCCCTGAGGTGGCGCTCCTTCTTCCGGCGCGCCCGGGTACGTTCCGTGAGACCGATCACGCGGGCCAGGGTGGCCAAGGGGATCCGGTAGCGTTTCGCGACAGCCGCCAGTGCGGCATAGGGCAGCTCCTCTCGTGTCCAACGAGCGACGGCGGAATAGTCGGCCGGCCGCTCCCTGAGCATGTCTCGGCGCCCGATAGCTTCCGCGATCATCATGGCTGTGACCATGGCGCCTCCTTCGAATGGCGGGAAGCGTACTGCCCCATGGCAAGAGGGTCAACGTCTACCGTCGGAGACGGGGGTTCAGCGCGTCGTTCATGCCCTCGCCGACGAGATTGATGGCAAGCACGGTGAGAAGGATGGCCACGCCCGGAATGGCGCAGAGCCACCAGGCCACCCGGAGCACGCCGCGCCCGGCCCCCACCTGAAAACCCCAGCTCATCACGTTGGGATCGGAGAGCCCGAGGAAGGAGAGGCCCGACTCGATCAGGATGGCGGTGGCGACCATGAGCGACGCGAGCACGATGATGGGAGCGAGGCAGTTCGGCAGGATGTGGCGGAAGATGATGCGCGCATCCGGCATCCCGAGCCCGATGCAGGCCTGGACGAAGTCGCGCCGTCGCATGCCGAGGAACTCCCCGCGCACGAGCCGCGCCACGGCCGGCCAGGACACGACCGTGATGGCGATCACCGTGCTCGAGAGTGACGAGCCCAGCACCGCGACCAGGACGATGGCAAAGAGAAAGGCCGGAATGGTCTGGAAGAACTCCGTCACCCGCATCAAGAGATCGTCCACGAGGCCGCCATAGAAGCCGGCGAGCCCACCGAGCACGGTGCCCACGGCCACCGCCATCGCCGTCGCGATGAGCCCGATCAGGAGCGACGTGCGCGCGCCGTGCGTGATGCCCGCCGCCACGTCGCGGCCGAGCGTGTCCGTGCCGAAGAGGTACTCGCCGAAGGGCGGGGAGAGCGGCTTGCCCGCGAGCCGGAAGGGGCTGCCCGGGCTGATCCACGGCGCCGCCAGCGCGAGCAGGACGACGCCGCCCAGGATGCAGAGACCGAGCACCGCCGCGCGATTCCGGCCATAGCGGCGCGAGAAGGCGGCCATCAGGCGACCTCGATGCGGGGGTCGAGCAGCGTGTAGAGAATGTCCACGACCAGATTCACCACCACCACCGTGCAGGCCGAGAGGAGGAAGATGCCGAGGAGCAGGTTCAGATCGCGCGCGAAGAGCGACTGAAAGGCCAGGAGCCCGAGCCCCGGCCAGCCGAAGACCGTCTCCACGATGACGGAGCCGCCCAGCAGGCCCCCCGTCTGCAGCCCCGCCATGGTCACCACGGGCAGGAGCGCGTTCCGCAGCGTGTGGGCCCAGACGATGCGCCGCTCCGAGAGCCCCTTGGCCCGCGCCGTCGTCACGTAGTCCATTCCCGCCTGCTCCAGCAACGCGGCCCGCATCAGGCGTGTATAGAGCGCCATGTAGAAGAGCGAGAGCGCGCCCGCGGGCAGGATCAGATGCCGGCCGATGTCGAGGGCGCGCGCCCCGCCCGTCTTGAAGGCGCCGATGCTCTCCATTCCGCTCGTGGGCAGCCAGCCCAGCCGGATCGAGAACAGCACGATGAGCATGAGGCCGAGCCAGAAGAGCGGGGTGGCATAGGAGACGAGCGCGAAGATCGAGATGACGGTGTCGCGCCAGCGATGAAGCCCCGTGGCCGCGAGCAGACCGAGGAGCGAGCCGACCGTGACCGAGAGGACGAGGGTGGTCATCATCAAGAGGAGGGTCGGCCAGAGGCGGGCCACGATCAGCGTGAAGACCGGCTGGTCGTGGCGGAAGGAGTGCCCGAGATTCAGCGTGAGGATGTTCCGCGCGTAGGCCCAGAGCTGAAATGCCAACGGCTGGTCGAGCCCGAAGCGCGCGCGGAGCTGGGCCATGTATTCCGGCGTGGCCGAGCCTGCCTCCCCCGCGAGCACCGTGGCCGCGTCGCCGGGGGCGAGATGCAGGAGGAAGAAGTTCAGCACCACGATGGCCAGGACGACGGGGACGGCCTGGAGGAGCCGGCGGGCGATGAACCGGAGGCGGGGGCTCAAGGGAAGCGCCGCCGGCCCCGCCCGCGGAGCCGGCGGCGGGGCACGGACGCTACGGCTTCTGCCAGGCCCGGTCGAAGCTGCCGTAGACGCCGAGCGGGCTCGTGATGATGTCCTGGAAGCGGTTGTTGGACATGCTGACGAACTGCATGTCGAAGAGCCAGACGATGGGGCTGTCCTCGACCACGGTCTTCTGGAACTCCTTGTAGAGCGCGGTGCGCTTGGCGGGGTTGGACTCGATCGTCCCCGATTTCAGCAGATCGTCCACCTTCGGGTTCGAGTAGCGCGTGCTGTTCACGAAGACCGTGCCCTGGCGGATCTGATCCGTCAGGTATTGCCGGTGCACGCCGAGGACGGGATCGGCCAGGTTGTAGTAGAAGTCCGAGGTCAGGTCGAAGTCGTAGTTGGTGAAGATGCGCTTGAGCCAGGTGGGCACGTCCTCGTGGCGCAGGGTGACGTCGATGCCGACCTGGCCGAGGGCCTGCTTGATGTACTCGCCGAGACGCTGCCACTGCTCGCCGTAGGGCAGGATGTCGTGGGTGATCTTGAAGCGCATGCCGTCGGCCCCGCGCTTGAGCCCGGCCGCGTCGAGAAGCTTGTTGGCGCGCTCGATCCGGTCGGCGGTGTCGTAGCGCCGCACCTCGCTCGTGTACAGTCCCGTCTTGGCGAAGTTGGCGTTGAGCGGGCCCGTGGCGGGGCGGCCGAAGCCGAACCAGATATTCTCGATGATGAACTTCCGGTCCACCGCGTAGGCGATGGCCTGGCGGACTTCCTTCTTGTCGAGAGGCGGGTGCTTGCTGTTCATCTCGAGGAGCGTGATGGGGTTGACCATCGAATAACCCTCGAGCGTGATGGCGATGTGGGGCAGGGCCTTCAGGCGGTTCACGTCCACGAAGGGGATGGCGTCGAAGGCGGCGAAGTGCACCTCGCCCTTCTCCATGGCCGCCGAGCGCGTCGAGGGATCGGGGATGAAGCGCGCCACGATGCGATCCAGATACGGCTGCCCCGGCTTCCAGTACTGGTCGTTGCGATCGAGGCGGATGAACTGTCCCTTGTCCCACTCCACGAACTTGAAGGGCCCCGTACCCACGGGCTTGTTCGCGTTCGAGGCACTCTTCGGATCTTGCCCCTCGAAGAGATGCTTGGGGAGCATGGGCGACTCGTACCCCGAGAGCGCGCGCAGGATATAGGGCGCCGGCTGGTCCAGCTTGAACACGGCCGTCGTCTCGTCCGGCGTCTCGATGTCGGTCAAGGCGCGGAAGGTATTGGCCCCGCGCGGATGCACCTTCTTCAGCACCTCCATCACCGAGAACTTCACGTCGGCGCTCGAGAAGGGCTTGCCGTCGTGAAAGCGCACCCCGCGGCGCAGCTTGAAGGTGATGCTCTTGCCGTCCGCAGCCACCTGCCACGACTCCGCCAGGCTCGCCGCGGGGTTCAGGTTGAAGTCGTACTCGAGCAGCCCGTCGTAGACCTTGGCCGTCACCTGCCCGATCGGCCCCGACGTGGACAGGTACGAGGCCAGCGTCGGCGGCTCGGGCTGCACGAGCATGACCAGGGTGCCGCCGCGCTTGGGCTGCGCCTCGGCTTCCCGAGACGGCGCGGCGAGCAGGCCGGTGAAGAGCGCGATGCCCATGATGACGACCGTGCGGAGATGCCTGCGCATTGAGCGCCTCCTCCTCTGAAATGTGGGCGCCGATGTTAGCAGTGGGTGTGGCAGGGCGCAAGGCTTGGGCGCTGCACCGCAATCGACCGAGCGCGGATCGAGGTGGCGCTGCCGACTACGCGTCGGGCTCGCTGGCCGGACGAACGGGCGGCTCGCGCCGCAGGTCTTCCAGCGGGATGTGGCACGCGAGCCAATGCGTGCCGTCCGCGTTCTGAAGCGGAGGCTCGACCTCCTCGCAGATGCGCCCCAGCTTGCTCGGGCAGCGGGTGTGGAAGCGGCAGCCCGACGGTGGGCGACGGGCGCTCGGCACGGTGCCCTCGAGCCTGACCGTGGGCGCCCGCACCGAGGGATCGGGCACGGGAATCGAGGACAGCAGCGCCCGCGTGTACGGGTGATACGGCGGACGGAAGACCTCGTCCACGGTGCCCAGCTCCACCACCCGACCCAGGTACATGACGCCGATGCGGTCGGCGAGGTGGCGCACCAGGCTCAGGTCGTGCGAGATGAACACGTACGTCGCGTCGAGCCGGCTGCGTAGCTCGGTGAGGAGATCGACCACCGAGGCCTGGCTGGAGACGTCCAGCGCGGAGAGCGGCTCGTCGAGAACGACCAGCTCGGGCCCCGTGGCGAAGGCGCGCGCGATGGCCACTCGCTGCTTCTCTCCTCCGCTCAGGGCGCGAGGCAAGCGATGAAGGTAGCCGGCATCGAGGCGCACGGCCTCGAGCAGCTCCCGAACGCGCAACCGGCGCGCCCGGCGTGGCACGCCCTGGATGGCAAGCGGACGGTCGAGGATGGCCGCGACGCGCTTCATGGGGTTCAGCGATGAGTCGGGGTTCTGAAACACGATGCGGACCACGCGGCGGAACTCCGCGTCACTCGTGACCTCCGCACCGGACTGCCGACGGCGGACGGTCACGGCGCCGGAGGTCGGAGCGAGTAGTCTCAACACGAGGCGGCCGAGCGTGGTCTTGCCGCAGCCACTCTCGCCCACGAGCGCCAGGACCTCGCCGCCGCGGACCTCGAGCGTCACGTCGTCGAGCGCGTGCACGGGCGGCCGCGCGAGCCCCAGCCATCGCGTGAGGGCGCCCGGCTCATCGTAGTGCTTGGTGAGATTCCGGACGCTTGCGACGGCCGCCGCGATCTCGCCTGAAGCGGCGCCGAGGCGACGTTCCTGGCGCATGGGCGGCGCTGCCATCGCCGTTTCCCACCGCAGGCAGCGTGCTACATGCGATTCGCCGACGGTCGCCATCGGCGGTTGGGCGCGCGTGCACGCGTCCTCCAGGAAGTCGCAGCGGGGCGCGAAGACGCAGCCTTCGGGCCGGCGCGTGAGATCCGGGAGCCGGCCGCGAATTGGCCGGAAGGCGCGCGCCAGGTCGATGTCGGGCAGGGCGTCGAGCAGACCGCGCGTGTAGGGATGCGCGGGGCGATGGAAGAGCTGCGCGGCCGGCGCCGACTCCACCAGCTCACCCGCATACAGGATACCCACCCGGTCGCTGACCTGGGCGATGACCGCGAGGTCATGGCTGATATAGAGGATGGCGGCGCCGATATCGTGTCTGAGGTCGGCCACGAGCTCGAGGATGCGCGCCTGGGTGGTGACGTCGAGCCCCGTGGTCGGCTCGTCCATGATGAGAAGGGCTGGGTCACCCGCCAGCGCCATGGCGATGACCACCCGCTGCTGCATGCCGCCGCTGAGCTGGTGCGGATAGGCGCGGGCAACCGCCGGCGGGTCAGGGATATTGACGAGCGCCAGCAGCTCGAGGGCTCGGGCCGCCGCGCCCGGCCGGGAAGCGAGGGCGTGGATCTCGAGCACCTCGGCGATCTGCGGGCCGATGCGCATCGACGGGTTGAGGGCGGACTTCGGGTCCTGGTAGACCATGGCAATGCGCCGGCCCCGAATGCGCCGGAGTGCGTCCGGGGCCAGGCCGAGGAGGTCCTCGCCGGCGAAGCGGATCGCGCCACCGGCCACGCGCGCGTTGGGCGCGAGGTCGCGCATGATCGCGTAGGCGAGGGTGCTCTTGCCCGAGCCCGACTCGCCCGCGATGCCGAAGACCTCCCCGCCCTCGATCTCGAGGCTGACCTCGCGGAGCGCCCGGACCTCGCCGCGCGGCGTGGCGAAGCTCACGGACAGCCGCTCGATCTGAAGAGCGGGCTCGGCCGCTTGCCCCGACATCACGCGCGCCCGGCCAGGCGATCGCGGACGCCGTCGCCGAAGAGGTTGAAGCCGACGATGGTCAGGGCAAGCGCGAGGCCGGGACAGAGGAGCGGCCAGGGCGAGAGAAAGATGTGCTGGCGCGCCTCGCGGATCATCAACCCCCAATCCGCCGTGGGCGGCTGGACGCCGAGGCCGAGGAAGGACAGGCTGGCCGAGGCGAGGATGGCAAAGCCCACGCGGATGCTCGCCTCGATCACGATGGGGGGCAGGAGGTTGGGCAGGATCTCGCCGAACATGATGTAGGCGTGCGAATCGCCCTGCGCGCGCGCCGCCAGCACGAACTCCTCGTGCTTCACGGCCAGGGTCTGGCTGCGCACGATGCGGGCGATGCCGGGGGCGCTGGCGACGCCGATGGCGAGCAGGGCATGCGCGGTGCTGGCTCCGAGCGCGGTGACGATCATGAGGGCCATGAGGAGCGCGGGGAAGGAGAGGAACGCGTCGACCACGCGCATGACCGCCTCGTCGGTCCGCCCGCCCGCGTAGCCGCTGGCGAGGCCGATGGGCACGCCGAGGAGGAGGCCGAGGGCGACCGCGCCCAGTCCCAGGAGCAGCGCGGTGCGGCCGCCGAAGAGCGTGCGGGTGAGGAGATCGCGGCCGTACTGATCGGTGCCGAGCAGGTGCTTCACGCCCGGTCGCTGAAAGCGATCGAGAATGCTCTGCTCCGCCACCCCGTACGGCGCGAGGAAGGGCGCCAGCACGGTGAGGGCGAGCACGCAGGCGAGGATGAGGGTGCCGATGGCCAGCGGGGGGTTCGCGCGGACCGCCCGGGTGATGGTGGTCATTGATACCGGATCCGCGGATCGAGCCACGCGTACGCCAGGTCCGCCGCGAAGTTGGCGACGGCGTACGTGGCGGCGACGAGGAGGATCGACACCTGCAGGAGCGGCACGTCGCGGTTCTGGATCGCGTAGAGAATGAGCCGCCCCATCCCCGGATACGCGAACACCTCCTCCACCACGACGATGCCGCCCATGAGGTAGCCGAGGTCGAGGGCGATCACCGTCACCGCCGGCAGGAGCCCGTTCCGCAAGGCGTGGCGCACGACGATGCGGCGCTCCGTCGCCCCCTTGAGCCGCGCCGTCCTCACGTACGCCGACTGGAGGACCTCCACGAGCCCGGAGCGCGTCTGGCGGACCACGTGGGCGAGCAGGACCAGGGTCAGGGTGAGGGCCGGCAGCACGAGGTGCGAGAGCCACGGGCGCAGGCCGGCGGCCAGCGGCGCGTAATCGCCGGTGGGGAAGAGATGAAGCGACGGCCCGGCGAGCACGAGGATGAGCACCATGCCCGTGACGAACTCGGGCACCGAGATCCCGATGTACGAGCCCGTGAGAATCGCCAGGTCGAGCCACCGGCCGCGCCGGAGGGCGGCGAGGGTGCCGAGGGGGACGGCGATGAGGGCCACGGCGACGAGCGCGAAGACCGCGAGCAGGGCGGAATTGCGCAGCCGCAGCCCCACGATGGCGGTCACCGGCTGCTTCATGGCGAGCGAATAGCCCCAATCACCCGTGACCACGCCGCCCATCCATGCCGCGTACTGGAGGGCGAACGGGCGGTCGAGGCCCATGTCGCGCTCGAGCGCGCGCAGGCTCTCCGGGGTGGCGTACTCGCCGAGGATGAGGGTGGCCGCGCTCCCCGGCAGCACGTGGATGGCCACGAAGACGATCAGCGAGATGAGGACGAGGACGAGCGCGATCGACAGCGTCCGTCGCGCGACGTAGAAGGCCACGAGCTACCGGAACTAGCTCGAATTGTTCACGAGCGCAAGCACCAATCCTGGCCTCCCCCTCACCCTACCAGGGTGGCGTTGTCTCGCGAATCCAGGCTAGGCCCTCTTCCGCGGCGCGTCGGCGGTGAGCCAGACCTCCTCGAGATCCATCTCGAAGTTGCTCGCGTTCAGCCGGAAATCCCGCACGTAGGCCCATTTGCCACTCAGCTCGCTGCGGAAGAAGGGGATGATGAACGGCCCGTCGTCGCGCGCGACCTTCTGGAACTGCGCGTAGAGGCGGCGCCGCTGCGCCACATCCAGCGTCTCGCGCGCCTGCTCGAGCATCTTCACGGCCTCCGCGTGCGATGGCGCCCAGCGCCCCTCGTCGAGCCCGTCCTTGGGATGGTAGAGCTTCATGAGGATGGTGTCCGCCGTGGGCCGCGTGGCGTAGAAGCCGACGTAGGGCACGCCCTTGTTCCACACCTGGGCGAGATAGCGATCGTAGGGCAGCACCTCGACGTCGATGTTGAAGCCCGCCGGCTTCGCCATCTCCTTGAGGATGACGGCCATCTGCTCGCGGATGGGCGGCGAGGCCGCCACGGAGATCTTGAACGAGATCCCGCTCCCCTGGCCGGCCTCGCGCAGGAGCGATTTCGCCTTGTTGATGTCGGGGGTGCGCAGGGGCAGCTGCGAGTAGAACGTGTACGCGGAGGAGACGGGATGGTCGTTGGCGAGCTCGCCGTGCGAGCCATGGATGGCCGCCAGCATCTTCGCGCGATCGACGGTGTACTTGAGGGCCTCCCGCACGCGGCTGTCGTTGAAGGGCGGCTTGTCCGAGGGCAGGATCACGTTGGCGAAGGTGCCGCCGGAAACCGCCATGGCGTCCGCCCCCGGCGTGCCCGCGACCTGCGAGAACAGGTCCGGGCTCACGTCCCAGATCAAGTCCGTCTCCTTCCCCTTGAACGCCGTCAGCTCGGTCGTCGGCTCGGGGAAGATCTTGAGGGTCACCGCGTCGAGGTAGGGTAGCCCGCTGCGATAGTAGCCGGGGAAGCGCTCCACGGTGACGCGGTCGCCCGGCACGAACTCGCGCAGCCGGAATGGCCCCGAGCCGAACTCCTTGGCCGCGAGCGCCTTGAGGTCGCCCAGCCCCTCGCGGGCCACGATGCGCGCCACGGGCAGCGTCATCATGGCGGGGAAGTCGGCGAAGGGCACCCGCAGGGTGAAGCGCACCGTGTACTTGTCGATGGCGTCGACGCGCTCGACAGGACCGATCTCGCCACGGTACGGCGAGGCCGTCTTGGGATCCAGGATGGTCTGCATGGTCGCCACCGCGTCGTCAGCGACGACCTCACGGCCGATGTGAAATTGGACTCCCCGCCGGAGCTTGAACGTCCACACGCGCCCGCCGTCGGAGGCTGCCCACGACTCGGCGAGGTCGGGCACCACCTCGCGCTTGACGTTGAGCCGCGTGAGGTTGTTGTAGAGCCAGCGCGTGGCCATCCACTCCGCCCCGCTGATGTGGGCCACCGGGTTGATGGTGCTGAGCCCGAAGGTGGCGCTGATGCGCAGGGTGCCCCCGTGCTTGTCGCCCTGGGCCCGCGCCACGGAGGGACGGGCCAGCGTCTGCGCGAGGGGGGCCGCGAGGCCGGCGCCGAGGGCGGTGCTGCGAAGGAAGTCACGCCGCGAATAGGTCATGATCGCTCCTTCCGCTCTCGCCCTCACGCGCACGTCTCGACGATCACGCGCGCGTACACGCGCGCCGCGTTGAAGAGGTCGCGCAGCTCCACCCGCTCGTCGGGCATGGTGTTGTACTTGCCTCCCGGCCCGTACACGAGCCCGATCATTCCCGCCCGCGACAGGTGCGCGGCGTCGGTGCCGTAGAACTTGTACGGGGCCACGTCCCCGATCTTCGGCTCCTCCCCGACCACCTCGCGATGTGCCCGGACGACCCTCTGCACGATGTCCGCGTCCCGCGCGACCTCGAAGGCTCCCATGAGCATCCGCTGCCCGCCCTGGTTCAGCCGCACGTCCGCCACCAGATCGGGATCGTCCTTCTGCATGCGCGCGATCAGCGCCCGGATGTCCTCGGCGACCATCTCCGGCGTCTGTCCCGGGCTGTAGCGGGCAGAGAACTTGATCGAGCAGCGATCGGCGAGGAGCGAGGGCCGCCAGTCCTGGTACTCGGGCCCGAGCCCGCCGCGGATGACTCCGATGCCCACGCGCCGGAGCCCCCGGTAGTCGGCCCGATCCGGTCCCGAGAAGGACATGGCGTTGAGGGCGGGGATGACCTTGAACATCTTGGCGATCGCGTCGACGCCTTCCTCCATCTTGGAAAGGTGCCGCGTTCGCCCGTGCACGGTCAGCTCCGCCTCGAGCGATCCCGCGTGCAGGGTGAGCGCCGAGTTGTCGGTCGGTTCCCCGACCACGAACCGGTCGGCGCGGACGCCCTGCTCGAGCATGTGCACCGTGCCCACGCCGCCCTGCAGCTCGCCGACGACGTGGGCCAGGATCACGTCCCCCCGGAGGCGGATTCCCGCCCGCTGCACCGCCTGCAGCCCCGCCACGTAGGCCGCGTCCGCGGCCTTCATGTTGGACACGCCGATCCCGTAGATGCACTCGTCGTCGACGTCGCCGCCGAAGGGATCCTTGGTCCACCCCTCGCCCGCGGGATTGGTGTCGAGATGGCCGTTGAGCATGAGGCTGGTGCCGCCGCCCGCCCCCGGCATCCGGCTGATGCAGTTGAAACGGTCGGGCTGGACTTCCTGGAGCTCGACCTCGAGGCCGAGCCTGGCGAGATAGCCGCGCATGAAGCGGGCGATGGTGCCCTCTTCGCCGCCCGCGGAGTAGCTGCGGATGCGCACCATCTGCTGGAGCAGCGATACGAGCTCGCGAGTGTCGACGGCGGCGGCCGCGGCCTGAGCCTGCTTCTCTGTGTCCATCTCAGGCCGGAGCATCGGCAAAAAGAGCCGCCGGGTCAAGTGGGGTTCGGCCGACCCCGTTCCGACTACGCCTTGGCCTTCTTGGGAAGCACGTTCAGCGCGTCCTCGCAGGCCTGGAGGGTGGTCGCCACATCCTGCGGGGAGTGCACGAGCGACATGTACATCTTCTGGTTGTTCTTCACCACGCCGCGCTTGATCAGCTCGGTGGTGAAGGTCTTGGACAGCGCGCCGTCCGCCCGCTGGACGGCGCGGTAGTCGACCACGGGCTCGTCGGTGAAGAGGAGGTCGAAGCAGACGGGCTCCCCTACCACTTGAGCGGCCAAGCCCGCCTTGCCCACCAGCTCGGTCAATCCCGCCATGAGCCGCCGGCCGGTGCCGTGAAGGGCGTCGTAGGCGCCGGGCTTGCGTAGCTCGGCGAGGGTGGCGAGACCGGCCGCGGCGGCGATGGGGTTGCCGTTCAGCGTGCCGGACTGGGAGATGAAGGTGCCCGTGCCGTCGAACCCGGGATCGAAGGGGCGCATCAGCTCCTCGGGGCCGCACACCGCGGCCAAAGGAAAGCCGCCGCCCACGATCTTGCCGATGGCTGCCAGGTCGGGGATGACGCCGTAATACTGCTGGGCGCCGCCATACGCGAGCCGGAACCCCGTCACCACCTCGTCGAATATGAGGAGCACGCCGTGGCGGCGGGTGATGTCTCGCAGTCCCTGCAGGAAGCCGGGCTGGGGCGGCACCAGCCGCTGCAGCGGCTCCACGAGCACGGCGGCCAGCTCGTCGGCGTGGGTGGCGATGATGCCCTCGACCGTGCCGAGATCGTTGAAGGGGGCGATCAGCACCTCGCTCTCGATCGAGTGCGGGATGCCCGAGGAGTCGGGCACGGGCGCGGGGAAGGCCTTGGGCGCGCGGGGCGTCGAGCTCATCATGGAGTAGTCGTGGGCGCCGTGGTAGCCGCCTTCGAATTTCAGGATCTTGTCGCGCTGGCGATACGTGCGGGCCACGCGCAGGGCAAAGAAGGTCGCCTCCGAGCCCGTGGAGGTGAAGCGCACCTGCTCGGCGCACGGCATCGCCTCGCAGATCTCCTCGGCGAGCCGGATGATGGGCTCGTTGACCATGAAGTACGTGCTGCCGCCCTCGATCTGCTCCTGGACGGCGGCGACCACGGCCGGATGCGCGTGGCCGAGGACAAGGGGCCCCGAGGCGAGCACGTAGTCGATGTACTCACGCCCGCTCACGTCGTAGATCTTCGAGCCCTTGCCGTTCTTCACGACGAAGGCGGCGTCGGCCGCGTACTTGTACGTGCCCAGCACGCCTCCGGGCAGGCGCTTCCTGGCGCGCTCCAGCAGCTCGGTTTCTCGGGCGGACCGCGCTCTCGTCGGCTCAGACATGGCCTACCTCGCGTGCATCGGGTGTAAGGGTGTGCCGCACTCCGGGCCCGCTACGGAAACTGAATCTTGCCGCCTCCAGGGCCCGGGCCCGACCTGCCGAATCCGAGCTGATCGCGGCCCGGAATGACGATGGAGGAAGCAGCCTCCCGCCGCATCTCCTGAAGCTCGTGCATGGCGCGCTCGACGGCGGCCTTGGCGCCGGTGCCGAAGCGCTCGGCCGCTTCACCAAGTGAGGCTGCCTCGATCTCGAAGCTCAGCGGCAACGGCCCGGCGGCCGTGAGGAGCTGGGCCTCCCCGATGTAGAGAATCTTGCGGCTCGGATCGGTCAACCCGTCCGAGGTGACGGGCGTGAGCACGCGGATCAAGCCCATCCGCCGGTCCGTGAAGCTGTCCTCACGATAGAGGGTTGCGGGGTCCATCTTGAGGTCGAGAGCGCTGGGCTCGCTTGCCATGGTTCGAGGCCTTTCCTCCCGGGAGTGTTGAGCTGCTGACCCCGATTATGACATGCCCGTCATCCCTGGGGTTTGGCCGGAACTTTTCCCTCGCCGCCCCTCCTTTAAGTAGGGGGGCTTTTTCTAAGTAGGGGGGCTTTTTCGACCCTCATCACCCATCAGCCACTGGAGGTCCCGCCCATGCCCAAAGTCGCCAACGTCGAGATCCTCGCCAGAGCCCTGGGCCGGATCAGCCCGGGCGAGCCCAAGACCTATGAGGCGCTCGCCGTGATTCCTCTCCTCGCGCCCATGCAGGCCGAGCCCGAGTGGGTGACCACGGCCGAGGCAGGGTACCGCGCGCGCATCACGGCAGTGGGCGAGGCCACCTATGAGCCCGATCTCCGGGCGGCAAATCTAGGCGATCTACCGCTGGCGCTCCTGGATGGCGAGCTCGTGGATGCCAAGCAGAGCCGTATCCTCAACACGACCGTGCTCGTGCCGCCCCGGAGCGAGCTCATCATCCCGACGTGCCACATGGAGCAGGGACGGTGGCGCTACTATGACCGGCAGTTCGCGCCCGGCCGCGACGGGTTCGACTTCGCGTGCATCAATCGGATCCCGAGAGTGATCCGCGTCACCCCGCCCTTTCACATCCGCTACGAGTCGGAGCTTGCCCCGGCGCGTGAGGCGCTGGCGCCCTTCCCCGGACAGGTGGGCGCCGTTGCCTATGTTGCCGGCCTCTGGGCTGGCCTCGAGCTCCTCGCGGCTCCCGGTCTCTTCGCCCGCGCGTGGTGGCACCTTTGCGTCGGGTATGCGGGCGAAGCGTACTGGCGCACGCCGGCCATGCCTGGGGCTCCCTCCCCCTCGCGCATTCTCGGGATGCTGAGCAAATGCCCCGTCGAGTCGGCGCCTGCCGTGGGCCTGGGCGTAGAGCATCGGTGGAGTGGCACGAGGCTGGCAGGCGCCGCGCTGGTGGCGGAGGGGCGGGTGGCGCACTTGATGGCCTTCCCAATCTAGATCGGCCGGTGCCATACTTCGGGAGCGCGGCAAGGACACTTCCAGGGAGACGGGGCCATGGCCAAGCGGTTGTCACCGGCAGCAATCGAGCAATACCGACGCGACGGGTACTACTTTCCCATTCCTGTTCTCTCTGCCGGCGAAGCCCGGCAGTACCGCGAGCGGCTCGAGCTGATCGAGCGGGATCTGGGCGGGCCGCTGCGGGGCGTCTATCGCATCAAGCCCCATCTCCTGCTCACGTGGCTGGCCGAGCTGGTGCGGCATCCCGCCATCCTCGACGCCGTCGAGGACATGATCGGGCCGGATGTCTTGTGCTGGAACACGTCCTTCTTCACGAAAGAGGCGCGGAGCCCCGGCTTCGTCTCCTGGCACCAGGACGCGACGTACTGGGGGCTGAGCGAGCCGGACGTGGTCACCGCGTGGGTGGCTTTCACGGAGAGCACGCCGGCCAACGGCAACATGCGCGTGATCCCCCGGAGCCATCGGACCCAGGTGCCCCACGTCGACACGTTTCATCCCGACAACCTCCTCTCGCGGGGCCAGGAGATCAGTGTGGAAGTCGACGAGTCGCAGGCCGCCGACATCGTCCTCCAGCCTGGCGAGATGTCGCTGCACCACGTGCTGATGGTGCACGGCTCGGGGGCCAATCCATCCGCGGACCGCCGCATCGGCTTCGCCATCCGCTACATTCCCACGCGCCTCCGCCAGACGGGTGGCCCGCGCGACAGCGCGACTCTCGTGCGGGGCGCGGACGACTTCGGTCATTTCGAGCTGGAGCCGCAGCCTGAGACCGACCTCGATCCCGCCATGCTCAGACTGCACGCCGAGATCAGCGATCGGCAGGCGAGGATCCTGTACCGGGGGACGGCGAAGACGAGCTTCTGAGGCTGGCCGGTCGGCGTGGGTTTGCCGTATCCGCGCAGCGACGTTGACAAGGTGACAGGAGCCCGGCGAGACTCGCGCCCGTGGACCCCGAGCTCCGTGAGGCCCTCGACCGGCTGGCGGCGGACCTTCGCGTCGAAATCCGATCGAGCAACGGCGAGACGCGCGTCTACGTCGACGGGGCCATCCAGGCCTCGGCTGCCGAGACCCGCGCCTACATCGAGGAACGGGTTCAAACATCGGCAGCCGAGACTCGCGCTTATATCGACGAGCGGCTTGAGACATCGACCGCTGAGACTCGCCGGCACTTCGATGTGGTTGCCGAGTCACTTCGTGGAGATATTCGCGGTGTCGCGGAGGGAATGGTTCTTTCCAGTGAGAGATCGGACAGGCGATTTGCCGAGCAAACGAAGCGGAGCAGTGGACTCGAGGACCGGGTTCTGAGGCTCGAGGTACGCATGACAACCCTGGAACGCGATCGCAAACCTCGCCGGCGCCGCCGGCGCCCATAGTCCGAGCGGTGACGCGCGGGGGCTCGACGCCTAGCACTGTCTTCGACGCGTTCCTGGCCACGGCGGAGGCCGCGCCCGACCACGCCTTCCTCTGCGCGCCGCCGTCGCCCGGGCGCGCCTATCATCCCGCGGGCGTCGAGTACACCTACGCGCGGGTGCGCGCGGAGGCGCTGGCCCTGCGCGAGCGCTACGCGGCGGCCGGCTACGGCCACGGCCATCGCGTGGGCCTCCTCTTCGAGAACCGGCCGGAGTTCTTCTTCCACTATCTCGCCCTGAATGCGCTCGGCGTGGGCATCGTCCCGATCAATCCCGACTATCGTCACGACGAGCTCCTCTACCAGATGGACCACTCCGAGGCGGAGCTGGCCGTGACGATCCCGTCCCGCGTGGCCGCTCTCGAGGCGGTGGCGCGCGAGCGCACGAAGCCGCTGCCCGTGATCGATGCCGAGGCCCTGCCCGCCTCGCTGCCCCGGGCGAGCCCGACGCCACGCGCGGGCGCTCCTGGGCTCGACAGCGAGTGCAGCCTCCTCTACACGTCGGGGACCACCGGGCGGCCCAAGGGTTGCGTCCTCACCAACTTCTACTATCTGAACGCCGGCGCCTGGTATCGCGATATGGGCGGGCGACTCGCCATCGAGCACGGGCGCGAGCGCTTCATGAACCCGTTGCCGCTCTTCCACATGAACAGCCAGGCGGTGACGGCGACCTGCGCCATCCTCACGTCCAACTGCCTCGTTCTCCCGGAGCGCTTCAGCCCACGCCACTGGTGGCCCGAAGTGGCCGCCGCCCGCGCGACCATCATCCACTACCTGGGTGTGATGCCTCCGCTCCTCCTCAACCAGGAGCCCGTGCCGGAGGAGCGCCGTCATGCAGTCAAGTTCGGGCTCGGCGCCGGCGTCGAGCCTCAGCTCCACGAGGCCTTCGAGAAGCGCTTCGGATTCCCCCTCGTGGAAGTGTGGGGCATGACCGAGACGGGGCGCATCCTGGCCGATCGCTTCGAGCCTCGGGAGATCCACACGCGCGCCTTCGGCCGTCCGCACGGCGGCCTCGAGGCCCGCGTGGTCGACGAGCGCGACGGGGAGCTGCCCGCGGACCGCGAGGGCGAGCTCCTCGTCCGCTGGGGCGGATCGGAAGGCGCACGGCACGGCTTCTTCGCGGGCTACCTGAAGAACGCGGAAGCCACCGAAGAGGCGTGGCGCGACGGCTGGTTCCACACGGGCGACGTCGTCCGTCGGGACGCGAGCGGCATGCTCTATTTCGTCGATCGCAAGAAGAACATCATCCGCCGCTCCGGCGAGAACATCGCGGCCGCGGAGGTGGAGGCGTGTCTGCAGGCCCACGAGGCCGTGGCCCAGGTGGCGGTGCTCGCCGCGCCCGACGAGATCCGCGAGGAAGAAGTCATGGCCTGCGTGGTGCCCATGGCCGGCGCAACGGCGGATGCGCGCCTGGCCGCCGAGCTCGCCGACTGGTGTCTCGGCCGGCTCGCCTACTTCAAGGCCCCGGGCTGGATCCTCTTCGTCGAGCGCCTGCCCACCACGGGCACCCAGAAAGTGCAGAAGGCCCAGATCTTCCCGCGGGGCGAAGACCCTCGCCGGCGCCCCGGCGCCATCGATCTCCGCGCGCGCAAGAAGCGCGCGTGACCTGAACGTCGCCTGGCTAAGGTGTCAGACGCTGCGCATCCCAGCACGCCCGCTCTCCCCGGCACTCCTTGTTCGCGCGGAGGATGTCGTGCCATCGCTCGCGTGCGGCCGCGGGCAGGCGGGAAGCGACGTTCGTGAGGGCCTCGGGATCGCTGAGCAAGTCGTAGTACCCGATCTCGCCATCCTCGTACTCGACGTACAGGGCACGTTCCGTGCGCACCGCCGCATACGAGGTCGGGTTGGAGGCATGAAGCATGGGCGCGTCCGAATCGGTCGGATCGGGGAATGGGCGATGGTGCTCGATGAGCGCCATGTTTCGCCATTCTCCCGCCGCGCCCCCTTGGAGGAGCGAGACGACGCTATGCCCGTCGGGTGAGGTCGGCGAGGACACCCCGCCCAGCTCGATGAAGGTGGGGCACAGGTCGACGTTCTCGACGATGGCACTCACCACTTGGCCCTTGGCGACGCCCGGCCCCGCCACGATGAGCGGCACGCGGACGTCGATGTCGAAGGGTGTCATCTTTCCCGGCCGCAGGGAGTACTCGCCCATGTGGAGGCCATTGTCTGAGCTGAAGACGATGTACGTGTTCTCGAGGTGGAGCGCGGCCAGAGTGGCCCGGATTTGCCCGATCATCTTGTCGATGGCCTGCACGGACTGGGCGCGCATCCGGAAGTGCCGATCGATCATCTCGATGTCCTTCGGTGACAGAGGCGGGATGGCCTTGAGCCACTTCGGGGCGTCTGGCCCCGGGCGGGCACCGAAGGCGGCCGATCGCGGCGCGGTGAGCCCGGGAAACAGCTCGGCGTCGCGAGGCGCGGGGATGTATGGACCATGCGGGGCGAATGTCGCGATCTCGATGAAGAACGGACCCGAGGCGGACTTGCGAATGAAGGCGTCGGCGAGCCGGGCCAGGACGTCGGTCAAATAGTCCGCGGGCTGGCTCCCATAGTGCACGGCGCGCCCGTTCTGATTGAGATTGTAGTTGAACTCGGGATAGCCGTGTCCGGCCACTTCCCATTCGCTCCATCCGCGGGGGACGCCATGTCTCAAGGGGAAGTAGCCGTTGAGGTACTTGCCGAGCATGGCCGTCTTGTAGCCGCCCCCTTGGAGGGCGACGGCAAACGTTTGCGATTCATTGCCCTGGGCGTTGAATCCCTCGTAGCCTCCGTCGGGCTTGCTGTTCGTCAGGACCCGGGTGTTGTGTGGAAACTTCCCCGTGAAGATCGAGGATCGAGACGGGCAGCACAGCGAATTCGTGACGAAGTAGTTGGAGAAGGTCGTTCCGTCTTTCTGCATGGCCCGGAGGTTCGGCATGTACTGGACGAGATTCCAGCTCAAGTCGTCCGTCAGGATGAAGACGATGTTCGGCCTGGTCACCGAGGGGGCTCCGCGGCTTTCGGCGGTGCTCGCCTCGCGCACCCCGCCCCCCGCCAAGGTCAAGGCCACCACGGCAACGATGACGCGGAGACCGTTCTTCACGAAAGCTCTCGACATCGTGTTCTCCTCCGAGGGCGGGTTGGATTCTACACCAGCCTCCACGCTCAAGGGGAGCCGGCCGCCACGCAGTTCCCGGGCATCACCCGTGTCTTCACCTCGAGGAGGTGACGGCGTGCGGCCGGGTATACCATTAGGTCACACGATTTTTCGGTCTGATTGGGGAGGACTCATGTTTCAGGCGAACCAGAGGGTGACGGTGGACCTGTCTGGCCTTGTCATCCAGGGCGTCTCGTTCAGCCAGAACGTGCAGAAGGCTCTCGGGACCATCCTGGAGCAAGTATCCGCCGACCCCGCCGTCTACAAGGTCGAGCTCCTGTTCAGCTTCAAGGGGATCAAGCGGGTGGATGTGCCCGAAGAGCGGATCCATGGGAGCTAGCGGAGCAGGGCATGGTCAGCAGCCCGCTGGATCATAGAGGAACGTAGGTACTGACATGCCGTGGGACAAGCGCATCGAGCCATTGCTGGACCGATACCCGGCGCTCCGCGCGATCGGCAACACGCCGCTCGTGCCCGTGAATATACTCGCCGACGAGCTGCCCGGCGTCGATGTCATGGCGAAGATGGAGTGCCTCAATCCCGGAGGCTCTCTCAAGGATCGCCCGGTCTTGCGCATGCTCCTCGCGGCCCTGATAGACGGGCGTCTCCAGCCCGGCAAGACCATCCTGGACAGCTCGTCGGGCAACGCGGGGATCGCGTACGCGATGCTGGGGCGAATCATCGGCTATCCGGTCGAGATCGTCATCCCCGAGAACGCCAGTGCCGAGCGCAAGAAGCGGATGCTCGCCCACGGCGCCCGGCTCGTCTACACGGATGCCCTGAAGGGCTACGACGAAGCGTTGCGTGAGGTACATCGTCGCCAGCGTGCCGATCCCCAGCGTTATTTCTTCTGCGATCAGTACAGCAACCAGGACAACTGGCGCGCCCACTACGAGACGACCGCGGTGGAGATCCTCGAGCAGAGCGGCGGCCGGCTCACCCACGTCATCGCAGGAGTGGGGACGGGAGGCACGATCACGGGCCTGGGTCGGCGCTTGAAGGAGCACGACCCAAGCATCCACGTGATCAGCGTGGTCCCCGAGGTGTTCCCCGGGATCGAAGGCCTCAAGCCGCTCGGAGGTCCCGAGGACATCGTTCCCGCCATCCTCGACGAGGGGGTTATCGACGAGCGGATCCCCGTCACGAGCGATGACGCCTACCACATGTGTGTGAGGCTCGCCCGCGCGGGTTTCTTTGTCGGCCAGTCTTCGGGGGCCTACATGGCGGCCGTCGAGCGTGTCGCCCGGCGTGAGCGCGCGGGATGCTTCGTGACCTTGTTCAACGACCTTGGGGAGCGCTACTTCTCGACCCGTCTCTGGGACTAGCGCGGACTCGGAGCGGTGATCATGGCCAGGCCCAAGCCACCTCCGCCGCCTCCTCCACAGCCGAGAGCCGGTGATGTGGTCGTGCTGCGTCAGAGTCAGGAGCACGTCGAGGGCGAGATCATCGCGGTCCTTGGCGGCGGCCGGTACAAGGTGAAATGGGCCACGGGCGCCGAGTACCGTGACCGGATCACGACCGTCACGGTCGAGGAGATTCGCAAGAAGACGTCGTGACTGCTTGCTATGATGCCGCCGTGCGTCGCTGGCTCGTCGGCCACCTCCCGTCCATCATCGTCTTCCTGGGCGTGCTGGCTCTCTGGCAGTTCGCCTCCACGAGCCTGGGGATCCGCGAGTACATCCTGCCGAGTCCGGCCGTGGTCGCCCGCGCGCTCACCTCGGGAGAGATTCCGTGGGCCGCCCACGCCTGGACGACCGCGCTCGAGATCGTGGGCGCTTTCTTGCTCGCGGGCGCGGCAGGCGTCGCCCTCGGCGTGGCCATCGCGTGGTCACCGCTCCTCGCCGACGCCCTCGTGCCCTTTCTCGTCTTCGTCAACACCCTGCCCAAGGTCGCCGTCGCTCCGCTTTTCCTCCTGTGGCTGGGCTACGGCATCTTTCCCAACATGCTGATCGGGGCGCTCATCGGGTTCTTTCCGGTAGTGATCAACACCGCGGTGGGACTGACGCAGGTGGATCCCGAGATGCTCGACCTCGGCCGCGTATTCAACGCGCCCAAGTGGAAAGTCTTCGCCAAGATCCGCATCCCGAACGCGTATCCCTACATTCTCAGCGCCCTCAAGATCACCGCCACCGCCGCCGTGGTGGGTGCCATCGTCGGCGAGTTCGTGGCTTCCCAGAGGGGACTCGGTTACGTCATCATCACCACCCAAGGCAGCATGAACACGCCGGTGGCCTTCGCGGCCCTGGTCTGGATCTCGGTGGTCGGCCTCGCGGTGTATGGCGCCGTCGTCCTCGCCGCGCGCTGGATCGCTCCCTGGGCCGAGATCTCGGACTGACAAGGAGAACATCATGGTGCGCCTTCTCTCCGCCGTCCTCCTCCTCTCGATGTTTCTGCTCGCCTTGGTTCTGCCGGGAGGGGCGCAGGCGCCCCAGAAGGTCGTCTTCGCGCTCAACTGGTTCGCCGTCGGCGATCACGCCGCCTACTGGGTCGCCCTGGAAAAGGGCTACTACAAGGCCAAAGGCCTCGAGGTCGAGCTCCAGAACTCCAAGGGCTCGGGTGACTCCATCGCCAAGGTGGACACGGGTCGCGCGGACATCGGCTTGGCCGACAGCGCCGTGGTCATCGCGGCGGTGAGCCGCGGCGGCAAGATCAAGGTCGTCGGCATGGTCTTCGACAAGACCCCGCTCAATATCTGGAGCCGCAAGGAAGCGCCCATCACCAAGCCCAAGGACCTCGAGGGCAAGACCGTGGGCGCCCCGCCCGGCGACGGGCAGCGCCAGGTCTTTCCCGCCTTCGCCAAGCTCCACGGGATCGACCAGAGCAAGGTGACCTGGGTGAACATCGAGCCCGCCGCCAAGATTCCCGCCCTCGCCGAGAAGCGTGTGGATTCGGTCGCCGACTACACGACGGGCCTGCCCTTCTACGAGAAGGCCATGGGGAAGGGCAACGCGGTCATGATGCCCTGGGCCGAGCACGGCTTCGACATGTACAGCATGTCCATCATTGCCAGCGAGAAGACCATGAAGGACCGGCCGATGATGCTGCGCGCCTTCCTGGAAGCCTCCTACATGGGCTGGCGCGATGTCATGGAGGACCAGAAGTCCGCGCTCGAGATCTTCAAGAAGCGGGTGCCCGAGATCGATCTCTCGGTGATCGAGCCCAACATGAAGCTGGGACTCGACTTGATGAAGACGGACCGCTACGCCAAGAACGGCATCGGCTGGATGGAGGAGAAGAAGATGTGTCAGTCGGTGGACCTGGTCAACACCTACATGGGGGTGCCGACCAAGGTTGAGTGCAAGGCGGTCTACACCAACGAGTTCCTGACAAAGATCGAGCTGCCCAAGACGATGCGTTAGCTAGGACTATGCGCGAATACGCGCTCTCCCTCACCCTGCCCTCTCCCCCACTGGGGGAGAGGGATCTGAAAGGCTGCACGGTCACGCTCTCCTCATCCCTCTCCCCCGCCGCGGGGGAGAGGGTAGGGTGAGGGGGCCGTACGCCGCAAGACTTCATCGCGCTTGATCGGGTGGGGATGACCTATGAGGCCCCGAGCGGTCCCGTCGAGGCGCTCCGGGACATCACCTTCGGCGTGGGCCGCGGGGAGTTCGTGGCCCTGGTGGGGCCGAGCGGCTGCGGCAAGTCCACCCTGCTGCGGATCGTGGCGGGGCTGAGGCCTCCCACCGCGGGCGACGTGACGGTGAACGGGAGGCCGGTGACGCATCCCATTGCCCAGGTCGGCATGGTTTTCCAGGCGCCAGTGCTGCTCAAGTGGCGGACCGTCCTCGACAATGTCCTCCTCCCGGCCGAGCTGGCCGGCCTCGAGGCGAAGCGCTACCGCGACCGCGCGCACGAGCTGCTCCTGCTCGTCGGGCTCGGCGGCTTCGAGGCCAAGCTGCCGCGCGAGCTGTCCGGCGGCATGCAGCAGCGGGCCTCCCTCTGCCGGGCCCTGCTCCTCGATCCGCCGCTGCTCCTGATGGACGAGCCCTTCGGCGCCCTCGACGCCATGACCCGCGACGAGATGAATCTCGAGCTCCTGCGAGTCTGGGGCGAGGGCTCCGGGGGGGCGGCGGGCAGCGACCGCAAGACCATCCTCTTCGTGACCCACTCGATTCCCGAGGCGGTGTTCCTCGCCGACCGCGTCGTGGTCATGTCCCCGCGCCCCGGACGGATCGCGCGCATCTGCCCCGCGGGTCTCCCGCGCCCCCGTACCGTCGAGGCGCGCGCCTCGGCGGACTTCGGTCGGCTTGCCCTCGAGATCTACGACCTCCTGACGGCCCGTCCCGCCTGATGGGCGCCTCATGAGGGCACGGCGTCCGGCCGTGACTTGTGATAGCTTGGCGGCCACAGCGTCGAAGGCAGTGCCTCACGTCCGGCCATGAGGAGGGTGACATGAAAGACGGCTTGCGCTTCGTCGACTCCGACATGCACATCATGGAGCCGCCCGATCTCTTCGATCGGTATCTGGACCCGAAGTTCAAGCATCGGGTCAGTGTGCCGGTGGACGCAGACGGCCGCCCGTATCGGGGCCCGTCCGGCTTGACCATGATCGACGGGCTGCCCACCTCGGACTCCGACCTCCAGCAGTACCGGAAGCGCATCCGGCGCGGCCCGACCCAGAGCACCCAGCCCCTCTCGGGGTCGCGGCTGGCTGACACGGGCCGGCTGGACTTCGCCGTCGAGCGCGATTACAACGCCGAGGCGCAGGTCATGGGTATGGAGCAGGAAGGCGTCGACATCGCGGTGCTCTACCCCACGGGCGGCCTGAGCCTCATCGCCCGCGACAACATGGATCCCCAGCTCTCCCTCGCCCTCTGCCAGGCGTACAACAACTGGATCCACGAGTTCTGCGAGCATAGCCCCGCCCGCCTGAAGTTCGTGGCCATGCTGCCCGTGCACGACGTGCATCTGGCCTGCCGGGAGCTCGTGCGCTGCGCGAAGCTCGGCGCCGTGGGGTCGTTCATCCGGCCCAACCTGGTGAACGATCACTACTGGCACTCGAACTACTGGGACCCTCTCTACAACGTGCACGAAGAGCTGAACGTGACCTGGGGCTTTCACGAGGGCGTGAGCGCGGTGTACTCACGGATGATCCCGCTGTACGGCGAGAACCGCTTCTACCGGCACGTGGCCAGCCATTGGATCGAGATGCAGCAGGCCATGATCGCCATGATCATCGGCGGCGTGTTCGAGTTCCACCCCAAGCTGCGGGTGGGCTTCCTGGAAGCTCAGAACTCCTGGGTGCCCGGACTCCTCTCGCGCATCGAGTGGGACTATCCCCAGTACCGCGACTCGCACGCGCCCTACCTGACGCTCACGCCACGCGAGTACTTCCGGCGCAACTGCTGGGCGGCCGTGGAGGGGAGCGAGCCTGAGATCGAGGCCACGGCCGGGCTCATCGGCGCCGACCGGATGTGCATCTCGACGGACTACCCGCATTTCGACTCGAACTTTCCCCACGTGGCGGACAATCTCCTCAAGAACGTGCCCCGCAAGATCGCCGCGCAGATCTTCGAGGGCGGGGGGCACCTCTACGGCTTCACCGACGCCGACTTCCAGAAGGCCGACGCCGCCGCCCGGTCGACAGGGCGCTGAGCATCGCGCCCTAGCCGCGCGATTCACAAGACGACGCCACCCTGGGCTACTCAGCCCTCGCCTCAGGGTTGCGCCCTTCAGCTCGAACTGCGGCCCTCTCCCTCTCTGAGGGAGAGGGTTTGATTTTTCATCCCTCGCCCTCGGAGGGGGAGAGGGTAGGGTGAGGGGAGCGTCGCCACGGTTCACCGGCAGTGCGGCACCACCTTGTCGCCGAAGAGCTTGATCGCCGCCATGATCTTGTCGTGCGAGGGGCCGCCGGAATGGGCGTGGCGCAGGCGGAGGAGGAAATACTCCGCCCCCGTCGATTCCTTCCAGCGATGGAACTCCCGCACGCACGTCTCGGGATCGCCCACGATGAGCCGATCGGGGGCGAGATTCTTCAGGCTGAACTCCGTGCCCGGCGGGATGTTGCGGAACTCCGCCAGCCGGTTCTGCCAGTAGTACTGGTACGCGGTCATGACCTCGGGCCCGTACACGGTCTCGGCTTCGGCCCGTGTCTGCGCGACCCACGCATCGCGCATGAAGACCACGCGCGGCGTCCGCCCCGCTTTCCGCGCTGCGTCCTTGTAGGCCTCGACCTGGCGCACGGCGCTCTCCAGCGTGGTGCTGGGCGTGGCCACGAAGGCGTCGGCGAGGGCGCCCGCGCGCCGGATGGCCGCGGGCACGCTGGCGCCGATCCACAGCGGCGGCGTCGGCTGCTGGAAGGGCCGCGGGCGGATCTGCACGTCCTCCAGCGTGTAGTGCTTTCCACGATGGGAGAACGGCTCCCCGCTCCAGCACTTGCGGATGATCTCCACGCCCTCCTCGAAGAGCTCCACGCGGTGCTCCATGGGCACGTTGAAGGCACGGAAGTCGGCGGGCTGATAGCCGATGCCCACCCCGAGGATGACGCGACCCTTGGAGACGAGATCCAGCGTGATGACGTCCTCGGCCACGCGCACCGGGTGATGCAGGGGGAGCAGGATCACCGAGGTGCCGACGTTGAGCCGGCGCGTGTGCGAGGCCACCGCGGTGGCCACGATCAGCGGCGAGGGCAGGAAGCCGTCCTTGTCCTGGTGGTGCTCGCCGAAGAAACACGAATCGAAGCCGCTCGCCTCGGCCAGCTGAGCCTCGGCGATGACCTCGTCGATGGAGCGATCCAGATTCTCGCCCCGCGGCGGATTGGCGATCGAGCTGTAGAGACCGAATTTCATGACATGCCTCCAGATACGCGGTTCAATTCGACGTCTCGGGCGCTCAGACGATGGGCCAGCGCGAGCGGGGAAACGTGATGCCGGTCCTCGCCTGCAGGCGCTCGCCGATTTCCTGCACCTTGCCGAAGAGCCGGCCCTCGTCCACGAAGGACTGGCGGTGATCCTCCACCACGACGCGGCCGTCCACCACCACCGTGTGCACGCTACGGCCGTCGGCGTTGTAGACGAGATTGTTGACGGGATTGAAGAGGGCCTGCCACTCCGGCCGGTCGGTGTCGAACAGGACGAGGTCCGCGCGCTTGCCGGGCTCGATGGAGCCGAGGTCGTCGCCCACGTTCAGGGCCTGGGCGCCGACCACTGTGGCCATCTCGAGGGCGGACTCCGCGGGGATGAGCTGCAGATCCTGGCGGGCGTCCTTGTACTGGATGGCCGCCATGTTCATGGTCCGCACCATGTCGAGATGGTTGGAGTTGTTGGGCGAGTCGCAGCCGAGGGCGACCTTGACGCCCTTGGCGAGCAGCTCCGGCATGCGGCCGTGCTCGGGCACGCCGCGGCCACTCTTGGCCGCGGTGACGGGGCACATGACCACGGCGGTGCGCGTGCGGGCCAGGCAGTCGATTTCTGCGTCGTCGATGCCGAGGACGTGGGCGAGGACGACGTTCGGCCCGACCACCCCGAGCGATTCGAGGTATTCCGTCGGGCGCCGGCCATGACGGGCGGCGTATTCCTGTCGCGCCTTGGGTCCGCTGCCGTGGTGGAGCGTCAGGGCCGTGCCGCGCTCGTCGGCCACGCGCTTGAGCGCCTGCATCAGCTTGGCGCTGCACGTCTCGGGCGAGAACGGCATGGCCCACGCCCGCACGCGCCCGTGCAGGCGCCCGTGCCACTTCTCGACGAAGGACGTCGTGCGCGCGATCGCCTCCCGGGTGGCGTAGCGCGGCAGCTTGAAGGGGGCGTCCTGATCCGTGACGCACTCCCCCAGGATCACGCGGATGCCGGAGTCCTCGTAGGCCTGCAGACACGCGTCGGGGAATTTCGTGCTGCCGGGATCCACGAAACCCACCGTGCCGTTCTTCAGCAGCTCGACGACGCCGAGCAAGGTCGAGAGGTACTCTTCCTCCTCGGTCATCGCATCCTGAAGCGCGAACACGTGGACGAGCGGGCTCGCGAGCTCATCCGGGAAGATCCCGCGGACGACGTGGGCGTAGCTGATGTGCATGTGGCCGTTGACGAAGCCCGGGGTGACGAGCAGCCGCCGGGCGTCGATCACGCGGTCGGCCGGGAGCGCGGCCAGCTCGACCGCCTTGCCCACGTGGCTGATCCGTCCGTTCTCCACGAGGATGGAGGCATCGCGGATGATTCGTCGCTGCCCGTCCAGGGTCAGGACATACCGCGCGTTCTCGATCTTGAGCGTCTGGTCAGCCATGGCGAGCGCTCCCTCTTCCGCCGTCATCCTCTGGTGCCGGCCATCCTCTTCCGCCGGCCACGCGTAGTCAAGGGCCTGCCGCGCGGATTACACTGCTTTCGCAGCGGGACAGGACCGGGAAGGCAGAAGACCCCTGCCAAGCTCGAGGAGGTGGCAATGAGCGCCGTGCGATCGCTGGTGGCCGAGGTGGAGCAGGCGCGCCAGCGTGTGCTGACCGAGGTTGCCGACCTGTCGACCGAGCAGGGCGCCGTCAAGCCCGCGCCCTCGGAATGGTCCATCGCCGAGTGCCTCGAGCATCTCTTCCTCGCCGAGCACGGCGGAGTCAGCGGGCTGTGGAAAGCCATCGAGGGGGTGCGGGCGCAGCGGCCGGTCTGGAGCGGTGAGCCGGTGCACCACGGACTTTCCATCGAGGAGATCGTGCGGCGCACGTGGGGTCCCAACCAGCAGGCGCCGGACAACGCCGCGCCCCGCACCGGCGGGCCCGTTGTCTACTGGGCGGCATGTCTCGAGAGCTGCCGCCCGGTGCTCGCGCGACTCGCTCACGAGCTGGAGACCCTGGATCTCGAGAGCGTCGTCTATCCTCACGTCGTCTCCGGCCCGCTCGACGCTCGGCAACGGCTGGAGTTTCTGCGCTTCCACCTGGATCTCCACCGCGGCCAGATCGAGGGCGTGAAGCGCGCGATGGGAGCGGACCGTGGCCGAGAGTGATCGCATCGCCGAGTTCAAGGAAGTGGCCGAGCTGATGCCGGACGATCCCGTCGTCCGCTTCGGTCTGGCCGGCGCCTATCTCGACGCGGGGCAGGCCGAGAGCGCCGTCCTCGAATACCGGGAGACCATCAGGCTCAAGCCGGACTACTCAGCCGCCCATCGCGGGCTCGGCCGGGCGCTCGAGCGGGCCGGCCGCCGCGAGGAGGCTCGGGCCGCCTACGCGAAGGGACTCGAGGTGGCGACGCAGACCGGCGATCTCCAGACCAAGAAAGAGATCGAGGTCTTCCTCCGCCGTCTGGACTCCGCCTGACCTCGAGATCCCTCTCCCCCATCGGGGGAGAGGGTAGGGTGAGGGGGCGGTGTTGTTCCTGTCGTCTAGCTCATTCGTGTCCGGCAGAACCGGCCGATGGCCTGGATGGCCGTCTCGGCCTCCTCGAGCATGGGCAGGAACCAGTGCCAGACGTGGATCATGCGGTCCCACACCTCGAGCGTCGCCGGCACGCCGGCCGCCTTCGCCTTCTCGGCGAGCTGCACGGCGTCGTCCAGCAGCACCTCGTCGCTGCCGACATGGATCAGCAGCGGCGGCAGGCCGCGCAGGTCGGCGAACACCGGGGAGGCCAGCGGCGTGCGCGGATCCGTCGCGCCGAGGTAGGCCCGCGCCATCTCGTCGATCCCCGGGCGCCGGACGATCGGATCCGCGGTGGCCTTCGTCTGGTAGCTGCCGCCGCTGAAGGTGAGATCGACCCAGGGAGAGATGCACACGCCACCGGCAGGCAGCCGCACGCGCGCGTCTCTCAGGGCGACCAGCGTGGCCACGGTCAGCCCGCCGCCCGCGGAGTCTCCCGCGATCACGATGTGCTCGGGCGAGGCGCCCTGCTCGAGCAGCCAGCGGTAGCAGGCCACCGCGTCGTCGACGGCGGCGGGGAAGGGATCCTCGGGGGCGCGACGGTAGTCGAGCGAGAGCGCGCTGGCCCCCGCGGCGCCGGCGATCGCCGCCGCCAGGTGACGATGGGAGCGGGGCGAGCCGATCACGTAGCCGCCGCCGTGGAGATAGAGCACCACGCGCCCCGCCTCAGCCGACGGCGGGCGCAGCCACTCCGCGGGAGCCACGGGCGCCGTCACGCGCTCCACTTTCACCTCGGGCGGAATGGGGAACACCTTCTCCGCGCGCTCGTACTGGGCGCGCCGCTCGTCGATGGTCAGCGAGTCAGCCGGGGGCAGTTTCGCCAGGTGCGCGCGTACGACCTCGATGCCACGGTCTGCCATGTCGCTCCTCCGTCACTGCGGGTAGGTGCCGGTTCCCAGGAAATACCACTCACGGCGGCCCTCTTCAATGCGCCCCTTGACGTCGCCGTCTTACCCCACTAGCCTGCCGGCATGCCCGGTTGCCTCGACGGCATCCGCGTCCTCGAGCTGGCGCGCTTCCAGGCGGGCCCGCGCGGCGGCATGCTGCTGTCCGATCTGGGCGCCGAGGTGATCAAGATCGAGCCGCCGGGCGGCGAGGAGACGCGCAAGCACCCACCTCTCGTCCGGGGCCAGAGCGTCTACTTCTCCGTCTACAACCGCGGGAAGAAGAGCGTCTGTCTCGATCTCAGGAATGCCCAGGGCAAGGAGGTCTTCGCCGCCCTCGTGGCCAAGGCCGACATCGTGCTCGAGAACTTCCGCCCGGGCGTCATGCGCGCCATGGGCTTCGACTACGAGCGGCTGGCCGCGCTGAACGCGGGGATCATCCTCGTCTCCGTGTCGGGGTTCGGCCAGTACGGGCCGTACACGGAGCGGCCCGCCTTCGATTCCCTCGGCCAGGCCATGTCCGGCCTCATGACCCTGACCGGCCAGCAGGAAGGCAAGCCCATCGGCACCGCGTCGTCCGTGGTCGATCGCTACACTGCGCTCCACGCGACGATCGGCACGCTGGCCGCGCTTCGCCATCGCGAGCGCACGGGCGAGGGGCAGGTGGTCGACGTGTGCCTGCTGGACTCCGCGCTGACCATGGTGGAGATCCCGACCTCGTACTATCTCGCCACGGGCAAGGAAGGCGGCGAGGGCGGCCGGCCGCCCTACAAGACCAGGGACGGCTTCGTGGTCATCGCCGCCGCGGGCCGGGACATGGCCGCGCGCTTGATGCAGATCGTCCGCGGGGCGAGCGCCGAGGGCGACACCACGCCCATGGCGGGCAGCACCGGCCCCGACGATCGGCGCGCCCTCATCGACAAGTGGTGCGCCGAGCGGACGACGGAGGAGATCTGCGCGAAGCTTCACGAGGCGGGGATCCCCTCGGCGCCCGTGCGCACGATCCCCCAGGTCGCCCTGGACCCGCATCTCTGGCAGCGCGAGATGCTCGTGAAGATGGAGGACGCGATCGCGGGGGAGATGTACCTGCCGGGCGCGACGATCAAGCTCTCCAAGACCCCGGCCCGGGTCGGCCCCGTGCCTACCATCGGCCAGCACACCGACGAGACGCTTTCAGGTCTCCTCGGTTACGATGCCTCGAAGCTGGCCGCGCTCCGCCGCGCCGGCGCCATCGCCTGAGCCGGACTCGCTAGGATTCTTCGCGAGATAACGCCACCCTCACCCAACCCCCTCCCTCGGAGAGGGAGAGGGATTCATTTTTATCCCTCGCCCCCGAAGGGGGAGAGGGCCGCACTTCGAGGTGAAGGGCGAAGCCCTGAGGCGAGGGCTGAGTAGACAAGGGGGAGGCCTGGATGCGGTACGCGCGCTCGTGAATAGTTCGCGCTAACCGACGGCGGCGCGGATCTTGCCGTGGAGGGCGCCCAGCGCGTCGATCATCGCGTCCACGGAGCGCGCGCCCGCCTGGAAGATGGCCGTGGCGTTCAGCGCCACCCACTCGAAGCCCATCTTCTGCAGCTCGACCACGCGGGCCACCACGCGGTCGTGCTCGGCATAGAAGCGCTTGCCTTCCGCATCGCGCGGCGGCGGCGCGACCATGCTTTGCCATCCGATGGCGCCGGGATCGCGCCCGGCTGCCTCGGCGGCGCGGCGGATGGCGTCGATGGCGACCTGCGCGCTGGTCGCGTCCGTGACCCGGCTGGCCAGCCAGCCGTCGCCCAGCTCGCCCACGCGGCGCCACGCGCGCTCCGACGTGCCGCCGACCCAGACGGGGAGGGCGCGCCCCTGTGGCGGCTTCGGCTCCATGGCCATCGCGGTCATGGGGTAGTGCGGGCCCGCCGACTCCACGCGCGTCTCGCTCCAGTACGCGCGGAGCAGCCGGATGGCTTCGTCCATCCGCGCGCCCCGGGTGTGGAAGTCCTCGCCGAGCGCCTCGTACTCCGACTCCTGCCAGCCGACACCCACGCCCAGGCGCACGCGGCCGCCCGAGAGCGTGTCGAGCGTGCTCACCTGCTTGGCCACGAGCGTGGGGTGACGCTGGGGCAGCACGAGCACTTCGGTCCCCAGTCCCACGCGCGAGGTGACGGCGGCGATGTGGCCGAGGAGCATCAGCGCTTCCAGGATGGGCATGGTCGCCTGGTAGGGACCGGGCGGGCGTCCTTCCATCGGATGGCCCATGACGACGTGGTCGAAGACGTCGATGTGATCGTAGCCGATCTGCTCGACGGCGCGGGCGAAGCGCCGCACGGCCTCCGGCCCTTCCCGGTACGACACGCTGGGGAACTCCACGGTGAGCTTCATGGCCCGTGCATTATGCGCTCCGGCCGCGACGCTCGGCCAGCGCGATCTGAATGCTCAGCCGATCTTCAGCTTGAGGAGGCGTCGCGCGTTCCCCTCGTAGATCTTCGCCTTGTCCACGTCGCTGGCGCGCATCCGCTCCAGGGCCGCGATGGTGTCGCGGATGAACCCCGGCCCCTTCTCGGGATCGAAGGGGAAATCGGTGCCGAACAGCACGTGATCGGCGCCGAAGAAGGCGAGCCCGCTCTCCATGGCGTGCCACGCGCCGAAGAGCGCGGTGTCGCCGTAGAACATGCGGAAGTAGTCGATGGGGCGGAGCTTCAGCCGCCCGAGGGCGCCACCGTCCTCGGAGTCGTCGCTCCGGGCGCCCAGCTGATCGAGCCCGCCGCCGATGCGCCCCTCGCAGAACGGGATCATCGCGCCCAGGTGGTGCGTGATGATGACGAGCCCGGGGTGGCGATCGAAGAGGCCGGAGAAGACCAGCCGCCCCATAGCCACGCTGGTCTCGTACGGCCACCCGAAGGCCCACCAGAGATCGTATTTCGACCGCGGCTCGCCGGCATAGTCCGCGAAGGTGGCCGGACGCGCGGGATGCATCCAGATGGGCAGCCCGCGCTCCGCCATGCGGGCGAAGATCGGTTCGTACTCCGGCTGGTCGAGGGGCCGGCCGTTGACGTTGGTGAAGATCTGCACGCCGGTGGCGCCGAGATGGTCGATGGCGCGCTCCAGCTCGGCCAGCGCGGCGTCGGGATTGTTCATGGGCAGCGAGGCGACGAAGGCGGGGAAGCGGTGGGGATGGCGTTCCACGATGGCCGCCATCTCGTCGTTGGCGATCCGCGCCAGGTCGGGGCTCGCGGCGGGCGGGGCGACCACCTCGATGGGCGGGTTGGCGAGCGTGAGCACCTGGACGTAGCCCTCCCAGCGATCCATCATCGTGAAGCGCAGGTCGAGGTCCACGAGCACGGGGATCCCCGACATGCGCTTCTGCAGCGCGAGCCCCGGCGGGGCCACGGCGAGCAGGCGGTCGAAGTACTTCCGGGGCAGGATGTGCGGGAAGACGTCGATCTTCACGGTCGGCTCAGCCATTCGCCCCCTGATCTACTCAGCCCTCGCCTCGTCGCTCCGAGGCGGGCGTCTCAGCTCGAACTGCGACTCTCTCCCCCGATGGGGGAGAGGGATTGAGTTGAGCGAGAATCCGTGCGCCGTAACGGTGGTAGCACTGCACGGCGTTGTCCCAGAGGAGCTTCCGCCGCGCCGTCTCTGAGATCGAGGTCCAGCCCAGGACGACGTCCACCGACTTCGGGAACCAGCTCTCCGAGTGCGGGTAGTCGGTGGCGAACATCAAGGTGTCCTCGCCCAGCGCCTCCAGGGCGTGGCGGAGCGACTGCTCACCCTCGTGGAGCTGGATGCTCTGGAAATACTGCGGCCCGCGGATGTACTCGCTCGGCTTCTGCTTGAGGGGGGGCAGGGCGTGGCGGGACATCTCGGCCAGCTCGTCCAGGCGCGAGGCCCAGAAGGGCAGCCAGCCGTGCCCGCACTCGAGCGCGGTGAGGCGCAGCTTCGGGTAGCGGTCCAGCACGCCCGCGCCGATCAGCGCCGCCATGTTGCGCTGCGCGTTCCACACGTGGCCGGCCGCGCGCTGGAGGAAGACGTTGTCCCAGGTGTCCCACATGCCGGGCGGGTAGGGGATGGTCATCGTGAACGAGTGGATGACCACCGTGAGGTCGTGGGCCTCGGCCGCCGCCCAGATCGGCTCCCACGCTTCGTCGTCGAGCGACAGCTCGGGCGGACAGATCGGGAAGATGCCGACGGGCCACGGCTCCTTCGCCCAGCGTTCGATCTCGGCCACCGATGAGGCGACGTCACGGGCCGAGACCAGGATGAGACTCGTCAATCGCTCGGGATAGGGCGCGCAGTAGTCCGCGAGGAAGCGGTGATAGGCCCGATACATCGCCTGCTCGAGCGCGACATCGGCGAGGCCAGCGCACGCGGGCACGCCACCCGAGGGCAGGATCATGTTCACGTCGATGCCCTCGATGTCCATGTCCTTCACCCGCGCATGCGGGTCGAAGCTCACTCGATCGGTCGGAAACGGCGGTCCCTGCCATCGGACATCCCATGGCGTGCCGCCGTCCTTGGCGCCGCGCGTCGCGGCGCTGGGCGGGGCGACCCGCTCCCGCGAGCCAAGGCGCCGGTTGAGCGCGGGCCGCTTGCCGATCACGTATCGCGACATTCCGGCCTTGGCCGGGGCACGCCCCACCAGGGGCGCGAGCGCCGCGAGCTTTGCCCGGTCGGCCGCCGCCAGATACTCCTCGATCGGCTCGACGGGCTCGATGATGTGGGTGTCCGCGTCGAAGATGCGATAGCCATCGCGTGCCATGGTGCGTTCCTCCTTCGTGAGTAACCACCCCTCACCCTCCCCTCTCCCCTGAGGGGAGAGGGATGGGGCGATTCTAATCCCTCTCCCCCATCGGGGGAGAGGGCAGGGTGAGGGGGCATACGTTCAGTGTCTGGTGATCACGTCGACCAGCGCGGGTCGCCCCTCGTCCTTGACCACGCGGAGCGCGCGTCGCAGCGCGGGGCCGACGGCCTCGGCGGAATCGAGCGGCCCCTCCGCGTGCACGCCGAAGCCTTGCGCGATGCGCGCGAAGTCCGGCGCGGGATCGTCGATGCGAATCCCCACCACCTTGTTCTCCACCGGACGGCCGCGCGTCTTGGCCACCGCCTCCTGGTGCTCCTCGTCGTTGCCGTACGTCCGGTTGTTGAACATGACGGTGAGGAGCGGCAGCCGGTGGTGCGCGGCGGTGTAGAGGCCGCTCACCACGTAGAGCAGATCGCCGTCGGCCTGGAGGTTGACGCAGACCTTGCCCGAGCCGCGATGGGCAAGCGTGACACCGAGCGCGGCGGGCAGCCCGTAGCCGAGGCCCGCGCCCCCGCTGCCGCCGCACGCGCGCTCGGGCTGCCAGTCCCACAGCCGGCGTGCCCAGCCCTTGCCCGTGCCGTTGGCGAGGATCCAGTCCTCGTCCTTGATGACCTGCCAGACCTCGGCCGCGAGCACGGAGGGGGTCACGGGCTTCGACGAGCGCTCGAGGCTGACCGCAGCCTGCCACTCCGCGTTGATCGCGCCATGGCGGGCGGCGATGCGCTCCGCCCGGGCCCGACGCTCCGCGGCGCCGCGGTCGTGGCGCAGCCGGTCTTCGACGGCCAGAACGAGCGCGGGCAGCGCAAGCGCGGCGTCGGCCGCGATGGGCAGATCCACGGGGATCAGCGACTGAAAGGTCTGCGCCCAGCTCCGCGCCGCGTAGTCCTCGAGCGAGATCGAGATCACGCGCGTGCGCTCGTTGAGCAGCCGCACCTCGCGCGTGCTGCGGTCGGTCGTGCCCAGGGCGCCCAGGAAATTCGAGACGTCGAGAGCGAGGATGAGATCGGCCTCCCGCACGACCTCGTCGCGTGCGCCACTCATGTCGAGGGGATGGTTGCTCGGCACGCTCGGCCTTCCCTGGTACTCGACGGCCAGGTCGACCAGCGGCGCCGCGAGCAGCTCGGCGAGCCGGCAGAGCGGCACCGCCACGCCCGGCCGGCGTCCGAGATTCTCCACGACGATCACCGGGTAGCGTGCCTCGGTGAGGCGCCGGGCCGCGTCGTCGATGGCTCGCGGGTCCGCGTGCGGCGGCGTCGCCGGCTGGAAGCGCGCGACGTCGGGCAGCGGCACCGGGCGCTCGAGCGCCTCTTCCTGCAGCGCGGCGTCGAGGCACAGGTAGACAGGGCCCTGCGGTTCCGTGCGCGCCAGCCGCCACGCGCGCAGGAAGGCCTCGGGAATGGCGCCGACGCTCGCGGGCTGGTCGTCCAGCTTGACGTAGTCCCGCACCTGCGTCCCCTGAACGAGCGCGGTGTGGATCCAGTCGATCCAGGGGCGGCGCCGGGTCGTGTCCATGGGGCCGGTGGCCCCCAGCACGAGGATGGGCACGTGATCGCAGAAGGCGTTGAAGATGGCCATGCTCGCGTGCTGGAGGCCGACGATGTCGTGAACGACGGCGGCCATCGGCTTGCCCTTGGCCTTGGCGTAGCCATGGGCGAGGGCCACGGCGATCTCCTCGTGCGTGGTCAGCACGAGCTCGGGCCCCCGCGTGCTCGCGTAGTTCACGAGGGAGTCGTGGAGACCCCGGAACGTCGCCCCCGGATTGATGGCGACCTGCTCGATGCCCACCGCGTGGAGGAGCTCCACCACGAGATCGGACCCGTAGCCCGGGACCCCGGCCGGCTGCTTTCCTTGCGGACTCATGCTGGCGTCACCCTGCCCTCCTTTGCGTCCGGCCGCTATCCTCTACCCGAGCCCGGCTTGATTCAAGCAGCCTGTAGGCTATCGACGGATGTATCGATCCGCGATAATATCTGGCCTCTGATGTCCCATCCGCCGGTCAGGAGACGCCCATGAAGACACGCGCGTTCCTCGTCACGCTGGTGCTGTCGTTCTCGATGTGCATCCCGGGCATTGGTCGGAGCCAGCCCAAGGAGCAGCTGGGCACGGTCAACTTCCCGAATTCGTGCAGCGCAGCCGTGCAGGAGACGTTCCAGCGCGGTGTCGCGATGCTGCACTCCTTCCGCTACGGTGAAGGAGAGAAGACCCTCCGCGAGGTGCTCGCGCAGGACCCGTCGTGCGCGATCGCGACGTGGGGTATCGCGGCGATCCTGATGTCGAACCCGCTCGCAGGTGTCGGGCCGTCCAAGGAATGGGCCGAGCGCGCGCAGGCGGCGATCGATCAGGGCCGTAAGATCGGGGCCAAGAGCCCGCGCGAGCGCGACTACATCGAGGCCGTGGCCGCGTACTACGAAGACTGGAGCAATCGGCCCGAGCGTACGCGCCAGTTGAATCGTGCCCGCGCCTTCGAAACCCTGGCCGCGCGCTATCCCGCTGACGACGAGGCGCAGATTTTCTACGCCCTCTACCTCGCCGCGACGCAGTCCCTGGCCGATCAAAGCTATAAGACCTACCTGACCGCCGCGGACATCCTGGAGAAGCAGTTCACGAAATATCCCGACCATCCCGGGGTCGCGCACTACCTCATCCACAGCTATGACGCTGCGCCCATCGCGCAGAAAGGCGTGCCCGCGGCCCGGCGCTACGCGAGCATTGCCCCCGCCGCGCCCCACGCCCTCCACATGCCCTCGCACATCTTCACGCGCGTCGGCGCGTGGTCGGACTCGGCCGCGACCAACGAGCGTGCGGCTATCGCGGCGAAGCGCGACAAGGACGTCGACGAGCAGCTGCACGCCATGGACTACATGGTCTACGCCTACCTCCAGCTCGCCCGCGACGACGTTGCGCGCCGCGTGATGGACGAGGCGACCCAGGCGACCGGTCAGAGCTTCATGCGCTTCGCCGGCCCCTACGCCTTGTCCGCCATGCCCGCACGCTATGCTATCGAGCGTGGCGAGTGGCGGCAAGCCACGAAGCTCGATCCCGTCCCGAGCAGTTACCCGTTCGCGGCGGCGCTGACATACTTCGCGCGCGGGCTCGGGGCGGCGCGCAGCGGCGATCCGGCGACGGCCGAGAAGGAGATCCAGGAGCTGGCTCGCCTCCGCGACGCGCTCAAGGCCGCGAAGAGCGAGTACTGGGCCGGCGAAGTCGAGGTCAGCCGTCTGGGGGTGGCGGCCTGGACCGCCCTCGCGCAGGGCAAGCGGGACGAAGCGCTGAGCTTGATGCGAAGCGCGGCGGACACCGAGGATAAGAGCGAGAAGCACATCGTGACGCCGGGGCGCATCGTGCCCGCGCGCGAGCTGCTCGGGGAGATGCTGCTGGAGCTCAAGCGGCCGGCCGACGCTCTCAAGGAGTTCGAAGCTTCCCAGGTCCGCGAGCCTGAGCGCTTCCGCGGGCACTATGGCGCCGCGCAGGCGGCGGCGCAGAGCGGCGACCAGGCCAAGGCCAAGCGCAACTTCACGAAGCTGGTGGACATGGCCGGCCAGGGCACGCCGCGGCCGGAGCTCGTGCAGGCGCGCGCGTTCCTCCGCGCGAACCCTTAGGCCGCCTGGGCCAATGCGGGGGCGCGCCTGAGGCCACCGCTCATTCCCTCAGCCGCGGGTCGAGCGCGTCACGCAGGCCGTCGCCCAGGAGATTGAAGCCCAGCACCACGAGCATGATGGCGAGCCCCGGGACGGTGGCGACATGGGGCGCCGTGATCATGTAGGCCCGCGCGTTGGAGAGCATGGCTCCCCACTCCGGGCTGGGCGGCTGGACACCCAACCCGAGGAAGGAGAGGCCGGAGGCGGTCAAGAGAACGGTCGCCATGCGCAGGGTCGTCTGCACGATGATCGGGGCCAGGGAGTTCGGCAGCAGATAACGCGTGATGATCGTGACGTCGCCTTCCCCGAGCGCGCGGGCGGCCTCCACGAACTCCTTCTCCTTCAGGGTGAGCACCGAGCCGCGCACCACCCGGGCGAACTGGGGAACCAGGAAGATCGCGCTGGCGATGATCACGTTGCCGAGACCGGTGCCGAGCGCGGCGATGATGGCCAGGGCCAGGAAGATGCCGGGGAAGGCCATCATGATGTCGACGACGCGCATGATCAGCATGTCGGGCCAGCGACCGACGTAGCCGGCGACCACGCCGAGCGCCGTCCCGAGCAGGAGGGCGAGCCCGACGGCGGCGATCTGGATCTGCAGCGAGATCCTCGCGCCGTAGAGGACGCGTGACAGCACGTCGCGCCCGAGCTCATCGGTGCCGAGCCAGTGGCCCGCGTCCGGCGCCTGCAGGCGCTCCACGAGACGTCCGCGCAACGGCTCGTAGGGGGCGAGGACCGGGGCCAGGATCGCCACGGCCACGAACAGCGTGATGATGATGCCCCCGCTCATGGCGGCGCGGCTCTTGAGGATCCGCCGGAAGGCGTCGCTCCAGAATCCGGGTGAGCGCCGGCGCGCGACAGGCGGGAGCTCAGTCGTAGCGGATGCGGGGATCGAAGAAGGCATAGGCGACGTCGGTGAGAAGGTTGACGAGCACGAAGGTGGTGGCCACCACCAGCAGGGCACCCTGCACCACGGGATAGTCTCGCGCGAAGATGCCCTCCACGATGAGCCGGCCCACCCCGGGCAGCGAGAAGACCGTCTCCGTGAGCACGGCGCCGCCAAGGTTGTAGCCGAACTCGAGTCCGAAGACCGTGAGGATGGGGATCATGGCGTTGCCCAGGGCATGGCGATACACGACGAGCCGGTCCGAGACGCCCTTGGCGCGCGCCGTCCGCACATAGTCCTGGCGCAGCACCTCCAGCATCGAGGCGCGCGTGGTGCGCGCGATCACCGCCGACGAGGCCGCCCCCAGCACGAGGGCGGGCAGGAGCAGATGCGCGAGGGTGCCCGTGCCACCGGAGGGCAGCCAGCGGAGCTTGACCGAGAAGATGAGGATGGCGAGCAGGCCGAGCCAGAAGATCGGCAGGGAGATGCCTACGAGCGAGCCCAGCAGGGCGGCGATGTCGAGGGACGAGTTGCGATGGGTGGCCGCGACGATCCCCGCCACGACCCCCAGCGTCGCCGACACCAGGATGGCCAGGAAGGCGAGCTTGAGCGTGAAGGGGAATCGTTGCGCGAGGAGCGTGGCCACGGGCTGGCGGGACTGGATCGAGATCCCGAGGTCGCCCGCGACGGCGTGGCGCAGATAGGCCAGGAACTGGATGGGCAGCGGCCGGTTCAGGCCGTATTCCTGCCGGATCCGGGCCAGCACCTCCTCGGTGGCTTCCTCGCCGGCCAGGATCAGCGCCGGATCGCCGGGGACGAGCTGCAGGAGGGCAAACGACACGAGACTCACCCCGACCAGCACGGGAATGAGCAGGAACAACCGCCGGAGAACGTAGACAACCATGGTGAGCCGGCCGCCGCGGTCTCGAATGCGCGCGGCGGCCGGCGGCGCCTACTTTTCTTTCCAGCTCTTCTCGGTCAGGTACGTGAGCTCGAGCGGCAGGTTCACCACGCCGTGCACCTTCTTCGTCGCGCCGACGATCATGTTCGGCGAGATCAGGAAGATGGCCGGCACCTCCTTGATGACGATCTGCTGCACCTCGCGGAGCGCTCCCAGGCGCGCCTGATCGCTGGTGGCCGTCGTCGCCTTGTCGAGGGCGTCATCGAGCGCCTTCGAGACGAAGAATCCACGGTTGTCGCCCTTGGGGGCGAGCTGCGAGGAGTGAAGCAGTGGGAAGGTTCCCCATTGCGCCTCGCCCGTGGAGGGCGACCAGCCGAGCAGGAAGAGCTCGCGGTCTGTCTGCTCGGGGCCGGTCTTGGTGGCCGAGAGGTAGGCCCCCCACTCCATGGTTGACAGCGCGGCGTCCACACCGATGGCGGACAGATCCTGCTGCACCGCCTGCGCCAGCTCGAAGTCCTTGACGTAGCGACCCTTGGGCGACCAGAGCTTCACCTTGAGCGCGGTGACGCCGGCCTGAGCCAGGAGCTCCTTGGCCTTCTTCGGATCGTAGGCATAGCCGGGCAGCTTCGCGTAGCCGTTCTGGAGCGGCGCGACGATGCCGGAGATCGCCTCCGCATTGCTCTGGAAGAGGCTCTTGACGATGGCCTCCCGGTTGATGGCGTGGTTCAGGGCCTGCCGCACGCGGACGTCATCGAATGGCTTCTTCTTGAGGTTGATCATGATGTAGAGGGCGCGGGCGGTGGCGATCGACTCGACGGCGAACCGCGCATCCTTGCGGAGCCTTGGAATGTCCTCGGGCGGGATATTGAGAATGAGATCCGTGTCGCCCGACTCGAGCATGAGCACCCGGGCCGAGTCCTCCTTGACGGTCTTCACCGTCACCCGGTCCAGCAAGGGCCGCCCGCCCCAGTACCCGTCGTTGCGCTCGAGCGCCACATGATCGCCCTTCACCCACTCGACGAACTTGAAGGGGCCGGTGCCTACCGGGTGCAGCGTCAGGTCCTTGCCCCATTTTTGGTGCGCGGCGGGGGAGACGATGCCTCCCGCTGAATGCGCGAGCCTGAACAGGAAGGCGGCGAAGGGCTGCTTGAGCGTGACGCGCACGGTGCTGTCATCCACCACCTGCGCGCCCTGGACGAACGACGTGTAGAGGCTCGCCTTGAAGGGCTTGTCGTCCCCGAGCACGCGATCGAAGAAGTACTTGACGGCCTTGGCGTCGAACGCCGTCCCGTCGTGGAAGCGGACGCCCTTGCGAAGCTTGAAGGTCCAGGTGAGGCCGTCCTTCGATTGCGTCCACGACTCGGCCAGCGCCGGCTCCAGCTGCATCTTGGCATTGAACCGGACGAGGTTGTCGTACATCATCCGGTTCACCTGCTCGCCCGGATTCGACTGCGTGTTCTGCGGATCCAGGCTGTCCGGGTCGGCGCCCGCCGCGAAGCTCAGCGTCCCGCCCGCCACCGGTGTCTGGGCCTCCACGGACCAGATCCCGGCCAGGCCCCCCAGCACCACCAATGCCGCCATCCACATGACCACTGTCCGTCTCATCGTGTCCCCCTTCTCAGGCCGGGTGACCCACGCGCTCCCTGTCCGACGCGCTGGAGAATCTGCCGAAAGGAACGTGATGTCAAATGGCCGATCGGCGCCGGACCCCCTCTCTTGACAGTGGCTCCCCGCCGACGGATGATCGCGGCATGAACGCACTGGAGAAGGCCGACGCAGCCGAGCGAGCCATGATGGAGGAGCTGGACCGGGTCGTCGTCAAGTCGGTGATCTACACCTCGGGAGAGCGCGACCCCAGAGAGCCGATCCCACGGCCCCCGGACCAGGGCAAGCGGTACCTGATGGGCCACGATCCGCGCCTGCCGAGGATGCCGGACAAGCCGACGCTGTTCGACTTCTTCAAGCTCCGCTTCGGTCCCACCCAGCACCTGATGCAGAGCGCGCGGCTCGCCCAGAAGAACGGCGTCAACGAGAAGATCGTCCTCGCCTGCCTGCTCCACGACATCGCGGCCGCCGGGTTCATTCGCGGCGACCACGGCTACTGGACGGCCCAGCTCGTCGAGCCCTACGTGGACGAAGAGGTGAGCTTCGCCATCCGCTACCATCAGGCCCTGCGCTTCTTCGCCGACGAGTCGGTCGGCTATGCCTACCCCGAGTCCTACCGCCGGCTGTTCGGCCCCGATTACAGGCCCGACGCTTACATCGAGCGGGACTACCGCTACGCGCGCGATCACCAGTGGTACATGAGCGCGCGGCTCATCTGCATCAACGACCTGTACTCCTTCGATCCCAACGTGCGGGTCGAGCTGGAGGAGTTCACCGATGTCGTGGGCCGTCACTTCCGGCAGCCCGAGGACGGTCTCGGCTTCGACGTCAGCCCCTCCGCGCACATGTGGCGCGCGATGAACTGGCCGACGAAGTATCTGTAGCCGCCCCGCTACCGCCTGATCGAAGCGGGCGCTCCCGGAGGTGTCTCATGCACGAGAGCTTCAAGGTCCTCGACAGTGACATCCACATCATCGAGCCGCCCGACCTGTGGCAACAGTACATCGACCCCGCCTTCCGGGATCGCAGCCCCCACGGCCTGACCGAGGACGTGGGCGACCTGCGGCTGGCCCACGCGGGCAAGCCCTGGGGCCGGGTCGCCGGAACCGACGCCGATCGGAATCGTCGCCGCCAGGGGCACAACTATGCTCTCAACCAGCAGCGCTGGAAGCCCTTCGAGGAGCGCGGGTGGACGTCCAAGGTGCAGCTCGAGGCGATGGACATCGAGGGCATCGACGTGGCGGTGGTCTATCCTTCCCGTGGCCTGTTTGCCCTGACGGTTCCCGACATGGATCCGCCCCTCGCCGCGGCCATGGCCCGCGCGTACAACGACTGGCTTCACGAGTTCTGCCAGGAGAATCCCGAGCGCCTGATCGGGGCGGGCATGATTTCCCCCTTCGACGTGAACGACGCCGTGGCGGAGGCGCGCCGCTGCGTGAGAGAGCTGGGATTCCGCGGGGTCTTTCTCCGGCCCAACGAGGTCAACGGGCGGAACTGGCACGATCCGTACTACGAGCCGCTCTGGGCCGCCCTCGAAGAAATGGAAGTGCCGCTGGGATTCCACGAGGGCTCGGGCTCGCTCCTCCGCCAAGCGGGTGAGCAGTTCGGTGCCAACACCATGCTGAAGCACGTGTACTCCCATCCTGTCGAGCAGATGCTGGCCGTCGGCGCCTTCTGCGCGGGGGGCATCCTGGAGCGCCATCCGCGACTGCGCGTGGCCTTCCTCGAAGGCAACTGCAGCTGGGTGCCCTTCCTCCTCTGGCGCATGGACGAGCACGCGGAGTGGCTGGGCGACGTCTACGCCAGGGAGCTGACGATGCCGCCCAGCGCGTACTTCAAGCGGCAGTGCTTCGTGTCGGTGGAATGCGACGAGGAGCCGGTGCGGCACGTGATCGACGCCATCGGTGACGATCGCATCGTCTTCTCGACGGACTTTCCACACGGCGATTCGAAGTTCCCGCGGGCGGTGGAGTCATTCCTCCAGCTGCCCATCTCCGAGCAGAGCAAGCGCAAGATCCTGTGGGACAACTGCGCCGCGTACTATGGCCTCTCCGCCTGAGACCTCGTGTCATCCCTCTCCCCCATCGGGGGAGAGGGTAGGGTGAACAGCTCTGGCTGGCTCGGCCCGTAGGGCATAGCCCCCACCCTCCTCGAGGAAGACCCTTCTTCCGTCTGCTCGCGCCGTACCGGGACGCCGTCTAGAATTGGAGTAAGTGACCGTTCTCTACTTGCTCCGGATCTCCTCGAGGAGGACCACGATGAGAGAGGCCGGATTCGCCGGCAGCGGCTTCGTCTTCGGCTGGCTGATGAGCAAGACCTGGAGCGACCCGGGCTGCCAGCTGGGACTCGCCGTCTTCCTTGTTGCCACCGCCGTCATGTTCCTGGCCTTTGTCCTGTCCGTCGTCGGGCATGGCAGAGCCTCCGGCGACTCTGATCCTGACGAGGATCACGAGCCATGACGAAAAGGCTCAAGGTCGGTGATCACGTGAGCTGGAACTCGGAGGCCGGGCGCGTGAGCGGGCGGATCATCAAGGTGCACACGCGAGACGTGAACTACAAGGGCTACATCCACCACGCGAGCAAGGACAGCCCCCAGTACGCGATCAAGAGCGACAAGACCGATCACGTGGCCCTGCACAAGGGAACCGCACTGAGGCGTTTGCGCCGGTGATCGTCCCGCCCGCGCGCGTTCTGCCCTAGAATAGGCGCCGCCTGGACGCGAGAGAGGAGGCCTCCACATGCACCTGACGCCGACCGAGATGGACCGGCTGACGATCTTCACCGCCGCCGAGCTGGCGCGCCGGCGGCGCGCCAAGGGCTGGAAGCTCACGCATCCGGAGGCGCTCGCCATCATCTGCGACGAGATGCACGAGGCGGCCCGCGGCGGCGCCACCTACGACGAAGTGATGCGGGTAGGGCAGAGCGTCCTGACCGCGGACGACGTGCTCGATGGCGTCGCCGGCCTCGTGGGGACGGTGAAGATCGAGTGCCTCTTCGGCGACGGGATGCGCATTCTCCACGTGGAAGGGGCCATCGGTCCCGGCCGCCCCGCACAGGCCCCGGCGCGGAGGACGTGATGACGCCTGGCGAGATCCTCTTCGGGGACGGGACCATCGTGATCAACGCGGGTCGGCCCGTGGCCGAAGTCGACGTCGAGAACGCCTCGGATCACACGATCTTCGTCAGCTCGCACTTCCCGTTCTTCGAGGTGAACCGTCGGCTCGTGTTCGATCGCGCGCGGGCCTGGGGCATGCACCTCGACATTCCCGCGGGCGATTCCGTGCGGTGGCGGCCAGGGGAGCGCCGGCGTGTCCGCCTCGTGGCCTTCGGTGGCCGCGGGATCCTGCGCGGCTTCAACCGCCTGAGCGAAGGCGCGACGAGCCCGGAGCGCCTCGCCGGGGGGCTCGAGCGCGTGCGCCGCGCCGGCTATGGGCATCGAGAGGAGGCCGCCGGTGGCCGGTGAGATCAGCCGGCAAGACTACGCGGCGCGCTACGGGCCCACGGCGGGCGACCGCATCCGCCTCGGCGACACGAACCTGCTCGCCCTGATCGAGCGGGACGAGACGAGCTATGGCGACGAGGTGCTACGCGGCTGGGGCAAGACGATGCGGACAGGGCTCATGATGAACGACCGCCTGCCCGCCGACAGCGAGCTCGACCTGATCATCAGCAACGTCATCGTGATCGATCCCGTGCTCGGTGTCCGCAAGGCGAGCATCGGCGTCAAGGATGGCCGGATCGTCGGCGTGGGACGGGCAGGCAACCCCGACATCGTCGACAATCCCGATCTGCTCATCGGCTCGGCCACCGCGCCCGTGTACGGGCAAGGCTACATCGCCACGCCGGGCGGCATCGACACCCACGTCCACCTCGTCCAGCCGCGCCTCATCCCCGTCGCCCTCGCCGCAGGCATGACCACGCTGATCACGGGCGGTCTCAACGACAACCCCGCCTTCAACCTGCGGCGCATGTTCCAGGCCTTCGAGCATCAGCCGATCAACCTGGGCGTCCTGGGGCGGGCGGCGAGCACCGTGCCGGAGCCTCTGGAGCGCCAGATCGAGTCGGGGGCGTGCGGGCTGAAGGTCCACGAGGACTACGCCGGCTACCCGAGCGTCATCGATCAGGCCCTCACCGTCGCCGACGCCCACGACATCCAGATCGCCATGCACACCGACGGCATCAACGAGTCGTGCGAGCTTCACGAGACGGTGGCCGCCATCAACGGGCGCGCGATCCACGCCTACCACGTCGAGGGCATCGGCGGGGGGCACGCGCCCGACATCCTGGCCATCGTGGGCGTGGGCAACGTCATCGGCTCCTCGACCACGCCCACCATCCCGTACGGGCGGAACGTGGTCGCCGAGCACCACGCCATGATGTGGTCGGTGCACGGAATGAACCCGCGCGTGCCGAGCGACCGGTCGATGATCGCCGACCGTATTCGGGACGCGACGATGCGGGCGGAGAGCGTGCTCCACGAGCTGGGCGCCATCAGCATCATCAACTCGGACTCGCAGGGCATGGGACGCATCGGGGAGTCCACGCGACGCACGTGGCAGCTCGCGCATCAGATGAAGACGGTGGCAGGGGGCGATCCGCCCCACGACAATCCGCGGATCCTCAAGTACCTCGCCAAGTACACGATCAATCCCGCGCGCGCCCACGGCATCCACCAGTGGGTCGGCTCGCTCGAGCCGGGCAAGATCGCCGACATCGTGCTGTGGCGGCCGGAGTTCTTCGGGGTGAAGCCGGAGCTGGTGATCAAGGGCGGCTACGTCGCCTGGGGCGCCCTCGGCGAGGGCAACGCCTCCATCCCCCAGAGCCAGCCCGTGCTGTACGGGCCTCACTGGGGCGGGCAGGGCGTGGCCGCGGCGAGCCTGTCCGCAAACTTCGTCTCCGCGGCCGCGGTCGCCGGTGAATTCCGACGTCACGTGCGAAGCCGCCGTCGCGCCCTCGCCGTCACGGGCACGCGCCAGGTCGGCAAGCAGCACATGCTCTACAACCAGGCGAATCCCCGGATCGAGATCGACCCGCGCACGGTCGAGATCCGGATCGACGGCGCCCCTCTCCCGCCGCTTCCCGACGACGACTTGCCCCTCAACCGGCGGTACTTTCTGCTCTGAGGGGCCCCGAGCTCCCGCTGAACATTAGACCGCCCTCAATCGGGTAACGACCTCTGGAAGCGCGAGCGCCCCATCCCGATCGCTGGCCGACCAAGAGCACAGATCCTCCCAACTGTCGGCCTGGCCGGACTTGGTTGCGCGTTCCAGCCTCAGCTCTCGCTCTTTGCCGTCGAAGACGGTGCGAAAGACGATTCCGCGCCGCTGCACAGTCGTCCACCAAGAGCCGAAGGCGTTGTAGTGGTTCCCATGAGCCAGAAGCTGGGCAGGGATCGTGACCAGATCGCCTGCCAGCTTCGCCATGAGCTGGAAGTGCTGCAGCGGGAAGTTAGACAGGCCCGCACGATTCCCACGCTATAGCCCCAAGGGCACCGACGGATGAAGTACGCCGCGAAGGCAGGCCTCATGGCAATAGAGCTGTTGGCTCGCATCCTCCGGAAGACGCAAGATCATCTCCCGCGGCGCCTCGTCAGCGACGCCCCGCCCACAGAAGCAACACACGTAACGCAGTGATTGGTCGATACTCGTCATAGCTGTCGCTGTCTGTCTAACGTTCAGGCTGAGCGGCCGGCGTCGAGCCGGCCCGCTCCAGCCTGTTGTTAGGCATCACATACCCAGGATGCACACCCAATCCTCTCGGGAGTAGAAGCCGCCACACGCATCTGCCAGTTCGCGTAGCATCCGGGCGATCTCTTCTCTGTGAGGCTCAACCTCGGAATCTAGACGATCGCGGTAGGGCGCCGAGAGGTTAAGCGCAGTGTGTGCTTGCTCTGGGCTCATGCCTGGCAGCCGATCTGCGACGTCCCGCCATTCGGCCACTATCTTCTGACCTATGTCCTTCGGAATGTCGTTCATCGAGAAGTGATCGTACTTGGGGAAATGCTTGGTGAGGATGCCTTCGGCCATTCCGAATGCGTCTTCCCAGATGAACAGGAACCCGTCTTGCCAATGCTCTCCCGAGTACTTCCCGGGACCAATCTCCATGTACCCAGTCGACTCCAGCTCCGACTTTCTTCGGCGCACGCGATAGTCCATGCATGAATGCCTAACTAGAATTCGGCTGGTCTGTGTAGCGCCGCGTACCAAGCATGGTTCAAGCGTAGCACGCAGATAGGGGATCTAGCTCCGTGCCGAAGGCCGCGAAAAGACACACCAGTCAGCCATCTGAGTACCGCCGAGCGATTTGCTATGCAGACCTGGGATATACGATATGTGAGGTCTGTGTAGCCGGGGCAGGGTCAGGCGCGCTCTCATGAGCCTCCACTACAGGAAGCCGAGATCCTCGTGGTGCTCCATCCCCCGCACGAACCGCGTGAGCACCTGCACGGCGCCCGCGAGATCGTCGAGGTCGACCACCTCGTTGGGAGAATAGGAGTAGCGTCGCGGCACCCCGATGCTGATGGTGGGGATGCCGTCGCGGCTCAGATGGATCGAGGCGGCCTCCGTCGAGCCACGCGTGAGATGCGTGGCGAGCTGCACGGGCACCCCCTCGGCATCGGCGGCCTGCAGGAGATACCGCTTCATGGCCGGGTGGGCGATGCTGCCGCGATAGTTGCCGGTCGAGGCAGCGAGGAGCACGACGGGCCCGCGGCCCATGACGACGGAGATGTCCCGGGTCGGGCTCGAGTCGGGCGTGTCGCCGGCCGAGAGGCCGTCGATGGCGATGGCGTAGTCGGGGCGGAGCCGGTGCGCGGCCATGGCGGCGCCGCGCAGCCCCACCTGCTCGAGCACGGTGGCCACGGCATGGACGGTGGCGAAGGGCTGAGTGTCTTTGAGCTCCGCGAGCATCTGGATGAGGATGGCCACGCCCGCGCGGTCGTCCATGCCCTTGCCGCACACGCGATGGCCATCGGAGAACTCGGCGAGCTCGCCCACGAAGGTCACCGGGTCACCCACTCGAATGCCGAGCACCGCCACATCGCCGGCGCTGGGCGCGCCCACGTCGATGTACATGTCGACGACCGACGCTGGTCTCGCCAGCTCCTCCGCCGATTGCAGGTGGCCCGGCTTGGCGCCGATGACGCCGAAGTGGCCGTTGACGGAGACGCGCCGGCTGGGCAGGAACGCGTCGGCCGTGCCGCCCAGGCGGTCGAAGCGCAGGAAGCCGTCCGGCTCGATGCCCTTGACGATGAACCCGATCTCGTCGAGGTGGGCGCTGATCATCAGCCGGGGGTGGTCCTGGCGGCCGCGCCGGGTGGCCGTGACGTTGCCGTAGCGGTCGACCTCGACGGCATCCGCCAAGCCCGTCACGCGCTGACGGAAATACTGGACGAGGGACTGCTCGAATCCGGAGACGCCGTGGAGGGCGACGAGATCCCGCAGCGTCTCGCGGAGCGCGTCCTTGATCGCCGTCGGGCGGTCCGCCATCAGAGGACGACCATAAGCCGTGGGCGCCCGTGATGTCAAAGCGGCGCGTTCCTCTCCGTGCTGGCGAAGCCCCAGGCGAGGGAGGTAGGATGGCGGTGTGCCCGAGACCACTCACGTCCGCTACATCGACAAGACACGCGCGTACTACCAGGCCGAGGGCTACGGCGCACCGTACGAGTGGGCGCATTTCGAGCACACGCCGTTCACGCCCTTTGCGTCGGTGGGGAAGCCGCTCTCCCGTTGTCGCGTCGGCGTGGTGACGACCGGCGAGCTAGCGCGGCGCGATGCGGAGTCCGGACCCGAAGACCCGCGGCGGCTCGTGTACTCGTTGCCGACCGACGTTCCCGTCGAAGAGCTTCAGAGCCGCAAGGCGGGGTACGACCGCTACGCCACCACCCTCGACGACGTGGACAGCTACCTGCCGTTGACGCACCTCCACCGCTTCGTGGCCGAAGGGCGGATCGGCGGCGTGGCGCCTCGGTTCCAGACCATCCACTTCGAGTACAGCCAGCGTAAGACGCTCACCGTCGACGCCCCCGAGATCCTGAAGCAGATGCGGGAGGACCGCGTGGACGTGGCGGTCCTCACCGCCATCTGACCCGTCTGCCACCAGACCGTGAGTCTGGCCGCGCGATATCTGGAAGAGCACGGCATCCCCACTGTCGTGTTCGGCTGCGCGCGCGATATCGTCGAGCACTGCGGCGTGCCACGCTTCGTCTTCAGCGACTTTCCCCTCGGCAATCCCACCGGCAGGCCGTACGACCTCGACATGCAGCGCCACATCCTGTCTCTGGGGCTGGACCTTCTCGTCGAGGCGACGGCCGCTGCGACCACGGTCGTCGCGCCCTACGAATGGAGCGCGGACCACTCCTGGAAGGACAGGATCTTCAGCAAGGAGCAGCCGTTCCTCGACCCTGACGCCACGAGGAAGTGGCTCGAGGACAAGGACAGATATCGTGCCTTGAAGGCGACGGGGAAGATCTAGGGGAGCGCCTATCTCGACCACGGCGCGTGTCCTGGTGATCGGTGTGCTGACCTGCTTCCTGCCCGCCTCAGTTCCTTCCGCGTCCGAAGCCGCGACCGAGTCGGAGCTCCAGTCCGCGGTCTTTCGCGCCAAGCCCGCCGTCGTCATGATCATGGTGCGTATCGGTGCGACGGCGACGGTGCGCTGCAGCGACGGGGCGACCGCGGTCGTCCAGCCGGGATCGATCGGCGAGCTCGGGAGCGGGTCCATCATCAACCCCGACGGCTGGATCGTGACGAATGGCCACGTGATCCAGCCCTACCAGGAGGGCGCCGACGGCGCCTTCGCCGCCGAGCTGCTCGAGAAGGCTGTGGCCTCGGCCTGCGCCGGCGAGCTGGATGGCCTGCCCGCGGCCGCGCAGACGCAGCGCATCCGTGCCCTCGCCGCGAGTCCCGAGAACCGCGCCGGCCTTGCCCTCGACCGAACGCTCCAGGTCCACCTGTCCAACGGCAAGTCCTACCCGGCGGAGGTGAAGTTCTACAGTCCTCCCGCGTACGTGATCGTCGCCCAGACCACGGATGCTTCCGGCAATCCCCGCAAGGAGCACGGCCGCGACGTGGCGATCCTGAAGATCGAGGACAAGGAGCTGCCCGTCGTCCGCCTGGCCCGGCACAGCACGGACCTGCACCTGGGCCAGGCGCTCTTCGTCATCGGCTATCCCGGCGTCGTCGTCTCCCACGAGCTGCTCAGCCGCGCCACGCAATATGAACCCTCGATCACGACCGGTCGGATCTCGGGCTTCAAGCAGGACATCGGCGGCCAGCGCGTGCTCCAGACCGACGCCGCCATCATCCAGGGCAATAGCGGCGGCCCCGTCTTCGACGATCGCGGCCAGGTCATCGGCGCGGCCACGTTCACCTCGCTCCAGGGGGAGCAGGTCGTCCAGGGCTTCAACTTCCTCATTGCCGTCGAGACCATCCAGGAGGCCGCGCGCAAGGCGGGTGTGACGCCCAAGGGCGACAGCATGTTCACTCGGCTGTGGAACCATGGCGTCGATCTCTACATCCGCGACCTGCACTACCGCGCCTACCGGAACATGAGCGCCGCGAACCGCATCCACCCGGGGTTCCCCGACGTGGAGCGGGTGCGCGAGGACTGCGACATCAAGCACAAGGAGCAGGGGTACCTCCACCGCGAGGAGTATCAGTGGGCCCTGACGGGCGTGCTCCTCCTGGGCGGGATCGCCGGCGTGTGGTTCGGCGGCCGGCGGGTCATGTCCGCAACGCGGCGAGGTATCCGTGGGATCGTCCGCGAAGAGCTGGACGCTCGCGACGGGCGCTCCCAGCCCTGAGCGCTTACCCTCGATGGTGCGTTCTGGCGCCTAGCGGTGTCGCCGCGTCAGCGGCAGCCGGCTCGCGGGGCGCCAGGGGCGCGGCGGGGCACGAGGGTGCAGGCGAACGTCGCGGGCTGCACGCGATACTTGTCCAGGGTGGCCTGAAGCCGGGCGAGGGTCCGGTCACGCTTGGCCAGGCCGATCGCGTAGATGGCCAGGTCGTTCACGAGACGCGTGTAGAACACGTGCGGCGCATCACCGTTCTCGCCCATGCACGGTGTCGGCTTCTGGGCCAGGCGCAGGAGCGGGCCGAAGGCCTTCACGTACTCCGCCAGGACGGGCTCGTCGCGGAGGTCGCGAGGCACCTCGGGGAAGAGGGCCAGGAGCTCGTCCACGGTCATCGGCGTGGGCGCGGCTCGAGCCCGCTCCTCGAGATCCCGCGACAGGCGTATCTGGACCATCGTCCGGCTAGTATAACCCCTGCCATGGCGGGGTCAGGTCTCACATTCATACATTCTCGGGCCATTTGTTGGATTGTGAGACCTGACCCCTCATGACGGCGGTCCTCGCGGCGGCCGCCGTGATGGCGGCGGCGTTCGTCAAAGGCTCAATCGGGTTCGGCTTTCCGGTGCTCGGCACCCCGCTCCTGAGCCTCGTCCTGGACGTCAAGGCGGCGGTCGTCGTCCTGATCGTGCCGAACATCGTGATGGACGGGCTGCAGTTCATCCGGAACGGCGCCCCCGTGGCCGTCGTCCGGCGCTTCGCCGTCTTGCTGATGTTTGGCGCGGTGGGGACCGTGATCGGCACCCGTCTCCTGGTGGCGGTCTCCTCGCGCACGGCCGCGCTCGTCCTGGGCGCGTTTCTCCTGGCGTTCGCCCTCCTCAGCATCGTCGGCGTGACCCCGCGCGTGCCGCGGCGCTGGGAGCCGTGGCTGTCGCCCGTGGCGGGACTGCTGGCCGGAGTCGTGGGTGGGACCACCAATGTGCCGGGGACCCCGCTGGTGATCTATTTCCATGCGCTCGGTCTGGGCAAGCGCGACTTCCTTTCGTCCGTGTCGTTCACCTTCGTCGTCTACAAGATCGTCCAGCTCGGCGCGGTCGTCTACTACGGGCTGCTGTCGCCGACCCTGCTCGGGCACTCGCTGGCCTTCACGGTGGTCGCCCTCGGCGCCTTTGCCCTCGGGCTCAAGGTGCAGGACCGTCTCGAGCAGCGGACCTTCAACCGCCTGCTGCTCGGCTTCCTCTGCGTGCTCGGCATCTGGCTCGTTGCGCGGAATCTCTGACGAAGCCCGTTTGACCGGAACCCGTCGATCTGGCAGCATCGCCGGCGTGACGCAACCCTCACACGAACCATGAGACTTTGGTGTGCTCGAGGGGCGCTCGCTCTTGTCGGCCTGGCCGCACTCCTGACGGGCCCGCTATGGGCCGCCGTCGCCGAGGCGCAAAGCCTCGACCGCCAGGTCGAAGCCACGCTCAAGAGCCTGTACGAGACGACTCCCGCAGCCAGGGAATTGGCCCGCACGGCGAAGGGCATCCTCGTCTTCCCGGAAATCGCCAGGGACAACTACGTCCTCGGCCTCCAGACTGGCCACGGCGCACTGCTGAAGGGCGGCAAGATCGTTGCCCACTACACCACTACCTCGGTCATTTACGGATCGCAAGCCGGCGTCTTGCCATTCGGGTATGCGCTCTTCCTCGTCACCGACGCTGCGCTGAATCGCCTCAACCAGAGCGGAGGCTGGGAAGTCGGCAAGGATGCCGGAGTGGTCATCATGCCTGTCGGCACCGCCACGTTGCCTGACGGGACAATGGACACCCAAACGGGAACAATGGATGCGACCGCGGGGACGATGACCGCCCGCGCGAGAGTCCGAGGCGAGGCCTATGCGTTCGTCATCGGGGACACGTCGCTCATGACGGGGGTCGGCGTGCAGGGCTGGAAGATCATCAAGACCAACCCCTGAGCCGCCTCGAGCGACTCAGGCTTTGCTACCGTCTGCGCTCCAGGTTCAGCTCGATTCGCTTCAAGCGCTGGAGGTCAGCCCCGAGCTTCGCCGCCTCGCTCCTCAGCCGGAGCGTCTCTGCCTCGCGCATGGTGAGCTCGGCCTGACGTGCCGCGAGCTCGGCCTCGCGGGCCACGAGCTCGACGAGCGCGGCCTGCCACGCCCGAGCGTCCGATTCCCACTCGCCCCGTTGATACGCGGTGAGCAACCGCTCGAAGGCAAGCTTGGCCGCCCGGTAGTCACGAAGTCCGCTCGAGGGATCCACGTACAGTCGCGCGAGATTGTAGAGCGCGCGCGCGTGCACAGCGTCCCGTTCCGGCATGGCGGCGACCTGCGCGTAGAGATCACGTGCCGGGCCGGGTTGCCCCTGTCGGACCAGCTCGTCCGCGCGGGCCAGCAGCCGAGCGGACTCCGATCGTCCCTCGGGTGTGGCGCGGAGCCAGTCGACGGCAGCGCATCCCGCGCAGAGAGCTCCCAGCGTCAGGACGAGGACAAGACGTCTCATGAGGGAGGCGCAGTTTTCGGAAGGCGGACGGTGAAGCAGGTTCCTTTCCTCTCTTCGCTCTCGACGGCGATCGAGCCATTGTGGGCTTCGACCAGCTCCTTGACGATGGCCAGGCCGAGCCCGGAGCCCTTTCGGCCACGGTGCGCCTGCTGATACGGCTCGAAGATCCTGGGGAGATCCGCGCTCGGGATCCCCGGCCCGCTGTCCCGCACCGCCAGCTCGAGGTGCGTCGTGGCATCGGTCATCGCGACCCGCACGGAACCTCCGGCCGGCGTGAACTTGATCGCGTTGCCGACCAGGTTGAGAACCACCTGGGTCAGCCCTTCCTCGTCGGCCATGATCACGAAGTTGACGCCCGTCGAGGTCTCCTCCAGGAGCAGGCCCTGCTGCTCCGCCTGGGCACTGAGCACGTCGAGCGCCCGAGCCACGACCTTGTCCAGCGCGACGGGTTGCCGCTCCAGGGGGAACACGCCCGCCCGGAGCCGATTCAAGTCCAGGACCCGAGTGACGAGGCCGAGGAGACGATCGACACTGTCATCGATCGATGCGAGCCACTGGCGCTCCTTGGCGTCGAAGGTTTGCTTCCCCCGCTTCATGAGGAGCTGGGTGGCAGCCCGGATCGCCGTGAGCGGGTTCCGGATCTCGTGCGAGATCTGCGAGAAGAACTGCTGCTTGAGAGTCTCCACTTCTCGCAGCTGCTCGGCCATGCGATTGAAGGCGTACGTGAGCTCCCCGATCTCGTCTCCCCTCTCGACCGGCAGCTCCTGGAAGCTGCCGTCCGCCACTTGCCTCGTCGCTGCGGACAGCTGACGAATCGATCGCGTCAGGCGGAAGGCGACCACGCCCGTCGCGCCGATCGCCGCGACGAGGCTGACACTCAACGTGACGAGCACGGTGGTCCAGGTGCGGCGCTCCAGCGCTCGGACCACGGCCTGCGCCCGGGTGACTTCGGCTGAGGTTGCTTCGGTGAGCTGCGTCAACGCGCGATCCAATCGCTCGGCGGCTGTTCGCGCCGGCCCTTCTGATAGGCGCAGGGCCTGTGCCGTCTCGCCCCGGCTGAGCATCGCCCGCTCCTTGTTCACGTGCTGCTGGTAGGTCGCGAGGGCCACGACCGCCTCACGGTAGCTCTTCTGCTCCGCCGTCGACCTGAGCAGGACGTCCAATCGCTCGAGGTCCGCGGCGGCGCGCTCCGCGCGCTCTTTCAGGAGATCCCCGTAGGCCCGATCGCGCAGCACCAGATAGCGGGCTTCGATGCGAAGCAGCCGCGGGACGGCCTCCTGGAGGGACACTTCGATCTGAAGGGCCGGGAGGGACTGGCCCGTGATGTCTCGATGCGCCCGGACCAGGTGATCCACGGCGAGCAGACTCCAGGCGGCGACGCCGACCAGCGCCAGGATAACCAGCGTCGATGCGACGAACATTTTGGACGCCAACCGCATGCCGATCCTCGCGATCTCCCGGGACGCCAGACCTGATCGGTGATCTTCGTGATGCAGAGCGCCCGGCCGCACCATCTCGCGTCAAGGCGATCGAGGCATCTCCTCCCGGCCTTCTGGAGGAAGCGCTGTCCTACTTCCGAGCAAGCGCTGAGCCAGGAACCCCGCGTGGCAATTCAATGGTTTGGCAGGCGTCCAGCCGGGAGAAGGTCCCCAGGAGCGTCAGCCGCTGCCGCAAATGGGAATGCAGGCGGCTACGGCCAACGCTTCGCGGCGCCTCGTGGTCGCGCAAAAGGCGACGAGCGGCCCAAGAGCTCGCGAATCTTGTAAGCAAGCTCGCCCAGCTCACAGGGCTTCATGATGACCGGATCGCCGAGGACGGTCCGGTAGTCAGAGACAAGCTCGCTGGAAAAGGCGGTCATGAACAGCACCTTTGTCTCGGGCCGGATCAGGCGCAGACGCTTGGCGAGCATCCACCCGTTCACGCGCGGCATCACAACGTCCGTCAGCAGCACGTGGATCGGTCCGCCGTGGGTCTCGGCGATCTGCAGCGCCTCTTCGCCGCCCGTCGCCTGCAGAACGTCGTAGCCTTCTTCCCCCACGAGGAAGTCCACCGTCACGCGGAGTACCCACGGGTCGTCATCCACCACGAGAACGGTCTCCGAGCGCCGTTGCCTCTTCAACCCAACGGGCGGCGGAGTCTCTGCGTCTGGAGGCAGGTTCGCGGGAGTCCGCTCGTCCATGACTTACCGGGGAAGGCGCAGCAGGGTCGTCATGGAGCAATCCGATGGAGCACCGGGCGGTCGGCGAAGCTGCAGAATCGTGCGCGATGCTCGGCCACCGCCGTATACGGCAGCACGCGCAAGAGCTCTTCGGGCGTCGTGAGACCCGCCACGAGGCGCTCGTGGGCATCCTGAGCCATGCTGAAGGTGGTGCGCTGGGCGCTCTCGCGTATCTCGTCGAAGGGCGCCTGCCTGGTGATGAGAACCGCGTCTTGGTCGTCGGGCACCCAGAGATCAGCGACGATCATCCGGCCCTTGTAGCCGCTGAAGCCGCACTCCGCGCAGCCGGCGCCCTGGTAGAACTTCAGAAGGACCGGCTCGGGCTGAAAGAACTCGTTCAGCACTTGTGGCGGCGGCGTGTACGGCTGCCGACAGAACAGACAGGTCCGACGAACGAGCCGTTGCGACATCACGCCGATCAGCGATGAGGCGATGAGTGAGGATTCGATCTTGAGATCGAGCAGGCGCGGTAGCGTGGCGATCGCGCTATTCGTGTGCAGCGTGCTGAGGAGGAGATGGCCGGTCTGGGCGGCGCGGAAGGCCATTTCCGCGGTTTCCTGGTCGCGGATCTCGCCGACCATGATGATCTCCGGATCGTGCCGGAGAAACGCCCGCAAGTAGCCGGCGAAGGTGTTGCCGATGGCGTCGTTGACCTCCGACTGGCTCAGCTCGTCGTAGACGTACTCCACGGGATTCTCGGCCGTGAGGATGCGGATCTCTGGGCGATGGAGCTTCATCAAGACCGCGTAGAGCGTCGTCGACTTGCCGGAGCCGGTGGGACCGGTCACCAGGAAGATGCCGGTGGTTCGCTGGAGCAGCCTTTCGAGACGGCGCGAGACGACCGGCGACAGCTCGAGCTCGGCGATGGAGCGCGGCGCCCGCGTCCGGTCCAGGATGCGGATGACCACGCTCTCGCCCGAGTAGCTCGGGATGACCGAGACGCGCAGGTCGATCGTGACCTTGCTGCCCGCGCGCTCGACGGTGACCTGGAAGCTGCCGTCCTGCGGCCGCCGGCGCTCGGCGATGTCGAGGGTGGCGAGAATCTTGATGCGCGACATGATCTCCCGCATGTTGGAATCGAGGCTGTCCTGCAGGCTGCCGAAGTGCGGCTGGCGGAGCACGCCGTCCACGCGGTGCCGCACGTGCAGCCCGGACGGCAGCATCTCCAGATGGATGTCGCTGCAGTGATTCTCGAGGGCGCGAAACAGGATCTGCCGGAAGAGCTCATCGGCCCGCCGGCTGGTTTGCTCGTCGAACAGCATCGACGGACGGTGGGTGGCGTCCACGGGCATCGGCACCGCGGCGACCAGGTCGTTACCGAGCCCTTCGCCGGTCTCCGGTGTGCCGTCGTAGAGGCGGCGAAACGCGCGCTGGATGGCCCGGCTCGGAGCGGTGACGACGGTGATGGCGAGGCCCGTCAACCGCATGAGGTCGTCGATCACGGCAACCGCCGTCGGGTCGTCCATGGCCACGGTTACCGTCCGGCCGACCTGCGCGATGGGCAGCAGCGAGTGACGCCGCGCGTAGCTTCGGTTGATCAGGCGCGCGAGGCCGCGATCGATCGTCATCTTTTCCAGATCGATGAACGGCACGTTGAGCTGCGCGCTCAGCGCCTGGCGCATGGTCTCGTCCGTGATGTACTCGAGCTTGAGCAGGACCTTGCCGAGGGGAAGCTTCAGGCTGGCCTGCTGCGCGAGGGCGTGCTCGAGCTGCTGTTCGGTGATGGCACCGCCGGCGAGAAGGATCTCGCCCAACCGGGAGCGCTGGGTTGGGTCTGGCTTCTGGTCGCCGATCATGACTCGTTTCAGAGGCGGATTCCTCCTGTCGATCCATCCAACGTGCAAGAGAAGGGCCAGCGCGAGAAGCCATGCAATCAAGCATTTTCAGTGGGGGGCAGCCAGGTGCTGACGAGCAAGGTCAGACGAGGTGACGATGGTGGGTTACAGCGGTCAGGCGGAGCTGGACGGGCGTCCGCCCGGGACCCGCGCTAGCCCTTGAGCGCTCCCGACGTCAGCCCGCGCACGAGGAAGTTGCGGACGAGGAACGAGAAGATCAGCACGGGCAGCATCACCAGGGTGCCGCCGGCGGCGATCTTGCCCCACTCCCAGCCCTCGTAGTTCATGAAGTTGACCACGGCGACGGGTGCCGTCATTGCCTCCGTACGGGTCAGGATGAGGGCGAAGAAGAAATCGTTCCACGCGTAGAGGAAGCACAGGATGGCGGTGGCGGCCAGGCCCGGCGCCGACAGGGGCAGGACGATGCGTAGAAAGGCCTGGCGGAGGGTTGCCCCGTCGATCCAGGCGGCCTCCTCCAGCAGCCGCGGCGTGGCGTCGAAGAATGAGCGCATCAACCAGACGACCAGCGAGAGGTTGAAGGTCAGGTAGATGACGACGAGCCCGGTGCGCGTGTCGAGGAGGCCCAGGTGCCGATAGGCGAGGAAGTAGGGGATGGTGAACGCGATGGGCGGCGCCATGCGGCTGGCCAGGACCCACAGGGAGAGCTGGCCGGCCGCGCGAAACCGCGCGCGCGACAGGGCGTACGCGCCCGGCACGCCGAGCAGCATGGCGAGGGCCGTCGACGTCACGCTCACGGCGGCGCTGTTGGTGAACGAGCGGCGGAAGGTCGAGTCCCAGAGCGCCCGGTAATTCTCGAAGGTGGGCGCGAAGACGAGCTTCGGCGGGAACGCGAAGATCTCCTCCTGCGTCTTGACGGACATCTGCAGGAGCCACAGGAACGGCGCCAGCACGGCAACCGCGAGCAGGATCACGGCGACGTGCACGGCGGCCCGCTCCCCGCGCGCGCCCTTACTCACCGGACGTCTCCCAGCCGACGGCGCGGACGATGAACGCGCTCGCGATCACGGTCAGGGAAACGAGGATCACCGTGATCGCGCTCGAGTAGCCGAGCTGCGAGAAATTGAAGGCCTGCACGTAGGAGTAGTAGTTCGTGACCTCGGTGACGGTGCCGGGCCCGCCGTCCGTCAGGATGAAGATCAGAGGGAAGGCCTTGATGCTGTCGATGAGCCGGAAGAGGCCGGCCACGAGGAGGACGCCGCGCAGAAACGGCAGGACCACATACACGGTGAGCTGCCAGGGGCCGGCGCCGTCGATGCGCGCGGCATCGATCTGCTCCTCGGGAAGCACCTGGAGCCCCGCCAGGATCATCAGCATCGTGAAGGGGAACCATTCCCAGATGTCGGCGACGATGATGGCGCCCAGGGCATAGCTGGGGTGGGTGATGAGGGTGGGCAAGGGCCAGCCGAGGGAGGCCATCGCCCAGTGGACGGGACTGATGTCCGGCGTGTACAGCACCTTCCAGATGATGGCCACCACGATCGGCGGCAGCACCATGGGGATCAGGAAGACCGTCCGGAGCGCTTCGAGTGTGCGGGAGCGCAGGTTCAAGAGCAGGGCCACGCCGAAGCCCAGCAGGAGCTGCAGGCTGACGGTCCAGAACGAGAGCTTGACCTGGACCCATAGCGATCCGTGGAGGCGGCCGTCGGAGAGCAGGAACGCGTAGTTGCGAAAAGGGTTCGAGAAGTCCCACTGCGTCGCCGGCCGCGTCAGGTTGAGCGGCGTGAGGCTGGTGGCGAGGAGGTAGAGCGTCGGCAGCAGCGTCACGACGCCCAGGACGACCAGCGTCGGGCCGAGGCACCACCAGTGGAACCGGCGCTCGAACGCAGCCACGCCCGACCCCGCCGCGCGGGCCCTGGCGCGACCAGCGATCGCGATGGCGGACATGCGGCTCAGGCGTCGAGCTTGATACCGCCCCGCTTGAGCTCCTCGACCGCCTCGGCCTGGGCCTGCTTCATCGCGTCGCGGGCATTCTGCTGCTTGGTGGCGATGCGCTCCATGGCCTTGTTGATCTTGTCGCCCACCTGGGGAAACACCGGCACCGTGCGGTACTTCATGTACCCGCTCTTGCCGCCCAGCTCGAGCACCTTGAGGTAGAGCGCGGCCACGTCCTGGCCGTTGAAGGTCATCGCCTTCCGGTAGGCGGGATCGTCGATGATCGAGCGCCGGCACACGGCCGCGTAGCCCTTCTCGATCGAGATGCGCTTCAACGTGTCCTTGCTCATGGCCCACGTGATGAACGCCCACGCCGCCTTCTTGTTCTTGGCGCCGAGCGGGATCCCGAAGCCGTGGCTGTTGGAGCCGGGGAACTGGCCGGCGGGGCCGCCGGGCATCAGCTCGTAGCGGGTGGTGCTCTTGACCTTGCTCTCCTCGTGCTTGGCGAGCGGGGTCATCCAGCCGATGGCCTGCGTGCGGATGTTGGCGCGCCCGGAGAGCTGGGCCCGCATGGCCTGATCATCGGTGTAGGAGAGCAGGCCCGAGGGCCCATACTTCACGAGCAGGTTGGCGTAGTACTCCGCGGCCTGGGCCGCCTGCGGGGTGTCGAGCACGGGCGTGAGATTGTCCGGCGGGTCCTTGAAGACGCGCCCGCCGAAGCCCATGAGGTAGGGGATCCAGTTCCAGTGGTGCAGCTTGTCGGCCACGAAGGCGGCCACGCCGTCCTTGCCGTTCGTCGCCTCGCAGACCTGCACGAGCTGCTCGAAGGTCGTCGGCATCTTGAGCCCGGCCTTCTCGATGAGATCGCCGCGGGCCGCCCCCGTGATCATGGCCCCCGCCTCCCACGCGAAGCCATAGGTGGCGCCCTTGGCATCCTGCAGCGAGGACTGGGCGCCCGCCACGAAGTCCTTGGCGTCGAACTCGGGTGGCGTCTGGTTCCGGTCGCTCATGAGCTCGTCGAGCGGGGTCATCCAGCCCGCCCCGATCCAGCGGCCGGAGTAGATGAACGTCACGTTGAGGAAATCCCACGCGCTTCCCTTCGTCGACAGCTCGAGGTCGGCCCGCTGGTTGTAGACGGGGAAGGCCTGGGTCGTGAAGTCCACCTTCATCCCGGTTTTTTCTTCGAACTCCGGGATGTATTCCTTCAGGTAGCTGTGGAAGACGTGCTGGAACGAGGCGCCGTGGATGGTCACGCCCGCGAAGGGCTTGGCCTGGCCCAGCACCGCCGGCGCCCGGAGCGCGACGGCGGCCACCGCCGCCGAGCGGGCCGTCTGCTTGAGGAACGCGCGTCTTCTCATCTGCTCCTCCTTGGTCTCGGGAGTTGCCGGAAGCGATACTGCTCCGGCACCGGCGACCCCGTCAAGGAGCGCTCGCGCGATACATCCCGGTGAGAACTCGGAGCCCGGCCATGTCGGACGCGACCGGTATCTTCCTGCGTGATAGTATCCGGCGAGGGTTTCCCCCAATGCCGGCTCGCTACGATCCCAGACGACCCGACGTCATCGCCGACCCGTTCCCCAGCTACCAGGTGCTTCGTGCGGAGGACCCCGTCCACTGGAGCGACAGCCTGGGCGGCTGGGTTCTCACGCGATACGACGACGTCAAGAACGCGCTGCTGGATCGACGCTTCTCTGCGGATCGCATCACGCCCTTCGCGAAGCACCTGACCGCAGACTCGCATGCGAGCGTCGCCGACCTGGTCCAAGGGCTCGGCGACTGGGCGGTGTTCACCGACCCACCCAAGCACACGCGGCTTCGAGGCGTCATGAATACCGCGTTTACCTCGCGCGCGATCGAAGGCCGGGAACCGAGCATCCAGAGCATCGTGGACCGCCTCCTCGACGCCATCACTCCGACTGGGCATACGGACTTGATCGCGGATTTTGCCTATCCTCTCCCGGCCGCCGTCATTGCCGGCATGCTCGGCGCCTCCGTGGACGACCTTGACCGGATCAAGCGCTGGTCCGATGATCTCGCCGCCTTCGTGGGGAGTGCGCTCGCCACCCCGGACAAGCGTACCCGCGCCCAGCGGGCCATGGTCGACATGTCGGGCTACTTCCACGCCTTGGTGGCCGCGCGCCGGGCCGAGCCGCGGGACGACATGATGACGGCCATGCTCGCCGCCGAAGACGGTCTCAGCGAAGACGAGCTGGTGGCGACCTGCGTGCTGCTGCTTTTCGCCGGGCACGAAACCACAACGAACCTGATCGGCAACGGGATCGTGGCCCTGCTCCGCCATCCTTCCCAGCTGGCGGCTCTGGCCGCCGACCCGCGCCTGGCCGCCTTGGCCGTCGAGGAGCTCATGCGCTACGATGGGCCCACCCAGGCCGTGACCCGCGTTGCCGTCGAAGACGTGGAGCTGCGCGGGCGTCACATCCGACGTGGCGCCCGGCTCTTCCTCAACCTGAGCGCGGCGAATCGCGATCCGGACCAGTTTGCCGATCCCGAGCAGCTGGACGTGCGGCGCCCGGACAACCGGCATCTCGCGCTCGGCCACGGTATCCACTTCTGCGTGGGGGCACCGCTGGCCCGGCTCGAGGCCCGGCTGGCCATTCCCGCAGTGCTGCGCCGTCTGCCCGATCTGCGGTTGGAGACCGATGCGCTCCGGTGGAGCGATTCCTACGTGCTCCGGGGCGTGGCGGCGCTGCCGCTCGGCTTCTCGAAGGAAGGATAGAATATGATCCGTGTCCTGACCGGCGGCACCTTGATCGACGGCACCGGCGCCGCTCCCGTGCGTGATGCCGCCGTGGTCATCGACGGCGACCGCGTCATTGCCGCCGGACCGAGGGCGGCCACGGGCTGGCCCGCGGATGCCGAGATCGTCGACGTGGCCGGCCGGACCCTGATTCCCGGGCTGATCGATGCGCACGACCACATGGCCTCGCACGGCTACGGCCTCGCCACGCGCTGGGGCCTGGACGCTCCCGCCAGCACATCGCACCTGAGAACGGGGCAAGTGCTCGCGGAAACGCTGGCCATGGGCTACACCACCGTCCGCGACGCCGGAGGGCTCGACGCGGGCTTCAAGCTCGCCATCGAGCAGGGTCTGATCATGGGGCCGCGTCTGGTGCTGGGCATCCAGATCATCTCTCCCACCGGCGGCATCGGCGACAGCGTCAGCCCCTCGGGTCACGCGTGCTGTGCGGTCTACGATCCGCTCCTGCCGAACAGCGTGGGCAATGGGCCGGACGAGGTGCGGGACGTGGTGCGGACCATGGTGCGGGCGGGCGCGGACGTCATCAAGACCGCGACCACGGGAGGGGCGAGCTCGCGGCCGGGGCACGGACCGCTGGACGCTGCCTTCTCGCTTGGGGAGATGCAGGCGCTGGTCACGGAGTCGCACGCCCTCGAACGACGGGTGATGTGCCACGCCCTCGGAGGCCCGGGTCTGCGGACGGCGCTCATGGCGGGCGTCGACTCGATCGAGCACGGGTGCTACCTGGACGAGGAGCCCGAGCTGATGGCGCGGATGGCCGCGCAGGGCACCTTCTTCGTGCCCACGCTCACGGTGTACGTCTATCACCGGGAAAGCCCCTCACCCCACGTGCGGGCACGGGCCACCGAGCTCTACGCCCACCACGTGGCCAGCGTGCGGCGGGCTCTCGAGCTGGGCGTGCCGATCGCCGCGGGCACCGATGCGGGTGGCCACGGCCACCCGAAGAACGCGCTGGAGCTGCAGTACCTGATCGACGCGGGCCTCACCCCCATGCAGGCGCTCCGCTCCGCCACGCAGTGGGCGGCCCGGTGCCTCGGCCTCGAGCGCGAGCTCGGCACGATCGAGAAAGGACGGCTGGCCGACATGGTCGTGGTGAACGGCAATCCGCTCGACGACGTCAAGGCGCTCCTGGATTCCACGCGCATCGAGCTCGTGCTCAAGGGAGGGGTCATCAGCGCGGATCGGCGGAGCCCGTCACCGCGCTAGTCTCGAAGGGCAGGATCGTCGGGGCAGCCGCGACCTTGCAGACCGGGCCTCATCCGCGCTAGGTTGGCGCCATCCATGAGCCGTTCCGTCGTCACGCTGGTCGGAGTGTCGAAAGCCTACGGACGAACCGTCGCCCTCAACAACGTGTCGCTCGACGTCGCCGAGGGCGAGTTCGTCACCCTGCTCGGACCGAGCGGCTCGGGCAAGACCACCACGCTGATGCTGATCGCCGGCTTCGAGCGACCGACGAGCGGAGAGATCCTCATCCGCGGCGAATCCGTGGTCGCGCAGCCGCCCGAGAAGCGCGACATCGGCATGGTCTTCCAGAGCTACGCGCTCTTTCCCCACATGACGGTGTTCGACAACGTCGCCTTCCCCTTGAGGACGCGCCGGCTTGCCGGCTCGGAGGTGACGCGACGGGTGGGCCAGTCGCTCGAGGCCGTGCGAATGTCCGGCCTGGACGGCCGGTATCCCCGGCAGCTCTCGGGCGGCCAGCAGCAGCGCATCGCGCTGGCCCGGGCCCTCGTCTATCGCCCCTCGCTCCTCCTCATGGACGAGCCGCTGGGGGCCCTGGACAAGAAGCTTCGCGAAGAGATGCAGAGCGAGCTCAAGAGCCTGCAGCGCGAGCTTGGCATCACGACGCTCTACGTCACGCACGATCAGCAGGAAGCCCTGGCGCTCTCGGACCGGATCGCCATCGTGAACGGGGGTGATCTCGTCCAGGTGGGCGCGCCGCTCGAGCTCTACGAGCGTCCGGCCACCGACTTCGTGGCCGGTTTCCTTGGCGATGTCAATCTCGTCGACGGCGTCGTGGTCGAGATTGCCGGCGGGTCGGGGCGAATCCGGATCACGGAAGGGCTCGACGTGTCGACGCCGGAAGGGCCGGCGCTCGCCGTCGGCAAGCGCGTCCGCCTGACCATCAGGCCCGAGCGCCTCGAGATCACGGCCACGGAACCGGCGGGGCCAAACGGATGGCGTGGGCGCGTGCGCGAGGTGGCTTTCTACGGAGAGCTCGTGCGCTACGGCGTGGACGTGGCGCCCGGCGTGGTCCTCAAAGTGACGCGACCTTTCCGCGGTCAGGAGACGCTCTTCGTTGCGGGACAGGAGATCTGGCTCGCCTCGAGGCCCCACGACTGGCGGCTGTTCGCGTGAGACTGCGATCCGGCTGGGGACAGGCACTCGCGATGGTCGGTCCCGCCCTGGTCCTGCTCATCGCCATCTATCTCTATCCGCTGGCACGGCTCATCCTCCTCAGCCTCACGGGCGGAGCCGGCGGGGGACTGGGATTCGACGCTTATCACCGGTTCCTGGAGAGCTCGGTCTATCTGGCCGTCTTGCTCCGTACCTTCCGCATCAGCCTGATGGTCACCGTGGTCTGCCTGGTCGCCGCCTATCCGGTCAGCTACGTGCTGACCCGCGTCGGGGCGGTGGCGCTCAGGATCATCATGGTGCTCGTCCTGCTGCCCCTGTGGACCAGCATCCTGGTGCGAACCTATGCCTGGATGGTCCTGCTCCAGGCCAACGGCGTGCTGAACAACCTCCTCCGGCGGCTGCACGTGATCGACGAGCCGCTCCGGCTCATGTACAACGAAACCGGCGTCGTGATCGGCATGGCGCAGGTGCTCCTGCCGTTCGCCATCCTGCCGATCTACGCCTCGCTGCGGAACATCGATCCCCGGCTGCCCGCGGCCGCCCAGGTCATGGGGGCGGGGCCGTGGCGGCGCTTCCGATCGGTGACGCTGCCGCTCAGCCTGCCGGGGGTGGCGGCCGCCGGCCTGCTCGTCTTCGTTCAGGCCCTCGGCTTCTTCATCACCCCCGCCCTCCTCGGAGGTTCGCGGGTCATCACGCTGGCGATGGTGATCGAGACGCAGGTCGTGGATCTGCTCGACTGGAGCCTCGCCTCCGCGGTTGCGATGGTGCTGCTGGTCGTGACCGTCGTCCTCGTGATCGGCTTCGACCGGCTCCTCGGTCTCGACAAGGTGTGGGTGTGACGGGCGAGCGGACGCACCCGCTTCTGTGGGCAGCCACCGGCATCGTCCTCGCCTACCTCGCCCTGCCCAGCCTGGTCGTGGTCATCATGTCGCTGAGCGGGGGGCGCTTCCTGGAGTTCCCGCCGAGCACGCTGTCCATGCGGTGGTACCAGGCATACTGGTCGAGCACGTCGTGGATGGACGCCACGGTGCGCAGCCTCGAGGTAGCGGTCATGGTCACCGCGTTGGCCACCTCGCTCGGCACGCTCGCCTCCATCGCCCTCGTTCGGCTCGTCGTCCCGGGCAAGAGCGCGCTCCGCGCGCTGGTCGTCTCGCCGATCATGGTCCCGACCATCGTGCTGTCGATCGGCATCTACAGTGTCTATGCGCGCTGGCGGCTCATCGGCACGGCCACCGGTCTCGTGCTGGCCCATACCGTCCTGGCGCTTCCGTTCGTGGTCCTCAACGTCACCGCCGTCCTGTACAAGCTGGACCGGTCGCTGGAGCGCGCGGCCCGAAGCCTGGGCGCCGGCCCGCTGCGCACGTTCACGCAGGTGATGCTGCCGCTCCTCTGGCCGGGCATCGCCAGCGGCGCGATCTTCGCGTTCCTGACGTCGTTCGACGAGATCGTGATCGCCATGTTCGTGTCGGGCTCGAACCCGACGCTTCCCAAGCTGATGTTCGACGGGATCCGGTACGAGCTGAATCCCGTGGTGGCGGCGGTATCGAGCCAGCTGATCATCGTCACCGCGTTGGCGCTGCTGGGCTCGGTCTGGCTGCGGCGGCGGACGGAGCGTACAAGCGGATGAGCGGATTCACTCATGCGGGGCGGCACGCCGACGGCGGCCGCTCCAGGGGGAGGTAGAGATGGGCAGCCAGGTCTCGCGACGGAAGTTCCTGAAGACGACGACGGGAGCGCTGGTCACGGCCGGCGCCATGGCGCGCACGCGACCGGCGGCGGCCGCCGGCGAGCTCGTGATCGTGGGGTGGGGCGGCGCCCACGAGGAGTCGCTCAAGAAGGCCGTCTACGATCCCTTCACGGCCGCCACCGGCATCAAGATCAAGCAGGTGAGCGCCACAAACCAGCTCGCGCTGCTCAAGGCGCAAGTTCAGAACAACAGCCCGGAATGGGACATCATTCAGCCCGGCAGCGCCTGGCTCTGGCGCGGCGCCCAGGACGGCCTGTACGAGAAGCTCGACGCGGGCGTGGTCAACCACACCGAGATGTACGGGCCGGCCTTGCACTCGCACGGGATCGCCTTCGAAGTGTACGCGGTCGACATCGCCTACAACACGAAGCGGTTTCCCACCGGCTCACACCCGAAGAGCTGGGCCGAGCTGTGGGATCTCAAGCGCTTTCCCGGCCGCCGCACGGGGCCAGGGTGGACGCCGCGCGATAACTTCGAGGCCGCCGTCATGGCCGCGGGTGTGGCGCCGGCCAAGGTGTACCCGATCGACACCAAGCTCGCCTTCGCCAGGCTCGCCGATATCAAGCCCCAGATGACATGGTGGCAGTCCGGCGCGCAGTTCGCGCAGCTCTTCTCGGATGAGGAGGTGCAGCTTGGCTACGGATGGGGGGCCCGCGTCCTCGTGCTTGCCCGCGAGGGCAAGCCCCTGGCCGTGGAGCTGAACAACGCCATTCTCGACCAGACCTTCTACGCCGTCTCCAAGATCTCGAAGAACAAGGAGGCCGCCATGAAGTTCATCGCGTTCGCCTCCCAGGCCAAGCCGCAGGCGGAGCGACCGCTCCTCTACCCGCACGGGCCCACCAACCGGGCGGCGTGGGGGCAGCTCGACGCCAAGACCAAGCGCGACGTCGTGAACTACGATCTCCCCGGCGTGCTCCTGCGGAACCCGGAGTGGTGGATGGACAACGAAGCGCCGCTGCTCGAGCAGTGGAAGAAGTTCCTGGCCGCGTAGGTCCGCGGGCACGGGCATGCGATTCGGATTGTTCCTGCTGTTCGAGTGGTCGGGCCCTGGACGCGCCTTCGACGCGATGTACGGCGACCTCCTCGAGGAGGTCGCCTTTGCCGAGGAGCAAGGGCTGGAGACGGTGTGGCTCGCGGAGCATCACTTCGTGAGCTACAGCGCGTGCCCTCAACCGCTGATGTTCGCCATCAAGGCCGCCAGCCAGACGCGGCGGGTCCGCTTCGGCACCGGCGTGCTCGTCCTCCCCTTCTATCACCCGCTGCGCCTGGCCGGGGAGATTGCCGTGGCGGACGTCCTCACCGGCGGACGCCTGGAGATCGGGGTCGGGCGCGGGGCGTACCCCTACGAGTTCGCGCGCTACGACCTTCCCTTCGATGAAGGGCGTGCGCGGACGCAGGAATGTCTCGAGATCATGCTCAGAGCCTGGCGCGAGGACGACGTGGCGCATGTCGGGCGCTTCTACCAGTTCCCGGCGGCGACCGTGCTCCCGCGCCCGCTCCAACGCCCGCACCCGCCCATCTGGATCGCCGCCCTGAACCCGGAATCCTTCACCTACGCCATCGGCCACGGGCACCGGCTGCTCAGCACCGTGTTCCGCGATCCCGTGGACAAGGTGGCCGAGAAGGTCGACCTCTACCGGCGCACGCTGAAGGAAGCGGGCAAGACGGAGGCTGACAGCGACCTCGGCCTGCTCCGCATCGCCTACGTGGCCGAGACGGACGCCGCGGCGCGTGAGGCGCTTCCCCACGTGACGAAGACGCACCGCACGTGGCACCACCTGCACTTCGGGAGCGAGAGCGTGCGCGGAGGCGTGGTCAGCTCGGACCCGGTCGAGCACGAGCCCTCGCCCGAGGAAGCGTGGGAGCGGCTGATCATCGGCGGCCCGGAGCGCTGCATCCGGCAGATCCAGGCGCTGGAGGCCGTGGGCGTCGACCTGCTGCTCATGAACATGAACTTCGGCAACATGACTCACCCGGAGGCCATGCGGTCGCTGCGCCTGTTCGGCCGCGAGGTGTTGCCCGCGTTCACCTCCAGATAGATCGCGCGTGTACACTCGATCTGGAGGAGAAAGTCATGACGGAACACGCACGCGCCGAGCTGGTCATTCCCGCTCACGGCCTGGTCCAGCGGACACGAGACGCTCTCCTGGAGCTGATCAGCAGGGTCCCCGAGAGCTCCGAGGATCGCGCGGTCGATGCCGCCATGCGCGCGCGCGAGCTGACCACTGCGGCCGCCCTGAAAGCCGCCACCATTTCAGGCAGCCTCGCCTTGCCCCCGGGGCCACTGGGCCTGGTGACCGTCCTTCCCGATCTCTATGCGGTATGGCGCGTTCAAGCCCGCCTGGTGTCGGACATCGCCGCCGTGTACGGACAGCGCGCGTTCCTTTCACAGGAGTCGATGGCGTGGTGTCTCTTCAGACACGCGGCGGCGCAGGCGGTGCGCGACGTGATCACCCGGGTGGGTGAGAGAGTCGTGGTGAACGGCACCTCGCTGCGAGCCCTGGAAGCCATCCTGACGAAGGTGGGCGTGACGACCACGGAACGGTTGCTCCAGAGAGGAGCGGCGCGCTTCATCCCGCTGGTGGGTGCGCTCGGCGTGGCCGCCTACGCCTACTACGACACCGGACAAGTCGGTCACACGGCCATGGACCTGTTTGGCCAGGAGATCCTTGCCGCCGGTGCCCCATAGCGGGCGCCGAGAGCTGTCTCGGCGCCCGCCAGATGAGACATCGACCTACCAGCGGTGCGAGTGCCCGTGGTGGCCGCCGCCCCCGCCGACGGGGATTGGCACCAGCAGGCACCCCGTCGCGGAGACGGTGACGGCGCCGAGAAGCAAAAGAACGGGTACGAGACGCCGTAGTGTGCCGAGCTTCATGGCTGTCACCTCCTTCCCTCCTGAACTTGTTCTGCTCGAAGTGTGGCGTGACGATGTGAAGCGTGTGTGAGTCGGGTGTAACGGAGTGTGAAGCCCCTTCTCCCTGACGTCCGCCGGTCGGGTATGATACGGAGCCGACACCCCAACGAAGGAGACTTCCTCATGGCGGGTACAGCGTCGTGCCTCCTGGCCGCATTGCTCCTACTGCTCGCGACCCCCGCCGCCGCCCAGGCGCCGCTGGAGATCTCGTTCTGGTACGGCGTGGGCGGCCAGCTCGAGAAGATCATCCAGAGCCAGGCGGAGAAGTTCAACCGGTCGCAGCCGGGCGTCAAGGTCGTGCCGTTCTACGCGGGCGCGTACGGCGCGGGGGGGCCGATGCAGCAGAAGCTCCTGGCCTCGATCGCGGCGGGCAGCGTGCCCGACGTCGTGCAGCTCGAGATCCACGCCACGTGCACCTTCGCCTCGAAGGGCGCGCTGGTCTCGCTCGACGAGCTGATGGCGAAGAGCCGCCACGACCGCAAGGAAGACTTCCTGCCCGTGCTGACCAACACGGCGTGCGAGGGCAAGACGTACGGCATCCCGTTCAACCGGAGCGTGCCCATCCTCTACTGGAACCGCGACCGCTTCCAGAAGGCGGGAATCAGCGGCCCGCCGAAGACCTGGGCGGAGGTGGCGGCCATCGCCTCCAAGCTGACGCAGGAAGGGGCGGGCGGGCCGGGCGCGAAGGTCTTCGGGTTCATGCCCATCAACCAGTGGTGGTTCTTCCAGGCGATGACGTGGTCGAACGGCGGCGAGATGCTCTCGCCCGACATGAAGCGCGCCGCGTTCGCGAGCGAGTCCGCGGTGGCGGGGCTCCGCGTGTGGACGGACCTGATCGATCGCGGCCACGCGCAGATCCGGACGGGCCCCACGGAATTTCTCCAGACGATCCAGGACTTCGTGAACGAGAAGACCGCGATGTACTGGGGCTCGGCGGCCGACATGGGCGCCGTCGCCGCCGCCAAGTTCGAGTGGCGGGCGGCGCTGAGCCCGGGCTTCGAGGGCAAGCCGCTCGTCGTTCCTCAGGGCGGGGCGAACGCGGTGATCATGGCGAAGATCGCGCCGGAGCGGCAGAAGGCGGCGTGGGAGTTCATCCAGTGGTGGACGAGCCCGGCCGAGGCCGCCTACTGGAGCCGGGAGACGGGCTACGTGCCGGTGGTGAAGAAGGCGCTCGACGACCCTGACTTCAAAGCCTTCCTCAAGGCGAATCCGAACCACGCGGTGCCCATCGAGGAGTTGCAGTACTCGCGCGCGGCGCCGCCGTCGCCGAAGTACTTCCAGGTGCTCCAGCTCGTGCAGCGGGCCCAGCAGAACATCATCTCGAACAAGGCGCCCGCCCTCGAGACCCTGAAGTCGACCGCCCAGCAGGTCGATGCGCTCCTGGCCGCGCCCTAGCGCGTGCGCCGCGAAGCCCTGCTCGGCTGGGCGCTCATGGCGCCGAGCCTCGTCCTGCTGGGGACGTTCGTTGTCCTGCCCGTGCTCCTTGACGTGCCCCTGAGCCTCATGCAGTACGACATGATCGCCGCCTCGGGCCGCTGGGTGGGACTGCAGAACTACGCGGCGCTGGCGGCTGATCCGATCTTCTGGCAGGCGGTGGGGCACACGCTGGAGCTGGCGCTGGGCACGACGGTGCCGCTGCTCGTGCTCGCCATCCTGTTCAGCCTCGTCCTCAACCGGCGTGTCCGGGGCGGCGCGGTGTACCGCACCATCCTGTTCGTGCCTTACGTCATCCCTCTCGTGGCCTCCTCGATCGCCTGGATCTGGATGCTCTCCAGCAACGGCTTCGTCAACGAGGTGCTGGGCCTCGTGCTCCCCGTGCGCGGCGTCACCTGGCTCGACTCGAGCACGTGGGCGCTGCCGGGGATCATGCTGGTGACGGTGTGGCAGTTCGTCGGCTACTACACCGTTCTCGTGCTGAGCGGGCTGCAGGGGATCCCGCGCGAGATCGAGGAAGCGGCCCGCATCGACGGCGCCGGCGAGATCCGGCTGGCGTGGTCGGTGACCCTGCCGCTCCTCTCGCCCACGCTACTCTTCTGCATCGTGGTCAGCGTCATCGCGTCGTTCCGGGTGTTCGACCAGATCTACGTGATGACGGGCGGAGGGCCGGGCACCGCCACCATGACCCTCGTCTTCTACCTCTACCAGCAGGGCTTCGGGTTCCTGAACACGGGCGCGGGCGCGTCGGTCTCCGTCGTCCTGCTGGTGGGGCTCATGGGCGTGACGTGGCTTCAGCTGCGGATGGCCAGGCAGTGGGTCACCTACCAGCTTTGACGGGCGGGCGGCTCCGTCGCGCGCTCGCCGCTCACGCCACGCTGCTGGCCGGTGCCGTCCTCGCGGCCCTTCCGCTCCTCTGGCTCGTCTCGCTCTCGCTGCAGGAGCCAGAGGCGGTGTTCCGCTACCCGCCACGCTTCATCCCCGAGCGCGTGCTGTGGAGCTCGTATCCGGCTGCGTGGCACGCGCAGCCGTTCGCGCGGATGTACGCCAACAGCGTCGTCACGACCATGCTGATCATCCTGGGTCAGATCGTGACTTCTTCTCTTGCCGCCTACGCGCTGACCCAGCTTCGCTTCCGTGGCCGCAACCTGGCGTTCCTCGTCATAATCTCGACCATGATGGTCCCGATCCAGGCCACGTTCATCCCGGCCTACATCATCGTGAGCCGCCTGCACTGGGTGGACACCTACTGGGCCCTCGTGATGCCGTTCGTGGCGAGCGGCTTCGGGATCTTCCTGATGCGCCAGGCGTTCCTGGTCGTGCCGCACACGCTGGTGGAGGCGGCCCGCATAGATGGCGCCGGCCACTGGGTCATTCTGACGCGCATCCTGCTCCCCCTGACGCGGCCGGCCCTCGCCACCCTGGCCGCGCTGAGCTTCGTGTTCCACTACAACGACTTCTTCTGGCCCCTGATCGTCACCAATTCCGCGCGGGTCCGCACGCTGCCCATCGGGCTCGCCACCATGATCCTCACCGAGGGCGCGCACGGCACGCAGTGGAACCAGGTGATGGCAGCCGATGTCTTCGTCATCGCGCCGATCCTCGCCGCGTTCGTCTTCTTCCAGCGCTACCTATCGCCCACGGCGCTGACGACCGGGGTGAAGTAGTGCGACGCCCCCTCGTGGTGGCGCACCGATGCGGCAGCGCGGTCGCGCCCGAGAACACGCTGGCCGCGCTGCGCACAGCCCTGCGCGAGGGCGCCGAAGCCGTCGAGGTGGACGTGCTGCCGAGCCGCGACGGCCATCCGGTCGTCCACCACGACGACCGTCTCTCGCGCACGGCGGGCGTGGACGCGGCGGTCTGGGATCTCGATCTGGCCGAGCTGCGCGCGCTGGACGCCGGACGCTGGTTCGCGCCCGCCTTCGAGGGCGAGCGCATCCCGACGCTCGAAGAGGTGGTGGCCGCGCTGCCCGCGGGCGTGCGGCTGGTCGCCGACTTCAAGCACGGGGAGGAGCGCTTTCCCGGGCTCGCCGCCCGGGTCGCGGACATCGTCCGGCCGCTCGGCAGCCGCTACGCGACGGTCTCGATCCAGCACGCCTTCGCCCTCGAGCTCGCCGCCCGCGTGCCCGGCGCTCTGGCGCTTCTCACGTTCCGCCGGCCGCCGGCCACGGACGAGGAGGTGAGGCAGCTGCGCGAGCTGCCCCCGGGCACCGGCCTGGCCATGGCGATGCGCGCCCTGTCGGCCGCCGTGCTCGTGGCGGCGGCCGAAACGTCACGCCCGGTCTACGTCTTCACGCCGAACCGCCCGGCCGAGCTCCAGGTCGCGCTCAGCGTCGGCGCCGACGCCGTCATCACCGACCACGTGGCGATCGCGGTCGAGCTTCGCCGGCAGCTCGCGCACGGCGCGAGGGAGTGACGTCGATGCCCGTCAGCGTCCGGTTCGTGGGATCCGGTGACTCGTTCGGGAGCGGGGGCCGTTTTCAGACCTGCATTCTGGTCGACAGCGGCGGGATGCGGTTCACGATCGACTTCGGGACATCGTCACTGATCGCCTTGAAGCAGCAGGGGATCGAGCACAACAGCATCGACGCGGTCCTGCTCACGCACCTGCACGGGGATCACTGCGGTGGGGTGCCGTTCATGCTGGTGGACGCCATGCTCGGAGCCAAGCGGAGTCGACCGCTCACCATCGCCGGCCCTCGCGACCTGCGCGCCAGAATGGATACGATCGCACAAGCGCTCTTCCCCGGCTCGGAAGTGATGATGCCGAAGTTCCCGCTCGCCTACGTCGAGATGGAAGTGGGAAATCAGAGCATCATCGGCAATCTTCGTGTCACGCCCTATGCGGCCAAGCACACCTGGCAGACCAATCCTACGTGTCTTCGTGTGGAAGTGGGCGACAAGGTCATCGCGTACACGGGCGACGGCGAGTGGACGGAGGCCATGGCGCAGATGGGCCGGGGAGCCGACCTTGTGATCGCCGAATGCTACTATTACGCCAAGCCGATCAAGTGGCACCTGAACTATCCTGCCATCGTCGAGCACCTGAGAGACTTCGGGGCCAAGCGCGTGATTCTCACGCACATGAGCGACGAAATGCTGTCACACGCGAGCGCCCTCCCAGAGGAATGCGCTCACGATGGGATGGTGGTCGAGCTATAGGAGGAGGCGGATCGTGGCCCCCACGGAGGTCCCCACACGATGTCCAGAAGCTACATCTTCACGCTCGCGAGCCTCGGGGTCGCCGGGCTCGTGGCCACCATCAAGCGCAGTCGGCCGCAGGCAGCGCACTGAGGCGGTGACCTTGTGAGCGAGCGGCTCTTCGGGGCGAGCGTGCGCCGCCGCGAGGACCCGAGGCTGATCACGGGCCGCGGCCAGTACGTTGCCGACGTGGCGCTCCCCGGGATGCTCCACGTCGCCGTCCACCGCAGCCTTCATGCCCACGCGCGCGTCGTGAAGATCGATGCGGAGGCGGCGCGTCGATGCACCGGGGTCGTGCACGCGCTCGTACCCGCCGACGTGGCGGCGCTCGGGCGGCTGCCCCTCCTCGTCCCTCATCCGAGCCTGCTTGCTCCCGTGTGCGCGGAGATCCTGCCGCAGGAGATCGTCTCCTACGCCGGTCAACCGGTGGCCCTCGTCGTGGCCGAAAGCGCGGCTCAAGCGGAGGACGCTCTTGCCGCGTTCCGAGTGGAGTACGATGCGCTGCCCGCCGTCGCGTCGCTGGACGACGCGCTCAAGCCCGAGGGGTCCCGTGTGCATCGTGAAGGAAACGTCGCGGCCCGCTTCACGCAGCGCGTGGGCGATCCCGCGGGCGCACTGGCCCGGGCCGAGGTGATGGTGCGCGAGCGGTTCACGCTGCACCGCGGCGCCGGCATGGCGCTCGAGACGCGGGCCATCACCGCCCGCTGGGACGCTCCGCTCGGCCAGATGACGGTGTGGTCGACGACACAGTCGCCCCAGATCCTGCGCCGGCTCCTGGCGCGCTTCCTCGGGCTCGCCGAGCATGCGGTGCGCGTCGTCACACAGGATATCGGCGGCGGGTTTGGTCCCAAGGGCATCCTCTATTCCGAAGACATCCTCGTCCCGTTCCTCGCTCGCGCGCTCGATCGTCCGGTGAGGTTCATCGAGACGCGTCGTGAACACCTCCTCGCCGTGACCCAGGAGCGCGACCAGTGGCACGAGGTCGAGCTGGGGCTCACGCGCGAAGGACAGATCGTGGTGCTGCGCGACGCGTTCGTCCACGACTGCGGCGCCTTCGTCTCGTGGGGAATCATCGTGCCGCTCATCACCTCGGTCAGCGTGCCCGGGCCCTATCGGGTGCCGAACTACGAGGTGGCCTTCACCGCCGTCTACACGAACAAGGTGCCCGTGACACCGGTGAGAGGCGCGGGGCGCCCGCAGGCCGTCTTCGTGATGGAGCGGATGCTCGACCTGGCCGCCGAGCGCCTCGGGCTCGATCGGGTGGCGATACGGGAGCGCAATCTCATCCAGCCGGGCGAGTTCCCGTATGACGTGGGCCTCGTCTCGCGCGACGGCGGCCCACGCCGCTACGACAGCGGCAACTATCCGGAATGCCTGCGGCGGCTCGTGGAGGCCGTGGGCTGGGACGGCATGCGCGCGCAGCAGGAGCGGGCGCGCGCGGAGGGGCGCTGGCTTGGAATGGGACTGGCGCTCTTCGTCGAAGACACCGGGCTCGGGCCGTACGAAGGGATTCGCGTGCGGGTCGATCCGGCCGGCCAGGTCTTCGTGTTCTCCGGCGCCTCGAGCCAGGGGCAATCGCACGAGACCACCCTGGCGCAGATCGTCGCCGACGGGCTCTCGCTCCCGATGGAGCGCGTGACAGTGGTCCCGGGCGATACGGCGGGCATCCCGTACGGCGTGGGCACATTCGCGAGTCGCGTGGCCGTGCTCGCCGGGACGTCGGCAGCGCAGGCCACCGCAGAGGTGAGGGAGAAGGCGCTTGCCGTGGCGGCGAGCCAGCTCGAGGCTGCGCCCGAGGACCTGGTCCTCGAGGAGGGCCGCATCGGCGTGCGCGGGGCGCCGGGCCGCGGTCTCACGCTTGCCGAGGTCGCGACGATCGCGTCAACGCCGCGCCCGGGCTACGCGATGCCCGCGGGAATGGATCCGGGCCTCGAGGCGACGGCCTACGTCTCCGTCTCGCAGTCGACGTACTCGAGTGGCGCTCACGCCGCGGTGGTGGAGGTCGATCCGGAGACCGGGCTCATCGCGATTCTCCGCTACGTCGCCGTGGACGACTGCGGCACCGTGATCAACCCGATGATCGTCGAGGGACAGGTGCACGGGGGCATCGCGCACGGCATCGGGAACGCGTTCCTCGAGGAGGTCGTCTACGACGGCGCGGGTCAGCTCATGACGGGCACGCTCATGGAATACGCGTTGCCGCGCGCCGCGGACGTGCCGAGCCTCGAGGTGCACCACGTGGTCACGCCCTCGCCCCTCAATCCGCTCGGCGTCAAGGGCGCCGGCGAGGGCGGCACGCTACCGGCACCCGCCGCCATCGCGAACGCCGTGGCCGATGCGCTCCGCCCGCTGGGCGTCGAGGTGACCGAGATGCCGCTCACGCGCGAGCGTCTCTGGCGGCGCGTGCGGGCCTCTCGATCGTAGTGTCTTCACGGCGCCCCGCCGTCCGGCGGCAGGTACCACGGGCAGGCCAGCCGCTCGGCCAGGCACACGGCCCAGAACACCACCATCCCCAGCGCCGACAGCACCGCCATCACGCCGAAGACGATGGCGGTGTTCATGTTGCTCGAGGCGGTCAGGATGAGGTAGCCGAGACCCCGGTCGGAGCCGACGAACTCGCCCACGACGGCGCCGATCACGGCCAGGCTCATGGCCACTTTCATCCCGCTGAAGATGTGGGGCAGGGCCCAGGGCAGACGCACCTTCCAGAAGACCCGTAGCGCGCTCGCCTGCAGCGCGTGGGTGAGCTGCAGCAGGTCGGGCTCGACGGACTCGAGGCCGGCGGCCGTGTTCACCACCATGGGGAAGAAGGCCACGATGGCGGCGATCAGGATGTTGGACTTCGGGCCGTAGCCGATCCAGATCAGGAACAGGGGCGCCAGCGCGACCTTCGGCACCGACTGCACCACGAGGAGGATGGGGTACAGGACGCGGCGCATGAGCGGGGAGTACACGATGGCGATGGCCAGGGGCACGCCCACGAGGACGGAGACGGCGAAGCCGCCGACCGTTTCGTAGAAGGTCACCCAGAGGTGGCCGGGGATGCGGTCGGCCCAGGTCCACGTGTCCCGCACGATGGCGCTGGGCGCCGGGAGGAGCCAGACGGGAATCCGCACCATCCGGCAGAGCACCTCCCAGAGTCCCACGAGGCCGGCGATGACGGCGAGCGGGAACCCGTAGTTCGCCAGCGGCTTCACGGCCGCGAGCCCTTCGTCGACCCGATGGCGTCACGCACCAGCTTGGCGTAGCCCTTGAACTCCTCCGAGAATTCCATCTCGAGCGTGCGCGGCCGGGGCAGCGCGATGCTCACGGTCGTCACGATGCGCCCGGGCCGCGGAGTCATGACCACCACACGATCGGCGAGCAGGATCGCCTCCGCGATGCTGTGGGTCACGAACACCACGGTCTTGCGGCGCTCGCTCCACACCCGCAGCAATTCCAGGCCGAGCTCTTCGCGCGTCATGGCATCGAGGGCGCCGAAGGGCTCGTCCATCAGCAGGAGCGGAGGATCGTGGATGAGGGCGCGGCAGATCGACACGCGCTGCTGCATGCCGCCCGACAGCTCGCGCGGCAGGCTCTGCTCGAAGCCCTGCAGCCCGACCAACTCGATGAGGCGATCGGCCTCGGCGCGGTACTTGCCGACGGGCCACCCCATGATCTCGATGGGGAACAGCACGTTGTCCAGCGCCGATCGCCACGGGAGCAGGACGGGGCTCTGGAAGACGATGCCCACGTCGCGCGAGGGCCCCAGCACGGGCCGGCCGCCGCGGAGCACGCGCCCCTCGGTGGGCGGCAGGAGGGCGCCGATGAGCTTCAGCAGCGTGCTCTTGCCGCACCCGCTCGCCCCGACCACGGTCACGAACTGATCAGATTCGATCTCGAGGCTGACGCCCTCGACGGCGGTGACGGTGTCGCCGGCCCGGCTCGTGAACCGCTTCGTCACGCCCTCGAGCCCGATCAGGGCGGGCACGCCGTCTCCGGCTCGTGGGCGGGGCAGGCCAGGGTCAACGCGGGGGCAGGAACTGCACGGTGTAGAGTTCTTCCACCGGGATCACGCGCTTGAGCGAGAGCGCCGAGGTGACCACGTCGCGCGTGGACGTCATCTTCTCGCGGCTGATCGCGCCGAGGCCGTTGGCCTTGGCCTCGTCGCTCCACGCCAGCTCGCGCGTGGCCAGGAGCTCTTCCTTGCTGAACTCCGGATCGACCTCGCGGTGCAGCTTCTGGAGAATGGCCGCGGCCTCCTGCGGGTTCTCGAAGGCGTAGGCGAGCCCGCGCACCGTGGCCTGGGTGAAGCGACGGACGAGATCGGGCTTGTCCTTGATCAGCGCGTCGGTGGTCATGAGCATGTTGCCGTAGGCGACCAGGCCGAAATCGGAGAAGCGCATGGCCTCGACGTGGAGGCCCTGCTTCTCCGCCGCCTTCTGGAACCGCGGCAGGTGAATGCTCTGCTCGGTGACGAGGTCGACCTTGCGCGAGAGCAGCATGGGAAGAAAGGCCGTGGCGTCGATCACGACCTCCTTCAGCTTCTGCCGATCGATCCCGTTGGCCTTGAGAAAACCCGGCAGCATGAGCACGGTGGCCCCGGCTGCGGACCGACCGAGCGTGTGCCCCTCGAGGTCCCTGGGCCCCTTGATGCCGGATTCCTGCAGGTAGAGCATGCCCAGCGCGGCCTTGCCGTAGACGGTGGCGATGGCCTTCACGGGCACGTCCTCGTTGGCCCGCGCGCCCACGAGCGCGCCCATGTCCGCCACCGCGAAGGTGGCCCGGCCGGAGGCGAGGCGCTTGATGGTGTCGCCGGAGCCGTAGCCGCGCGCGATCGTCACCGCGAGGTTGTTGCCGGCGTAGTAGCCCTTGTCCTGCGCCACGAAGTAGCCGGCGTGCGTCCCGTTCACGATCCAGTCGAGGGCCAGCGTCACCTCGTCGCCGGCGGCCAGGGCGGGGCTCGCGCCGGCGATCACGGAGACCATGGCAACGAGGAGCAGTGCGAGGGTCCTGATCACAGGTAGTCCTCGAATCGAATCTGGCCGGAGCCGGGCACCTTCTTCCGCTCGAACTCCGCGGGCCACTGGAGCGGCGCCGTGGCATCGATGCCCAGGCGACCCCAGTGGACCTGGTGCGGATCGCGCCCGAAGGACGGCACATCCGGAATGGTGAAGGTGTCGCGATCCGGACGGCAGCGCGTGGTCATGGCCCAGATGACGTCGCTCGGGTCGTAGATGTCCACGTCGGGATCGACGACCACCGCGAACAGGATCCGGGTGAGCTCGGCGCCGAAGGCGGCGAGCAGCGCCTTGCGCGGCTGGCCCTCGTACTGCTTCTCCATCTGGATCACGCAGAACTGGATCATGGGCCAGCACGCCACGTTGATGACCGACGGCACCCACTTCTTCACGGCCTGGTAGATGTCGCCGTTGATGGGCAGCGAGGTGAGCACGATCTCCTCGGCCGAGCCGGAGTGGATCGCGTAGTACACGGCGTCGGGGCGCGTCCACACGTGCTGCACCTCGAGCACGTGGTTGTCCATGACGGGCACGTAGTAGTCCATCCACTCGCCGAACGGCCCCTCCGGGCGGCGGACGCCCGCCAGCATCTCGCCCTCGATGACGATCTCGGCCTCCGGGATGGCCAGATCGAGGGTGGGGCAGCGCACGAGGGGGAAGGGCTCGCCCGCGAGGGCGGCGGCGAGGTCGATCTCCGTCAGCCCCGGGTTGGTCCGCGCGGCAGCCGCCAGCATCACGATGGGCGCCACGCCGACGAGCACGGCCATGGGCAACGCCTTGCCCAGCCGCTCGGCGCGCTGCTGCATCTCGAACAGATGGCCGGTGGGGCTCAGGCGGAGACGCAGCTCGCGGTCGCCGATCACCTGCATGCGGTGATAGGAGAGATTCGTCAGCCCCGTCTCGAGGTCCCGCGCCGCCACGATGCCCGCCGTGATGTACGGGCCCGCGTCCTTCTCGCAGTGCGTGCAGATGGGCAGCCGCCCGAGGCTCGAGGCCTGGTACTGGCTCGACACGGGCTCCGCCGGCGGGACGGCCGCGGCATGCGTGAGCCGCTCTGCCCAGGTGCGCGCCAGGTCGCGCGGCTCGATACCTAGGGCCGCCGACACGCTGGCGTAGCTGCCGCACGTGTTGCTGACGATGGGCAGCGTGGAGCCCTTGACGCGCTCGAACAGCACGGGCTGGTTGCGACGCTGCTGGATGTCGCGGATCAGCGCGGCCACCTCGAAGCGCGGGTCGACTTCCTTCCGGATCCGGATCAGCTCGCCCCGTCCCTCGAGCCGCTTCAGGAAATCGCGGAGACCCTCGATCATGCTTTTCGCGCACCTCCCGTCGGCATCGCCTTGGCGCGATGCCGTCGCCGCCCATGCATACCACAGGCGCGGCGTGGCGGCCAGCAGGCCGGCGAAGCCTTGAGCATCCGCCCTCCCCCGTGGTCCCGACAAGGTGGTAACGCGGAATTTTCTGCGCTGTATCTCTCCGGGCACATTGACGGGATCAGACTGCAGGATTCAGCATCCCTCACAGCACGCCATGATACTTCTGCACGATTTTCAGGGCCTGGAAGTACGACTTACCGATGAGCGTCTCGAGCATATTCTCGAGCATCCGGAGATGACCGGAAGCGAGGCGGCGATCGAAGAGACGCTTCGAAGTCCGGACCAGGTCCTGGAATCCCTGTTCGATACCGATGCCAGGCTGTACTATCGGTTCTATCGGGAGACGGCCGTGGAGGCAAAGTACTTGTGCGTTGTGGTCAAGATCACCCAGGGCGATGCGTTCGTCCTGACCGCCTACCTGACGGACAGCGTGAAGCGGGGGTGGAGGCTATGGCCAGAGACAGAGTGAAGGTTTGGTACGACGCGAAGGGCGACTATCTCGAAGTGCTCTTCGATCAGCGGCCGGGCTATTTCCGGGAGACTGCCAACGATCAGATCATGGAGAAGGTGGACGCTGAGGGTAATGTGCTCGGCTTCTCGGTCCTGAAGGTGAGCGGCATCGGCGAGAAGCCACTCGAAGTCGCGCTCTAGGTTACAACCCAGCCGCGCCACCGTGCTGTTGCCTTGACAGGCGCGCGCGCGCCAGAGCAGTATTCCTGCCGTGAGCGCAGGTCCCCGTGGGGAGTGACGCGAAGATGGGCTCACGTGGACCAGCCGGAGCGCTCGGAGGGCGGGCGTGAGCGGGGCCGCCCTGGCGCACGTCGTGGTGAGCGGGCTCGCCACGGGCTGCATCTACGCGCTGGTCGCCCTCAGCCTGGTGATCGTCTACAACGCCACGCGCACGCTGAACTTCGCCCAGGGCGAGATGCTCATGGTCTCGGCATTCGTGGCCTGGTCCGCGCAGCGCGCCGGCGGACTTCCCCTGCCCCTCGCCCTCGCCTGCGGGGTGGCGGCGGGCGGCGTGCTCGCGTACGTCGTGGAGCGGGTCGTCATCCGGCGCGCCGTCTCGGCCACGCACTGGGACGTCCTCATCATCACGCTCGGACTGTCGCTCGTGCTGCGAGCGGGGGCGGGGATGGTGTGGACCAACGACGACCTGCCGTTCCCCTCCCTGTTCTCGAACCGGCCCGTGAGCTTCGGCCCGGTCAGGATCGCGCCCGTGTCGCTCGGAATCATCGGCGCCTCCCTCGTCCTGATGCTTGCCCTCGTGATGCTCTTCCGCGCCACGCGCTTCGGGCGCGCCATGCGCGCGGTCGCCCAGAACCAGGACGCGGCGCGGCTCATGGGCATCAGCGTGGAGCGCGTGTACTCCGGGGCGTGGGTGCTCGCGGCCGTGGTGGGGGCGGTGGGGGGCGTGCTCTTCGCGCCGGTGACGTTCCTCTCGACCAAGATGGGGCTGATCGCCATCAACGGCTTCACGGCGGCCGTGCTCGGGGGCTTTGGCTCGATGCCGGGAGCGGTGGTGGGGGGCATGCTCCTCGGAGTCATCGAGAACCTGGCCCCGCTCTACCTGCCCACGGGCATCCGCTACTCCGTCCCCTTCCTCGTGATGATCGCCATCCTCCTCGCGCGCCCCCGCGGCCTCTTCGGCCGTGTCGAGCGGAGGAAAGTCTAGTGCGCAGAGTCGCCTTCGGGCTCGCAGCCGTGGCCGCGCTGGGCTGGCCCCTGGTGGCGCCGAAGTACCTCGTGTTCCTGGGCACGCTGGTCGCCGTTAATGCCATCGTGGCCATCGGCCTCAACCTGCTCTCGGGCTACACGAACCAGCTTTCCTTCGGCCACGCGGGGTTTCTCGCCATCGGCGCGTACGTGGCGGCGCTCCTCACCCTGCATGTCCCCGCGCTGCCCGTGCCGCTCACGCTGCTCGTCGCCGGTCTCGCCACCGCGCTTGTCGGCCTCGCCCTCGGCATCCCGTGCCTCCGGCTCGAGGGCCTCTACCTGGCCATGGCCACGCTGGCCTTCGGCTTCGTGGTGACGGAGGCGATCACGAACCTCGACTGGCTGACGCGCGGCAACGACGGCCTTCGCGTGCCCCTGGCGCGGCTCGGGCCGTGGATCCTCGACACCGACGCCGCGCGCTACTACCTGGCCGTGGCGGTGGCCGCGGCCATGATCCTGGCCGCGCTCAACGTGGCGGCCACGCGCACCGGGCGCGCCTTCCTCGCCATCCGCACGAGCGAGATTGCCGCGCAGGCGAGCGGCATCAACGCCGCCGCCTACAAGACCATCGCCTTCGTGCTGTCGGCGTTCTACACGGGCGTGGCGGGCGGGCTCTTCGCCTTCGTGGTGGGGTTTCTCTCTCCCGACGCCTTCGACGTGTTCCTCTCCGTCGATTTCCTGGTGATGATCATCCTGGGCGGGCTCGGATCCGTCCTCGGCTCCGTGGCGGGGGCGGCCATCGTCACCGTGCTCAACGACTCGCTCGCCGGGTTCCAGGCCTTCCGGCCGCTGATCTTCGGCGCGATCATGATCATCTGCATGCTCTTCATGCCCGGCGGCCTGGCCGCGATGACAAGGAGGAAGTCATGAGACAGAGATGGGCGGTGCTCTGCTTGGTCCTCGCCGCCTTGGGGGCGACGCCGGTCGCCGCCGAGCAGGGGGTGACGGACACCGAGATCCTGCTCGGCTCGTCGAACTCGTTCTCCGGGCCGCTGGCCTTCACGGGCACCCAGCTGACCAGATTCGGGGTCGACCTGTACTTCCGCGTCGTCAGCGACGCGGGGGGCATCCACGGCCGCAAGGTGCGCACGATCTATTACGACGACGCCTATCGTCCCCAGGACGCGGTGGCCAACACGAAGAAGCTCGTGGAGCAGGACGGGATCTTCGCGGTGATCGCGCCCCAGGGCTCCCCGCCCGTGGTGGCCACGCTCGGCTACCTCGAGCAGAACAAGGTGCCGCTGCTCTTCCCGTTCCAGAGCTCGACGGAGACGCGCAACCGGAAGTACGTCTTCAGCGGCCTCGTGCTCAGCGACCGCCAGTCGCGCATGATGATCGACCATCTGGCCGGGCCGCGGAAGTTCAAGCGCTTCGGCGCCCTCTACCAGGACGACGAGTACGGCAAGTCGTTCCTCGGAGCCTTCGAGCACGACCTCGCCCGCCACGGGCTCAAGCTGGTGGCGACCGAGCCCGTGAAGCGCGGCGTCACCGACGTGAGCGCCCAGATCGCCAAGCTCCAGGCCGCGAAGCCCGAGGTGACCTTCCTCGTGCTCACCCCCGGCCCGGCCGCGCAGGCCCTCAAGGAGCGGCAGAAGATCGGCTGGAGCGACACCCTGATGGTCTCGACGGGACCGCTCACGGACGAGACCTACCTGGCCCTCGCCGCGGATGCTTCCGAGGGAGTCGAGGGACTGTCCACCCTGCCCAATCCCGTTCGCTCCGACGCGCCCGGCGTGAAGCTGTACCGGGAGCAGATGCAGAAATACTTTCCCAAGAACGAGCCCAATCGCTACTCGCTCGCCGGGTACCTGGCGGGCATGCTCTTCGCGGAGGGCGCCAAGCGAGCGGGCCGGAACCTCACGCGCGACGGGCTCATCACCGCCCTCGAGACGCTCAAGGGCTTCGACACCGGCATCGTGCCGCCCATGACGATCGGGCCCGACCACGACACGCAGAAGCAAGGGTTCTGGGTGCGCGTGGAGAAGGGGCACTTCAAGCCGCTCTCGGACTGGATCAAGTCCGACCCGTGACGCCGCCCTCCGCGCTGCTCGACGTGACGGGGCTGTCGATCCGCTTCGGCGGCCTCGCCGCGCTGAGCGACGTCGACCTCGCCGTCGAGGCGGGAGAGATCTTCGCGCTCATCGGTCCGAACGGCGCCGGCAAGACCACCGTCTTCAATATCGTGACCGGGCTCTACCGCCCCCTGGCGGGGCGCGTGCGCTTCGACGGGCACGACCTGCTCGCCCGCGCGCCCCACGCGGTGGCGCGTCTCGGCGTCGCGCGGACGTTTCAGAACACGGAAGTCTTCCGCGGGCTCTCCGCGCTCGACAACGTGCTCATCGGCGAGCACCCGCGCCTCCGCGGCAGCGTGATCGCGGCCGCCCTCGGGCTGCCGAAGGTCCGGCAGGAGGAGGCGTGGGCGCGCGCGCGGGCGCACGCGCTCCTTGCCCGGGTAGGGCTCGCCGAGGCCGCCGAGCGCGACGCGGCGGGGCTCCCGCTCGGGCTCCAGAAGCGCCTCGAGCTGGCGCGGGCGCTTGCCCTCGCTCCCCGCCTGCTCCTGCTCGACGAGCCGGCGGGCGGGCTCAACCCCACGGAGACGCAGGAGCTGATGCAGCTGATCCGGAGCCTCCGGGACGTTGATCAGCTCACCATCCTGCTCGTCGAGCACAACATGGAGCTGGTGATGGGGGTCTCGGACCGCGTCGCGGTCCTCCAGCACGGGCGCAAGCTCGCCGAGGGCACGCCCGCGGAGGTCAGCCGCGATCCCGCCGTGGTCGAGGCCTACCTGGGCGGCGATGAGTGATCTCCTCGCGCTCGACACGGTATCGGTCGCCTATGGCAAGCGCCGCGCCCTGGAGAGCGTGTCGCTCACGATCGGCCCCGGCGAGATCGTGACGCTCCTCGGCGCCAACGGCAGCGGCAAGAGCACCACGCTGCGGACGATCTCGGGCCTCGCGCGCTCCCACGCGGGCCGCATCGTGTTCGACGGCCGTGACATCACCCGCGCCGCGCCCGACGCCATCGTCGCCGCCGGCGTCGGGCACGTGCCCGAGGGGCGCGAGATCTTCCCCCAGTTCACCGTGCACGAGAACCTGCTCGTGGGCGGTCATACCGTACCGCGCGCTGTCATCCCCGAGGCGACCGAGCGCGCGTTCTCGCTCTTCCCCATCCTCCGCGAGCGGGCGCGCCAGCCCGCGGGCACCCTGTCGGGGGGCGAGCAGCAGATGCTCGCCATCGCGCGCGCCCTCATGATCCGGCCGCGCCTGCTTCTCCTCGACGAGCCGTCGCTCGGCCTCGCCCCGCGTCTCACCCGGGAGATCTTCGGCGTCATCGGACGCATCAACGCCGAGGGCGTGACCGTGCTGCTCGTCGAGCAGAACGCGCGCCGCGCGCTCGCCCTGGCCTCGCGCGCTTATGTTCTCGAGACGGGGCGCGTCGTGGTCAGCGGCCCCGCCCGCGAGCTGGCGGCCGACCCGCGCATCCGGGCCGCCTACCTCGGCCTCGCCGAGCTGCCGCCTCCCGCGCGCGGCTCCGCCTCGCCTGACAAGGAGAGATAGATGGCATTCGTCACGTCGAACGGACTCACGGAGTCAGAGACGAGCAGGACCGTCCAGGCCGGCGGCATGACCGTGCACTACCACGACATCGGCAGCGGAGACCCGGTGCTCTTCCTGCACTCCTATGGCCCGGGCACGACCGCGTGGATCACCTTCCACAAGATCGTGGGCGCGCTCTCCCAGCACTTCCGGTGCATCCTCATGGACCTGCCCAATTTCAGCAAGACCGGACCGATCGTCTACAAGGAGGGCGTCCACGCCGTGCAGGCGCGGACCGCCGTCGCCCTCCTGGACGCGCTGGGCATCCCGCGGGCGCACTTCGTCGGCAACTCGCAGGGCGGGCAATCGTCCATGGTCGTGGCCATGACGTACCCGGACCGGGTCAGCAAGTTCGTGATGGGCGGATCGCACATCGGCACCGGCGGTGACCGCTACCTGATGGCCAATCGGCCCTCGGAGGGCAGCCGGGCCACGCGCGAGGCCCTCGCCAATCCCACGCGCGAGAACATCCGCCGGTACCTGCGCGTGCACATCGACGACGAGGCGCTGGTCACCGACGAGCTGGTGGACTACATCCACCGGGCCCACACCTGGTCGCCCGCGTTCGACGAGGCGCGCAAGCAGTCGGTGAGCGTGCCGCACGACTACACGCCGGAGCTGGCGGGCATCCAGGCGCCCGTGCTCCTGATTCACGGGCGCTACGACCGCATGGTCGCCTTCGAGGTGAGCATCGCCATTCTCAACCACGTCACCAACTCGCGCGTGGTGCTCCTGAACAACTGCGGCCACTGGCCCCCGTTCGAGAAGCCCGAGGAGTACACCGCCCACGTCCTCGCGTTCCTGAAGGGCTACTGACATGGTCGACAGCTTCAATCCACCCGGCGTATGGGCGCCCTTCGGGGCGTTCTCGATGGCCGTCATTCAAGGGGCGGGCCAGATCATCCATCTCAAGGGGCAAGTGGCGCTGGACGAACAGGGGCACGTCGTCGGCAAGGATGACATGCGGGCGCAGACGCGAAAGACGCTGGAGAACATTCAAAGGCTCCTCGCCAGCATAGGTGGGGAGATGCAAGACATCGTCTCGCTGGTCCACTACGTGACCGACATCGACGCCTTCATGACGACGGGAGACATCCGACGGCAGTTCTTCGTCGAGCCGTACCCGGTCACGACGACGGTCCAGGTCGTGCGCCTGTATCACGCCGACCTCCTGGTCGAGATCACGGCGACCGCGGAGATTCCCCGTGACCGCTTTCGGCGACCGGCGGTCGGCTCCGCATAGCGCACGAGGTCGACGGCGCTACAGGAAGATGCTGAGGTTCTTGTCCAGGAGGACGTTGGCGTCGAGGAGGATGGTGCGCTTCGCGATCTTCCACGCGCCGTTTACCCGGCGCAGCACGTCCTCGCGGCTCCCGGCCAGGAGCTGGTGATCCGTTTCCAGGTGCGAGCGGTACACGAGGAAGGCCGTCTTGGCCTTCACCTCGCCCTTGGACAGCGGCTCCGCCACCAGGTTGCCGATCAGATGGCGCGTGCGGGACGGGGGATCTTCGCCCCACGCCATGCCCGTGTCGAGGCGCGCCACCCGCATCTCCAGATAGCGCCGGTCGTCCTCGATCAGGGCGAGGTCTCCCAGCGGTGTCACCTCACGCTGCGCTTCGCGACGCAGGACGTTCTTCCGCCGGGGCATGAAATACAGCACGTCGTCCGTGAACAGGTCCAGCCATTCCTTGAACCTGCGCTCGTCCAGCAGCCAGGCCTCGTGGATGTAGAAGGGCATCAGCTCCAGCCACAAGGCCTGGCGGGGAGTCACGGTCACCGTCGCGGCCTCGGCGCTCGCGGGCTTTCCCACGCGGCGCTTCCGGCTACCCGCGGATGGTGGCCGTGCCTTCGAAGCGCGCGGTGATCGGCGAGATGGGGATCTCCGCCCAGCTCTCGGCATTCATGAACTCCTCCCAGCGCTGGTAGAAGAGCCGCTGGTTGTTCTCGGAGATGTAACGCTCGGACACCATTCCCGGGTAGTCCGGGTGCGCGCCCGCGTGGCCAAGCCCCATCGACAGATCCTGGGAGATCCGACGGCCGAGACGGCTCTTGCTCGCCGCCGTCACCTGGCGCCAGTTGTCGACGTCGTCCTGCTCGAACAGCCCGGCGGCGCCGTTGTTTGCCTGGCTCCCGATCCGGATCGCGCGCTTGAGCGCTTCGGGGGCGCCCTTCTCGAGCAGCACGAAATGCCAGAACTCGGTCTGCAGGGGACCACGCGGGAGAGCCAGCCGGAACCCGAGCACCCCGTTCGGGAAGATGCTGTGGTTGCCGAGCTGGACGTGGCGTGCGCGGAACGCGCCCAGCCGGCGCTCCACCTCGGGAAGGGTGGCCTCGTGGTACGCCAGAAAGAGCGGGAAGGTATCTTTCGAGATGCCGTGCACGTAGCGTGGCGTGTTGTCGGGCGCCTCCCGGAACGTGAGGGAGTGCCCGTTGACGAAGACGTGCTTGTTCGGGCTCTCGAACTGATCCTTGTGGGAGAGCGGTGGGCGGCCGAGGTAGCGGGTCTGGACCCTCGCGCTCGACAGATGGGTGGTGGGGACGTGGTAGTTGTCGGAGCAGTTGTCCACCATCGTCTTCCAGTTGACGGGCTCGAGCCACTTCATCGGGCCGAGAGCCTGCATCCCGCCGTCGCGCCGGTTGAAGACGGTGTCGAGGTACCAGCGCGCGTCCCCCAGGAAAGCCTCGAGGCTCGGGGCATCCTCGGCCCAGGTGGCGAACACGATCCCCGCATACGTCTCGACCCTTGCCTGCACGAGCCCCAGCGACGGCTTGTCCAGCGCGTCGTAGTAGGCCTCGGACGTCCCGGGCACGTGCTCCAGCCGGCCGTCGTTGCCATACGACCAGCCGTGATAGGTGCACATGAAGCGCGTGGCGTTGCCGTCGTCGCAGCGGACCACGCGGTTGCCCCGGTGCCGGCACATGTTGAGGAGGGCGTGGAGCTCACCCTGGCGGTCGCGCGTGAGGATGACGGGGTCCTCACCCATGTAGGTGTGGAAGAAGTCGTTGACCTCGGGCACCAGACTCTCGTGCCCGATCATCAGCCAGGCGCGGCCGAAGATCTTCTCCATCTCCTGGTCGTAAATGGCCTGGTCGCTGAAGATGCGCCGGTCGATCTTGCCGGTGGCTGGGTCGATGATGGAGTACTTCTGCGTGGCACCCATACGGCAATCCCCCTGGACGTGATTATAGGCTTGCCCACGGGCCGGTCCAAGGGGAGTAACGACCTGCGAGCTGCCTGTCGGGCTAGCCCTTGATCTCGGATGTTGGCTGGCGGCGAGCGGCCGCCCGCGCCTCGTGCCGCGTCGCCGGCATGGGGCCGGGCTGCGAACGCTGGAGCAACGGAAGCGGATTCTTGGCCACGCCCTTGCGGCGAATCTCGAAGTGCACGTGGCTGGTGGTGGCTCGTCCAGTGCGTCCGACCGTGCCGATAAGCGTTCCCGCCTTCACCGGATCTCCTGGCTTGACGAAGTTGGCGCTGTTGTGCGCGTAGACGGTGCTGAGCCCGTTCGCGTGAGCGATCTTGACCGTCCGTCCATAGGAGGACTGTCGCCCGCTGAACGTGACGGTGCCCGGGGCCGCGGCGCGGATGGGCGTACCCGCCGGCGCCTTGATGTCCACTCCGCTATGCCATCCCGAGAAACGCCGGCTGCCGAAGCTTGAGATCACAGAGCCGTGCACGGGCCAGATGAACCCTGCCCGGTCGGCATCGCTATCGGGTCGCGCCTCCACCGATTTGGCGGCGGGATGGGCCGCGTGCGGGTGAATAGGGAGCAGGAGGACCAGCAGGCCGAGTAGGCGGAAACACTGCTTCTGCGCCATCGCGCTTCACCTCACTCCCCTCTGGCACCGCCAGCGCACCCAGGCAACCGAGCCGAGGTGCCAGCGACCTTCGTACCGAGCAAGAGGTATGCCGGCGCGCGCACCTCGACGGCAAACCTCGAAAACTGCTCCAAGAAAGGCAGGACAAGACCGGAGGTTACACGCCTGCGGGGAGCCAAGCGAGCGAGGCTGGTAAAGACTTCCGGGCCGGACTAGCAGAATCTTCCAGTTCTATGCGCGCGTGCTCGGCCTCCTCGTGAGCGACCGCGGGAAGCTTCAGGCGGATCCGTTCTGGCCTTCCTGTCCCGTGATCCCGACGAGCATCATCAGCTGATCAGGCCATCGAGCACGCCGGGGGCTGCTCCGTCTGCTGCCACGGCACCGTCGTGAGAATCCGATGCCGTCCACCTCGGATCTCGAAGATGAACTCGTCCGTGAATGCCTGGTGGTCTTCCTTGCGGAGCTTCTTGTCGCCCTGCGGGAAATCATCCCCCGCGCGAACCTCCATGCCCTCGAGCGCAGCGATGAGTTTCGGCGTGTCAGCGCGGCCCCTGAAGCCTGATTTCTGGATGCCGAGCCGGAGGAAATTCATGCCCTCGTAGTTCGCCTGCGTATAGCGATCTGGCATGATCCCCTCCGGCTCGAACTTCTTCGTCAGCTCGATGACTTCCGCGAACCACTTCCTGTGGTACGGCGTGTCGAGTGTGCTCTCGAAGACCGGCACGTAGCGGTCGATGCCGACGAACCCTTCGATCTTGACGCCGAGCACCCGTAGATTTGCCTGGGCCGCGATGCCGCCGTCGCCGGCCCAGCGGTACTTCTTCGTCAGCCCCAGATCGTACGCCTGGGTCGTGGCGATCACCGCGTCTTTGCCGAAGAGGATGCCGAGGAGCCCGTCGAACTGTCCGCGGATCTTCGACAGGAGCGGCCTCATGTCGGCCGTGCCCACGGGGATGCCCGTGGCTCCGACAACCTGGCCGCCGAGCTGCCTGATCTCGTTCGCGTAGGCGTCGCGGGTCGACTGACCCCACGTGTAGTCGGCCCAGACGATGTGCCATCGCTTCCCCATCTTGATGAGCGTCGGCGCGAAGGCGACCGCTTGAGCGGGCGCGTAGTCGAAGGGCCGGAACGAGTACCGGCTACACCTGGTCGTTGTGATCCTCGTGTCCAGGCACACGCCGATCATGTTGACGATCCTGTGCTGCTCCCAGACCCCCATGCATGCCAAGCAGACGTCCGACAGCCATCCGCCCTGGTGGGCGTCGATCCTGTCCTCGGTCGCGAGCTTCTCGGCCTTCCGGCGGCCGATGTCGGGCCTCGACTGGTCATCCTCGACGATCAACTCGACCGGGCGGCCGTTGATGCCCCCCGACGCGTTGATACGGCGCACGGCCAGCTCCGTGCCGGTCAGCGCCATGCGTCCGCCGATCGCCGCGGCGCCACTCAGCGGCTGAAGCGATCCTATCTTGTACGGCCTGGCCTGCCCGAACGCCCCGTGCCACGGCGCGGGTACGAGCATCCAGGCTCCGATCGCTCCCGCGGCGGCGGCGCCGAGACCCAGGAAGCGGCGGCGGGCGATCTTGCCGCTATACCAGAGGTCTTTCGACCATGCTTGATCCTGCTAACCCATTGGCATGTCGGACGGAGAATCTGCCGAAAAGACGGTCCGCGTCAAGCTACTTCCGTCGGAAGAGCCCCGACCTGGCGTAGAGTTCGAGGCCTGCGTCCCCGTGATATGATCCGCGACGTACACAAGAGCGTCGTCGAGACCGGTGAGGTGTTCGCCCGCACATCGATTTCCCCCTCACCCTGCCCTCTCCCCCATTGGGGGAGAGGGATGAGAAGAGGAGTGATCATGACCACGCTACCCACGGTTTCCTTCAGCCATTTCGGGCTCTATGTCACCGACCTGCCCCGGATGGAAGACTTCTACACGCGCGTGCTCGGCCTCCTTGTGAGCGATCGCGGGAAGCTCCCGGGCGGATCCGATCTGGTCTTCCTGTCCCGCGATCCCGACGAGCATCATCAGCTGGTGCTGGCCGCGGGCCGGCCGCCCGGCCTCGAGTTCAACGTGGTGAACCAGATGTCGTACAAGCTGGCCACCCTCGAAGATCTCAAGGTCATGCATGCGCGGGCGCGCGACGAGGGCGTCAAGCAGTTCCGGGTGGTCACCCACGGCAACGCCTGGTCGATCTACTTCCCCGATCCCGAGGGCAACCGGATCGAGCTGTTCGTCGACACCCCGTGGCACACGCCGCAGCCCGTGGCCGAGCCCTTCGACATCGAGAAGCCGGTGGAGACCATCTTCAAGGAGACCGAGGCGTTGTGCCGGAATCGCCCCGGTTTTGTGTCTCGCGCGGAGTGGCGCAAGAGCCAGGTGGCGAGGATGGGCGGGTAGCGCCGCCGCCTCGGCGAGGCGCACGGCGGTGGGCTTCAGCGTCATCGGCAAGGGCACCCCGAAGCGCGACGGCGCCGAGAAGGTCACGGGGCACACGCAGTTCCTCCACGATGTCACGCTGCCGCGCATGGCCCACGGGGCCATTCTCAGGACGCAATATCCCCACGCGCGGGTGCTCCGCATCGACACGAGCGCCGCCGAGGCGCTGCCCGGTGTGCTCGCTGTCATCACCGCCGACCGCGTGGAGCAGCATCCCGTCGGCCTCGCCAAGGATCATCTGGCGCTCAAGGGTGGCGCGGCGGACGGCGGCAAGGTCCGCTGCATCCGGGACGAGATCGCCGCCGTGGCCGCCCTGACCGAGGAGATCGCACAAGAAGCCACGAGACTCATCCAGGTGGACTACGAGGAGCTGCCCGCCGTCTTCGATCCGGACTCGGCGCTCCGTCCCGGCGCCCCCCTGATCCACGACGAGCTCGGCAGCAATCTGGTCAACCTCAAGTACCAGTTCTCCCACGGCGACGTGGAGGCGGCCTTCGCCCAGGCCCACGTCGTGGTGGAGGGGAGCTACCGGCTCAACTACGTCACCACCGCCTGCCTCGGCACCATGGTGGCGATTGCCTCGTGGAGTCCGGACCACAGCCTGACCATGTGGAGCACCACGCAGGTGCCGTTCCTCTACCAGCGAGATCTGGCCGAGGCGCTGGGCATCACGGGTGACCGCGTGCGCGTGATCCAGCCGCCGGTGGGCGGCAACTTCGGCCGCGGGCTCGATCTCTATCCCATCGACATCATCGCGGCGCTCCTGGCCCGCCGGGCCGGCCGGCCCGTGAAGATCGCCTTCGAGCGCATCGAGGAGTTCATCGCGAGTCCGACCCGCGAGCCGTGCGTGATCCACCTGCGGACCGGAGCCGATCGGGACGGCCGGCTGCTCGGCCGCGACGCCCGCGTGGTGATCGACAACGGCGCCTACGTCTCCTGGGGCTCCACCACGCCCTACGTGATGCTGGCCACGACGGCCGGGCTCTACCGCGTGCCCACCGTGCGCTTCGACACCACCATCGTCTACACGAACAACCCCTACTCGGGCTCCATGCGGGGCTACGGCAATCTCGAGAGCACGTTCGCCATCGAGGCCCAGATGGACGACCTGGCCGAGCGCCTGGGCCTGGACAAGATAGAGATCCGCCGCCGCAACGCAACGCGGTCGGGCGAGGTGAATCCTCAAGGCAGCGTCATCACCTCCTGCGGCATGACCGAGTGCCTGGACACCGTCGAGCGCGAGATGCGCAAGCCGGTGGCTCGCCCGCCCCGCCCGGGCTGGAAGCGCGGCGTGGGCTTCGCCGCCATGTTCCATGTGGCGGGAGGGGCGCGCGTGTACCGCTCCGACGGCTGCGGCGCCATCCTCAAGCTGGACGATTTCGGGAAGGTCTCGCTCATCACCGGGGCGAGCGAGATCGGGCAGGGATCCGAGACGGTGCTGGCCATGATCGTCGCCGAGGCGCTTGGTGTCCCGCTGCAGCGGGTCGAGGTGATCAACAGCGACACCGCCGTCAAGCCGTGGGACGTGGGCGTGCACGCCAGCCGGACCACGTTCATCGCGGGCAACGCCGCCCTGCTGGCCGCGCGTGAGCTGAAGGAAAAGCTCCTGGCCCTGGCCGCCTCCGTGATGGACGAGCGGCGGGAAGATCTCGAGCTCGTCGACGGCCGCGTGCGGGTCAAGGGCCATCCCGAGCGGAGCATGGAGTACGAGCGCGTCGTGCGGGCCGGGCATTTCCGCTCGGGCGGCCGCACCCTGGTCACCGAGGCCTTCTACGATCCGCCGACCGAGATGCTGTCCAAGGACCTGCGCGGCAATGTCTCGCCCGCGTATGGCTTCGCCGCTCAGGCGGTGCTGGTGGAGGTGAGCGAGGCGACGGGTCAGGTGCAGGTGCTCAAGGTCGCCTCCGCCCACGACGTGGGCCGGGCCCTCAACCCGCCGGCCGCCGAGGGGCAGATCCACGGCGGCATCCACATGGGGCTGGGCTATGCCCTGTCCGAGGAACTCCTGATCCAGGAGGGGCGGGTGGTCAATCCGCAGTTCATGGAGTACGCCCTCTTCGCTGCCTCCGACATGCCCGAGATCGTCGTCGAGCTCATCGAGACGGTGGACGCGGCCGGGCCCTTCGGCGCCAAGGGGCTCGGCGAGGCGGGAGTCATCCCCGTGGCCGCCGCGGTGGCCAATGCAGTGAAGGACGCGGTAGGCGTGCGGCTCACCGAGCTGCCCATGACGCCCGAGCGAGTGTTCCGCGCGCTAGCCTCCCGCCCGGCATCATGACGATGTGGGAGGCGCGGGCGGAGTCCCTGCCGCGCGAAGAGCTGGAGCGGCAGACGCTCGAGGGCCTGCGAAAGACGCTCGGTCACGTCCTGGCCAATCCCGCGTGGCGCCGGCGCCTGACCGGCGTGGAGCCGGGCGACATTCGCACGGCAGCCGACTGGGCCCGCCTGCCCTTCCTCGCCAAGGACGAGCTGCGCGAGGCCTATCCCTTCGGCCTGGCCTGCGTCGGACCCGAGCGCGTCGCGCGCATCCACATGTCCTCGGGCACCACGGGCAACCCCGTGGTTAATCCCTACACGCGCGCCGACATCGACCAGTGGGCGAGCGTGATGGCCCGCTGCTACGCGGCGGCGGGGGTGGGCGCGCGCGACGTCATCCAGATCACCGCCTCCTTCGGCCTCTTCACCGGCGGGTTCGGGTTTCACTACGGCGCCGAGCGGATCGGGGCCACGGTGATCCCGGCCGGGGCCGGGCGGACGTCGCTCCAGCTCCAGGTGATGCGCGACCTGGGCGCTACCGTGCTCACGGGCATCTCCACATATCCGCTGCGCATCGTGGAAGTGGCGCGCGAGGAACAGTTCGACCTCGACTCGCTCAAGCTGCGTGTGGCCATCCTGGGCGCGGAGATGTGGTCCGACGATCTGCGCCGGCTCATCGAGCGCGAGCTGCGCGTGGCCACCTTCGACATCGTGGGTATGACGGAGACGGGCGGGCCGGGGCTCGGCATCGACTGCCAGGCGCGCGAGGGCATCCACGTCTGGGAAGATCACTACTTCTGCGAGGTGGTGGATCCGGAGACGGGCCGCCCGCGCTCCGACGGCGAAGAGGGCGAGCTGGTGGTGAGCACGCTCACCCGCGAGGGCCTGCCGCTGATCCGCTACCGCACCCGCGATCTCACGCGGGTGCTGAGCCGGGCGCGCTGTCCCTGCGGCCGCACGCACCTGCGCCTGGACCGCCTCCGCGGGCGGACCGACGACATGGTGATCTTCCGCGGGGTCAACTTCTACCCCCAGCAGGTCGAATCGCTGATCCTCAAGCTTCCCGGTATCGGCCACGAGTATCAGATCGTCCTCGACCGGGCGCCCGGCGGCAGCGACCGGCTGGCCCTCCTCATCGAGGCCCGCGAGGGCTTCGTCGAGAGCGCGCTGCCCCGGCTGCGCAGCGACCTCAAACAGTTTCTCAACCTGAGCCCGGAGCTCACCGTGCTCAAGGAGGGCGAGCTGCCCCGGCCGCCGGGCAAATCCGTGCGGGTCGTGGACCGCCGCTAGCGGCGAAGGTCGCGCGCCTTCCGTATCCCTCTCCCCATCGGGGGAGAGGGCCGCCGTTCGAGCCGAGGCGTTCGCTTCGAACGACGAGGTGAGGGCTGGGTGGGTGAGGGGCGCTTGTCCATCTCCCCTCATCGGGGGCACGGGGCCGCAGTTCGAGCTGCGACGTACTCGGCACTCCAGAGTCTGTATTACTCGCGGCACATTGACGTGCTCGGACTCCAGTGTTCAGCATCTATCCTGGTCCGGCGATCGGGCCGGGGGAGTTCGCGGCAAGTCGAGAATGGCTTGACCTCCGCACACGGTCGATCTATATTGATCGGGAGGGCACGTTAGTGTCACTTGCCGAGAGTAGGCGAAAGCGCTTACTCGTTGTCCTCTTCATCCCGAGTGTGGAGCGAGATGGTCAGACTGCCATCGACCAGGATCAGTGGGTTGATGCGGCCCGTGACCTGTTCGGTCGTGTTTTTGGAGGCGCCACAGCATACCCGAGGGCGAGAGGTGTCTGGCGAGATGATGAGAAGGGCGGCGTACTGGTGAAGGACAATCCCGTGGTCATCCACTCCTACATGGACCCGGCAGCAATTGAGGGTGCTGAGAGCCAGGCTCAGCTCGCGGCCTTTTGCCAAAGGATGGGGCGAGACACAAATCAGGGCGAAGTCGGCCTCATCATCGATGATGAGTATCTGGCAATAACACATTTTGAAGAGGAGTAGCAAATGAAGGCTCGAGTTGACATGGATAGACTGGCGAAGGGGCTGGGCGCAGAACGGAAGGGGAGGACGATCGCCACGGGAGGCTACTTCGGAGCCATGCAGCTGCTGACCGACCTCGAGGCGAAATTTCGAGTTCCAAAGGGGGGCGGGCGGCCGACTGTTCCTGGATGGACGGCGAAACGGGTTCTTCCTCTGAGTGAGGAGACCCTGAGGCGTCTCGAGCGACTGGCCAAGAGGTTGGGGGAAATGAAGCAAGTCCATCTCGAGCCGATGCAGGTTGCTGCTCTCCTTCTCGAGAAGACTATTGCGAGTATCGGCGAAGATGACGCAGGCAAGCTGCTTGACGTACGCAGGAAGTAAATTCTCCTGCGCGAGGCGTGGAGCTCCCCCCCACTGAGAACGGCGTTCCTGGTCTGCGCCCGCGCACGCTCTGACGCGCTCGGAATTGCAATCTCATCTGTTTCAGTTTAGATTCGTCGCGTTCGCATCGCAGCCGTTCGCATCGCAGCCAGGGAGGCCCGCCATGGTCAGTCGTCGCGCGTTCATCGCCACCACCGCTGCCGGTGTCGCCGGCGCCGCCGTCCACGGGACTCGCGTGTCGCGTCTCGCCCACGCGCAGGAGGCCAAGCGCGGCGGGACCTTGCGCCTGCTGCAGATCGAGCCCGCCATCGGCTTCAATCCCGCGCTGGAGGGGACGAACTGGCCCGAGACCATGCGCATGGTCTACAACGGCCTCACCGACTTCAACGAGACGGGCGACCTCGTCCCCGGTCTCGCGCGGAGCTGGACGGCCTCCGAGGAGGCCGACACGTTCACCTTCAAGCTGGCCCCCGGCGTGCAGTTCCACGACGGCCAGCCCTGCACGGCCGACGACGTGCGCTTCACCTACGAGATGGTCGCCGACGCGAAGGTCGCCTCGCCGCTCAACGTCTATGTCGCCAACTTGAAGTCGATCGACACGCCGGACAAGTCCACGGTGACGCTGCGCTTCAACGGGCCCAACGTGCTCATGATGCCGGGCGTGTCGGCAATGGGCATCCTGCCCAAGCACCTCTGGGCGGGCGCCGACCCGCGCAAGAGCCAGTACCTCGCGCAGCCGGTGGGCACCGGGCCGTTCAAGCTCAAGGACTGGCAGCGCGGCGATCACCTCACGTTCGTGGCGAACCGCGACTACTTCCGGAAGGGGCGGCCGTATCTCGATCAGGTCATCTTCAAGGTGGTCTCGGACGCGGCAACAGGCATCCAGTCGTTCCGCAACGGCGAGCTCGATGCCGTGCTGTCCCAGGGCGTGCCGGGCGGCCTGCCGTACGCCCTCGTGCGTCAGGTCGTCGACGCCAAGCCCCCGAACATCGCGACCAACGAGTTCGTGCAGGCGTTCTCGCAGATCCTCTGGATGAACTGCGCGGCGCCTCCCTTCGACAACCCCAAGGTCCGCCGGGCCATCGCGCACTCCATCAACAAGGACCTGATCGTCAAGGCGCTCCTTCAGGGCTTCGGACGCGTCCAGGACTCGGTCGTGGGCAATTTCCCCTCGATGCGCTGGGCCCACGACCCCGCGATCAAGTCGGACTACAACCCGGCGCGGGCCAATCAGCTCCTGGACGAGGCCGGCTTTCCGAAGAAGGCCGGGGGCCGCTTCAAGATCACGATCCTCGCCACCGAGGGGTTCCGTGTGAAGCTGTCGGAAGCCCTGCGCGCCATGTTCACGGCGGTGGGGATCGAGTCGAGCATCCAGTCGTCGACCTGGGCGCCGTACATCCAGCGCATCCGCCAGGATCGCGACACCGCGGGCATGATCTGGACCATCTTCATCCCGCGCCAGGTCGATCCCTCCCTCATCCTCGACTACCTGAGCCCGAAGAACGCGAAGCCCGGCGGCTCGAACTACTCCCAGTGGACCAACGCCCGCGCGGGCGAGCTGATCGAGGCGGCGCGCGCCACCGGCAACCAGGGCAAGCGCAAGGGGATGTATCAGGAGATCCAGAAGATCGTGGCCGACGAGGCGCCCGTGGTCCCGCTCTACAGCGCGCTCGGTGTTGACATGTGGCAGCGGTACGTCGAGGGCATCCACAGCATCGACAGCCTCACAGGCACGCTCTCGATGATCGACACGGTGTCGCTCAACCGCAGTTGACCGGCGTCGCCTGGTACGTCGCGGGACGGCTGCTCCAGAGCGCGGTCCTTCTCGCCTTCGTCGTGACCATCGGGTTCTTCGTGATCCGGGCCGCGCCGGGCGATCCCGTGCTGTACCTCTACGGCGCGCAGAACATCAGCGCGGAGACGCTGGCCGCCCTCCGCCAGGTCTGGGGGCTCGATCGGCCGCTGGGCGAGCAGTACTGGGTCTACGTCACGAATCTCGCGTCGGGAAACCTCGGGTACTCGCAGATCAACCGCGAAGTGGTCTCGGCCATGCTGGCGCGGAAGGTGCCGAACACGCTCCTGCTCATGGCCCCGAGCATCCTGCTGGCCGCGGCCGGCGGCGTCGTCCTCGGCACGACGGCCTGCCGGCGCCTCAACACGGCGACGGACTACGTCATCGGGGCGGTGTCCATGGTCGGCTACTCGACGCCGCCCTTCTGGCTCGCCATCCTGCTCATCGTGCTGTTCGCGAGCACGCTGGGCTGGCTGCCCACGCAGGGCATGGCCACCCTCGGCGCCTCGTCTCGCGGCCTCGCGCACGCTCTCGACGTGACCAGGCACATGGTCTTGCCCGTGACGGTGCTGACCTGGTGGTACCTCGCGGCCTTCACGCGGCTGACGCGCGCCTCGATGCTGGAGGAGTCGCGCAAGCCGTACCTGATGACCGCGCGGATGAAGGGGCTGTCGGAAGCCCGGGTCTTCTACGGGCACGCGCTCCGGAACGCCTCGCGGCCGGTGCTGACCGTGCTGGGCCTGTATCTGGGCACCATGCTCGCCGGTGCCGTCATGACCGAGGTGGTGTTCGCCTGGCCGGGCATGGGCCTGCTCACGTTCAGCGCGATCGTGCAGCGCGACTATCCGGTCGTGCTCGCCGTCTTCATCGTGAGCGGGGCCGCGGTCGTCGTGACCAATCTCGTGATCGACCTGCTGTATGCGGTGCTGGATCCTCGGATCCGCTATGCGTGAGCAGCTCGCGGAGGTGTGGCGCGTGTTTCGCCGCCAGCGGGCGGCCGCCGGGGGGTTCCTCGCCCTCGCCGTCATCGTGGTGGCGAGCCCGTCCATCGTGGTCCTGAGCCGGATCGATCCCGAGGCGATCTCCGCCGACGTGCTCGGGCGCCCCTCGCTGGCGCATGCCATGGGCACCGACTATCTGGGCCGCGACATCCTCGGCCGCGTGCTGCACGGCGTGAACACCTCGCTGCTCGTGGGCGCCTCGGTCGCCGCCATCGCGCTCGCCATCGGCCTCGTCCTCGGCACGACGGCCGGCTTCTACCGCGGCTCGATCGACCACGTCATCATGCGCGCCGCCGACGGGCTTCTGATCGTGCCCACGTTCTTCCTCGTGCTCGCCGTCGCGTTCATCTTCGGGGGGCGGCTCACGTTCGTGATCGTGATGCTCGGCCTCACCACCTGGCCGCAGATCGCGCGCATCGTGCGCGCCGAGGTGCTGGCCCTGAAGGAAGAGGCCTTCGTGCAGAGCGCGCGCGCCCTCGGCGCGGGCGACGCCCGCCTCATGTTTCGCGAGATCCTGCCCAACACCCTCCCGCCCGTGGTGGCCATGATTGCGCTGCTCGGCTCCTCCGCCATTCTCGCCGAGGCGTCGCTGAGCTTTCTCGGGGTCGGGGATCCAAACGTGGTCAGCCTGGGGCAGATGCTCACGAGCGGGCTCGAGTACGTGACCAATGCCTGGTGGGTGCCGGGATTTCCCGGGGCGGCGATCTTCGTCCTCGTCCTGCTCCTGAACGTGCTCGGCGACGGCCTCAACGTTGCCTTGAATCCTCGACTCCGGCGGGGGGGCGTGTGAGGTTCTCCATCGCCATCAACATGATGCGGCGACGGCCGGACGTGCCGATGGAGACCGTGGCCGCGCAGGCGCTCGAGATGGTGGTGGCGGCCGAGCGTCTGGGCTTCGACATCGCCTGGGCCGCCGAGCATCACACCATCGAGTACACGATCGCGCCCAACCCGCTCGTGCTGATCGTGCACTGGGCCGCCCATGTCCGCCGGATGCGGCTCGGCACGGCGGTCATCACGGCGCCGTACTGGAGCCCGCTGCGCGCCGCGGGCGAGATCGCCCTGGTCGACATCCTGACGGGGGGGCGGCTCGAGGTCGGCTTCGGCCGCGGCGCGTACCAGTACGAGTTCGATCGCATGGCCGGGGGCATGGCGCAGGAGCGAGGAGCGGACCACCTCCGCGAGCTGGTCCCCGCGGTGCAAAAGCTGTGGCAGGGTGACTATGTTCATGACGGCGCCATCTGGAAGTTTCCCCGCGCCACCTCGGTTCCCAAGCCGCTGCAGCAGCCGCACCCGCCCCTGTGGATCGCCGCGCGCGACCCTGACACGTACGACTGGACGGTCAAGCACGGTCTCGACGTCATGGCCGCGCCCCTCAGCAAGCCGGACAGCGAGGTGGAAAATCTCGCCGGCAAGCTCGCGCGGGCCGTGGCCGACAACCCCGGGACGCGCCGTCCGCGCTTCATGGTGCTCCGGCGCACGTGTGTCTACGAAGACGCCGAGGATTGGCGCGTGCCCACGGAGGCCGCTGCCGAGGACACGCGCGTCTTCAACGGGCTCTTCTACAACGCGGCCGGGGTGGTGAACGGGTTCCCGACGGCGATGGATCCCGGCTCGGCCGCGCCGCCGTCGCCGGAATCCCTCCGCGACAGCTTGATGTTCGGCACGCCCGATCAGGTCATCGACCGCATCCGACACTACGCGCGGCTCGGGGTCGACCACTATTGCTATGGCGCGAGCTTCGGTCTCCCGCACGACTTCGCGATGCGATCGCTCGAGCTGTTCGGCCGCGAGGTCATGCCGCACTTCCCGAAGACGGCGGCCCGATGATCCCGTCGCGCGACGGCGTGGCCATCCACTTCGAGATCGAGGGCCACGGCCCGCACGTCACCCTGCTCCACGGCGTCGGCTCTCATCTACAGGCCTGGGACAATGTTGTCGCGGCTCTCTGCAGTGATTTCACGCTGCTCCGCTACGACCTTCGCGGACACGGCCGATCCGGGAAGCCGCCGGCCCCGTACCATCTCGACGACTATGTCGCGGACCTCGCCGCGCTGCTCGATGCCCAGGCCGTCGCGCGGACGGCGCTCGTGGGTTTCTCCTTCGGTGGGATGATCGTCTCCGCGTTCGCCGTCCGGCATCCCGAGCGGGTGCGCAAGCTGGCGATCGTGAGCGCGGTCGCCGGGCGCACCCCCGAGCAGCGCGCGGCCGTCGTCAAGCGCGCCGATGAGCTGGCTGGGGGCGGGGCGATGATGACCGTGGGGGCGGCGGTCGAGCGGTGGTTCACCCCGGAGTTCCGTGAGCGCCACCCCGACGCGGTCGAGCGGCAGGTCAAGCGCGTGCTCGGCAACGACCCCGCCGGCTACGCCGCGGCGTATCGCGTCTTCGCGGAGTCCGAGGTCATCGACGAGCTGCCCCGCATCAGCTGCCCGACGCTGGTGATGACGGGCGAGCACGACATGAATTCGACACCCGGGATGGCGAAGGCGATGCACGAGCGTATTTGCGGCTCACGCCTCGTCATCCTGCCGCGCTATCGCCACAGCCTCCTGATCGAGGCCGGGACCGAGGTGGTCAACGAGCTTCGCGCGTTCCTGAAGGAAGAGGCTTAGCCGCCTCTCTGTATCCCTCTCCCCCATCGGGGGAGAGGGCAGGGTGAGGGGGCGAGGATCGCAACGTTACCGCGGCGACTCAGGGATCAGGCACACTCGTGTCCGGAAGGGACGCGAAGCCTAGCCGCGCGTCGGCAGAAATTGCGTTACGAAGATATGCCCGCGCCGGCGCTCCCGAATTTCTCGGTTATCTGCTGATTGGAGAAAGAGGTCGACGGCTTCTCTCAGATTTGCCAAGGCATCTTCGATGGAACCGCCATGACTCGCGATGTCGAACTCCGGACACAGGGCGACATAGATGTCCTCGTCGCTCCCGATGATAGCTGTCAAGAACGGCTCGCTATCGCCCGCCATAGCGCCCCTGATCACCGAGACGCCACCGGCCCCGTCTCCATGGGCGCCGTGGTGTCCTTCACCCACTCCGACAGCGAGCCGTCGTAGAGCGCGACGTTGTCGTGGCCGAGCAATGCCAGGACGAAGGCGTCCGCGCTCGCGGCGATCCCGCCGCCGCAGTAGGTGATGACCTTCTCGGCGCGGTCCGCCCCCGTCTCCGCGAACATCGCCGCCAGCTCGCCCGCGGGCAGGAAGACCTTGCTCTCGCCGTCGACCAGACGATGCGCGGGCACGTTCACGCTGCCCGCGATGCGTCCGGGGCGGCCGTAGTGCACGCCGCCCTCGCCCGTGTGCTGCTTGGCGGTGAGCGCGTTGACGACGCGCACGCGCGGGTCGCTGAGCGCCGCCGCCACCTGGGACTTGGTCGCGATCATCTCGGGGCGCGGGCGCGCCACGAAGCGCGCCGGCGCCGGCCGCGGCGCCTCGGTCGACAGCGGCCGGCCCTCGGCCTTCCACTTGTCGATTCCTCCGTTCAGGATGGCGGCGTTGTCGAAGCCGAAGGCGCGGAGCATCCACCAGATCCGCGCCGCCCAGATCACGCTGCCCGCGCTGTACAGCACCACGCGGGTGCCCTCGCCCACACCGTGGCGCGACATGGCCGCGGCGAACTGCTCCGCGCTGGGCATGGTGAACCGTAACGGGCTGGCCGCGTCCGACAGCTCGCCCTGCAGGTCCAGATGGCCCGCGCCCGGGATATGCCCCTGCTCCCACTCCGGCCGGCCGCTCCGCACCAAGAACGTCTTGACCGGGTCCGGATCGAGATAGGTCGTGCAATCGAAGACGCGGAGCTCCGGGTCCGCCAGGTGCGCGGCCAGCCAGTCGGTCTCCACGAGGTACTGCGGATTCGCGATCCGGGCTCCAGCGGGCATGGGATGTGTCCTCCGGGCGCCATCATGCCATAGCTCCTGCACGCCGAGTCACGCGGAGCCGACCAAGAGTCGCGAGGGGACGAGAATCTAGTCGCTACCGAAAATCCCGACTTTACGACATACTGCGTGGCACGGGGCAGGGCGTTCGAGCCTGGCGGCAACCTGCGCGTGGCTTGTCTGCGCTGGACGGAGGTCGGGCTATGGCATCTCTCGGACGGCGGGCGTGGCTGTCGATGGTCGCGGCCAGCGCGGCGGCGACGGCGGCGGGCGTCCGCGTGCGATCAGGCAGGGCGCAAGGAGGTACCGCGGCGGCGGACCCGCGCATCAAGCACGTCGTCATCTTGATGCTCGAGAATCGATCGTTCGATCACATGCTCGGCCTGTTGATGCGAGACATTCCGGACCTCCGAGGAGTCCGCGGGGGTGACTACTCGAATCTCGACAAGAACGGGACGCGTTTCGACGTGACCGACGGCGCGGTCTACCAGGGGCAGTTCCCCATTGATCCGCCGCACGAGTTCGAGGACGTGATGCTCCAGCTGTACGGTGCGGGCGATCATCGACCAGACGTGCCCACCATGGGGGGCTTCGCCCTGAGCTACGAGCGAGGGGGAGGCGACCCCGCCAACGTCATGCGCTGCTTCCGGCCGGAACAGCTCCCCGCCTTGACGGCCCTCGCGAAGCACTATCTCGTGTGCGACAGCTGGTTTGCATCGGTGCCCGCGTCGACCCCACCCAACCGTCAGTTCGCGCATTTCGGGACGTCGTTCGGCCAGGTCGATTCCACGCTCATCTGGCTCGGGCACGGGAAGGGGATCTACGGCCGGCTGGAGGCCGCGGGAAAGAAGGGCAGGATCTACTACTACAGTCCGCAGAGCGGGACCTTCGGCATGACGTTTCTGGGGTCCAAGTACTTTGGCCTCTATGGGAACTTCATCGACGATTGCCAGAGGGGCAAGCTGCCGGACTATTCGTTCGTTGAGCCGCCCTACCATGATCAGCAGGATGGGACGCTCGCGGCCGATCAGCACCCTGACAATTTCGTGCTGGCCGGGGATCAATTCATCTGGAACGTCTACAAGGCCCTCCGCTCGAACGACGAGGTGTGGCGTTCCACGCTCCTCCTCATCGTGTGGGATGAGCACGGCGGGCTGTTCGACCATGTGCGGCCGCCCCGGCTGCCCCATGGAGACTCGTTCCGGTCCATCAAGCCGAAGTTCGACTTCAACCAGCTCGGACCCCGAGTGGGTGCCGTCGTCGTCTCGCCCTACGTGAAGCCGGGCGTCGATCACACGTTGTTCGAGCACGCCTCTATCCCCGCCACGGTCACCCAGCAATTCATCGGGGACCCCGGCCATCACGCCCCGTATCTTCGGGAGAAGAGGGCCAACACCATGCTGCGGCTTCTCGCCAACATCGCGCCGCGGATGGAGTGGCCAAGCCTCAAAGGCTCCCCCACGGTCAAGGCATCTCCAGCATCGGGCGCCCCCGCCTCCTCCTTTCAACTCGAGCACGTGCACGAGGTCTGTTCCGTCCTTGCGCACAGGCAGCCCCGCGTGGCGCGCTTGCTCGATCCCACCACCGTGAGAACGAAGCGGGAGGTGGCCGCATTCATGGCCAAGGCCATGGCGGTTCTCCATCCTCGCCTGGGCACTGAGACCTAGGGCTCCCCGTATGATGTCTCGCGCGTGGATCATCGGCGTGCTGCTACCGTGCGCGGTGCTGTGCGCCCCGTCCTCGGTCCGTGCACAGGCCCTCGAGGTGGCCCAAGCACCCTCTCAGGGGACCCAAGCACCTCCCGAGGTGGTCCCCGCGCCTTCCGAGCTGGCCCAGGCACTCGCTGACGTGTCCTCTCAGTGCCCGCCCCCGCGCGTCCAGCCCAGCTCGAACCTGCTCCTGCGCACGCTCGCCGTACAGTATTCCCTTCTCTCCAAGGACGTGTGCAAGCTCTTGCACTGGAGTGATCAGGCCGCCAACCTTGAAAACCTCGTGGTGCATCTCTTCACCGGCCCCGGCTTGCATCCGACCGCCGGGATCATCGTGCCGGGAAGCGGGGCGGCGGGCGGGGCGGCTCTCAATCTGGAATGGAATGAGAAAGCGCCGCTGTACCAGCGCTTCACCACGAACCTCGAGGCGCGCGGGTCGGAGAACGGCTTCTGGGCCGTCGGGGCGAAGCTGCAGGCCTTGCTCGCGGGCTTTCTCGAAGAAAGCAAGTCCTCTCAGCTCACCTTCACCACGAAGCACTTCGATCTGCCGCGCCTTCCGTTCTACGGCCTGGGCAACGGCTCCGCCCGGGCGAGCCGAGCGCTCTATGGGCTGACGGAGACGGAGGTCTCGGCAAATCTGGATGCCCCTCTTCCCCTTGGCTTCACCCTCTCGGGTGAGCTCGACGGATTGTGGTTCGCGCCCGACCCCTCGACGCTGTTCGACACCGTGTACAACGAGACCAGTGCCCCGGGGCGGCATGCGCAGACCACCTACATTCGGCCTCGCCTCGCCGCGGCATGGAAGTATCCGCGCGACGAAACCCTGTACGGGTTCTCCACGTGGGCGAGTGTAGCAACTCTTCGGAGCAGTCCAGTTCGCGAGCCGGCTCGTTCTCAGCGATCCGAATGCGGGGAACAGGGTGCCCTTCTATCTCCAGCCGACATTGGGCGGCGCCGACATCCACGATGAGAACCTGTTGCGGAGCTATCGCAACTATCGCTTCCGGGACTCCAATCTCGTTGCGTACGAGATCAGCTACGAGCGCAAGATCGTGGACCCCTTGGGGATGCGCGTCTTCGCCGAGCTGGGCAAGGTGGGCCGGGAACCGAGCGACCTCGGCTTCGAGCGAATGAAGTCCAGCATCGGAGTGAGCGCCACGTTTCGACTGGGCGGAGCCACGGTCTTCGAGATCAGCTTTGCGTGGGGCGGGGGTGAAGGGGTGCATGTCTATGCCACGGGTAACACGAATAACATCGGCAGTGTGAGCGCGGGCCTCAGGGGCGTCTTCTAGACTCCTTCATGGCGCGCCGATCAACAGTGGCCCCGGTTGACTTTGAACGTGAGCTGCTGTCAGGATCATCGGGAGATGCGAGGACAGCATGGCTAAGAAGGTCATGGTCATCGTCCCGCGAACGGCCCCGGCGCTCTTCGCCTACCTGAAAGACAAGTTCGCGGATGATTCGACGATCTCGGTGATCATGGTCGGCGGATCGGGGAGCGGCGCCGGCGCAGCGATGCGCCGACCACGGAGCGACGGCAGGGCGACCGACGGCAGGCCGGCCGCGACTACGCCATCGTGGTGAGCGAGCCCTAACTCAGACGACTTACGAGCGCGCCCCTTGATCTACTCAGCCCTCGCCTCAGAGCTTCGCTCTTCAGTTCGAAGTGCGGCCCTCTCCCCCTGAAGGGGGAGGGGGATCGAAATGAATCCCTCTCCCTCGGAGAGGGAGAGGGCAGGGTGAGGGTGGCGTCGTCTGGTGAACAATTCAGGCCAATGGACGCAAGGATGACTCCCGCCCACCTCCCCGCTCTCTCCCCGGCCGACGCCACCACCCGGACGAGCGCGCTGCGCGAGAAGGGCGCCCGCATCCTCCGCGGCACGTTCGTGGACTCGGCGGGTGTGTTGCGCGCCAAGCAGGTCCCGATCGAGCGCGCCCCGGTCTTCCATTCGCCCGGGTTGGGGGCCTCCCCCGTCTGGGTGATCTTCTGTGCCGACGACGCCATCGCCTTCACGCCGAGCTTCGGGGTCGTCGGTGACATGCGGCTGCGCGTGGACCTGGACGCCGCCGTGTCGCTCGCGGACGGATCCGCGTGGGCGCCCACGGAGCTGGCGGACCAGGACGGGCAGCCGCTCGCGTTCTGCCCCCGCGGCACGTTGCGCCGGCAGCAGGCAGCCGCCGAGGCCGACGGGCTCGAGATCCTCGCGGCCACGGAGATCGAGTTCGTGGTGTTCGACGCCACGGGGGCACGGGTCGCCGGGCGCGGCGGTCCCGCCTACGGCCTCGCCCCGCTGCTCGAGCATGCCGCGTTCGTGGATGACGTGCACCGGGACTTCGACCACGCGGGGCTGGCGATCGAGCAGCTCCATGCCGAATACGGATCGGGGCAGATCGAGCTGTCGGTGGCGCCCGCGGCGCCGCTGCAGGCAGCCGATGCCAACGTCCTGGCCCGCATCCTCCTCTGCCGCGCCGGCCGACGACACGGGCTGCGGTTGTCGTTCTCTCCCCGCCCGCTCGCCGCGGGCGTCGGGAACGGCGCGCACGTTCACCTGTCGTTCCGGCGCGCCGGCGCGCCGCTCCTCTCGGGCGGCACGGGGCCGCACGGTCTGACGCAGGACGGCGCCGCAGTCTTGGGCGGGCTCGTTCGGTGGCTTCCCGAGGTGATCGGCGCGCTCGCGCCGTCGCTGCTCTCCGGCCTGCGGCTGCAGCCCGCCCACTGGTCGGGCGCGTTCGCGTGCTGGGGGCTCGAGAATCGCGAGGCCGCGGTGCGCCTGTGCGCCGGCACGCCCGGCAACCCTCGCGGGGCGAACGTCGAAGTGAAGTGCATCGACCCGTCGGCGAATCCGTACGTCGTCAACGCCCTGTTGCTTGGTCTCGCGCGGAGGGCGCTGGAGGAGCGGGTCCCGCTACCCGCGGAAACGACGAGCGACCCGGGCCCGATGACCGACAGCCAGCGCGCACAGGCGGGGATCGTCCGGCTCGAGTCGAGCCAGCCCGCGATGCTCGACCTGCTCGAGCGCTCCAAGGTCGCCCAGGAGATTCTCGGCGGCGCGCTGCTCGAGGCCCTCCTCGCCGTCCGCCGCCACGAGGTGGAGATCGCGCGAGGCTCGTCGATCGAAGAGCTGGTGGAGCGGTTCCGGTTCACCTGGTCGGTCTGAGGGTGACGGGCGCCGACCGAGACCGGCGCGCGCTCGAGGAGGCCATCGGCGCGCTCTCGCTGATCGACCACCACGTGCACGGCGCCTTCCGCGGGCCGCTGGACCGGATGACGTTCGAGCGCTCGATCACGGAGTCCGATCGCGCCCTCGCGCCCGGCGTGACGCCGTTCGACTCGCAGGTGGGGTTTGCCATCCTGCGCTGGTGCGCCCCGGCGCTGGGGCTCCCGCCCCACGTGTCGCCCGAGGAGTATCTGGCGCGCCGTGCCGAGCTCGGACCCGAGGAGACGAACCGTCGCCTTCTCGGGTCCTCGGGCGTCTCGCACCATCTCGTCGACACGGGTTTTGCCACGGACGAGCTGCTCGACCTGCGCGGGATGGCGGCCTCCTCCGGCGGTCAGGCGCGAGAAATCGTGCGCCTCGAGTCCGTCGCCGAGGAGATCGCCCGTGGCGAGGCAGGCGCGGACGGCTTCGCCAAGACCTTCCTCGACCGCCTGCACGGCCGGCTGGAGGAGGGGGCGGTGGGAACCAAGAGCGTGGTCGCCTACCGCCACGGGTTCGAGTTCGATCCGGCACGACCGGAGCCGGGCGAGGTGACCCGCGCCGCCTCCGCGTGGCTCACCGCGATCGGCGCGGGGCAGCGCGTCCGCCTCACCGATCCCACGCTGCTGCGCTTCCTGTTGTGGTCGGGGATCGACGCGCGCCTTCCGATGCAGCTCCACGTCGGATTCGGAGACTCGGATCTGCACCTGGCGCGCGCGAATCCACTCCTGCTGACGGACTTCATCCGCCTGGGCGAGCCGTCGGGGACGCCGATCCTCTTGCTGCACTGTTACCCGTACCACCGGGAGGCGGGATACCTGGCGCACATCTACCCGAACGTGTTCTTCGATGTCGGGGTCGCCGTCAACTATCTCGGCGCGCAGTCGAAACAGCTCGTCGCGGAATCGCTCGAGGTCGGCCCGTTCGGGAAGCAGCTCTTCTCCACGGACGCGTGGGGGCCGGCCGAGCTGCACCATCTGGGGGCCGTGCTGTGGCGGCGGGCGTTCTCGGCCGTGGTCGGCGGCTGGATCGAAGCCGGCGACTGGAGCCTGGCGAACGCGCTGCGCGTCGCGTCACTCATCGCGAGGCAGAACGCCAAGCGCCTCTACGCTCTGTAGGCCTCCCCGACACCTGATGGCCCGCGCTATCGCCCGATGCGACCCGCTTGGCGCACAAGATGGGTGCGGTCCGGCGGCCGCTCGGATAAGATGATCGCCAATCGTCTAAGGACCCCTGATAACGAGTTCTGATCTCGATACAAAAGGGAGGAATTAGCGATGGATGCGCAGGGCATCGTCGTACTGCCGGGACAAGGCCAGGTATCGAGCACGTCGCCGGGCCGAGCGTTCGCGCTCAAACTGCTGGGCGGAGCAACCGGCGACAGCATCATGCTGTTCGAGGAAACCGTTCCCGCCGGGACCAAGAGCACGTTCCATCTACATCACGGCAGCGACGAGGTGGCCTATGTCCTGAGCGGCGAGGTCACGTTCAAGATCGGCGACGAGACCACGGTCGGCGGCCCCGGCACCTGCGCCTTCATGCCACGCGGCGTGCCGCATGCCTGGAAGAGCACCGGCGCGGAAACCGGGCGGGTGCTGTTTCTCTATACGCCGGCGGAGGCAGGCGGCCTGTTGGAGGAGCAGCATCGGACGCGCCGCACCTTCGCGTCGATGACCGAGCGCGAGGTGGCCGAGATCTGCCAGCGCCACGGCTGGGAGATCGTGGGGCCGTCGCCGCTCTAAACCCTCGAGATCACCCATACGTGGGAGGACCACCCATGCGTGCGACGCTCGCGTTGCTTGGAGTCCTGCTTGTCGCCCTGATCATTCCGACCGGGACCGCGGCGCCGTCCGAGGTCATCCCGGTCACGCACGAAGAGATGGGGCGCGCCTTCGATGACTTCGCCGCCCAGCTTCACGGACTCGGCGAGCGCTTCCGCCGCCACTTCACCCCGGGAGACACGGGCCCCGAGCGCCCGCTCGTCACCTTCATGCTCGACCACCGGGCAGAGCTCGAGCTGACGCCGGCCCAGGTCCAGGAGCTGGAGCGGATCCGGAGCGACTTCCAGAAGGAAGCCATCAAGCTGGACGCGGACCAGCGCGTGGCGGAGATGGATGTGGCCGGACTGCTCCGCGCCGATCCCGTCGACATCGCCAAGGTGGAGGCCAAGATCCGCGAGAGCGAGCGGCTGAAGGCCGACTTCCGTGTGGGCAGAGTGCGCGCGATCGAACGCGGCAAGGCCCAGCTCACGGCGGAGCAGCGCGCCAAGCTCGCCACGATGCTGGGCGACTCGCCCGCGGCCTCACCCCGCGCGGGCAGTCCTCCCGCCCCTCAACGGTTCTAGTCCTTTCACATCCCTCTCCCCCATCGGGGGAGAGGGCAGGGTGAGGGGGCGCTGATCACCAGAGCGACAACCCAAGGGTACTTCTTCCCGTTGATTGCTGAGGCGCTTTATCGCTGGCTCGGGGGCCACCGGCGAGGGCGATCAGAAAAAATAACCCCGCCCGAGGCCTTTCGGCGTGTCGAGCGGGAGGAAGACGGCGCGGCGCCGTGCTTGGGAAGCAGGCCACTACTCGCAGCTGATGGACTCGGCGTCGATCTCGTCCGTGAACGTCCTGCCACCGCGTTGATACAGATGATGGAAGACACCCTCGACGGTGGCCCGCTGCCCCTCGGCACAGCTTGGCGCGCCGAACTTGAACACGATGACGTGGCCCCGCCCCGTGTTTAGCCGGAAGAAATGGTATCGATTGCCACGACCCGAGACGGTCGATTCGAGGCCGGTCACCGTGCCCTCGAGACGCACGCGCTGCTGGTCGTAGGCGACCGGATCAAACGGAAGCGCCGGGACGAGAAGCCAGCGCGCGACCCGCAGGAGTGAGCCGATGATGGCGAGCACGATGAGGATCCGCCTAACCAGCTGCCACATGGTCACGAGGAGGGGCAAACCGAGTGCCAGGAGCCGCCGTCCATAAATCGGCTACTTGCGCGGGCACTGCGGGAGAAGCTGTCAGCCCCTGGACGATGACTGACAGCATGGTGCCGGAGAGTGGCAGGAGCAGGTCGCATTGCGGCCCAGCGCGCGCCTGCCCTATGCTCCTCCCACAGGGCGCCCGCGCACGACAGATCGCCGGAATGACTACCGCAATGGAGGAGACCTGACCATGCTCGACTTCAAGGACCACGTGGTGCTCGTCACCGGGGCCGGCGCCGGGATCGGGTTCGGCATTGCCCGGGCCTTCCACGAGGCGGGCGCCCGCGTGGCAGTCAGTGATCTACGAGAGGGCGCGGTCACTCGCGCCGTGTCCCGACTCGGCGACTCCACCCGCGTGTACGCGAAAGCCGTGGACGTGCGTGACGCCCGCGCGACGGCGGAATTCGTAGCGGGCGCCGAGCAAGCCCTCGGTCCGGTGTCGGTGGCGGTGGCGAACGCGGGGATCTATCCCAACACCCCGGCGCTCGACATGACCACGGAGGAGTGGGACCGGGTGATGGAGACCAACGTGCGCGGCGTCTTCCTCACCTGTCAGGCCGCCGCCCGCTCCATGGTGGCCCGCGGCACGCAGGGCAAGATCATCACGCTGTCGTCGGGTGCGGCCTTCAGCGGACGCCAGGGTTCTTCGCATTACTGCGCCTCCAAGGCGGGCGTGGTCATGTTCACCAAGGTCCTCGCCCTCGAGCTGGCCGGGCACCACATCAACGTCAACAGCATCGCGCCCGGGCTCATCGAGGTGGAGGGCGAGGTGTCGCCCCTGACCCGCGAGTACGTGGAGACGCTGACGCGCTCGATCCCGTGGGGGCGCATCGGCAGCCCCGAGGACATCGCCAAGGCCGCCTTGTTCCTGGCCTCGCCCCTGGCCGAGTTCATCACCGGCGAGGTCCTGGCCGTCAACGGTGGCTCCTCGGCGGGCCGCGCCTTTCTCCCGCTCAGCACGCCGCCATCGTGATCGTCAGCGCTCCGGTGGAGCGCGAAGCGGGCGACGGCGTGACTAGCCCGACCCCCTCTCCCTGCCCTCTCCCCCATGGGGGAGAGGGATCAGAATGAAGAGAGCAGGGCAGCGAGAGTGTTGTCATCCCTCTCCCCCGTCGCGGGGGAGAGGGTAGGGTGAGGGGGCCCAGGCTAGGCGCGCGGCCGCCCGTCGGTGCCGATGTTCGCGGCCTCCGTGAGCGCGTAGCGCGCAAGCTCCACGCCGTTCACGAACCACACGTCGCCGGCATCCCGCATCTCGTCCACGAGCTGCTGCAGCATGTTGAGTCGCGACGGGCGCCCCGTGTACTGCGGGTGCAAGATCAGCATGGTCAGCCCGCCGACCCCGTGAATGCCGCGAAACTCGTCGCGCCACACCGACAGCACCGCCGACGGCGGAAAGATCTGACGGTAGAGGTTCGGGCGCAGGCCGAACGCGAAGAAGGGGCCGTCATCGAGAATCCACGACGCGGGCAGCTCGACCAGGGACGGCGCGCCGGCGTGGCGGTACGGCCACAGCGAGTCTTGGAGGTTACTCGCGTACAGGAAGCCGTGCTTCGCGAGCAGGCCCGTGGTCTCGTGCGTGATCTCGTAGAGCGGCGCGCGATAGCCGACGGGCCGAAGGCCGGTGATGTCGGCCAGGATCTTCGAGCTGCCGGTGAGGATCGCCTCTTCCTCTTGGCGCGACTTGCCCTCGAGCGCTTCGTGGAGATATCCGTGATGGCCGATCTCGTGACCGCGACGATGGATCTCGGCCACGACGTCCGGCCAGTGCTCCGCCGTCCACCCGGGAACGAAGAACGTCGACTTCATCTGGTTCCGGTCGAGGAAGTCCAGGATCAGGGGGACGCCCACCTTGGGACCGTACGCGCCCTGCGACATCACGCTGAGCCGGTCGATGTTCGCCGGGTCGCGCGAGATCCACGCCGTCTCCGCGTCGAGATCGAACGTGATGGACACGGCAGACTTCACTCCGCGTGGCCAGGTGATCGGAGGCTTCATGAGGGACGCCATGGTCCGGCAAGTGCTTTCGCCTGTCAAGCCGCGGCCGGTGTATCCTCTTGCCACTCAGCTCGCCGGGGGTGAAAAGACATGAGCGATATCAAGAAGCAGCTCGCCACGTGGATCGACGACGACCGCGACAAGATCATCAAGTTCCTGTGCGACTTCGTGCGCGCGAAGAGCCCGAACCCGCCCGGCGACACCACGCTGGCCGCGGCCCACGTCACGCGCTTCCTCGAAGCGAGCGGCCTGCCCTTTCGCGTGATCGCGCCCCAGCCGACCATGCCGAACATCGTGGGCGCGTTCGACACGGGCAAGCCCGGGCATCACCTCGTGCTGAACGGCCACATGGACGTGTTCCCGGCCGACGCGCAGGCCGAGGGATGGACCCAGGATCCGTGGGGTGGCGCGATCGCGGGCGGAAAGATCTACGGACGCGGCGTCGCCGACATGAAGGCGGGCACGTCGGCGTCGATCTTCACCTTCTACTACCTCCACCGGGTGCGCGAGCACTTGAAGGGCAAGCTGACCCTCACCGCGGTCTCCGACGAGGAGACGTTCGGCCCGTGGGGCGCGCGCTACCTGATGGAGCATCATCCGGAAGTCCACGGCGATTGCTGTCTGAACGGCGAGCCGAGCAGCCCGCTCACCATCCGCTTCGGGGAGAAGGGCCCGTTCTGGGTCAAGTTCACGCTGCGCACGATCGGTGCCCACGGCGCGTACACGCACCTCTCGCCGAGCGCGACGAAGCAGGCGGCCCGCTTGATCGTCGATCTCGAAGAGTTGACCACGCTGCGCCCGTCGGTGCCGATCGACGTCGCCGATGCGCTGGCCGGCGCCGCCGCGGCCATCGACGAGGCGCAGGGCCCGGGCGCGAAGGACATCGTCCAGCGCGTCACGCTGAACATCGGGGTCATTCACGGCGGCGTCAAGGTGAACATCGTGCCCGGCACGTGCTGGTTCGAGGCGGACATCCGCGTCCCGCCCGGTCTCGGCAAGGAGGAGATCCTGGCGCGGATCCGCGAGATCGTGGCGCGCTATCCCGAGGCCACGTTCGAGGAGATCAACTACAGCGCGCCGAGCGTCTGCGATCCGAACCACGAGATGATGGGCATCCTGCGCGCCAACGCCAAGGCGCTCGGCCGCCCCGATCCGGCGCCGATCGTGAGCCTCGGCGGCACGGATGCGCGCCTCTGGCGCCAGCGCGGAATTCCCGCGCTCGTGCACGGGCCCTTTCCGCGCGGGATGGCCCAGGCCGACGAGCACGTGGAGATCGAGGAGTTCCTGCACGTGGTGCGCATGCACGTGCTGTCCTCGTTCGACTATCTGTCGCGCTGAGCCCTCACATCCGGCTCCCCCACCGGGGGAGCGGGCAGGGTGAGGGGGCAGCGGGTCATTGCTTGACGAAGGTCAGGTCACAGGGACGGACGTCGATTCGTTTCCCGGTTCCGTTCGAGCCCTCGAAGCGTGCGGTTGCGCGATAGGAGTAAGGGGTGCCCTTGGTCTCGCGGTTGACGGCGTGCTTCGGATCACCGGTCATGCCGCGTGCGTTGATGGCGGCGCTACCGTCGGGCTGGATCTTTCCGACGAGCGTCAGCGAGGCCGGCTGTCCTTCGTTGCCATGCTGCCCGCGGAGCGCTCCATCTTTCACTTCGACGAAGAAATGAAAGAGGTAGCCGTCGGCACCGGTGGAACCGGCGGAAGTCCTCGGGCAATCGACCGTCACGGTCCAGAGTCCGTCGAAGCGCGCTGCTGAGCTCGCCGCCGGGGGCGTTGCGGCCAGGCTGGCGAGCCGCCGCCGGGCGAGCGGGGCAAAAGTGCCCTCGGGATACTGCTTGAGATAGGCTTCGAACGTCGCGGGGTCGGTTCCGTCCTTGATGGAGGTCCAGAACAGCGCCTCGCGATCGGTGGTCGCCGCTGGAGCGGCGGCCGGCCCCGGGGCAGGGGGAGCCGTGACGTTGACGGTCACGTTGACGACGAGATCTCCGGTCAGCGACGAGGATTCCCAGGGCGTCTGGGCGCCCTTCGACCGGGCCGTCACGCCCACCCGCACCCGCTTGAATACCTCTTCGACGCTGAGGCCCGGAACCCGCAGGGCCTTCAACAGCTCTTCCGTGTACAGACCGTTCGCTCCCTCTCCGTCCGCGGCCACCGATCCCGGCGCGGTGGCATACGCGATCAGCGTTCCCCGGGCCGCATCGACGGCGGCGAGACCCTTGGACGCGCCGCGTAGCCGCCGCTCGAACGGGTTGTTGCGGCACGCGTCCAGGATCACGACGTTCACCCGATTCCTCGCCTCGGCCATCTGCTCGAGCAGGAGATCCACGTCGACGGCGGCGATCCGGGTCGCCGCCTCGGAGTCGATGTCGGCGTCGACCGGAACCAGATAGTTGCGGCCGCGGACCTGGAGGCCGTGGCCCGCGTAGTAGAAGAACCCGACGCCTCCGTCCGCCAGTCGCCGGCCGAATTCGATAATTGCCATCTCCATCGCGCGCTTGGAGGTGTTCTCGTGAGCGAGGACGGTGAAGCCCAGCTCACGCAGGGTCCGCGCCATCGCGCGCACGTCGTTCACGGGGTTGCGCAACGGCGACTCGCGGTAGGCGCTGTTGCCGATGAGGAGGGCGATCTTGGGCTCCGCTCGCGTCCCCTGGGCGCCGACGGGCAGCACCGAGCCAAAGATCCACACGGCGAGGGCAATCGAAAGCATTCGCAAGATCATCGTCGGCCTCCTCATCTCGCAGGACTTCGCCATGTGTCGATCCTACCATCCTGGCGCGTCGCGGGGCGCCCGGCGGCAGAAAAAATGCCGCGCTTCGCCTGCCTTGGCAATATCCTCGTACACCGGACTCCGGAGGGCCGGCCGTTGCGGGAGGCCGGCTCATTTTGAGGCACGGAGGCTTTCTGTGTGCGCAGGCTACTGATCGCGAACGCTCTGCTATTCCTGCTCGCTGCGCCCGCACCGGCACAGTGGAACGATGGCGCGCAGAAGTGCGCAGAGACGTCCATACCGGACCTGGCCCTGGCCCGCTGCACGCGCGCCATCCAGTCGGGCGAGCTGTCGGAGCCGAATATGGCCGCTGCCCTGAACAATCGCGGCAATGCGTATCAGAACAAGGGCGACTACGCGCGGGCCATCGCGGATTACGACGAGGCCATCAAGCTAAGCTTCGATTCCGCGATGATCTACAACAACCGTGGGCGCGCCCATCAGCAGCGAGGCGACTACGAGCGGGCGATCCGGGACTACGAGCAGGCCATCCACCTCGATCCGACCTCGGCCCTGGCCTTCAACAACCGCGGACGCGTGAACCATCTCCAAGAAAATTACGCGCAGGCCATCGTGGACTATGACAAGGCGATCGCGCTCGATCCAGCCTTTCAGCTTGCTTTTTACAACCGGGCCTTCGCCCGCTTCGACCAGGGGCTCTTCAGCGCCTCCGTGTCCGACTTCGCCCGGGCCGTCGAGCTCGACCCCTCGAGAACGTATCGCGTGCTTGGCCTGTACCTGGCCAGAGCCCGAGCCGGCTACGTCGATCGCAAGGGGCTGGCGAGCAATGCCGCGCGGCTCGACCTCACGCAATGGCCGGGCCCCGTGGTCGCGCTCTTTCTCGGGCAGATCACTCCGCAGGCCCTGATCAGCGCTGCCCAGGATCCCGATCCAAACGCGCAGCGCGAGCGCTATTGCGAGGCTTATTTCTATGCTGGCGAGTTTTATCTGATCCATAGCCGGTGGACTGCGGCCGTCCAGATGTTTCAGTCGGCCGTGGCCACCGCAACGACGAGCCTCTTCGAGCACTCGAGCGCCAAGGGGGAGCTGCGACGTCTAAGCCGCACGGGGGAGAGAAAGGGCGGTGGAAACTAGGAATCCCTAGAGTTCCTTCGAGGGGAGGCGCGCCGCTTTGCGATCAGCTCACGTACGGTGGGGACCAGTTCGACTGGGACCTCCATCGTGGTATGAGTGGTCGCTTCATAGGCGGCCTCATCTTCGGCGACGGCTTCCTCATCTGACTGCGCTTCGTAGTGTTTCAGAACGCGGCGCACTCGCTTCTCGTCCCAACCAGCGGGATACCTTGGTTGCCTCACTGCTTCCTCCTGCGCCGACGCCGAAGCGCTCTCAGCGCGTTGGGCCCACTCGAACCGCATCAAGCTACACCGCAGCTCACGGGAGGGACTTGCGATGGTCGAGGGGAAGCGGGACAAGCCACGGGCTAGCTGGAGCGCCGCGCCGGGAAGGTGACCTCGACTCCGCGGCCGAGCGCGCGCGCGATCTTCACCAGCGTCTCGAGCGTCATGTTCTGAGCCGGGCTGTTCTCGATGCGTGAAATGTTCGGAGCGCTCATCCCGGCTCGGGCGGCCAGCTGTGCCTGGCTCAAACCCTTCTTCTGGCGCCACCGTGCAATTTGTGTCCCGACGCGGAGAGACTCGAGCTCCTCGTCGATCAGCCCCCGCATTTCGGGATCGCCCAGCTGCTTTTGGAAATAGAGATCCCAGCTCGTCGGCTTCTTCATGGTCCGACCCTCTTCTGGCGCTCGAGATACTCCGTCATTCTGGCCTCCGCGATCCTGATGTCCCGCTCGGATGTCTGCGTCGTTCGCTTCGTGAAGGCGTGCAAGAGCACCCACTCTCGAGTTGACGATCCGAAATACAGCACGCGGAGATTCTCTCTCCTATGTTGGGTTCTCAGCTCCCGAATCTTTCCCCGCACCTGACTCGAGTAGGGGAACGGTAGAGTCGGCCCCTGCTCGGCCAACAGCCGGACCAGCGCCAGCACCTTGGCCCGAGGAGGCTTGTCGAGCGCATTCAGAAAGTCCTGGACTGGGCATCCGCCCTCTTCGCGTTCGTAGAACTCGATCTGGGATGGTGTCGGTTCAGTCACAGGCAGTATACCATTTATGGTAAGCCAATTCTGCCTGAAGGCTTGACGGCCGGCAGACCTGTCTTGTGCGTCAAGCACCGAATCCTCGACGTCATAGCCCCCTGTAGCACTTGAGTGATGGCCGGCCAATGCCGTGAATCGGATACATGCGTAGTCGGACGGCCGAGGCCCTGCCGGCTCTGGGTGGACCGCTTCGAAGCATCACGGATCGGCTGGTGGACCTACTCTTCGTGGTTCGCAATTGTGTCTATCACCTGGACCTGGCGGCGGCTTCAGCCTCAAGAGCGTCCTGCGAAACAAAACCGTTTCGCGAACCTTGGGCCTCGCGAAACAGAAAGACCCCCTGTGCGCTCTTAGGCCGGAGTTCCTGAGCGACGCTGAACCGGTTCCGTCAGTTCCCTGACGCGTTCTGTCAACTTGCTTCCTGAACTTGTGCGCCTTCCCGTGGGCCCACGCGAGTCGCCTACCAACGTCAGGAGGCATCCCTCCAGACGCGTTGGGGGGCGCATCGCAACTCCCGCGTGAAGCGCCCTTTTGGGACTCTTCTCAGTCCGCGTGTCGCCGCACCAAGAGTGGCACCGAGGCTGCATGCTATGGGGCACTTGGTTGCCGCAACTCACTCTACCGGAGGCGCAATACCCTTTATGATCAGACTCGCGGCCGGCGGCCTTCTCCTGTCCCTTCTCCTCCTCGGGGTTCCCTCACACGTCTTCGCCCAGGCGCCTTCGCTCAACTGGGGCAGCGAGGTCAACCCCTCGCGCTGCCCGACGGACCAGGGATATCGCTATCTCGAGATCAACGTCACGCGCAAGGTCGAGAACGATCCGACGCTCGATCCGGCCGGTAACAACAAGTGGGCGACGCTGGACTACATCCAGCACATCCAGGTGTGGAAGGTCGGCAGCGTGCCGGTGCCCGGCGGCGCCGAGAAGTTCTGCGCGCTCGTCCGCTACCAGGGCTCCTTCACTACCCTGGCCGGAAAGAGCCCGCAGGGGACCGGATCGGTCGGCTCGGGCATCGACGGGTCGTTCGAAGGCGGTTACCGGCTGGTGTTCAACGCCGACGAACTGCCAACCCCGTCCGAGAGTACTCGCGGTCACATCGGGACGTTCACCGGTCCGGGCGGCCTGTTCGACTGGCGCACCTTCTTCTTCATGAACATCGGACCGAACGATCTGCAGTGGTGGGGCTGGATCTACCACGGCGGCAACAACGGCGCGTGGGTCAACTCGGTCATCGGGAACCAGGGCGACATCACCAACTGAACGCTCTTCACCTCCGGGATCGCGCCGACTCCCGACGAATGAATCAGCCAGCACTCCTGCAGAAGACCGGCGGCAAGCTCGGCAAGGTCTCGTATACGCGCCGTAGCTGAAGGCGATTCGGGACCTCGCCAACGCTCGAGTTGCTCGGACGTCGAACCTCGTCTTCGAGTTGCTCTCGGCGGTGCCCCTCAAGGGACGCGGCCCATGATGGCGGGGGCGAGTTGCGGCCCCCGGTGGAACGCCTTATACTCCCGCCCAGATTCGCGGGGCGCTCGCTGCTGATCGCCAGCCCCGCACCTGGCGAGGAGCGTTCACGTGGCCCTCAGGATCGGCGTCGACATCGGCGGCACCTTCACGGACCTGGTGGCGCTGGACGAGGCGACCGGCGCCGTGACCAACGCCAAGGCGCTCAGCACGCCCGGCGATCTGCTCGAGGGCGTCCTCCGCTGCGTGGACCAGGCGGGCGTGCGCCTCCCGGACTGCCGGCTCGTCATCCACGGCACCACCATCGGGATCAACGCGCTCCTCGAGGGCAAGGGGGCGCGCACCGGCCTCATCACGACCGAGGGCTTCCGCGACGTCCTCGAGATCGGCCGCGGCAACTTCCTGAAGATGTACGACGTCCTCTACCGTCGGCCGACGCCCCTCGTCCCGAGGGGGCGACGCCTGGAGGTGGCGGAACGCTTGAGCGCGCAGGGCGAGGTGCTCGTGGCCCTCGACGAGAGCGCCGTCCGCGCGGCGGCCAGGCAGCTCGCGGCCGAAGGCGTCGAGTCGGTGGCCGTGGTCTTCCTCTTCTCGTATCGGGACCCGACCCACGAGCAGCGCGCCGCGGAGATCGTGGCGGCCGAGCTGCCGGGCGCGTTGGTCTCCGTCTCGCACCGCATCACCCAGGAGTGGCGGGAGTACGAGCGGACGAGCACGACCGTGGTCAACGCGTACATCCAGCCGATCATGGACCGCTACCTCGGCGCCTTCGGGCAGGCGCTCGATGGCCGCGGCTTTCGCGGTCAGCTCCTCGTCACCCAGTCCAACGGGGGCGCGCTCTCGCTCTCGGCCGCGCGGTCGAAGCCGGTGCACACGATGGAGTCGGGGCCGGCGGCGGGCGCCACGGGCTGCGCGAGCCTCGCCAGGATCCTCGGCGCGGACCGGCTGATCTCGTTCGACATGGGTGGAACGACCGCCAAATGCGCCATCGTCGAGCGCGGGCGAGTCCAGACGACCGACGAGTACCACGTGGACGGCCGTCCGCTCCGGATCCCGGTCATCGACATCAAGGAGGTGAGCGCAGGCGGGGGGACCATCGCCTGGATCGACGCGGGGGGCGCCCTCGCCCTCGGCCCGCAGAGCGCCGGCGCCGACCCCGGGCCGGTGTGCTACGCGCGCGGCGGCGCCGAGCCCACGGTCACCGATGCCAACCTCGTGCTCGGACGGATCGACGCCGCCCGCTTCCTCGGCGGAACGATGCCGCTCGACCATGCGGCGGCTGCGCGCGCCATCGACGACACGCTCGGCGTGCCGCTCGGGCTCGCGCGCGCCACCGCCGCCGCCGGCGTCGTCCGGCTCGCCGATGTGAAGATGGCGCTCGCCGTGCGCAGCATCACGACCGAGCGCGGGCTCGATCCGCGTGACTACGTGCTGGTGGCCTACGGCGGTGGCGGGCCGCTCCACGCCGTCGCCATTGCCCGCGAGCTCGGCATCTCCCGCGTCGTGGTCCCGCCGTCGCCGTCGACGTTCTCCGCGTGGGGAATGCTCGCGACCGATCTGCGGCACGACCTCGTTCGCACCGTTCTCGAGCCGTTCGACCGCACTGACGCCACCTGGGCGGAGGCCCGGTATCTGGAGATGCAGCGCGAGATCGAGTCGATCCTGCCCCCCGTGGGCGTGGCCGTCACGCACCGGGCCGCCGACCTCCGGTACCTCGGGCAGGAGCACACGGTGACGATCGCCGTCGAGAGCCTGGGGGACTGGGCCAACCTCCGCGGCCAGTTTGACGAAGCCCACCGACGCGCCTACGGCTATGCGGCGCCCGACGTCGAGGTCCAGCTCCTGAATCTGCGTCTGGCGGTCGCGTTTCCCCTCGAGCGCCCTCGCCTGTCCACCCTCGAGCGCAGCACGGGCGGGGCGGTGCCGTGCGAGACCCGAAAGATCTACTCGATGCGTGCGCAGGATGTGCAGGAATACCGTGTGGTCCAGCGCGAGCGCCTGCGGGCGGGTGATGCGATCGAGGGCCCCGCCGCGGTCGAGGAAGCGGGGACGACCACGGTGATCGATGCCGGGGACCTCCTGCGGGTCGAAGACCACGGGTGCCTCATCATCGAGGTGGCGAAGGAGGGGTAATGGGCAACGTTCCCGTCGATGCCATCACCGTCGAGGTGATCCGGGCCGCCCTCAATGCCGCCGCCGAGCGCATGCGCATCACCATGATCAAGACCGCCTACAACCACATCATCAGCGAGAGTCTCGACTTCGGCTGCGCGATCTTCGACCCCGACGTGCAAATGATCGCGCAAGGCATCGGGCTCCCCGTCTTCCAGGGTCACCTGGGGTTCCCGATCCAGGCGACCATCGCCGACCGCGGCCTCGAGGCCTTCCGCGAGGGCGACGTCTTCATCCACAACGATCCCTACACGGGGAACGGCAATCACCTGAACGACGTCGCCATGTCCGCGCCGGTTTTCTGGGAGGGGAGGCTCACGGGCTTCGTCTCGGTCAAGGCGCACTGGACGGACGTCGGCGGTCCCGTGCCCAGCTCCATGCAGGTGGGATCAACGGACTTCCGCCAGGAGGGGCTGCGCTTCCGGTCGGTGCGGCTCTTCGATCGGGGCCACCTGAACGACGAGGTCATGCGCGTCATCGCCGGGAACATCCGCACGGAGAGCGGCACCCTCAAGGACATCCAGGCGATGATCGCGGTGTGCCGGGCCGGCGAGGCCTACTTCCGCGAGATCCTCGCCAAGTACGGGCGCGACATCGTCCTGGATGCCACGCGCGTGTACATGGAGCAGTCCGAGCGCCGGACACGCGCGGCGCTGGCGCGCATCCCGCCCGGCGTGTACCAGGCCGTCGGGCACTTCGATAACGACGGCATCACGCTGGACCGACCGGTGCGCGTGGAGATGGCGATCACGGTGGGGGACGGCGCCATGACGGTGGACTTTGCCGGCTCGAGCGCGCAGGTCACGGGGCCATTCAACTGCGGTGACGCCATCACGATCAGCGCCTGCCGGCTCCTCATCAAGTGCCTGACCACGCCCCTCGACCCGGTGGACGAGGGCTGCTTCCGTCCCCTCAGCGTGATCATTCCCCCGCGGTCGGTCCTGGCCGCCGAGGAGCCGGCGCCGACGGCCCGCTACTACGTGCCCATCAACTTGCTGATCGATCTCGGGCTGCGCGCGCTGTCGCCCGCGATGCCGGACCGGATCCCCGCCGCCTCGTACGGAGACCAGATGCCCACCATCGCCTTCGGCCCCCACCCGGAAACGGGCCGGCTCTTCATCCAGGGCGATCTCAACGCGGGCGGCACCGGTGGGCGGCCCACCTTCGACGGCGAGTCGGGCATGATCATCTTCGGAGGGTCCACCGCGCGCAACAATCCCGTGGAAGTCGTCGAGTCTCGCCTCGGCTCCATCCGGATCCTCCGCTACGGGCTGCGTCGGGACTCCGGCGGCCCCGGGCAGTATCGCGGCGGGCTCGGCATCGAGCGCGTGTACGAGTTCCTGTCGCCGGCCTTCATCACCTTCAGCCTCGAGCGCAAGGCCACGCCGCCCTGGGGACTCCGCGGCGGCCTGGAGGGCGCCGTGAACGGCGTGGAGATCACGTCCCCTGACGCCTCGGTACGCCACGTCCGCAAGGCTACCCAGCACCCGATCGCCAAGGGCGAGATCGTCCACATCATGACCGGGGGTGGCGGGGGCTGGGGCCCGCCGTCGGCGCGCGACCGCGAGGCGATCCGGCGCGACATCCGGGAGGGATATGTCTCGGCGGCGGCCGCCCAGCGCGACTACGACCTCGAGTAGGAGATCGGAACATCGACGTCTATCTCGCGGGCCCTGACGGCCACCCCGGCACTGGGGACGACATCCCCGGCCGGCCGTCGCCTCGGCGTCGCCCATGAGCACGCACGCGATCCGCTGCGGCACGCTGTTCGATGGCACGGGCGCTGGGCCTGTTCGCGACGCGATGATCGTCGTCGCCGACGGACGCATCACCACCGTCGGGCGCGCCGACAAGACGACCGCCCCGCCCGGCGCCGAGACGCTCGACCTGAGCGATCGCTTCGTCATGCCCGGCCTGATCGACTGCCATACCCACGCCTCCATCGTGCCCGGCCTGGGCGACCAGCTCGGACAGCTCTGCCGCGGCCCGGTGCCCCAGGCGCTCGCCGCGACCGCGAATCTCAGGAAGGACCTCGCCGCCGGCACGACCACGATGCGGATCATGGGCGAGGAGCACTTTGTCGACGTCGACCTCCGAGACGCCATCGAGGCCGGGATCGTCACGGGGCCCCGGCTCCTGGTGGCCGGCCGCGGGCTCGCCGCCAACAACGGCCACGGGCGGGCGCTGACGAGCTACGACGGAGTGGACGAGGTCCGCCGCGGCGCCCGTGAGAATCTCCGCCGAGGGGCGAACCACGTGAAGATCTTCGTCACCGGCGGCGTCAGCTCGCCGGGCACCACGCCGACCTCGAGCGCCTACACGCGGGAGGAAATCCGCGCCGCCGTCGAGGAAGCGGACCGCGTCGGCACCTATGCGGCGGCCCATGCGCACGGCGGCCCGGGGCTCCGGCTCGCGGTGCAGGAGGGCGTGGGAACCATCGAGCACGGGGCGCTCGCCGCCGACGAGGACATCGCGCTGATGATCGAACGTCGGGTGTGGCTGATCTGCACGTTCTCGATCTTCATGCATCCGACGGGCATCGAGCAGGGCGACGGCCAGCGCGCCGCCATCATGGAGAAGGTCCGCTGGTCGCGCCGGGTCGTGGACGAGAATTTCCCGCGCCATCTCGCCTCGGGCGTCCGCTTCGCGTGCGGGACCGACAGCATGCATGGGCTCATGCCGTTCGAGCTCCAGACGCTCGTACGGCTCGGCGTCTCTCCGCACGATGCCCTTTTGGCCGGCACCCGCTGGGGCGCCGAGGCGTGTCGAATCGACCGTGAGCTCGGAACGATCGAGCCCGGCAAGCGCGCGGACCTGATCGCGGTGGATGGCGACCCGCTGCAGGACATGGCGGCACTGGGGCGCGTGAGCCTCGTGATGAAGGACGGGGTCGTATACCACGGAGTCTCGAGGGGGGACGAGCGATGAGCCACCGGCATGAAACGAACGAGAGCACCAGCGGTCCCGATCCGATCGAGGCGCGACGCGGGCTCTCGCGGCGCCAGTGGCTCGCCCACGCGGCGGGCATCGCCGCCGGCGCCGGTCTCGGCGCGCTCGGCGCTCCCGGTCCGCGCGTCGCGTTCGGCCAGGGCACGCCCAAGCGGGGCGGCGTCCTGAAGGTGGCGACCGTCGACAAGCCGGTCAACATGGACCCGGGCTATGCCCAGCTCTACTCGTCACTGCAGGTCTACCAGAACGTGTACAACAAGCTCGTGTACGTGGACGAGGCCGGCCAGTTCATCCCCGGGCTCGCGAAGTCGTGGAAGCAGGAGAACGACAAGAGCTGGCTCTTCGACCTCGTCGACAATGCCGTCTTCCACAATGACGAGCCGATGACCTCGAAGGACGTCGTCTTCACCTTCACGCGCGTCCTGGATCCGAAGAACAAGCTCCCCATGCGGGTCTTCTTCACGCCCGTCGAGGCCGTGGAGGCGACCGGCCCCTACCAGGTGCGCTTCCACCTGAACCGCCCGTTCGGGCCGCTGCTCGCCACCCTCGCGCAGTCGACCGAGATCGTCAACGAGAAGGCGCTCCAGGCCAAGGACCCGAAGCTCGTCCCGATCGGCACCGGGCCCTATCGCTTCGTCGAGTGGGTGAAGGACGACCACATCACCCTCGAGCGCTGGTCCAAGTACTTCCGCCCGGGCCGCCCCTACCTCGACCGCATCATCTTCCACGCCCCCGCCGACGACACCGTGCGGCTCACGGGCCTGCAGACGGGGCGCTTCAACTGGATCCAGACGGTGCCGCCGCAGCGAATCCCGGAGCTGGAGCGCGCCCGCGACCTCAAGTCCTCGCCGGGCCGGCCGTACTTTCCGTTCTTCTTCATGCTGAACGCGAGCCGGCCGCCCCTCAGCGACCGGCGCATCCGGCAGGCGATCGCCTGGGCGCTGGACCGCTCGGAGATCGTGAAGCTCGTCTACTTCGGGAGCCACGTCGTCACCGCCGAGCCCACGCCCGAGCCGAGCCCGTGGGGGACCGGCGTGAACGCCCACAAGGGTGGGCCCGATCTCGCCCGCGCCAAGCAGCTCCTGAGTGATGCCGGCGCCGGCAGTGGCCTGACCTTGACGTATCTCGTCAAGTCGCAGGTGCCCGTGCTGGTCAAGACCGGCGAGATCCTCCGCGAGCAGCTCAAGAAGGTGGGGATCAACCTCGAGGTGCGCCCGCTCGAGTCCGGGCAGTACTTCGAAGAGCTGGTCGGCAAGAAGTTCGAGGTGGCCGGAGCCTGGTGGAGCGTCACCGTCGATCCCGATCTCTTCTACTACCCGCTCCAGCACTCCGCGTCACCATGGAATTTCTGCGGCTTCAAGTCGGAGGAGGGGGACCGCCGCATCGATGCCTTCCGCGCCGCCCCCAGCCTGGCCGCCCGCAAGAAGATGTATCCAGAGATGGTCCGCTGGTTCCAGGAGGAGGGCTCGCTGATCGTCTTCAGCAACGAGATCCAGCGGTACTGGATGAAGCCAAACGTGCAGGGCTCGGTGCCGCTCTCGTCGCTCGAGCTGCGCTTCGAGGACACCTGGCTCGCCTGACGAGCGCTGATCAGAAGCCACGCTGATGTCGTCACCCTGGATCTATGCGGCTCGCCGGCTCGCCCTGGCCGTGCCGCTGCTCCTCGGGATGAGCGTGCTCGTGTTCGGGCTCATGCGGCTCATCCCCGGCGATCCCGCCGTCACGGTCCTCGGCTACAAGGCCACCCCGGAGGCGATCCGCGCCCTCCGCGAGGAATTCCATCTGGACGAGCCCCTCCCGCGCCAGTACCTCACCTGGCTCGCCGGGGTCGCGCGGGGCGATTTTGGCCTGGACTTCCGACAGAACGAGCCGATTGGCCGGATGCTCCTCGACCGGCTTCCCGTCACCGTCGAGCTCACCTTCCTCGCCACCGTCTGCGCCGCGCTGATCGGCGTCCCCCTGGGCCTGCTGGGCGGCGGCCACCGGGGCGGAGTTGCCGACCGCGCGTCACTCGCCATCGGCCTGGTGGGCATCTCCATCCCGGACTTCTGGCTGGGCATCATGCTGATCCTGCTCGTGTCGCTCGGGCTCGGGCTTCTGCCCTCGAGCGGGTTCGTGGCGTTCATGGAGAGTCCGGCTGACAATCTGCTTCATCTGGCGCTGCCCGCGCTCACCCTGGCCCTGAGCCGCGCGGCCGTGCTGGGACGGCTCACCCGCGCGGCCGTGCTCGACACCGTGCACCGAGGCTTCGTGCAGTACGCTCGCGCCAAGGGGCTCGCCGAGCCCGCCGTCCTGTTCCGCCACGTGCTGCCGAACGCCGCCATCCCCATCGTCACCGTGCTCGGGCTCCAGGTCGGCTACATGCTGGGCGGCGCCATCATCGTCGAGACGATCTTCACGCTGCCCGGCGTGGGGCGGATGACGCTCGACGCGGTCCTCGAGCGCAATTACCCGGTCGTGCAGAGCACGGTGCTGGTCATCGGGGCGATGTTCATGCTGATGAACCTCGTGACCGACATCCTGTACGGCATCATCGATCCTCGCGTGAGGCGGCGATGAGGTCTCGAAGCGTCCGGCGCTGGCTCCCGGCCGGGCCCGCCGGCGTCGCGCTCTCGGGGTTGCTGGTGGTTGGGGGACTGGCCCTCCTCGCCCTCCTCGCTCCCGTGGTGCTCCCGGGGAGTCCGACAGAAATCGCCAAGGACCTCGCGATGCGCGCGCCGACCCTGGCGGAGCCCTTCGGCATGGACGATCTCGGCCGCAGCGTGCTGAGCCGCGTCGTCCACGCCTACCGCGTCTCGCTCGGCGTCGCCCTCGGGTCGGTGGCGCTCGCCCTCGTGATCGGCGGGCCGCTCGGCCTGGTGGCCGGGTACGTCGAAGGCCTGCCGGATCAGCTCATCATGCGGCCCCTCGACGTGCTTATGGCGTTTCCCGCGATTCTCCTGGCCATCGCGCTCATGAGCGTGTTCGGCACTGGAGTCGCCCTCGTGTCCTTGGCCCTCGCCGTCGTCTATTTGCCCATCATTGCGCGCGTGGTGCGGGCGGCGGTCCTGGCCGCGAAGGTGGAGATTTACGTGGACGGCGCCCGCGCGCTCGGCGCCACCGCGCCCCGCCTCATCCTGGGCCACATCCTGCCGAACGCCGCGACCCCCGTCCTGGTCCAGGCCTCCGTGCTCATGGCCATCGCCATCCTGGTGGAAGCCTCGCTGTCGTTCGTGGGTGTCGGAGTGCGCCCGCCGACGCCGTCGCTCGGCCTGATGCTTGCCGACGGCCGCGGGTTCATGCTGCAGGCGCCCTGGATGGTCGTGTTTCCCGGCCTCGCCATCATGGTCGCCGTGCTCGGCTTCAACATGATGGCCGACGGCCTCCGCGACTGGCTCGACCCGCAGCACGGTGCGGGGCGATGACATGCTCACCTCCGGCCGACCACCGAGGAGACTCGAAGGGAGTTGAGGCTACCGCGCACGGGAGAAGACCTGGAGCGCGAGAGCCCGCCGACTACGACTCGAAGGCAGACCGTGGGACCTGACTCTGCCGGATGATCGAAAGCGGCGTGCCGAGCTTCAGCTCGGAGTGATCAAGGACGGGGACAGTTGCAGTACCGGTTGCGGCATCGCTTCGCTGCATGATACATCGACGACTGCGCCGCAGATCACCAGTCACGAGAACTCGAAGAGGATCGAAGCTACCATGCGCCGATGTCAAGTTGATCGAGCGAGCTGTCTCACCGATACCAAGTCATCGTCCGCGACAGGGCGGACGCCCTGGGCCGTGAGCGTCAGCACGGCGGCGGTTCGACCCGACGCCATTGCGAACTCCACCTCGAGGCCGGCCGGCTCGTACACTTCGACCACCGCGCCGAGGTCGCCCTTGCCTAGCCCATGGTCGGGCAGGTTGCGGTCGAGAACGACCGTGTCGAGAACTCGATACGTCATCTGCAGACTTCCGGATAGGCTCATCCGGCTCGAAGCGGAGCCAGGTCAGCACGCGTTACTGGCGGAAGATCAAGGCGACGCAAGTCTCGATTCAGCGCAACAGCGGACACCTTGCCGGGCGCTGTGATCTCGATGCCAATGGGCTTGCCCGCTCCGGTTGAAATCGATCACCAGGCCGGGTTGAGCCTTCGCTGTCCGATAGCTTTTCTCGCCCGGCCGCCGTGACAGGTAGTAATACGCGGCCAGCGGACGTCCGTGGCGAAAGGTCACCTCCAAGTATGGATTCTTCATCTCCTCACCTCCAGATCGGGTATGCCGTCACCACGAGCAGCGGCCGACGATAAGCGCAGCCAGAATCAAGACAACGTCTAGAATTGGATACATCGACGGTTCGTCCTAGGCTCCGAACTCTACTCTACAGCCTATTGATGGTAGACTCTGCGTGTGGAGCGCAAGATTCCTATCCGGTTCCTCCTGTTTGAGCACAAGGACGGCTGGTCTGCCCAATGCCTCGAGTATGACTTTGCTACTCAGGCCGAAACCCTCAGTGATCTCTACTACGAGATTGAGAGAGCTCTTGCTGGACACATTGCTGTCAGCGCCAAACTAGGCTCGCGACCGTTTGAGGGGCTCGTTCGAGCGCCTCAGAAATATTGGGACATGTTCGATCGGGCGCCACTGAAGCTGGAGCCGCCTCGTGAAATCAGAATCAAGGCCATCGAAGACCTCGCAGACGCTGTTCCGACCACTGAACTGAGGATTGCCGAGACGGCGTGAGCCAGAAGGTCCTTGGAGGTCCCGCCAAAGGCCCAGGTGGCGTTCAAGGCAGCCGGGATGGACCAGTATGGTCAGGCATACGCGCTCGGCACAGTCGAGTGGAAGGCCGCGGGATGCACGATCAACAGCTCGGGCCAGATGACCGCAGGCGAGACCCTAGGTATATACCGTGTGACCGCCCGGACAGGGGGCCTTGAGGCCGAGGGCGAGGTGATCGTTGCGCGAACGCAGGGGCCGAAGGACGGCCCTCCCGGACCTGGCAAGGGCCGTGTCATCCGCTGGAGCGGAGTTGTCCCACCCCAGAAGTGGATGAATTTCTATACCAAGGTACTCACGCGATTCGTCGGTTCACCCGGGCTCGTTCTGAATCTATCCTTCGAGGTTCCCGCCGATCCCGATCAGGCGAAGGGGAAAGCCGAGGAGACCAAGGCTTCACTCAAGGAACTCGGTCTGAACGACTCCGTCGAGTCGAGCGGATAGATCAGTAGCTGATCATATCAACCATCCCGGACATTCAATCAAATGGCGCATGCCATAGTCGGCCTTGTGCGGCCCGTCTCGAAGGGCGATCCCAAGATCCGCAATAAGGTTTACGTTGGGCTCGCCAACGTAAGACAAGTGCCGCAAGTCAAGCTGATTGCTGACCAGAATCGACGGCACCTTGGGTTCCTCACCAGTAGTGAGCTCACCGGTGCAGCTAAACGCGGCACGCTCCTCATCGCGACCGTTGATACCGAAATCATCGGGTTTCTCAACTTTTGGTTTCGACGGGATTCCATCGCAACGATCTATACGATTTGTGTGGCTTTGGACCACCAACGAACCGGCGTCGGTAGAGTGCTCTTAGGCGAATTGGCCCGCCTAGCCCGTGGAGCTGGAATGAATACCCTGAGACTAAAGTGCCCAGTCGACGAAGGAGCCAACTCCTTCTATGCCAGGATGGGATTCCAGTGTTTACAAGTGATCCAAGGGAGACGACGTCGCTTGAACGTATGGGAGAGGCTTCTCCAAGTGCCTAGTAAGACGTCCGCACCGGATGACCGGTTATAGCCACCTTGAGAGCGGGAGAGGGCTTGAGATTTGTCGCTGCCCTCACGACCGACGCTGCTTGCATTCGCCGACTCACTGTCGCCTGCCGAGAGTTACCTCACAATCCCTTGGCGAGAGTGTTGATAAGCCCGGTATTCGCACGACCTAGCGCAATCGAGGCTGTGCGAGCAGTGCGCGCCGAACTGAAATCGGTCGTGTACTTCGACAGCGGCGGCTACTATGTGCAGCAAGGTCGCATTCGCTACGAAGAGCTTTCGTCTCGGCTTCTGGAGCTATATGAAGTCCATCAGTGGGCAGACCACTACGTCCTTCCCGACTTCGTACCTCGTTCGGGGAGTTGTCCCGTCCGCTGTTGAACTTGGCTGAGCGCGACAGCAGGGCATCATACCCTCAGTTCACGGCGCGGAGGAGGGTACCGACATAGCGGCCCCCCTCGAGAAGATCGATCCTGAGCCAATTGTGGGCCTCGCTTTTTCGCCGGCGGTGGCCACGATGACTCATGCGGCGCGCTCCGCGGCCTTCGCGGCGCCGAGGGCGGTCACGAGCACGCCGAGCTCACCATGCCGCTTGA
>WNFD01000058.1_pt1 | contig 165467 bp, 156 predicted proteins | sample 5400491 | NCBI WGS metagenome assembly WNFD01 (sample SAMN13153343, study PRJNA577476) | soil metagenome | isolation source: 120 cm saprolite under Douglas fir tree site 2 hole 2 replicate 2 | place: USA:California | collected 2015-04-18 | reverse complement strand
GAATTTGCATAAGGCCCGCGTCCGCCGCAACCACGGGCGGCCACCTCCAAACGGATTTACCGGACGCGCACGGAGCTCCTCGCCCCCGTTCACTCCTCGGCGAGAACGCGCATCCGGTAAATCACTAGCGTTAATCAGGAACTGGTTTGCAGTGACGAAAGGCCGCTATACTTTTTCTGTGGAACAGCCGGGACTCAACGACTTAACTAATATTTCCTTCGATGAGTTCGTGCCGCTAATTTTTGAGCGAGCGATGCCCCCGGAAGCGGAGAAAGTCGATCTGTCGTTTCACTACGTAGAGGTAGAGTTAGACGCCAAAAAGATTTGCGCGTATTACGTGCGATTGTTCCGGGAACCAGAATTTCTGCTTTCGCGCTTCACGAAGCAGCAGCTTGAAGGCGGATTCTGGGCAATAATGGGTCACACTCACGAATGGTCCGCCGGCAACATAATTGAGTACTCAGACGCGCCACTATCAAGCCGCAGAGAGTGTATCGAGTCCATGGCAACCCTATTTGAACGACTCTTTGCCAACGAACCTCTCGAAACTTCGGTTCACATGTGGTGGGATTCTCTATGTCACCCCCAGACAATGGAACTGATTGAACGATTCATTGATGATCACCGGTCCCTTACTCATGAGCAGAAAGCATACGCCCTCGCCGCAGCGAAGTTTGACGTGATGTGACAAGCAATTCACTTACCCTCGACTGGCGGACCCTCGTCAACTCCTGATTTGGTCGGATAATCGGAAGCTGGCCCACAACCTGCGCGGAGGGCAGCCTGTGCCGATTATGGCTCCCTGTTATACTGTCCGTTTCCGATGGGCGCAAATCACACAAGGGCAAACGATTGAAGAAAAGTTCCCGGACGGTGCAGATGGTTGCGCACGCCGAGCTGCCGACGCGCTATGGCCGCTTCACCATTTTCGGATTCAAAGGCCGCGGGCCGCAGGAAGAAGCGGTTGCGCTGGTACGCGGAAATTTGAAAGGCAGGACCGCCCCGCTTGTGCGCGTGCACTCGCAATGCCTGACTGGTGATGTACTCACATCGTTGCGGTGCGATTGCCGCGCGCAACTCGAATTGTCACTTAAAAAAATCGGGCAGGCGCCTTCGGGAATTCTGGTGTACCTGCCGCAAGAAGGCCGCGGCATCGGCTTGATGAACAAGCTTCGCGCCTACGAACTCCAGGACGGCGGAATGGACACGGTCGAGGCCAATGAAAAACTAGGTTTTGCCGCCGATGCCCGCGATTACCATTTCTCCGCGCAAATTCTGAAAAAACTGGGAGCGAAGAAAATCCGTCTGCTTTCCAATAACCCGGAAAAAGTCCGCCAACTCGAAAGTGCAGGGATTCAGGTCGTCGAACGTGTTCCCTGCCAGCCGCGCGTCTCGAAAATTTCCCGCGGCTACCTCAAAACGAAGAAACGCAAGATGGGGCACCTGTTGAAGGGAATTTGACGAGGAAGATCTGAAGGAACGGATCGAAATCTCGAAGAAAACACTCCTAGCCGCCGCCGACAAACTGAACGATTTCGTAACGGTCGCCAGCGGCGACGCGCGTTTCTGGCCATTTCGGCCGCGGCAAAATTTCGAGATTTCGCTCGATGGCCACGCGCCCGGCGTTCAGACCGAGATCGCGAAGCAGGTCCGCGACGGTAGCCTCAACGCTCGCCGCTCGTGATTCTCCGTTGACGGTAATCGTGACGGTCGTTTCCATTTCTAACTTGCGGCCGGCACTTTCGGCCGCGCCCGCAACTGAAACCGCAAATGTCCCTTGGCGTCGCCGTGCATCGCTTCGATGACCAGCGCCGGCTCGGCGCCCGAAACGCGCGGCATATCAAATTCCAACTGCGCGCGGCCGTCGATTCCAGTTTCGGTTTTGAATTCCTTCGAATCGGCGGCGCCTTCCACTCGCGCTACGATGCGCGCGTGATTCACGGCTTCACCGCTCTCGCGGTTCTGAACGGAAACATCCAGCGTGGCGCGCTTTCCTGCGAGCCAGGTTCTTGAATTGATCAGAACGAGCGTGAGCACTTTCGGGACGGACGCGGCGTTCGAAACGTTTGCGTCCGCAGGGGATTTCGTTTCCCGCGGCAGGGGAAGGTGCAGCGCTCCCGTGCGAAGCTCTTCGACGACCGCGCGGTGTTGTTCATCGAGACGCTGCTTGAGCGCTGGTTCGCTCTTCGCATTCAGCGGCAGGAGATCGAAATAGTTATTCGTTCGCCGATGAAGGACGCGACCATGGAAATAGACAGTGGTGTCGATCAGTGCGTTGGTGGCGCCACGATCCTCGGTTTGGACGTGATAGGTGATTTCGCCCACTTTCACATTGGTATTGTGACCAAAAAGCATCGGGTCCTTCATCTTTTCCCGCACATCGATGCGAAGCCGCCGCGCGGGAACTTCTCCGCCCGATTTGACCGACCGGCGGGTGAATCAGTATTATAGCAAGTCGCCCATGAGTGGTTCTGACTTACATACTTACGCTCCGCTTCTCTTACACCTGCTGATCGCCGCGGCGCTTGCCGGTGCGCTGACTGCTGTCTCCGTGCTAGTCGGGTGGCGTCGTCCGAGCCGGGCCAAGCAGCAAGCCTACGAGTGCGGCATGGAACCAACGGGCGATGCCCGTGAGCCTTTTTCGGTCAAGTTCTACCTCGTGGCCATGGTTTTTATTCTGTTCGACGTGGAAGCCATCTTCCTGTACCCCTGGGCCTACATTTTTCGCAGCTTGCGGTGGTATGGCTTTGCGGAAATGATGATCTACATAGCGATCCTGCTGGTCGGTTATCTCTATCTCTGGAAAAAGGGCGCGCTGGACTGGCATAAATAAGCGGCGCATACGGGTTTCGAAATCGTGACGGAGTCTTCCAGCCAAAACGCTAATGTTGTAGCCGAACGGCTGCGCGCGTGGAATTCGAAAGCCGTTGCGGAAGTGATCCAATTTCGTGACGAGACCACGATTGTCATTCCGCGCGAATTTCTTCGAGCTGCCGCGGAACACTGCCGTCAAGATGCCAAGCTGCGGTACGACCTCCTGAGCGCAGCGACCTGCGTCGACCACTTCCCGCACGAACCGCGATTCGAATTGAACTATCAACTGGTTTCCATTCCGCGGCGCGAAAGAGTGCGGCTGAAGGTGCGCGTTTCGGGGAACGATCCGGTTGTGGATTCGCTGGTGCCGGTGTGGCCGGGCGCGAACTGGCTGGAGCGGGAAATCTTCGACCTGTTTGGAATTCGTTTCAACGGGCATCCCGATTTGCGGCGCATTCTCCTCCCCGATGATTGGGAAGGGCATCCCTTGCGCCGGGATTATCCCGTTGAGGGGTATCGCGACGTGCCGAGCACGGGTGAACTTTTCAGGAAAAGCTCGACGCCATGACTACGGTTGATACCGCCACCGGCACAGCAAGAACCATGGTGCTCAATATGGGGCCGCAGCACCCTTCGACGCACGGCGTGCTGCGGATTCTGCTGGAACTTGACGGCGAAAACGTAGTGAAAGCGATTCCTGACCTTGGGTATTTGCATACCGGCATCGAGAAATCGTGCGAAGACAAGACGTATTCGCAGGCAATTACGCTGACGGACCGGATGGATTACCTGAATCCGCTGGGGAACAACCTGGTGTATTGCCTGGCGGTCGAAAAACTGCTGGGGCTGGAAATTCCAAAACGCGCGCAATACATCCGCGTGATGATGGTGGAGCTGCAACGGATTTCTTCGCATCTGGTCTGGCTGGGGACGCACGCGATCGACCTCGGCGCGATGTCGGTATTTCTTTACTGTTTCCGCGAGCGCGAAGAGATTCTGAAAATTTTCGAACTGTTCTCCGGCCAGCGAATGATGACCAGCTATATTCGAATCGGCGGACTGGCGCTGGACCCGCCGACGGGCTGGCGGCAGGCGATCGAACGATTCCTGAAAGTGATGCCCAGCCGCGTGGACGAATACGAAACGCTGCTGACGGAAAATCGCATCTGGATCGGCCGGACCAAGGGCATCGGGTACATCTCCGCGGAAGATGCGGTCGCGCTCAGCATGACGGGCCCAACGCTGCGCGCGGCGGGCATTGCCTACGATAACCGGAAAGTTTTTCCGTACTCGAGTTACGAGGAGTTCGACTTCAATGTGCCGACGCGGACGGATTCCGACTGCTACGCGCGGTATCTGATTCGGGTGGCCGAAATGCGGGAAAGCCTGAAAATTATCCGCCAGGCACTGGGCAAGATCTCGGATGAAGGGCCCATCAGGGCCGAAGCTCCGGGCGTGATTCCGCCACAGAGAGAAAAAATGAAGACGGAGATGGAAGCGCTCATCTACCACTTCAAGATTTTCACGGAAGGATTTTCTCCGCCGCCGGGCGAGGCGTACGTCAGTGTGGAATCCCCGCGCGGCGAACTTGGCTGCTTTATTGCGAGCGACGGTTCGCCGAAGCCTCTGCGGGCGCACTTCCGCTCTCCTTCCTACATCAATCTGCAGGCGCTTCCGAAATTGATCGAAGGGCAGTTGATCGCCGACGTCATCGCATGCATCGGCACCATCGACATCGTCCTCGGAGAAGTAGACAGGTAATCATGCAACTTTCCCCTCAGCTTACGGCGAGATTCGAATTGCTGCAGAACCGTTATCCGGTGAAGCGCAGCGCGCTGATTCCCATGCTGATGTATGCGCAGGATGAATATGGCTGCGTCAGCGACGAGATGATCGCGGAAATCGGGAAGCGCCTGGACCTTAATAACGTGCAGATTGAAGAGACTCTGGCGTACTACTCGATGCTGCGCCGGAAGCCGATGGGCAAGCACCACGTGCAGATTTGCACGAACGTGGCGTGTATGCTGAAGGGTGGATATGAACTTCTGGACCGCGCGAAGAAACGGCTGGTAATCGGCCACAAGGAAACGACCGCGGACGGGATTTTTTCGCTCGAAGAAGTCGAATGCATCGGCGCCTGCACCGGCGCGCCGGCGATGCAAGTGAATTACGACTTCTACGAAAACCTCACGGCGCTCAAGTTCGACCGCATCATTGAGGATCTTGACGCCGGGAAGAGGCCCGAGCCCGAGCCAGTCATCTCCGGGGCGTTGCACCAGCGGCATCCGGCGGAAACGCCGTTAATCAGCAAGCGCTGGGGAATCAAGGATTCACACAAGATTGATGTTTATCTTCAGCACGACGGCTATCAGGCTCTGGAGAAGGCCCTGAAGGAGATGACGCCGGAGACGATCATCGAAGAAGTGAAAAAATCAAGCCTGCGCGGGCGCGGTGGCGCGGGATTTCCGACGGGCATGAAATGGTCATTCGTGCCGAAGGACTCTCCGAAACCGAAATACGTGATCTGCAACGCGGACGAATCGGAGCCGGGGACTTGCAAGGACCGTCCGCTGATGGAAATGGACCCGCATCAGCTGATCGAAGGCATGGTGATCGCCGGACGCGCGATCGGATCGCACCAGGGCTTCATTTATATTCGCGGGGAATACCGCTACGTTCTGGACATCGTGGACGCGGCGATTGCGGAAGCGTACGCGCGCGGCTATCTGGGGAAGAACATTCTTGGGTCGGGATTTGATTTTGATTTGCTGATTCATACGGGCGCGGGCGCTTATGAATGTGGCGAAGAATCCGCGCTGATGGAATCGCTGGAAGGCAAGCGCGGCTACCCCCGCATCAAGCCGCCGTTTCCCGCGGTCGTCGGGCTGTATGGATCCCCGACGATTATCAATAACGTGGAAACTCTGAGCGCGGTGCCGACGATTATTCGAGAGGGCGGCGAAGCCTACGCGAATCGAGGGACGCCGAAGAATGGCGGGACGCGCCTGCTGTGCGTGGCGGGACACGTCAATAAGCCCGGAATCTACGAAATTCCTCTCGGGATGAACATGAAAAAGTTCATCTACGAGATGGCCGGCGGCATTCCGGGCAACAAAAAGATTAAGGCGGTGATTCCCGGAGGAAGTTCGTGCCCGCTGATGACGGGCGATGAAATTGACGTTGCGATGGACTACGACTCGGTGGCCAAAGCCGGTTCGATGCTAGGGTCCGGCGGCATGGTGGTGATGGACGAAGACACCTGCATGGTGGACATGGCGCGGCGCATCATGCATTTCTACGCGCACGAATCCTGCGGCTGGTGCATTCCTTGCCGCGAAGGCACCAGCTGGCTGCGCAAGACGCTGGAGCGCTTTCACGCGGGCTTCGGGCGACCGGAAGACATCGACTTGATCGCGGACCTTGCGAAAAATATGCTGGGGCGCACGTTCTGCCCGCTCGGCGACGCTGCGGCCATGCCGACGATCAGCATCATGAAGAAGTGGCGGGGTGAGTTCGAAGAACATTTGAAGGGACGCTGCCCCTACAAGCCCGCGGAAGCGTTAGCCGGTGCGCGATAGGAATCCATGCCAGAACAGAAATTAATCCATCTGAAGATCAACGACCGCGACGTTCAAGTGCCGCAGGGGACGCTGCTCATCGAGGCAACGCGCCGCATTGGGACGGAGGTGCCGTCGTTCTGCTACTACCCCGGGCTTTCGCTGCAGGCGGCGTGCCGGATGTGCCTGGTGGAAATCGAAAAAGCGCCGAAATTGCAGACAGCCTGCACGGTGATCGCCACGGAAGGCATGATCGTTCGAACGGACACCGAGCAGGTCCGCAACGCGCGCAAGTACATGCTGGAATTTTTGCTGACGAATCATCCGCTGGATTGCCCGGTGTGCGACAAGGGCGGCGAATGCGAGCTGCAGGACATGGTGTTCCGCTACGGCGCGGATTCCAGCCGCTTTGTGGAGGAAAAAATTCACCGGCCGGAAGAAAAGTGGTCGGAGCTGGTGTATTACGATGCTCCGCGATGCATTCTTTGCTTCCGTTGCGTGCGCGTGTGCGACGAAGGCATGGACGTGAAGGCGCTGGGCGTGGGGATGCGCGGCGCGAACAGCGTGATCATTCCCAACTGCGAAGATCATCTGGAATGCGAAGAGTGCGGGATGTGCATTGATATTTGCCCGGTGGGGGCGCTGACCAGCGGGACGTATCGCTACAAAACGCGGCCCTGGGAGATGAACTACGTTTCGACGGTGTGCACGCATTGTTCGAACGGGTGCAAGACGACGCTGAGCGTGCGCAATCACGAGATTCTGCGTTCGAATAACCGCGACTTGAGCGGGATCAACAAGGATTTCCTTTGCGTGAAGGGGCGCTTTGGTTTTGATTTCACGAAGCATGCGGAGCGCATCCGGCAGCCGCTGTTGCGCAAGGGCGACAAGTTGTTCCCCGTTTCGTGGGAAGAAGCTACGCAAGCCGCCGCGACCAAGCTGAAAGCGATTCATGACGCGAGCGGCAAGGATTCGATTGGGTTCATCGGTTCGAATCGCACTTCGAATGAAGAAAATTATTTGCTGCAGAAGCTGGCGCGCGTGACGTTTGGAACGAATAACATCGATCATCATCGCACGGCGGATTTCACCGGCCTAGTTACGGCCCTCGGCGAGCGGGCCCTCGATTCCCTGCTGACCATGGAGCAGCTCTATCAATCCAAGGCCGTGCTGCTGATTGGCAATGACCCGACGAATCAGAATCCGCTGGTAGGCTGGCAAATTCGCAGCGGTATCCGGCATTTCGGGACGAAACTCTTCGTCATCAACGCGAAAGAGATCAAGCTGAAGCGGAAGGCCGCGCAGTTTGTGAGTGTGGCGGCGGGACAGGAAGCGGCCGCGCTGAAGTGGCTTGCACACGAAGAAGGTGTGTTGCCGCCGGCTTTGGTGGAACAGTTGGTGCTGTTGAAGGCGAGCCTTGAGGCAGAGGGCGACGTTGCGATTGTGTTTGGCGCGGAAGTTTCGGGTGCGATGATCGCGCAGCTTGTCGCGTTCGGCTCGAAATTGCCGGGGAAGACGCGCTACATGGCGCTGGGGGATTACGCGAACTCCCGCGGCGCCGCGGACCTGGGCGTTTTGCCTGATCGCTTGCCAGGTTACGCATACGTAGGCAGCCAAAGCGCGCACGAATCGTTTGAGAACTTGTGGGTCTGCGGACCGATTCCAACCAAGTCGGGGCTGACCGCGCCGCAGATGGTGGAAGCGGCGCAAGCAGGAAAGCTGAAAGCTCTTTATGTTGTCGGCGCGAATCCGTTCGCGCATTTTGGGGCGCTTGGTTACGGTCGCGGGAAATTGGACTTGCTGATCGTTCACGAAATGTTTCTGACGGAAACGGCGAAAGTGGCGGACATCGTTTTTCCCGCGACGTCAGCGTATGAGAAAGACGGGACGGTCACGAATACTTCGGGAGAAATTCAGCTGCTCCACAAGGGCGCGGAAGTGATGGGCCCGCGCAGCGACTTCGATCTTTTGCGCATCCTGTCTCATCAACTCGAAAAGCTGGGTCTGGGCAAGGCATTTCACTACAAGACGCCGGCCGCGGTGTTCGAAGAGATTCGCAAGGCGGTGCCCGCATACGACGTTCAGCAGGCGGGATTGCTGACAGGCGGAGCGGAGCCGACGCGCGTGCAATTTGCGAGAAACGGACATGCGCCGTACGACGTTCCGGCCGGATTGATTCGCTCGGCTGAGGACACGCTTTTCACAAGCGGCACGCTGGGCCGCTTCTGCACGATGATGGAATCCCTGCCGGAGGCTAAAGCGAAGCCGTGAGCGCGATTCTTTCCGCGAACGCCGAGCTGATTATTACGATCGTCAAGATCGTACTGCTGCTTTTCATCGTTCTCACGGTGGACGCATATCTCACCTGGTTTGAACGCAAACTCGTGGCGCACATTCAGTCGCGCTGGGGGCCCCATCGTGTAGGGCCGCACGGGCTGCTGCAACCACTAGCTGACGGCTTGAAGTTTCTTTTCAAGGAGGATCCGACGCCGGATGGCGTGGATAAGTTTGTCTATTTCCTTGCGCCGCTATTGGCGCTGGCGCTGGCGCTGACGTCCATCGCGATCATACCGTTTGGCCCGGAGCCCCTTCGGCTGTTTGGACGCGAGATCTACCTGGGAATCGCACCTCCGGATCTGAACATCGGAATACTGGCGCTGTTTGCAATCACCGCGCTCGGTGTATACGGAGTGGCGCTCGCGGGATGGAGTTCGAACAATAAATACTCGCTGCTTGGCGGATTGCGCAGCTCGGCGCAGATGATTAGTTACGAGTTGGCGTTGACGATGTCCGTGGTCGGGGTACTGCTGATGGCGGGCAGTTTTAATTTGACAAAAATCATCGAGGCGCAGGCGCGGCACCCGGAATGGGGCTTCCTCGGCTGGAATATCTGGCCGCAGATTCTGGGCTTCCTTTGTTTCTTCATCGCGGCGATTGCGGAGACAAACCGCGCTCCCTTCGATTTGCCGGAAGCGGAGTCGGAGCTCGTAGCGGGTTTTCATACGGAGTACGCGAGCTTCAAGTTCGCGATGTTTTTCATCGCAGAATACACCAGCATGACCACGATTTCCTGTTTGTGCTCGATCCTGTTTTTTGGCGGATGGCTGTCTCCCTTCCCTGCTTCGTGGACCTGGACGCATTACCTGCCTTCGGTAATTCTGATTCCGTTTGGATTGTGGGTCATCGGGGACGGCATCCGGTACGAGACGATTTTCGGGCGGGTCATCCTGCCCGTTGTGGGAACGGCCATCACCGCACTGGGCACGGCTTTTGTTTTGTATCCCGGGGTGAACGAATTTGTTCAAGGACCGTTCTGGCTGCTGTCGAAAATTTTTGCGTTCTTGTTCATTTACGTATGGATGCGCGGGACGTTGCCGCGGTTCCGCTACGACCAGCTGATGGCCTTTGGATGGAAATTACTGCTGCCGATTTCGATCGTGAACGTGATTGTAACCAGTTTCGTGATCCTGGCAAAGATGCAGTGGGGTGGGAAATGACGGCGTCGGTGGTCGTGTTTTTCGCGCTCGCCGGATTGGCGGTGATCGGGGCGATCAGCTTGATATTGCAAAAGCACCCGATTCACAGCGCGCTTTCGCTGATCGTGGTGATGGTGGCCCTGGCGGGGTTGTATTTGCTGCTAGGCGCGGAATTTGTGGCGGCGGTGCAGATCATCGTGTACGGCGGCGCGATCATGGTGCTGTTCGTGTTTGTGATCATGCTGCTGAACGCCGGGGTCGAAGAGCACACCAACATTTCAAAGCTGGCGGGCCCGCCGGGCCTGCTGCTGGTTGTGGCGCTGGCGGGATTCATCACCGCGACCATTGTGAGAACGACAGCGGGTGTGCAAGGGTCGTCGCAGACCGGAGCGATGGCTTCGACCAGCGGCATTTCGAACATGTTGTTCCGGGATTTCGTGTATCCGTTCGAACTAACGTCGTTTCTCATTCTCGTGGCGGTGATGGGCGCCACGGTGCTGGCGCAGCGGGAGAAACACTGAAATGGTGCCGACGAACTACTACATCATTCTCAGTGGGATTTTGTTCGGAATCGGCGTGTTTGCGTTTGTTTTCAAGCGCAACATCATCACCATTTTCATGAGCATTGAGCTGATGCTGAATGCGGTCAATCTCGCGTTCGTCGCGTTCAGCCAGGCGTGGGGCAAGCTGGATGGCCAGGTATTTGTGCTGTTCGTGATTGTTGTGGCGGCGGCGGAAGCGGCCGTGGGCCTGGGAATCATCATTCTGATTGCGCGCAACCGGCAGACGCTGAACGTCGAGCGCGTGGACCTGATGAAACTCTGATGCCGATCCGCCCGATGCTCGAGTATTTGTGGATTGTCCCGCTGCTGCCGCTGCTGGGCTCGGCAATCAATGGACTTTTGGGGGCCAAATGGCCGAACAAGACCGTGAACTGGGTGGCGCTGGGGTCGACGGGACTTTCGTTCGCCTGCGCGCTCGAGGCGGTGCGTGAATTTTTTGAATCGGGGCAGGTTCTCTTCCGCAAGGAATTCTTCACCTGGATTACAGCGGGAAATTTCCGCGCGGGTTTTGATCTGCAAATGGACCAGCTCACCGTGGTCATGGTGCTGGTGGTGACCGGCGTCGGCTGGCTCATCCACATTTATGCGACCGGCTATATGGCGCACGAAGGTGGTTACTACCGCTTCTTCTCGTATCTCAATCTGTTCATGTTTTTCATGCTGATTCTGGTGCTCGCTGCGAACTACGTGCTCCTGTTCGTCGGATGGGAAGGCGTGGGCCTCGCGAGCTATTTGTTAATTGGATTCTATTTCTTGAAGAAGTCGGCGTCAGATGCCGGCAAGAAAGCGTTTATCGTCAACCGCATCGGCGATTTTGGATTCATACTGGGGATGTTTTTGCTGTTCCGGACGTTCCACACTTTGGACTTCACGGCGCTTTTCCAGGCTGCCTCCAACCCTGGCTGGGGCCCGGAGAGTTGGGGACAATTCGGCGCGTTCACGGTTGCATGCCTGCTGCTGTTCATGGGTGCTTGCGGGAAATCCGCGCAGCTTCCCTTGTACGTGTGGCTCCCGGACGCGATGGAAGGGCCGACGCCGGTCAGTGCGTTGATTCACGCGGCCACCATGGTGACCGCGGGCGTTTACGTTGTGGCCCGCTCTCACGTGCTCTTCACGCATTCCGAAACGGCGCTGGTGGTTGTGGCTATCGTGGGCTGCGCCACGGCGTTTTTCGCCGCCACCATCGGATTGGTGCAGACGGACATCAAAAAAGTTTTAGCCTACTCGACGGTCAGTCAGCTCGGTTATATGTTCCTGGCGTGCGGTGTTGGCGCGTTCTCCGCGGGCATTTTTCACCTCATGACGCATGCCTTTTTTAAGGCGCTGCTATTTCTCGCGGCTGGTTCCGTGATTCACGCCATGGGCGGCGAGCAGGGCATGCGCCACATGGGTGGCCTTAGCAAAAAGATCAAGTACACCTACGCGACCATGCTGATCGCCACCCTGGCGATTGCGGGCATTCCTCCGCTTGCCGGGTTTTTCAGCAAGGATGCCATCCTGCTGAGCGCTTTTCAGATCCCGGGTGGCCATCCGTTGTACGTTCTTGGATTGCTTACCGCCCTGCTCACTTCGTTTTACATGTTCCGGTTGATCTTCCTAACTTTTCATGGGAAGCCGCGCTACGACGAGCACAAAGTACACGTCCATGAATCGCCGTGGAGCATGCTTGGGCCACTGGTGGCGCTCGCCGTGCTTTCCGTGATCGGCGGCTGGGTAGCCGCGCCTGCGCTTTGGGGCGGCCCGGACTATTTCGCAAGCTTTCTGACGCCGGTGTTCGGCTCGCACGAAGGCGCCGAAGTCCTGAGCGAAGCGGCAGCTCACAGCCTCGAACTCACACTCGCGGTGGTCGCCGTAGTATCGGCTCTGCTGGGCCTTGGAATCGCGTATTGGCTCTATCTCAAGCGGCCGGAAAAAGCGGACGGACTCGCCAAGTCGATGGCGCCAGCCTACCGCACGCTGCTGAACAAATATTATGTGGACGAGCTGTACGACGCGACGATCGTCAAGCCGCTGCTCTGGATTTCCACGAACGTCTTCTGGAAGGTGGCCGACGTCGCCGGTATCGACGGGGCGGTAAATGGGATTGCGGATGGCATCACTACCATCGGCGACCGCACTCGCCACACGCAGTCGGGAAACACGCGCAGCTACGCGGTGTGGGTGGTCATCGGAGCGCTAGTGGTGATCGCGGTGATCTTCTTCTGGCCGGGCGCGGGAAAACCGGTCCTCGGGTGGGTGCGCTGATGCTGCACGGCGGACACTTGCTTTCCGTGCTGATCTTCTTCCCTGCCGCGGGCGCGCTGGCACTGATGATGCTGCGGGGCGATGATCACAAATACATCCGTTACATCGCGCTTATTGTCTCTGCTGCTGAATTCTTCTTCTCTCTGCTGATGCTCCGCTACGTGCGTATTGGGGACCCCGGCTATCGCCTGGAAGAGTTTGCCCATTGGATCAACCAGCCGCCGATCAACTATCACCTGGGCGTGGACGGCATCAGCCTCTTTCTCGTGATCCTCACGACCTTTTTGACGCCTATCTCGCTTCTTGCGTCGTGGAAGAGTATCGAGCACCGCGTGAAAGAATTCTTCGTCATGCTGCTGATGCTGGAAGTCGGCGTCGTCGGCGTGTTCCTTTCGCTCGATCTTTTCCTCTTCTTTCTTTTCTGGGAAGTGATGCTGATTCCGATGGCGCTTCTCATCGGCATCTGGGGCCACGAGCGGCGCGTGTACGCGGCTGTGAAGTTCATCCTCTACACCATGGCAGGCTCGATCTTCATGCTGGTCGGCATCATCTGGCTGTACAACGCGACCAACACATTTGATCTGCCGACCATTCAAAACATGCTGGCCACGGGCCTTCTTGCGCTTTCCCCGCGGACGGAGATGCTGCTGTTCCTGGCCTTCTTCGTGGCCTTCGCAATCAAGGTGCCCCTTTTCCCGCTGCACACCTGGCTGCCCGACGCGCACGTAGAAGCACCCACGGCCGGCTCCGTGATGCTCGCAGGAGTGCTGCTGAAGATGGGCACGTACGGCATGATCCGCTTCTGCCTGCCGCTTTTTCCGGGAGCTTCGCACCGCGTGGCCAGATGGGTGGCGCTGCTGGCCATCATCGGGATCATCTACGGCGCCCTGGTGGCCATGGTGCAGCCGAATTTGAAGAAGCTTGTAGCGTACTCGTCCGTCAGCCACCTCGGCTTCGTGGTGCTCGGGATCTTCGCGTTCCACAACATTTCCATGCAAGGCGCGGTCTATCAGATGCTCGCGCATGGAGTTTCCACCGGCGCTCTCTTCTTGCTGGTGGGCATGCTGTACGACCGCCGCCACACGTTTGAAATCAGCGAGTATGGTGGCCTGGCGACGCCGATGCCGAAGCTGGCCGCATTTTTCCTTTTCGTCGCGCTTTCTTCGCTGGGTTTGCCGATGCTCAACGGGTTTGTGGGCGAGTACTTGATTCTTCTCGGGACCTATCAGAGACATTGGCAATGGGCCTCGTGGGCCGCGCTCGGCGTGATTCTCTCCGCGTGCTATTTGCTGTGGTCGTATCAGCGCGTGTTCTTCGGCGAAATTACAAAAGAGAAAAACCGCGCGCTCCCCGACGCGTCGGCCCGGGAGAAGTGGATCCTGATCACCATGGCCGTCGTGGCGCTCTGGATGGGAATTGGTTCGGTGTTCATCACGCGCCGAACTGCCGCGGACGCTCAAGCCGTAATCGATCAGGTGGAACCCCAGCGGCCTTACGAGGCTGCCGCGCCCGTCAGTCCGGCGCAGCAAGCTGCGCGAGTTGCCTCCGGAGTTGGCAGCACAAATTCGCCGGAAAGGCCGGGAAGGCGCTAGATGAATTCCGCGATTCCCACCATCGCCGATTTTTACCGTGTTCTCCCGGAGTTGCTCTGGTGCGGCTTCGGTTTGCTGGCGATGTTCCTGCAACCGTTTGTGCGCAACCGGCACTTTTTCACGGCCCTCGCTTTCATCGGCGCGCTTGCGGGAACGGCTGGATCCTTTCTCTCCTTCCGCAATCCCGGTGCGGGCTTCTACGGGCTTATCCAGTCGGACGCGTTCAGCTTCTTTTTTCACCTCCTTGTGGGCACTGTGGCGGTTCTGGTGGTTCTCGCGGCGGGTCCGTACCTCGATCGCGAGCGGCTTCCGGTCGCCGAGTTCTATGCGCTGCTGCTGTTTGCCACCGCCGGGATGGGAGTTCTCGCCTCCGCGCAGGAACTCCTTACGGCGTTCATTGGGCTGGAGATGAGCTCGATTTCGAGTTACATTCTCGCCGGCTACCGCCGCGATGCGCTGAAGTCCGGCGAATCGGCGATGAAATATTTTCTGCTGGGCTCGTTCGCCACGGCATTTTTTCTTTATGGGATTGCGCTGGTATATGGCGCAACCGGCACGACGCGGCTGGACATGATGGTCGATGCCGACGCGGCGGGCACGCTCTTAAAACTCGGCCTTTCCATGATCTTGATCGGCCTCGGTTTCAAAGTGGCCGCGGCGCCGTTCCAGATCTGGACGCCGGACGTCTACGAAGGCGCGCCCACACCGGTCACCGCGCTCTTTTCCGCCGGGCCGAAGGCCGCCGCTTTTGCGCTGCTGCTTCGCATCTTCGCCACGGTTCCAGCAGCCACGCATTTCTGGTTCTGGGCGTTCTGGATTCTCGCGGTGCTGACGATGTTCGCCGGAAACTTGGGCGCATTGGTGCAGACGAACATCAAGCGATTGCTGGCCTATAGTTCAATCGCGCACGCCGGGTACATTCTGGTTGCGTTTGCCGCGGTTACTTCGATGGCCAGGGGCGGACGGTCGGAAGCTGCGGCCGCGTATGCAGCGGTGCTCTTTTATCTGCTCAGCTATGCACTGGTAAAGCTGGGCGCGTTCACCATCGTTTCGCAGTTGGGCGGTACGGGCGAGAAAAATCTATCACTGGACGATTATGCCGGGCTCTCGCAGCGCCAGCCCGTCGTCGCAGCAATGCTGAGCATTTACTTGCTGTCGCTCCTTGGGCTGCCGGTCACGGCGGGCTTCTTCGGCAAGTTCTACATTTTCAAGGCGGCGGTGAATTCGCACCTGCTTTGGCTCGCCGTGCTGATGGCTATCAACAGCATCATCGGCGCCTATTACTACCTGCGCGTCATTGTGCTGATGTACATGCGCGAGCCGAGCGCGGAGACAGCCGCAACCGCTCCCGCGGTATTCCCGATCACGGTGAATGTCGTTTTAGCCGTTACCGCGATCGGCGCGATCCTGTTCGGCATAATGCCGAATCCCGTCATCAATTTCATCCTTCAGCCCACTCTCTTCGGCCACTAAGAATTCCAGTTTGCTGAAGCAGGCGGGGCTGAAACCCCGCACCTACTTTTGAAATTATCGGACTGAAAAGAAAACGGCCCGGAGGTTTGCGCTTCCGGGCCGTTCCGAAATTCTTTCCGATCAACTTAAATCTTCACGAAGATAATGACCAGCGTGAAAAGCGCGAGCGTTTCAACGAACACCAGGCCGAGAATCATCGCCGCGCGAATTGCCGCAGCCGCGCCGGGATTCCGCGCCATGCCTTCGCAAGCTGCCGATGCGATCCGGCCCTGCCCCAGCGCCGCGCCGAACGCCGCCAGTGCCATGCCAAAGCCCGCTGCAATGGCCATCAGGCCCCCCCTGCCGGCCGCTGCGCCCGCCGAGTCCTGCCCGAACGCGGACGGCGTAACCAACATTACCGCCACGAGCGTTACCAACACCATCGTGCACTTCTTCATCACTTCCTCCTTATGAATCGCCGCCAGGAGGTGGTTCCCGGACACCGTGCAGCCGGGCTCACACTGGAGCAGCGCTTTGCCGGCAAAATTCACCGGCAAAACTCAATTAGTGCTCGTCCGCCGTCGCCATGCCCAGATAGACGGAAGGCAGGACCGTGAAAATGTAAGCCTGAATGATCGAAACGAAAAGGTGCAGTCCGACGAACGCAATGGGAATCGTCACAGGGAAAATTGCCACGATTACGCCAAAGACCGGCGATTTTGCCCAAGCTGCAAGCGTTGCGGAGGTGAAGAGTCCCACGAAAATACCGTAGAGCAGATCGCTGGCGAAGATGTTGGCCCAGAGACGAACCGTGAGCGAGACGATCCGGGCGGTCATGCTGATAATTTCCACGGGGAAAATCAGCGGTGAGAGCCACGGCACCGGACCGGCGAAATGTTTCAGGTACCCCACGGGCCCGTGGTGCTTGATTCCCTGCCAGTTGAAGTATAGAAATGTGAGAATCGCGCAAGCCAGCGGCACCGATACCTGCCCAGTCGGCGAAGTGAACACGGGAAAAACCCCGAGCAGGTTGGAAAACAGAACGAATACGGAAATGGAACCGACGAATGGAATCAGCTTGCTGGCGCCGTGGTGAATATTTTCTTCCAAAAGGTCCTTGATGCCAAACCCCAGCGGATTGGTCAGCAGCATCTCCGCGACCTGCTGCGTCGCTCCGGGCTTCTCGACGGACAGCCGCGATCGCAGAAAGAGCGCCAGGAGCGTCACCAGGACGAGGACCACGAAGGCCATCACGACGTGCTCCGGAATGGGAAACTCCGGGTCAGTCGGCCGAATATGCAGCATCGAAAGCAGCGAGAGGGCAAATTGCCCGAGGTAGTGATTCACAAAATGCGTGATTCCGCTTACGTGATGTTCCATCGCATGTGTGACCGCGAGTCGGTCAGCTCCCTATTCGACTGGACGCAAAATTTCGTACACACTCGCCGCGATTGTTGCGGCTCCCAAAGCACACAAACCGACGATCATGCTCAGAATGGGAATTCTCAGAAGTTCAAAAATAACATACACGGCGAAGGCTATCAACGCGTAACGAATGGCCATCGCAAAGTAACTTCGGAGCGGCACTGCGGGCTTTTCCTTGCCCGCCTGCGCTTCGGAGGCTTGCACGAGTGCGTTGAGACCACGTTCCAGCAAGCGAAAATTGAGCCAGGCCAGTACAGTGCCGATCCCGACGCCGGCACCCCACAAGGGATCGCGCAGTAGCGCAACGAGAAGACCGGCGAGCAGGCCAATGAGCAGCGTCAGCCAGGAGATGCGCCGTTCGGTCCTGGCGCCGGCCGGGGTTTCAGCCGTGTTTGGTTCCATCGCCGCTTCCCGAAAGCCGCCGGAGGACGTCGCGCACCCCTGCGTAAAAGCCGATCCCGCCAAACAAGATGAGGAGCCACGGTTTGGTATGCAGCCAGCGATCGAGAAAAAAGCCCAACAGCCCGCCGACAACGACCGCCGCCACCAGCACGAAGGGGAGTTCCATCGCCATCGCAGCCTGATTCGAAACATCTTTGACTTTTTCCGCGGGTGGAAGGGTTGGATCCGTTTTGTCCGGCTTAGAGTCCGAAGGCATAGTGCGCGAGCCGCGTAAAGGGTTCAGGATACAACCCGGCGGCGAGCGTGACAAACACCGTTACGCCGAGCGCCACGGCCTGTGCATTGGTCATGACAAGATGCGGCGCTTCACCGGGCTGCTTGAGCCAGGCATGCACGATGATGCGGAAGTAGTAGTAAAGCGCGGGAACGATGTAGAGAACCGCGAACACCGCAAGCACGGGATGCTTCGATTCGATGAGCGAGAGGAAGATGAAATACTTGCCCATGAAGCCCGCGGTCGGCGGGATTCCCGCGAGCGAAAGCATGAAAATCAGCAGCAGCACCGCCGCTGCGGGGCTGCGCTGGTAGAGACCATTCAGGTCTTCGAGTTCCTCGCCGATCAAGCCCTTCTGGCGGAGCACGATGATCACGGCGAACGCGCCCGCCGTCATGAATACGTACGCAAACAAATAGTACGCGATGCCCACAAGGCCGGTTTCATTCCCCGCGACGAGGCCGAGCAGGATGTAGCCCACATGCGATATCGAGGAATACGCAAGCAGCCTCTTGACGTTCGTCTGCGTCAGCGCCGCAAGATTTCCCCAGGTCAGCGAAGCGACTGCCACGCCTGCGATGAGATAAATCCAAGTCGCCTGCGAAATGGAAAAGACCACCAGGAACAAACGCAGAACCAACGCGAAGCTCGCCGTCTTGGAAGCGACACTCACATATGCCGTGATTGGCGTGGGCGCGCCTTCGTAAACGTCCGGCGCCCACTGATGAAACGGCACGGCTGCGACTTTGAAAAACAAGCCCACGGCGATCAGCACGAAAGCGAGCAGCGGCACAATTTGGAGCGTGAAAGGATCGAAATGCAGGGCCATCGGTGCCCGCGCGGCAAAGAATTGCCGCATCTGCTCGCCGGCTGGTCCCGCCTGCTGGCTGATAACAATCCGGCGGACAAGATCTTCGCGCCCTTCGAGAGCTCCGCGAATCGCACTGATGTTCGTCGAGGCGCTCAGCCCATAAAGAAGTGAAAATCCATAGGCAAGAATCCCGGAGCTGAAAGCGCCAAGGAGGACGTATTTGAGTGCGGCCTCGTTCGAACGCTTCTCGCGCCGCAAGAAACCGGTCAGAACATAGAAGCTCAGCGCCATCGTCTCCAGCCCGAGAAACATCACGATCAGGTCCACGCCGGACGCCATCAACATCATGCCGACACAAGCGAACAGCAGAAGCGCGTAATACTCTCCTTCCTGTTCTCTTTCGATCTCCAGGTATCTCACTGAGAGAAGAATGACCAGCGCTGTGGCCACAAGAAAAAGCGCGGCGAAGAAAATCAGGAAGCCATCCACGACAACCGACTCGTGAAATCCAGAGAGTGTGCCGCTGCCAGCGACCCGTCCCCGCAGCTTCCAAAGCGAGAGGCCGCTGAACAGCACCCCCGCGAAAGCGGCCTTCGCGCTGAAGTCCTTAAAGAAAAGCCTCCAGAACCAATTGCTCTCCATGGACTCATCGACGGAAAACCCGATCAGCAAAATGCCCAAGCCGAACAGCGTCAATTGCATCTCCGGGAGAATGACGGCGCCGTCTCCCTGGAGATAACTGAAAATCGAATTAAGGATTGGGATGTTCATGCCGTTGGGCTATTTTGTTTCAGCGGCGGCGGCGTGAATTTCCGCCGTGGGCGCTTGCGTACGTTCTGCCTGGTAAAATCTAGGATTCACTTGCTCGACGATTCTCTGCACGGGCTTTTCGATGTACGCGAAGAACGGCTTCGGATAGATGCCGATCCAGAATGCCAAAATCACCAGCGGCACGAGCGTGGCGTACTCGCGCAAGTTCAAGTCCGGCAACTCTTCATTGGCAAACTGCGTCACCGGCCCGAACATCACCCGCTGGTACAGCCACAGCAAGTACGCCGCGCCCAACACGACGCCGAGCGAGCCCCACGCAGCCCACGCTTTGCTGACCTGAAACGCACCCTGCAGAATCGTGAACTCTCCGATAAAGCCGTTCAGCAGCGGCATCCCGAGCGAACTGAGGCTGATGATCAGGTAGATTGCTGCGAAATTCGGCATGGGCGTCGCCAGCCCGCCGAACTCGGAGATCAACCGCGTGTGCCGCCGTTCGTAGAGTATGCCAACGATCAAGAACAGCGCGCCGGTGGAAATTCCATGATTGATCTGCTGCAGCACGCTGCCGGCGAGGCCGTTGGGGTTGAGCGCAAAAATTCCCAGCGTGCAGAAGCCCAGATGGCTGACAGAGCTGTAGGCGATCAGGCGCTTCATGTCTTTCTGCATCAGGCACACAATCGCGCCGTATATGATTCCAATCAATGAGAGGACGATTACGATGTGGATGATCTTGGCGCGCATCGCCGCATCGGCCGGCAGCAGCGGCAGCGAAAAACGGATGAAGCCGTACGTCCCCATCTTCAAGAGGACACCGGCCAGAATGACGGAGCCGGCCGTGGGCGCTTCCGTGTGCGCGTCCGGGAGCCAGGTGTGGAACGGAAACATCGGGACTTTAATGGCGAAGGCGAAGAAGAAACCCCAGAAGAGCCACACTTTCAGTGGATCAGAAAACGTCTGCGCGGCAGCCAGCAGTGTGGGGACGTCAAACGTGCGCGTTCCATCCGCCGCCACCGGTGCATAGAAATAGAGCGCCAGAATCGCCAGCAGCATCACCACGGACCCAGCCAGCGTATACAGGAAAAACTTGATGGCCGCGTAAAGGCGGCGGTCGCTGCCCCACACCCCGATCAGGAAATACATAGGCACGAGCATCACTTCCCAGAAAACATAAAAAAGAAAGAAATCGAGCGAGACGAAAACGCCGATCATGCCCGTCTGAAGCAACAGAAGCAGGATGTAGTATTCCTTCTGGCGCTGCTTGATCGCGCTCCACGAAGAAAGTATCGCGATCATCCCCAGAAACGTTGTGAGCATCACCAGCAAAAGGCTGATGCCGTCAATGCCAAGGTGATACCTCGCGCCAATCGAAGGAATCCACGCCGTGTTTTCTTCGAGTGCGAAGCCGCTCCAGCCCGGCTTGAACCACCGCAACAGCGGAAGCGAAACGAGAAAGCCGAGTACGCCGAAGAGATTGCCGACGACGCGATGCGCGCCTTCGCTCTCGCGCGGCACGAAGAGCAAAAGCAGCGCTCCCACGAGCGGCGTGTATAAAATCACGCTCAAGAGATGATGTGCAAAAAAGTCCATTCTTCGCCTCTCAGTGCACCGCGCGCAGCAGCGTATGCATATGACGCCCGTAATACGCCAGCAGAACCGCCAATCCGACCAGAATCAGCATCGCGTAATTGGAAAACTCTCCGGTTTGCAAAAGCCGGACCGGATAACTGAAAAGCTGCGTCAACTTCGCGACGAGATTCAGCAGCCCGTCGATGACCCACTTGTCCCACCACATCGAAATCTTCGATGCGTAGCGCATCAGCCAGCCCGTCCCGTCCACGCCGACGCCATCGATCACTTTCGCATCGAAAACACCGAGCCACGCCCCCAAATCCTTGACGCGATTCACGACCAACGCATCGTAAAGCTCGTCGACATAATATTTATGGAGAAGCAGGTCGTAAACGCGCGGCCATTTCGCGGCGACCAGCTCCGGTGCGATGCGCTTGGTTCGATAGAATTGATAGGCCAGCCAGATACCCGCGCCGGCAATCGCCAGAGACAGCACCATCAGGAAATATTCCTTGGCCAATCCGTGATGTGCGAACTTTACCGCTCCCGTCTCCGTTACGGCGCCAGCCAGGACAGGTTCGAGAAACCTTTCGAAACGGTTCTCTCCCCCCAAGGAACCCGGCCAGCCGATCCACCCACCAACGATCGAGAGTCCTGCCAGAATCATCAGCGGGACGGTCATCGATGGGGGCGATTCGTGGACATGCTTTTCAATATGTTCATCGGCCCGCGAGTAGCCGGAAAATGCCAGGAAGAACAGCCGGAACATATAAAACGCCGTCATCCCCGCGGTGATAAACCCAATCAGCCACAAGAAAAAATAACGATCAATGGCGCGCCCGAGGATTTCATCCTTGCTGAAAAATCCCGCAAAGGGAAAGACTCCCGAGATCGCGAGCGTTGCAATTAAGAATGTCCGCGCGGTAATCGGGATCTTGTTCCACAAACCGCCCATCTTCCGCAGATCCTGCTCTGCGGACATCGCGTGAATGACGCTGCCAGCGCCGAGAAACAGCAGAGCCTTGAAGAAAGCGTGGGTCATCAAGTGAAAAATGCCCGCAGCAAACGCGCCCACGCCCAGAGCCAGGAACATGTAGCCGAGCTGGCTGATCGTCGAATACGCCAGGATTTTCTTGATGTCGTTCTGCACCAGCGCCATCGACGCCGCAAACACCGCCGTCACGGCCCCGACCACGGCAACAACGTCCAGGGCGAATGGCGCGAGCTGATACACCGCGTTCATGCGCACCACCATGTACACGCCGGCGGTCACCATCGTCGCGGCATGAATCAGCGCGCTCACCGGCGTCGGGCCCTCCATTGCGTCCGGCAGCCAGACGTAGAGCGGAATCTGCGCCGACTTTCCAGCCGCGCCCACGAAGAGCAGCAATGCAATTGCCGTCAGCACAGGAGCGCCGTAAGCAAGCGTCCCCGCATGCACCGCCGACTCCAGCGACTGCAACATTCCCGAATACCCCGCCGACTCCGGCAAACCCGCCGCCGTGAAGCGAATCGTGCCCAGAGTTACTGCCGTCAGCAACAGTCCCAGCAAAAATCCTGCGTCGCCGATCCGATTCACGATGAACGCTTTTTTCCCCGCATCGGAGGCCAATTTCTTCAGAAAATAAAATCCGATCAGCAAATAGCTGCACAATCCGACGCCTTCCCAGCCGACAAACATGAGCAGCAGGTTGTTTGCCAGCACCAGAGTCAGCATCGCGAACATAAAGAGATTCATGTAGCCGAAGAAACGGTAGTAGCCGCCTTCGTGCGCCATGTACCCGACGGAATACACGTGAATCAGAAAGCCGACGCCGGTAACCACCAGAGCCATGACAGCCGACAATGGATCCAGCAGGAATCCCCAGTCCGCCACAAACCGCACGAGATGTCCGCCGCTCATCTGCATCGCGCCGGGTGTCAGCCACTCGAACAGGATTTGTTGCGCCACGCGACGCTCTGGATCGGCCGCGAGTAATTGCGAAGCCGCCCCCACAGCATAGATAAAAGACAGTCCGACGCTGCCAACGCACAGAACACTGATTCCGATTTTTGGGAGCCGCTTGCCGAAAAAGAGCATCAGCGCCGCGGTGGCCAGCGGAAACAGGGGAATCAGCCACAGGTGATCGAGAAAGTAGCCTGTGGGATTCATCCGAGTTTTGTTCTTTCTCTCATTTCGTAGCGCGCGGCCCTACCACTTCAGCAAATCCATTTCGTCCGCCAAAACCGTCTCGCGGTTCCGGAAAAACGCGATAATGATGCCCAATCCGACCGCCGCCTCCGCCGCAGCATCCGCAATGATGAAAAGCGCGAAGACCTGCCCCGCCACGTCACCGTACAACCGCGAAAACGCCACCAGATTGATGTTCACCGCATTCAGAATCAGTTCGATGGACATCAGCACGACGATCACATTGCGCCTCGTAACCACGCCGATCACGCCGAGAAGGAACAGCGCCAGGCTCAAAAATAAATAGTGTCCAATCGGAAGCATCAGCTCCTCAGGTCCTCTTCTTTGCCATCACGACCGCGCCAATCATCGCCACCAGCAGCAAAACCGAAGCAATCTCAAACGGCAGCAGGTACGAGCTGAACAAACTTTTTGCCACCGCTTCAGCATTTGGCGGCAATTTATTGACCGGCGCCGCCGTCAAAATCGGAAATCCTTGGCCGGGCATTTTGCCCGTGGTCCAGAACAACAACCCAACTTGTGCTGTCAGTGCCAGCGTCACGACCAGCGCTACCCACTTCTGCCGCGCGAATTTGATCTGGAGCAGGGCCACATCCAGGTTGACCAGCATGATCACGAAAATAAACAGCACCATGATCCCGCCGACGTACAGAATAATTTGCACGATGAAAATGAATTCCGCGCGCAACTGCAGAAAGATTCCCGCCGTCGCCAGCAGCGTCGCGATTAAAAAGATCGCGCTGTGCACCGCGTTGCGCCGTGTCACCATGAGCGCCGCGCTGCCCACCGCGACCCCAGCGAAAAAATAAAATATGACTTTATCCAGCATAAAAATCCGTGGCCGCAGTTCCTTCCTGCCGCGCTTGGTTTTTTTGATCGATCGACAAAATCGCGAGAGCCGCCACCAGCGCTAGGACCGCCGCAGGCGTGGTCGCCAACAGCAGCGCCCAGCCCTGCAGATTAAAGTAGCTGCCGACAATCAACGCCACGCCAACCACGAGGACGTTGATGATGGATAGCGGAATCAGGAAATGCCATCCCAGCCGCATCAGTTGATCGAAGCGGTAGCGCGGTATCGTAAAACGCAGCCACATGAAGAAATAAAGATACACACTCACCTTGAAGATGAACCAGAATCCCCCGTGAATTCCTGCATAAAAAGGAGTCACGGCCTCCTTTAGCGACGGTTTCGCAAACGGCAAAAGCACCGGCGCGGCTAGCACCAGGCCTACAACCAAACACAACCCGGCCACAGCCAGCATGAACATCTGCTGCACGCGCGTCGGCTGCTTTGGCATTCGCAAAACGCAATAGCCCGCGATTACCATCAGCAGCAGCGGCGGGAGATGATCCAGAAAATTCAGCCAGCGTACATTCGCAAACGGCCGCAGCCAGCCGCCCAGAAACAAAGTGGTCGCTACCGAAGCCACCACGATCATGTTCGTGTATTCCGCCAGGAAATAGAGCGACCAGCGAAATCCGCTGAACTCCGTCATATAACCGGCCACCAGTTCGGACTCTGCTTCCGGCAAGTCAAACGGCGCGCGATTGGTCTCCGCAATGGAAGCCACCAGATACGTAAAGAACGCCACCGGCGCGAGGAAACCAAACCACACTCCCTGAGTCCCCTGCGCGGCCACAATCGACTTGATATTCAGCGTCCCCGCAAACAGCAAACCGCACACCAACGCCATCCCGGCCGCGGTCTCATAACTCACCAACTGCGCCGAACTTCGCAGCGCCCCCATCAGCGAGTAATGGCTGTTCGAAGCCCAGCCACCCAGCACGATCCCGAAAATGCCAAGCGCGCTGATGCCCACGACAAACAAAAGTCCAATGTCGAGATCCTGCGCAATTTGAAACGCCGGGCCGAAGGCCAGGCCAGCTATCGCGAGCAGCGCCGCGCCCACGGAAAAAACCGGCGCCAGCCAGAACACCAACTTGTCCGCGTCGTCGGGAATTATGTCTTCCTTGATGAGCAGCTTCACCGCGTCCGCGATGGGCTGCAGCAATCCGTGCGGCCCCACGCGCATCGGCCCCAGCCGCGCCTGCATGTCCGCCATCAATTTGCGCTCGACCAATACGATGTAGCCAACGATTAACGGCAGGACCGCGACGATGACTACCCCGCAGAGCAGCGACGCCCAGTAGAGCTTCAAGAAATCCAGAGTCGCTTGAGCCGCAGCCTGCATCAGCGGTCCACTTCCCCGAGCACGATGTCGATCGTTCCGATAATTGCCACTACGTCCGCCACCAGGTGTCCCCGCACCATGCGATCGAAAGCCTGCAAATTAATGAATGACGGCGGGCGAATCCGCACGCGATACGGCTGCACCGTTCCGTCGCTCACCACGTAATATCCCAGTTCACCCTTCGGCGCTTCGATCGCGTGATAGACCTCGCCCGGCGGCGGCTTCAACACCTTACCCACTTTCGCCATGATCGGCCCCGGCGGGATGTTTTCTATCGCCTGCAAACAGATCAGTCGCGACTGCCGCATCTCTTCCATGCGCACCAGGTAACGGTCGTACGTATCTCCCGTCGTGCCCACGGGAATTTCAAATTTGTATTGGTCGTAAGCGGCATAAGGCATGGCCTTGCGAATGTCCCACTTCACGCCGCTGGCTCGCAGCACCGGCCCGGTCACGCCAAACGCGATGGCGTCTTCCGCCGTCAGGATCCCCACGCCTTTTGTGCGCCCGATCCAGATGCGGTTGTTTGTCAGCAGCGTTTCGTATTCCACGATGCGCGATTCGAAATCCTTGCAGAACCGCTCCACATCTTTTTCAAACGTGTCATACGCTTCGTACTGCAACCCGCCGATTCGAAACGCGTGCGTGGTCAGCCGCGCCCCGCAATACTTTTCGAGAATCTTCAGAATTTCTTCCCGCTCGCGGAAGCAGTAGAAGAGCGGCGTCAGCGCGCCGATATCCAACGCATGCGTTCCCAGCCAAAGCAAGTGGCTCGCAATCCGCTGCAGCTCGGTAAGAATCGTTCGAATCACGCGAGCCCGCGGCGGCGCTTCCGCCACCAAGAGTTTTTCGATCGCCTCGCAATATCCCAGCCCGTTGCTGACCGCCGCCACGTAGTCCATGCGGTCCACGTACGGCGCGAACTGTTGATACGTGCGGTTCTCCGCGATTTTCTCCACGCCGCGGTGCAAATACCCGATCACACACTCCGACCCGATGACCCGCTCGCCATCGAGTTTCAGCTTCACGCGCAACACGCCGTGGGTCGACGGATGCTGCGGGCCCATATTAATGACCAGTTCTTCCGCCCCCAGCAGCGTCTTGCGATCGTTTGTGGCTTCGATAGTCAGCGTCGTGTCCTTTTCACAGCCGGGCCGATCTCACTGCCCGCTTTCGATTCCAAGATTTTCCCGCACCCACGCCGTGTCCTGTTGCAGGATGTCGTAGTCCTTCCGCAGCGGATAGCCTTGCCACTCGTCCGGCAGCAGAATCCGCTTCAGGTCCGGATGGCCGGAGAAAATGATCCCAAACATGTCAAACGCTTCCCGCTCCAGCCAATTTGCCGCAACCCAGACTCCCACGACACTCGGCACTTCTTCCCCTTCAGCAGCCTGTGCCTTCAGCCGCAGCCGTTCGTTTTTCGCAAACGAATAGAGATTGAGCACCACATCAAATCGTTTTTCCCGCTTCGGCCAATCCACCGCCGTCAGGTCCGACAGCATTTCAAATTTCTCTTCGTCGCGCGTGTACAGCGCGATCTCTGCCAGCCGCCCGCTTTCCACGACAAGAATCGCCTGTTTGCGGTCATCGATGGCATCCGCGATGGCCGCGCCAAATTTGGCCCGATACCGCGCCACCATTTCATTATTTAGTGGAGTCTGCAGCACCACGGGAGGCTTGGGAGGAGCCGGCGGCGCCGCAGGTTTTGCAGGAACAGTCGGCGCACCGGCGTCTGCAGGTTTTGCAGCGGGAGTTGAGACGGGAGATGGCTTGCTCGCGGGCTGCTCGCCCGTGGGCACTGCGGGTGGTTGTGGTTCCTTCGGCTCGTGAGCCATGGACCCCGGATGTTGCTAAATACAAGGTTCGGCTCCGCATTCACAATCTACAACGGCGGAGCTGTCAAGAAATGGAACGCCGCGTTTCTAACACACGCCGCGGACCTCGTCAATCAGAACCACTTTGCGGAAATAGCCGCGCCGGAAAGCTCACACTCCGATTCGGCTAGGCCCATTCCAACGCGCCCTTCTTGTACAGCCACAAATATCCGACGAGCAAGATCCCCAGGAATACCATCATCGAGGTCAGCGCAAAGAGGCCCATATGCGCCGCTACCCACCCCTTGTACAAAATCGCCCAGGGGATCAGGAACATGGTCTCCACGTCAAAGATGACGAACATCATGGCAATGATATAAAACCGCACGGAGTACCGCCGCCGCGCGTCTCCTTCCGGCGGGATCCCGCATTCATAAGGTTTCAGTTTTGCGCCGACGTTCGTGGACGTGGGGCGAATGAGCTTTGCCGCAATGAGCGTCACTGCAGGAAACGCGATCACCAGTGCCGCGTAAATCAGTACCGGGAGGTATTGGTTCGGCATGGCCCCCTCACGCGCAGCATCCTACCATCAATTCGAACGCGGGCAACTACCCGTTATTTCTCAAATAGCAGTTCGCCCGCCCGGCTCGTTGCTTTCACCACCGCCTTGATCAGCGTCACGCGCAACTTGCCCTCTTCCAGCTCCAGAATCCCGTCAATCGTGCAGCCGGCGGGCGTGGTCACGGCGTCTTTCAGCAAGGCCGGGTGATCCCCCGTTTCCAGGACGACGCTGGCCGCGCCCTTCATCGTCTGCGCCGCGAGCAGCGTCGCGACGTCCCGTGGCAGGCCCACTTTTACCCCGGCTTCCGCGAGCGACTCCAAAATAATGTACGCAAACGCCGGCCCGCTCGCCGAAAGCCCGGTCACCGCGTCCATATTTTTCTCATCCACGACCACGGTCCGGCCCACCGCATCGAACATGGCCCGTGCCGTCTCCAAGTGTTCCGCCCCCGCATGCGCCCCGCGGCAAATGCCCGTCATTCCGCATCCCACCGTCGAAGGCGTATTCGGCATGGCCCGCACCACCGGCACTTTCCCGCGCAGGCGCTGCTCGATGTAGCTCGTCGGCACCGACGCCGCCACAGAGATCAACAGCGTCTTCGCAGTCAGTTTCGGCGCGATCTCCTTCAGCACATCTCCAACCACTTGCGGCTTCACGCCCAGCAACACGATGTCCGCTCCCTGCACTGCCTTGCGATTCTCCGTCGTTACCGCAACGCCTAGCTCCTTCGCCAGCGCCGCGGCCTTTTCGCCGTGCTTCACCGTCGCGCTCACGTTTTTCGGTGCAAACAGCCCTTGCTTCAGATAGGCTCGCAGCAAAATTCCGCCGAGCTTTCCCGTCCCCAATACCGCGAGTCGCATGTCTGTTAGTTTCTGTGTCATGATGCAAGCATTCTTGACGACCTGCTCGCGCCCGTCAACCACCGTTTCATCCTGCCTTCGAGTACAATGCTGCGCGTGAGGAAGTTTTTCCGGAGCAATCTGACACTTTTAGTTTGGCGCGCAATCTGTTTCGCTGCCGTGCTCCTCGCGGCAGGCGCTCTTCCCTTTCTTGCCAGAACTCCGCGGTCGCCCGCCACGGATCCGTCCCACAAAATCTCAAAAGATGTTCCGGTTTCCATGCGCGACGGTGTAATTCTCCGCGCCGATGTTTTGCTCCCCGCCGAGTCCGGGCGCTTCCCAACGCTCGTCTATCGAACGCCCTACAACAAGGAATCTGCACTTCGAGATCACAAAACTTTCGAAAAAGCCGTCGCACGCGGCTACGCCGTCGTTGTCCAGGACGTCCGCGGCCGCTATGCCTCCGACGGTGAGTTCAATGCCTACTGGAATGAGGGTAACGACGGCTACGACACGATCGAGTGGGCGGCGAGACAGCCCTGGTCCGACGGCAACGTGGGCACTTTTGGCCTCTCCTATCCCGGCGCGGCCCAATGGCTCGCCGCCGTTGAAAATCCCCCGCACCTGAAAGCTATGGCTCCCGCCATGACGTTCTCCACCCCGCGCAATTTTTTCTACTCCGGCGGCGCCTTTGACGGCTCCTGGCTCGACTGGATCTGGTTCAATATCGCTCCCGACATCCGCCGCCGGAAAAATCTCCCCGGCCCCAAAACCCGCACGGAAGCGGCAACCGCTTGGGAGCAAGAACATCAGCGCTTGCAGGAATTTCTTCCCCTCCGCGAGCTTCCGGACCTGAAGGATGTCGCACCCTTCTATTACGAATGGCTCTCACATCCCCCCGCCGATCCCTGGTGGGACTGGGCCGAGCTCCGCGATAAATATGACCGCGTCCATACGGCGGTCCTGAACCTCTCGGGATGGTATGACGAAGCCTACGGCCCCGACGGCGCCACTACCAATTTCAACGGCCTTCTCGCTACGCGCCGCGGCGAAAAAGATCCCCGCACACGTACCATCATCGGCCCCTGGACCCACGGCGGTCAGGAGGAATCCCGCTCCGGCGAACGCGACTTCGGCCCTACCGCCGCCATCAACTACGACGAACTCATCCTCCGATGGATGGATCACTACGTCCGCGGGCTCGACAACGGCGTGGACCATGAAAAGCGCGTCCGCATTTTTGTGATGGGAGAAAACATCTGGCGCGACGAAGACGCTTGGCCTCTCAAGCGCGCCCGGTCAGAATCGTTCTACCTGGCCACGAAATCCGCCGGCGACCGGACCGGGAGCTTGGAGCGCTCCGTTCCTGAAAAAACTTACGCCAATTCCACTTTTCGCTCGGACCCGGCTAAACCTCTCACCAACCCCTACACCGCCTACGGCGCGCACGACTATCGTGCTCTTGCGGGACGTGAGGACGACCTTGTGTTTGACAGTGAGCCGCTCCCAGCAAACACGGAAGTGACCGGCCCGATTCACGCGGAGATCTATCTTTCCGCTGGCTGCCGCGACCTCGATCTCTGGGTGGGCCTTCTGGATGTCGCGCCTGACGGCACGACCTTCAATCTGATGAGTCCAGGCCTCGACGTTCTTCGCGCCAGCTACCGTAACGAATCCGTGCAACCCGAATATCTCGAGTCCGAGAGCATCACCCGCTTGAATCTGGACCGCATGCTGACCAGCAATACATTCCTTGCCGGGCACCGCATTCGCGTGCAAATCTCCGGTGCCTTCTTTCCGCACTTTTCCCGCAATCTCCAAACGGGCAATTCCGAGATCAAGGCTTCGCGCCAGGTTCCATGCATGGTTAAAATCTTCCACAGCAAGAAGCATCCGTCCCGAATTATTCTTCCTGTCATTCCCCGCTAGGTAGGATTAATCGTGTCGCGCGCCGTTCAAGACCTTTATCGCATGCGGCAGAAGGTGTGCTATCGCCTCCAGCGATTCGACTGCGCCCTTGGGGCTTCCGGGCAGATTGACGATCAGCGTCTTGCTTCTCACGGCCGCCGTGCCGCGCGAGAGCACGGCCGTCGGGGTGTGCTCCAGGCCTTTGCGCCGCATCTCTTCGGAAATTCCGGGCACGATGCGGTCCGCCACAGCCTGCGTTGCTTCCGGAGTGTTGTCCCGCGGGCCAATCCCCGTTCCACCGGTTGTCAGCAGTAGATCCACTTGCCCAGAGTCCGCAAGGACGCGTAACCGCTCGCGAATATCTGCAGGATCATCGGACACGATAAAGGCCGAAGTGACTTCCCACCCCAGCCCCCGGCAAAACGCGACCACCGCCGGCCCCGACAAATCTTCGCGTTCGTTTTTGGCTACCGTGTCGCTGATGGTGAGGACCGCTACGCGCATCGGGTAGGTTTCTAGAAGAGATTCACTTCGTTCCAACCGCATCGCGGTTGGCTTCGTCCATCAGCCGCATCGCTTCCATCAGCAGGCCCGTCGTATTCCGGGTCGTCGTGGTTCGCGTCGAGGCGTTCGCCGCATTGAAATCGATCTCAAATTCGCCCTCGGTCCACAACACCACTTTGTAAACCGCGTCGTCGCCTTCTACTTTGCCGACCTTGGCGTCCCGGCACTGCCCGGCCGCAAAATACAGCTCGCCCTGCGTGCCGCCCTGCCGCACCATCAACCGGCACGACTTCTGCCCCATTTCCAGCGACTGCATCAGGTCGATCATGCTCATCTCTTCCAGCCGGCCTTGGATGACCCCCGGCCGCGACGCCTTCTTCTGCAGTTTTTCGAGGTGCAGCCGGTCAACCACCTTTTTCGTAACGCGCACCAGGTCCTTCACCAAAAATGGCTTGGGGATGAAATCCTCGACGCCGTCCACCAGCGGCCGCAGCCGTTCCTCGATGTCCGGCCGACTGGCCATGAACAAAAACGGTATGTGTTTGGTCGCCTCGCGCCCCCGCAGCTTTTCAAACAGTTGCCGTCCGTCCAACCCCGGCATTTTGTAGTCGCAGAGGATCACGTCGGGAGGGTCATCAATGACTTTGAGCAAAGCATCGGCGCCGTCCGAGGAAGTTTCGACCTCGCAGAACGGTTCCAGCCCTTTCACGATGAGTTCGCGCACCAGCGGATTATCCTCCGCCAGCAGCAACTTTACGGATTTTCCGCCTGCCGCACTCATTCTCTGCCCTTCGACGGAGCGCCTTTTCGACGGAAATCCCCGCTCTTCCCGCCCGTCTTGCGGACGAGAACAATGTCCGTGATTTCCATCCCCTTATCGAGAGCTTTGCACATGTCGTAGACCGTGAGGGCTGCGGCGGCAACGGCTACCAGGGCTTCCATCTCCACACCCGTCCGGGCGGCCGTCGTCACACTGGAATGCACTTCCACGCCATTCTTGCATAGCCGTGCGGTCACATCAATGTGCGTGAGCGGCAGTGGATGACAAAGAGGTATCCATTCCGCCGTCCTTTTTGCGGCCGCAATCCCCGCAATCCGCGCCACTTCCAGCGGATTCCCCTTCGGGTTCTTCAGCCGCCTGACGGCCCGAACCACTCCCGGCTTCATCTGTACAAACCCTCGTGCCTCAGCCGTCCGTGTGGTCACCGCCTTCGCCGACACGTCCACCATGCTCACTTCGCCCCGCTTCCCGTAATGAGAAAGCTTCCCCATTCTCGCGCCTAGACCACATCCTTCCGCAGCAGCACTGATACTCTCTCCCCCGCCGCAATCTTGTCCCGGTCCGCAGGCACAACCAAAAAACAATTCGCCTTTGCCAGCGCCGCAATGTCTCCGGATCCCTGCCATTTCAAAGCCTTCACTTCAGGCGCCCCTCCGCGCCACTCCACCCTCGCCGGCAGGAAATGCGTCAGCCCCGGCTTCTCATGGAGCGCTTCTCCCAGCCGCGCTTCCACCAGCGGCAGCGGCCGAGCCTCCGCCCCGTTCAACAAATCAATCGCCGGCGCCACGAACAATTCGAACGTCACCATCGTCGAAACCGGATTTCCCGGCAACCCGAACACCGGTTTCCCCTGGCAAATCCCAAAAACCGCAGGCTTCCCTGGTCGAATCGCCACCGCATCGAAATAAAATTCCGCTCCCATGGCCTTTAGAACTTTTTCCACCAGGTCATACTTCCCCATCGAAACGCCGCCTGAAAGCACCAGCACGTCCTCTTTCAGCCCCCGCTCGATCTTCTTCCCTAACTCCTCGACCCGGTCCGTCGCATTTCCCAACGCAACCGGCTCGCCACCAGCAATCCGTACCTGCGCTGCCAGAGAAACGCTATTGCTGTTTCGAATCTGAAATGCCCCCGGCGCCACCTCGACCGGTACAACCTCATCCCCCGTCGACAAGATCGCCACGCGCGGCTTATTCGCGCATTTCAATTCCGCCGCCCCGACTTGCGCCGCCAGCGCCAGTTCCGCGTAGCCCAAGCGCATCCCGGGCCTCAGCAGCGTCTGCCCCGCGGCGGCCTCGCTCCCACGCGGCACAATGTTTTGCCCCACTTGCGCCGCTCGTTCGAATCGCATCACCTCTCCCTCTCGCTGCGTGTGCTCGATCATCACCACCGCGTCCGCGCCGGGTGGAATCGCTGCCCCCGTCATGATTTGCACGCAAGTCCCGGCCGCGAGCGGCTCGCTCACCGTATCACCCGCCTTGATTTCTCCCACACATTTCAGTTTGGCGTCCGGAGCAACTTCCTTCGCGCGCACCGCATATCCATCCCGCGTCGACCGGTCAAACGGCGGATACTCCCGGTCCGTTTTCACTTCCTCCGCCAACACCAATCCCAGCGCCTCCCACACGCTCACAACCGTAGTCGCGCATGGTCCTTTTCGCTTCCCAAGTTGTTCGATTATCTTTCCGCGTGCTTCTTCAAGGGTGAGCATTTCAAGTAGAGTCTGGCACCCGATACCGCGGCGCCACAAGTCACGAGTCACGAGTCACTTCTTCACAGCCACCGCGCCAGCAGCGTCCCCGCTGGCACAATCGTCGCGTCGCGCTCCGGTCCCGTGGAAATCATCCCGATCTCCACTTGCAGAAAATCCGAAATAAATCGCAAATACTCCACCGCCGCCTTCGGCAGCTTCGCTCCGTCTTTCAAGCCGTACGTCGTTTCATTCCATCCCGCCAGCGTCTTGTACTCCGGCGTCACCCGCTCGTACTCTTCCGCCAGCGCCGGCATTTCCTTCAGCGGCGTGCCCTTGTACTTATATCCCACGCAAACCTGAATCTCCCGCCGCGTGTCAAACACATCCAGCTTCGTAATCACCAAAGAATCAATTCCGTTGATCATTTTCGCGTACCGCAGCACTTGCAGATCCAGCCAGCCGCAGCGCCGCGGCCGGCCCGTCACCGCTCCAAACTCTTTCCCGCGCGCGCGCACTTCTTGCGCATCCAGGTCCGGCATCTCCGTCGGGAACGGCCCGCTGCCCACGCGCGTCGTATACGCTTTGGAAATCCCCAGCACATGTTTGAGCTTCGTCGGCGGCACGCCCACGCCTGTCGCAGCACCACCCGAAGTTGCGCTCGACGACGTCACAAACGGGTATGTCCCGTGGTCGATGTCCAGCATCGTTCCCTGCGCGCCTTCGAACAACACCGACTTCCCTTCGTCCAGCGCGCGGTTCACCAATTCCGCCGTGTCGCAAATGTATCCGCGAATTTTTTCGCCCAGCTTCAGCGTTTCTTCCACTTCATGCGAAAAATCTATGTTCGCGCCGTACGCGCCTTTCGCCAGCCGGTTTTTCTCCGCCACCACGTGCGCGGCCTTCTTTCGAAACATCTCCGGCTCCAGCAAATCGCACATCCGCAGCCCGCGCCGCGCCATCTTGTCTTCGTACGCCGGTCCGATCCCCCGCGAAGTCGTGCCAATCTTGTCCGCTCCCCGCGCACCTTCCGCGGCTTTGTCCAGCTCCCGGTGATACGGAAAAATCAAGTGCGCGCGGTTGCTGACGTGCAACCGCCCCTTCACCTCAATTCCCGCTTTCGAAAGCGTCTCAATCTCTGCCACCAGCGCCGCCGGATCCACAACTACGCCCGTCCCGATCACCGCCTGCTGCTTCGGCCGTAGAATCCCGCAAGGAATCAGCTGCAGTACGTAACGGTCCTTCCCGATGATGACCGTGTGCCCCGCATTGTGCCCGCCCGCCACGCGCGCAATGTAATCGAACGACCCCGCAAGGTAGTCCACCACCTTGCCTTTACCTTCGTCGCCCCACTGCGCCCCCACCACCACCACCGATTTCATTCCGGCCCTCTTCTCAAGTAGGACAGGCATTCTTGTTTACCCTGAGTCTCTCGAAGGGCCTGTCCCTTCCACTCCTCAACCACACCTCAACGTCTTCTCGTTCACATCCCTCAAACTGCTTTTGGAAAACACCAAGAAACGGCAGGTTCCAATCGTAAGCTCGCCCCGCCTTCGAAGCAAGCGCGCCCTACGAGGCCAACCTAGCGAGACAATTCCCTATACCGAAAACAACTCACCAGGTGATCGTTCACCATCCCCGTCGCCTGCATCAGCGCGTAACAAATCGTCGACCCCACGAACCGGAATCCCCGCTTCTGCAAATCCTTGCTCAACGCATCCGATTCCACCGTCTTCGCCGGCAAGCGTTCGTGCGTCTTCCAGGCATTCTGCTTCGGCCGCCCACCCACAAATTTCCAGATATACGCATCAAACGTCCCAAACTCTTCTTGCACCTTCAAAAACGCCCGCGCATTCCCAATCGCCGCCGCAATCTTCAACCGGTTCCGGATGATCCCCGCATCCGCCAACAGCGCCCGCACTTTTTTCTTATCATAACGCGCCACTTTCTCCGGATCGAACCCGTCAAACACTTCCCGGTACCTCGCCCGCTTCCGCAAAACCGTTTCCCAACTCAATCCCGCTTGCGCCCCCTCCAATATCATAAACTCAAACCACGTCCGCTCGTCATGCACCGGCACACCCCATTCCTCATCATGATAAGGAATGCTCAGCTCATTCCCCGCCCAGGGGCAGCGAACAATCTTGCTTTCAGTTTTTCTCATCGCCAGTTTTTCCGAAGCACTCTAAGCCGAACTCTCCACCCCCTACAAACAAAAAGGCGTGCCGCACGCAATTTCACGACACGCCTTCTCCATCCTTCGAATCTTGCTTTAGGCCAGGTGCCGGTCCAGCGCCTTGGTGATTTGGTCTTTCGGCACCGCTCCCACGATCTGCTCCACAACCTGCCCGTTCTTAAACAGCAGCAGTGTTGGGATTCCCTGCACGCGATACCGGCCCGCCGAATTCATGGCCTCGTCCACGTTCAACTTCATCACCTTGAGCTTGCCCGCGTAGTCGTGCGCGATCTCCGCCACCGTCGGCGCCAGCATGTGGCACGGCCGGCACCATTCCGCCCAGAAATCCACCATCACCGGTTGCGTACTGCTCGCCGTAAGCACTTCGACTTCGAAATTTCCATCCGTTGCTGTCTGAATTGAATTGTCAGCCATATTCCTTTTTCTCAGCAGCTTGCCCTTCGGCCGCCGCTTTCCTCTCCTAAATCAACTTAATTAGATGTTCCAGCAGGCTTTTGGTTTCTTTTCACTTGCCCCAATCCTTGAGGGGCTTGCCCCGCACTCTGCGCAGCTTGCCCCAATCCGCGGGCAGCTTGTCCTGAGCCTCGCAGGGCCCGCGCGGCTTCATACAGTTTCGCATACTCCGCCGCCGGCCCTTTCCACGAAAAATCCTTCGCCATGCCGTTCAACTGAATCCGCTTCCAGATGCGCTCATCCATATAATGATGCAGCGCCTGCCGCACCGCAAACAGGAGCGCCTCGCCGGTATATTCCTTGAACTTGAAACCGGTCCCCGTCCCGTGTTCCACGTCAAACGGGTCGATGCTGTCGTCCAGCCCGCCCGTGGCTCTCACAATGGGCACCGTACCATACTTCAAGCTATACATCTGATTCAAGCCGGAAGGCTCGTACCGCGACGGCATCAGGAACATGTCCGCTCCCGCCTCGACCTTGTGCGCGATCGCGTTGTCATATGCGATCTTCAGGCCCACGCGCCCTGGATACGCCGCCGCCAGCGCCCGGAAAAAATCCTCGTACTTCCGCTCGCCCGTCCCCAGCGCCACCAGCACCAGCTCCTCGCGCATCAATTCATGCGCTTTTTCCGCGATCAGGTCGAACCCCTTCTGGTCCGCAAAGCGCGAAACGATTCCGATCACCGGCCGCCCCAGATGTTCCTGCGACAATCCGAACAACCCCAGCAAGTCCTGCTTGCATACCTGCTTCCCACCCAAATCCTTCGCCGAATACTTCGCGGCAATCAGTTTATCTTTCGCCGGATCCCATTCCGAATAGTCCACCCCGTTCAAAATTCCCACCAGCCGGTCGGCGCGGCTCCTCGCAACACCATCCAGTCCGTGTCCGTATCCTGCCGTTTGAATCTCCTCCGCGTATTTCCGGCTCACCGTCGTCAAATAATCCGAATACACCAGCCCGCCCTTCAGCAAATTCACCTTGCCAAAGAACTCGATTCCCCCCTGATGAAATAGGCTCCTGGGAATTCCTGCGCCCTCGAGCACACTCGGCGCAAAAAGCCCGTGATACCCCATGTTATGAATCGTGAACACCACCGGAAGGTCCTTCACCAGCGGATCATCTCCGTACGACGTCCGCAGCAGCACCGGCACCAGCGCCGTCTGCCAGTCGTGGCAATGAAACACATCCGCCGGCCAGACGTGCTTGGCCACCTCAATCGCCGCCCGGCAAAACTCCGTATACCGTTCCGCGTTGTCAGCGTACTCTCCGCTGCTGCCGACGTACAATCCATCGCGGTCGAAATACCCGGGATCATCCACGAAGTAATACCGCACACCATTCAACAGCGTGCCATCGGCAATCGCCGGAAACCGCAGCCGCGTCCCGCCCATTGGAATGGTCAAGCTCGGCATCACCACCGCGGTCGTCTTCGTGCCGCGATACCGCGGCAACACCACCGCCACCTCGTGGCCCTGCGCCACCAGCGCCTTCGGCAGCGCCTCCACCACGTCCGCCAGGCCGCCCGTCTTCGAAAACGGCAGCCCCTCCGATGCCACAAACAGAATTCTCACAGCCCCCTCACACAAACCTCATCCGCAACTTCCCACCTATTTTACGCTACATGTTGCCAAATTCTTCGACGGTGATTTTCAAATCCTGGATGATGGCGCGCAACGTCTTGCGCTTCAATTCGCCCTTATGCATCGGGATCACTACGCGGGCTCGATCGCTTTCTCGCACATATATTGCATGACTACCGCGCTGGCGCCGAAACACGAATCCCAATCGCTCTGCCGCACGAACCTAGTCCTTTGCTGTGGCCGTGGGTAGCTTCGGCGTCACGCCGGAATCTCAATCGGCTTGATTAAGATGTCTTCCGTAGGGATGGGTAAACCGTCTTCGACCAGGCTTTCGATGTACAGCCCGATGGCTTCACGGATGTTCTCGACGCCTTCTTCGATCGTCTCGCTTTGTGTATGGCATCCCGGCAATGTGGGGCAAAAAACGTGATAGCCCCCTTCCGCCTCTTTCTCGAAGATCACAGTAAATCGGTGTGACATCGCAAGCCTCCGCACTCCACATTCTAGCCGATTCCAGAGCGCCGTAGGCGCGTCAGAAGTTAGCCCAGCCCGTAAGGGCTGGGAACCGTCGCAAACAGAATCCCCAACCCCTAGGCGCGGCACTTCCCTCCTTCCATTCATCCCACCTACCACAATCCTATCGGGGCATATTTCCGGGGGGCCTTTTCCAGAGAACTCTCCTAACGAATTCCTCATAAACCTCTCAGCACTTCTTATGGTTCCCGCTCCTACTCTTTCCTTATCCGCGCTACGCATTCACACCAGTCCAGGTGAGGCTCCTATGCCGCTTACGATCTTCCTGGCGTTTTGCATTCTTGGCTGTTTTTTTTTGCACTACGTCCTGCTTCAGTGGACATACAGCGAGAAGCACAGAAAACACGCGCGCCGGAAGGGACGCCACACTCTCTCCACCAACAAAGTCGAAGAGCCTAGCGGGCTCCCATTCCCTCACCGCCCAGCGCAGCACCGAACCGGCTTCTTCTGATCGAGCTCTTCCTCCTCGGCCCGCCACGCTACTCGTCCCGCCTTCTGACCTTACCTCGAAGACACCCACCGGTTTGCGCCGGGTCCCCCCAACTCCCCCCCACGGTAAAATCGGCTGTAGTGCCCCATGGGGAGAATGATTGAACGGCGCAACAGACTTTTCCGGGAAGATGAAAGACATTGCCAGCCAGGTAATGGTCTTTAGCGCGCTCCGCCCTCCTCGGGGGCATTCTCTCAATGTGGAACAATCCCCGGCCCATGGCGGAAATGGGACATTTCATGCACGCGTTTTCCGGTGTGACGGTTTGCTTTGGCGTCTGGGGGCTGGCTACCGGCGTTGGACTTTGGCGCAAGTGGCCCTAGGTCCGCATCTCCATGCTCGTCTTCGGCGGCTTTCTCGTGGCTTTCGGAGCCCTTCTACCTGCGGTCATGATGCTGCCTTTGGGAGGCGCCGCCGAATGGACGTGGAAGTTCATACTCCGCAAGGTTGTGGGTCTGGCTCTTCTTCTTCTCGTCCTCTACGGCGGCCTCCGCTGGTGGAAAACTTACGGCAGAGCTAAGCCCTTTAGATACAACACTTACAAGGAACAGGGGGGAATGGGGTGTTATGGTTAACCAGACACCCGACGAAGGGTGTCTGTCGCGAGCGACCATCGGGAGTGAGGGAACCTCTCTTGCCATTTGGCAAAAAAGTTCCATTCAATGAACTCCTTTGTTTTCTAACTTTTATGAACTCTTTTCCGCAACGGCAGCTCTTTAGGCGTTTCCTCTTCAATAACTTCCACACTCTTTCCGTCGCGACGGGGGGTGTAGGAGACCATCTTCACAGTCCGCGAGGCTCTCTGCGGATTCGACCCGGTCAAGACGGACCACTCTTTTGGTTCCACGGGACGCGGAACACTGGACACCGGTCACGAGTCACAAGCCACGAGTCACCAGCCACCACTCGCGTCCCCTGCTACAATCTCCCATCCATGGCTCGCCAACGCCTCGGCCAGCATTTCCTCTCCGATCTCCACTGGCGCGAAGAAATCGCCCGCGCCATTCGCGTCTCTCCGCATTCCACCGTGCCCCTCTCGCAGGATGACAAACACTGCTGGATCGAAATTGGCTCAGGACACGGCGAAATGACCGAGCACCTCATCGCCGCCGGCGCCCCCGTCCACGCCATCGAACTCGACCCAACTCTCATCGCCGGCCTCCGCCGCCTCGCAAAGAAATTTTCCAATCTCAACGTAATTCCCAGCGACATCCTCGAAACCGACCTCGCCGCCATCGCCTCCGGCCGCCGCATCCTCATCTACGGCAATCTCCCGTACTACATCACTTCGCCGATCCTCCAGCATCTCTTCACGTTCCCGGATCTCATCGACGAAATTCACGTCGTCATTCAATCCGAAGTCGCAGCTCGCCTTGCCGCTCAACCGGGCACGCGCGACTACGGCTACTTCTCCGTCCTCACGCAGCTCTACGCGCGCCCCGAATTTGTCTTTGAACTTCCTCGCGATGCTTTCTCGCCGCCGCCCGAAGTTGCTTCGGCGCTCGTCACCCTCCGCTTCCCCGGCGAGCGCGCAAAGCTCCGCCTCTCGGACGAGTCGCGTTTTCTCGATTTTGTGAAGTTGTGTTTCTCGCAGAAGCGCAAAACTCTGGTGAACAACCTGCGCTCGCTCGCCAAGCCCGCCGCACTTCGCGAAATTCTCGCCTCGCTAAATCTCCGCCCCGACTCCCGCGCCGAGCAGCTCTCCCTCTCTCAATTCGCCGCTCTGCAAACCCGGCTGGTTCCAGGCGCGGATCCCACGCCATGAAAGTATCAGGCACTCAATCTCAAAGGCGGACCCGCACATCAGCGAACAGGTTCGGTTACTTGTTTTACGGCTGCCACCAGGCGGTCCGGATAGTCGCTCATGATTCCGTCCACTCCCGCGGCCATCAGCGCGCGCATGTGCGCGGAATGGTTCACCGTCCAGCAAACCACCTGCAAATCTTTCTTTCGCGCTGCGCTGAGCAGCGCCGGCGTCACCAGGTCAACCCGCACCGCAACTTGCCGTGCTCCCACTTCGATCGCCTTGTCCAGTGGCTTTTCAATCTGCCCGTCGTACAGCAAACCCGTCATCAGCGTTGGCTCGATCTTGCGCAATTTCAAGACCACCGACGGATCGAACGAAATCACCACGGCCCGCGGTATTTCGCCCGATTCCCTCAGCGCGCCGATCAGCGCATGTTCTCCGCCCCACGATCCCTGCGGCTTGATCTCCAGATAAAACACGACGTCGTTCTTTTTCGAAAACGCCAGAAGCTCTTCCAGCGTGGGAATCCGTTCCCCCATGAATTCACTTCCGAACCACGAACCGGCATCCAGACGCCGCAATTCGGAGAGCGTCATGTCGTGCACGATTCCCTGCCCGTTCGTCGTACGGTCTACCGTCGCATCATGGATGGCTACGAAGTGTGCGTCCCGCGACATCTGCAAATCCGTCTCGATGAACGTCGCCCCCATGGCCACAGCCTTCCTGAACGCCGCCATGGTGTTCTCCGGCGCGTGCCCCGATGCTCCCCGATGTGCAATGACGAGCACTTCCCTGCTCCTTTGGCCGCAGCCGGCATCCGTCCAACTCCGCTGCTCTCAAACAGTTTCGGTCCTCGATGCAATTCTATACTTCTTGCAGGCCTTATAAGAATTATGCTAACACCCACCCACGGCATGGAACCGTGCACCCATTTGCCTTACATCTTGAATCTAACTGGTCGAAGCACGATGGAACGTTTGTCCAGGAGGACATTATGAGAAAGGAACTCCGGGCCCTATTCGTTATCGCACTGCTTTGCGCTCCGGTTTTTGGACTGCCAAATTACGCGGCCGCCCCGCCAAGGGACGAGAAAAAGCAGCGTGAACCAAAAAGTGTAGCCAATGAAGTTCGGCACCGCCTGGTGATGCTACCGTGGTACTCGGTATTCGACAATCTCGCTTACAAAGTGGAAGGTGACAAAGTAACTCTGTACGGCCAAGTCACGCGGCCGACGTTGAAGTCGGACGCCGAGGGCGTTGTGAAAGGCATTGAAGGAGTTTCCACGGTAGTGAACAACATCGAGGTTCTGCCTCCATCGCCGATGGATGATCAGCTTCGCCGCGCACTTTACCGCGCCATCTATGGTGACCCCGGCCTCTCGCGCTATTCCATTCAGGCCGTGCCTTCCGTTCATATCATCGTGAAAAACGGCAACGTCACTCTGGAAGGAGTGGTGGACAGCGAAGCGGACAAGAATCTCGCCGGCATTCGGGCCAACCAGGTTCCGAATGTTTTTTCCGTGAAAAATAACCTGATCATCAGCAGCTGAAAACGATCCGTCGAAGGGGCCGCCGGCTAGGCGGCCCCCGCGGCGCCGCTGCGTAGCAGTTGGCGCGAAACGCGCCGCGCGGTTTCTTTCAACGCTTCGATGATTTTCGGCATGCTGGATTCATCCATTTGCGTCAGCGTGCCGCTTGCTCCGATTGCCGCGACCACATTTCCCACCGCGTCGAACACCGGCGCACCGAGGCAGCGCGCACCCAGACTGTTCTCTTCGTCATCCACGGCGTACCCCGCCTGCTTCACGTGTTCCAGTTCCGCCAGCAACTTAGTCATATTGGTGATCGTTTCCGGAGTTCTCTTTTTTAAGCCATGCTGCTTCACAATCGATTCGATTTCCTGTTTCGGCAGCCAGGCCATCAGGCATTTTCCAACGCTCGTGGAATGCAGAAACATACGCCTCCCCACCCAGGTGTTTACCTTGAAAAATCCCGGCGCCTCCACTTTCTCGATATACACCGCTTCGCCCTGATCCAGGACTGCAAGATGAACGGTGAGGTGAATTTTTTCTCCCAAAGCCCGCATGAACGGCAGGGCCACATCGGCGAGGTCGAGATTTCCCTGGGCGTCACCGCCGAGACTCAAAATTTTCAGCCCGAGGCGGTAGCGCGCGGTTTCCGCGTCGCGGCGCAAATAGCCGCGCCGTTCCAGAGTGCGCAGAATGTAGCTGGCGGAACTTTTTGGAATGCCGAGTTTGCGGCTGATTTCAGAATTGGTGAGGCCGTCGCGGCGCTGCGCGGCAGCTTCGAGAATATTCAGGGCGCGTTCGACGGCGGTTGCCGGGCTTGCATCCGAGGTAGCCATGGCGCCTCCGATCCATGCAAAAGCTGAAGTCCCAAGTATAGAATACTTGTTCAGGATATTGAACAGTGTGTTTGGGACTCCGCCAGGGCTCCAGGCAAGAGGGATGGGACTCTGAACATATGTTCAATATGCTGAACATGGCAAGCTTGCGAAGGAAAGAAGTCGCCGTTGGTGTGCAATTTTTTCGACACATGGACCGCATCTCTTCACATTTCTTTCCCGGCGCGGCAGGCGCTCCTTTATCTCCTTGAGCGAACGGGCCTTAGGAAGTGCAGTTTCCAGCCGATTGGCCTTCGAATTGCCTTTGCTATTCCGCGACGAGCGTTCGTCAGAATTCTGACGGAAAGGCCTGGACGCGACCATGGCTACCGCGATCAGCAAGCCGGATCCAGCGAAGGTTCCCCTGCCCTTTTCGAATCGCATGGTGCCGGTCAATTCCGCGCCCCCTGATTTCGATCCCGCCCGCGACCTCCCCGAGGGATTTCTGGAGTTTCTTGCTCCGTTGCATGCCGCGCTCACTCTGCGGCAGCGCGCGTTGATTGCGCGGCGCGATTATGCGCTCGCGGAAGCTCATGCGGGCAAGCTACCGGATTATTTGCCGCCTTCGGTGGCGACCACAAACTCCTGGCGGATTGAACTGCCGGCCTGGTGCGCGGATCAGCGCAATCAAATGACTGGTCCCGCCGACGATGCGGACTTGGTTGTGAAAATGCTGAATTCCGGTGCTCCCGGCGTGATGCTGGATCTCGAAGATTCGAACGCCAATGCCTGGGAGAACAATTCGCGCGGGATCAAGAACATTCTCGAGGCGCTCGCGGGGCGGCTCACGTATTTCGACCGCAAGCGCAGCAAGACCGTCGGCATCAATCCGAGCGCCACGGTGATTTTCACGCGGCCACGGGGCTTGCACATACACCAAGCAGGCGTTCTATCCGGCGAACTGATTCCAGCATCACTGTTCGACGTCGCGATGGTGGCCTATCAAGTGGATTTCAGCGCGCTGAAACATCCGCTGTGCATATACATCCCGAAATCCGAGTCGGCCGACGAAGCTCTCTGGTGGCGCGATCTCTTCCAGATGATTGCGCGCCTCAAAGGGCTGCCCTCAAACGCGATCAAGTGCATGGCGCTCGTGGAATCGCATCCTCTCGCGTTTCAGATGGAAGAGTTCGCCTGGAATTTGCGGGACCACATCCTTGGGCTGAATCTCGGCCGCTGGGACTACATGGCGAGCCTGATCCATTTCAATCTCGAAAATCCCGAGTGGGTGCTGCCCGATCGCAACACTATCCCGCACAACGTGGCCTTCTTCCAGAATTTGCGCAATCTATTGCCGGAAATCTGCCACAAGCACGGCATGCTGGCCATCGGGGGAATGACAGCGCTCTTTCCAAACCGTGAAGACGCCGGGCTAAACTCACGCGCGTTGAACGCCCTCGCAGAGGATAAGAAGAACGAATCCAACTCACTTATGGACGGGGCGTGGACGGGTCACCCGGATCAAAACGAAATTGCCGTTTCGCAATTCCCGGTACCCAACCAGCTTCAAGCGCGTCCTTTGGACTCCAACAAGCATCCGGAACTGCGTCCGCTTCCGGCTGGGGTTGGCAAACACACGCTTGCAGGCACGCGTGCGGCGATTCGAACGGTCATTCGCTACCGCAACGGAGTGCTCCACGGGAAAGGCGCGAGCCTGCTCGATGGCTACATGGAAGATCTGGCGACGGATCGCATTTACCGGCTGATGATTGCGCAACGCGTGCGGCATTCGAATATCGTCGAGATTCTCGACGACGCGGACCTGCCGATTCGGCACACGCCGGAATTGATTCACGAATTGTTCGACGAAGAGCTGGACCGGTTGCTGCGTGAATCCGCGAACGGCGGCAATGAACCAGCGGCAGCCATGCTTCGCGAGGCTCGAAGGATCAGTGAGGAAATGATTCGCAAGTCCGAATTCAATCCTGCATAAAAAGGAATGGTCGCAGTTTTCCCGGTGAACTGAGGAGATTTGGAAAGCAAGGAGCATTCAATGTCATCCAACGGAAGCAACGGCGCCAACGGCAACGGTCACAGCAATGGGAACGGCCGTAAGCATCAGCCTCATACGCATTGGAGCACCGATCCCCGGTGGTCTGGGATTACGCGGCCCTACTCTTACTCGGATGTCTTGCGGCTGCGCGGCTCGATCCAGATCGAATACACGCTGGCGCGCCTGGGTGCGGAGCGGCTTTGGAATTTGATGCACACGGACGCTTATGTTCCGGCGCTGGGCGCCATCACGGGGAATCAAGCCATTGAAATGGTGCAGGCCGGACTGAAAGCGATTTACGGGAGCGGCTGGCAAGTGGCGGCGGATGGAAACACGGCGGGAGATGTTTATCCGGACCAGAGTCTCTATCCCTGCGATTCCGCGCCGAACTTGGTGAAGCGCCTCAATCGCGCGCTGCTTCGCGCCGATCAGATTGAATCGGCGGAAAGAAAAAAATCCGACACGTATTGGCTGGCGCCGATCGTCGCGGATGCGGAAGCGGGATTCGGCGGCTCGCTGAACGCCTACGAACTGATGAAAGCCATGATCGAAGCGGGCGCAGCGGGCGTGCACATCGAAGATCAGCTTTCGTCAGCGAAGAAGTGCGGCCACCTGGGTGGAAAAGTGGTCGTGCCGATACGCGAATTCATTGAGAAGCTCGTGGCTGCGCGCCTAGCTGCGGACGTCTGCGGCGTGCCGACGATACTTATCGCGCGCACGGACGCGGATTCCGCGGGCCTCCTGCTTTCCGACGCTGACCCGCGCGACCGCGAATTCATCCACGGGGAGCGCACTCCCGAAGGCTTCTACCACTTCCGCGGTGGCATTGACGCGGCCATTGCGCGGGGCCTCGCTTACGCGCCGTATGCGGACATGATCTGGTGCGAAACCTCTCATCCCGATCTGGAAGAAGCGAAGAGATTTGCCGAGGCCATTCACGCAAGATTCCCAGGGAAACTTTTGGCCTACAACTGTTCGCCGTCGTTCAACTGGAAGAAAAAGCTCGACGACGTCACCATCGCCAACTTCCAGCAGGAACTCGGGAAGATGGGCTACAAATTCCAGTTCGTGACGCTGGCGGGGTTCCACGCGCTGAACATGTCCATGTTCCACCTTGCGCGGGGCTACGCGCAGGCAGGGATGACGGCGTATTCGAAACTGCAGCAGGAAGAATTTGCTGCGCAGGAACTCGGTTACCGCGCGGTGACGCACCAGCGCTTCGTCGGCACCGGATACTTCGATGAAATCGCCCAAGCCGTTTCTAGCGGCAACTCCTCCACTACGGCTCTGGCCGGCTCGACGGAAACCGCTCAGTTCCATGGCCCTGTGGCAAATGAATCGCCGAAAACGCTGACGTCAGAAGCACACACTTGAGAACAGCTGCTTTATAGCGCACGCTGCCCTGCCGGGAGGCGTTGCGTGCGGAAGCAATTTGCACTACACTGTAGTGCATGAAGACGCAAGTCTATAGTTGGCGGTTGAGCGGCGCCCTAAAAGGGGAACTGGAGCGCGCCGCGCGCTTGCGTCGCGCGCCGCTTTCGGCGGTCCTGGAGCAGGCAGCACGCGCCTGGCTCGCGCAGAACGCCGCTAAGCCGGGGGACGACAAGAAAACCCAGCGCAAGCTCCACTCCGCCGCCGAACGATGCTTCGGCACAATTGTCGGACTCGGTCCCTATCATGCCGAACGGGTGCGCGAGACCGTGCGCCGGCGACTGCGGGGAAAATATGGCCGCCAGCGCGCTCATTGATACCGGCGCGATCCTGGCCCTGCTGGACTCCCGCGATCCATGGCATGCGGCGTGCAAAACTGTTTTTGCTCAATTGCGGATGCCGCTGCTCACGTCAGAAGCAGTCTTCACTGAGACGTTCCACATGACGGGTGCGAACCGGGTGGCTATGGAGGCGGCATGGAAGTTCGTGCGATCAGGAGTGATCGTGATGGGCACAATCGAGGATGCGGAGTTGGCAGAGGTGCGCGCGCTAATGTCACGCTACTGGGACCGGCCGATGGATTTTGCCGATGCGACGCTGGTTCATTTGGCGAATAGAGAGTCGCTTAGCGCTATCCTCACCGTAGATCAAGCGGATTTTGCGACGTATCGCCTGGCGGGGAAGAAACGGTTTCACGTTCTGCCAGCGGGTCGCCTCTAGGGCTGTTTCAGCAACGGCATTGCAGCTGATGGTGTCCTTGCATCGCTGCTAATCAAGCAGAAATGATGGGCCAGGACTGGCCATCGGGATAGGAGCGGCGCTTGTTCAACGAAGGTGCGTAGCTCACGGTCTTCGCGTTTTTCATTACGGCTTGGAAGGCGGACTGGAATGCATCCATTTCATCCTGGGTGCCGATGGTGATGCGCGTGTAGGTGGGCCAGACGGGCCAGATGCGTCCGATGAACACATTGCGGGCGGCCATGGCGTCAATTACTTCTTTTGCGGGGCGCTTGGTGTCGAGCATGAAACAGTTAGATTCGGAGGGGACGTAGGAAAAGCCCTGGCGGTCGAGCCATTCGAAAGTTTTCTGGCGGATGGCGGCGTTCAACTGTTTGCGTTCAGCAACGAGATGCTCATGTTTCAGGCTCGCGGTTGCAGCAGCGACGGCGGTGATGGGCATCGCGCCCCAGCCACCGTAGCTTTCCAGCTTTGCCAATAGATCGGGACGCCCGATGGCCATGCCGCAGCGCAGCCCCGCCATTCCGTAAATCTTGGAAAAAGTGCGCAGCACAATGACGTCCCGGTCCGCCTTAACCAAATCGAGGGCGGAAATGCCATCGGAAAAATGGATGTAAGCCTCGTCCACCAGAACGACCGAGCCTTTTGGCTTTTCGGCCAAGAGGCGCTCGATGTCGGAATGCGAGGTCATCGTTCCGGTCGGATTATTTGGCGTACAGACGTAGAACAGACCCGCGTCCGGCCCAGCAGCGAGCATGGCCTTGATGTCGTGCGAGTACGTTTTTGTGAGCGGCGTTTTGGCGATGCGGGCGCCGGAAAATTTCGCTGCGCGCATTCCGGCTTCGTAGCCGGGATCCGCGGTGACGTAACTCTTTGCCGGCGAGGTGAACGCCAGCACGGAAAAGTGCAGCGGCTCACTCGAACCGGGAAAAACCTGGAGGTAGTCCGGCTTCAGGCCCTCCATCTGCGTGAATGTCTTCACGAATTCTTCTTTCAACCAGTAAGAATAGCGGCCGCCCTGCGGCGCCATATCCACAACGGCCTTCCTTGCGGCGTCGCACGGGCCCAGAGGGTTTTCATTCGCGTCGATCACTACCGCTCCCGCGTGAAAAACATTGCGCTCCTCCGCTGCAAGGGATGCTTCGGTAGCAATACGGAATGCTATCGCCGCGGTGGCCGCAGCCGACACCTGAAGAAACGCTCTGCGGGAACCTTTTGTAATCGACCTGGTCTCACTCATGAGGGCCTCCCAGAACCGTTCGCAGGCCTTCACTATAGCAAGAATTTGACGGCGCAGAGTGGATAGAATTGCTGGCGCGCTTGGATTCATATTTCTGATTGCGTGCAGACCGATTGCGGGGAGAGGCACCATGCCAGAAGCAGCCCGGAAAAAATCCGAGATTCCATCCATCACCCAAAGGATCGATACGCTGGACTGGAAAGAGGCGGCGGAATCGCTTTCTGAGCGCGGCTACGCGGTGACATCTCCGATTCTATCGCCGGGCGAATGTGCCGCACTTGTGTCGCTCTACGGCGACGAAAGCAATTTTCGCAGCCAGGTGGTTATGGAGCGGTATCGATTTGGAATCGGCGATTACAAATATTTCGCGAATCCCCTTCCGGAAATAGTCGCAGAACTCCGGGCCGGTGCGTATCCGCATCTCGCGAAGGTCGCGAATCACTGGGCGGAGGCCATCGATGAAGATACTCCTCGATATCCGCGCGACCATGCAGCGTTCCTGAAGCTCTGCCACAAGGCCGGGCAGACGAAGCCTGCGCCTCTGATGCTCCACTACGAGGCTGGCGGATACAACTGTTTGCATCAGGATCTCTACGGCGAAATCAGCTTTCCGCTGCAGATGGTTTTCCTGCTCGGGCAGCAGGGGCGCGATTGGGAGGGCGGAGAATTTATCCTGGTCGAGCAGCAGCCGCGGGCGCAGTCCAGGCCGCAAGTGGTTCTTGCCGATTGCGGACAGGCGATCCTTTTTACAACGCGCTATCGGCCGGTGAAAGGCTCGCGCGGCTACTACCGCGTGAACCTACGGCACGGGGTCAGCCGGGTGCACCGCGGGACGCGCTACACCCTGGGGATCATCTTCCACGACGCCAAATAGCGGAGGCAAGCGGTTGACGGAGCTGCGCCGGCGGCTGTCCGAATCCGTACTCTCTATCCCATTAGCGGGCACAAGTCTCCACCACCACGCGTTTTCGCGGCTGCTAAGTCTTTTGTGCTCAGCGGCGCAATCGGTGAAAGATGGCCGGCGACTTGCCCATGCAGTCTGATTGTATTCGGAGGTCTGCCGATGGGCACGCTGACACAAAACCTGCGCTACGCCATCCGAGCGTTCTCGAACAGCCCCGGTTTTGCCGTGGTTGTCGTGCTGACGCTGGCGCTGGGCATCGGCGCGAACACGGCGATTTTCTCGGTAGTGTACTCAGCGCTGTTGCGCCCGTTGCCCTATCGCGAACCCGGCATGCTCTTCCACTTGGGCGAGGCGCGCACGCAAGCGGACTACGCCACGAGCGGCGCTCAAGTGTCCTATCCAGACTACTTGGATTGGAAGCGCGCGGCCAAGAGCATCCAATCCTTCGCGGCCTACAGCGGCGACGCATTCACGATAGCAGCCACGGGGGAACCCAAGAACACTTTCGCCGCGCAGGTGACACCCAGTTTCTTCTCGACTCTCGGCGTTAAACCCGCCCTCGGACGCGACTTCCTCGTGGATGAAATGCGGTCCGATGGCCCGCATGTCACCATTCTCACCGATGGCTTCTGGCGTACCGAATTTGGCGCCGATCCGAACGTCATTGGGCGCATCATCCGTATCGACGGGAAGCCAGCCACCATCGTGGGCGTACTTCCTCGTGACTTTGAGTTTGCGCCCGGCCGCTCCGCGCCGGTTTGGGTGCCCATCCATCAGACAGGTGATCCGATAACGCGCCGCAGTCTCCGCTGGCTCAGTGTTTTCGGGCGGCTCGCACCGGGCGTCACTCCCGAGCAGGCTCGAGCGGAAATGCAGAGCATCAGCACGCGGCTTTCACGCGAATATCCGAAAGAAAACAGCTCGGTATATTTTGTGATGGAGAGCCTCAATGAACAGGTTGTGGGCAAGGTCCGGCCCATTCTGCTAATTCTGTTGGGAGCCGTAGGATTCGTCCTGCTGATCACCTGCGCCAACGTTGCCAACCTGGTGATGACGCGTTCGATCGGGCGGCGCAAGGAATTTGCCGTGCGATCGGCGCTGGGGGCGAGCCGAGGAAGCTTGCTCACGCAATTGCTGACCGAAAGCTTGCTGCTCTCGTTCGTCGGCGCAAGCGTTGGACTTGTCGGCGCTCAATGGGGCGTCGATTTGCTGATCGCCGCCATTCCGGAATCTCTGTTGCGGTCCACACCTTACCTGCGCAACGCAGGGATCAACGTTCCCGTGCTGGTCTTTCTTTGCGGTGTCACGGTGCTCACTGGAATACTTTTTGGGTTGGCGCCCGGCCTGCACGCTTCGCGGACGTCTTTGAACGATGTGTTGAAAGATGAATCGCGAAGCGGGACAAGCGGAGGTCAGGCTCGTCTGCGAAATGCGCTGGTCATTGCCGAAATATCGATTTCTCTGGTGCTACTGGTCAGTGCCGGACTCCTGCTTCGGAGCCTCCATGCGCTGCTTCGGCAAGATCCGGGTTTCAATCTTCACAACGTGCTGGCCTTCTCCGTCAATCTGCCGGATTCTGCTTATCCGAGCGACAAGACTCCGCCCTACTACAGCGCGGCCGCGGTTCGCTTCGATCACGAATTCACGCAGCGCCTCCGTTCTTTGCCGGGCGTGATTGACGTGGGGCAGACTTCGGGCATTCCCGCGAGCGGCGGGAGCGGCACGATTCGATTTGTGGTTGAGGGCCGCACCACAGCCCTGGGGCAGGAAGACGAATGCCAAATCATCACGGTAAGCACGGGCTATTTTTCCTCTTTGAAAATTCCACTTGTCGAGGGCCGTTTCTTCAACGGAAGCGATAAGCAGGATGTTCCAGGCACCGTGGTCGTGAGCCGCGCCTTCGTCAAAGCCTCTTGTCTGGAGAGAATCCCATTGGCAAACGGATTCGTTTTACGTACAGCGCGCAGAATCCATTTCTTGAAATCGTCGGAGTAGCCGGGGACACCGCTTCCATTGATATCGCTGCGCCTCCGCCGGCTATTGTTTACACGGCCAACGATCAGGGGCCTTCCACTTACGTGAGTTACCTGGTGCGTACGGCTGGCGAACCCGCGGCGTTTGTCGGAACCGCGCGCGCGGCATTACATGAGATGGATCCGCAACTGCCGATGATCCAGCCACAATCGCTCGAACAAATCGCCAATCAATCCCCGTCAGTTTTTCTGCGGCGGTATCCTTCTTATGTGATTGGGAGTTTTGCCGCGCTGGCTTTGATTCTGGCGGTCGTGGGCTTGTACGGACTGATCTCGCACATGGTTCTTCAACGCACGCGCGAGATCGGCATTCGCGTGGCGCTTGGAGCACAACGCCGTGACATCTTGAGAATGGTGCTTCGTCAGGGGATTGTTGCCACTTTCGCGGGCGTTGCCATCGGCATTGTCGCCGCGCTGGCGCTTACGCGGCTCTTGTCGAGCTTGTTGTTCGGCGTCACGCCCGGCGACTGGGCTACGTTCTTGAGCGTAGCTGCGCTTCTTCTCGTTGTGGCGGTGGTGGCGTGCTCGATTCCCGCGCGGCGGGCAACGCGCGTCGATCCCATCGTGGCCTTGCGTTACGAATAGATGCAGGTACGCAATGATTCACGCGTCTTATCGCTGAGCGAAAGCCTTGGGGAGTTTTGATCGATTCGCTGCGAGGCCAAGCTATTCGTTGCCGCCGCCGAGCTCGCGCACGATCGAGCCTACGAAGGATTTTGCGTCTCCAAAGAGCATGAGGGTCTTGTCGAGGTAGTAGAGCGGGTTGTCGATCCCTGCGAATCCGGCCGCCATGCTGCGCTTGATCACCATGACGGTGCGCGCCTTGTCTACATCCAAAATGGGCATGCCGTAGATCGGGCTGTTTGGGTCCGTGCGCGCCGCGGGATTGGTCACGTCGTTCGCGCCGATCACCAGGGCCACATCAGTTTGCGGAAAATCTCCGTTGATTTCGTCCATATCCAGCAGCTTGTCATAGGGAATGTCTGCCTCGGCGAGCAAGACATTCATGTGGCCCGGCATGCGCCCGGCGACGGGATGGATTCCAAACTTTACATCCACGCCACGCTTCGTCAGTGCGTCATACAGTTCGCGGACTTTATGCTGGGCCTGGGCCACGGCCATTCCATAGCCGGGAACGATCACTACCTTGTTTGCCGCGGCGAGAATCGCGGCCGCTTCCTCGGGAGTCGCGCTGCGCACCGGCCGCGCTTCCTGCACTCCAGTGGCAGACGCCTGCTCCTGCCCAAACGCGCCGAAGAGCACGTTTGAAAATGAGCGGTTCATCGCTTTCGACATATTCACGGAAAGAATGAGACCAGATGCGCCGTCGAGTGCGCCGGCGATAATCAATAATTTGCTGTCCAGGACGAAACCCATCGCCGCCGCTGAGAGTCCTGCGTAGGAATTCAAGAGAGAAATCACCGTGGGCATGTCCGCGCCGCCGATGGGGACGATCATCATCACGCCGAACAAAAGTGGGATGCCGATAATCAGCGGAAAGAGCTGCGTCTTTTCCGGATGAGCTACCAGCATGCCTGCGACAACGATGGCCACGCCGAGGAGTCCGAGGTTGACGATGTTCTGTCCTTTGTAAGTAATGGGCCTTTGCGGCAGGAGCTCCTGTAGTTTTCCCGCAGCCATCAAGCTGCCGGTGAAAGTGAGTGAGCCGAGAATTACTTCAAGCGAGAGCACACCCATCATGAAGCGCGGCACATCCGGCGTGCGCAAATAGAACTCCGCTGTGCCGACGAGCGTCACGCACAGCGCCCCAAACGCGTGGCTTAGCGCCGTCCGTTGCGGCACAGCGGTCATGGCCACTTCGCCGAGCGGCACGCCGATAATCGTACCCAACACGAGTGCGATGAAGATCCATTTGTATTCCACGATGCCTTGGTACAGCAGAGTCCCGACAATGGCCAGCAACATGCCCAGCTCGCCGGCAAAAACTCCGCGGCGCGCCGTCTTCGGAGAGCTGAGCCACTTGAGCGAGAGGATGAAAAGAGCGGTGGCAATCAGGTAGGTGATTTCGATGATCTGTTCCATGCCGGGCAGCCTGGTCATGATTTCTTCGGCCCGCTGGCTTTGAACATTTTCAGCATGCGGTCGGTAATCAGGAAACCGCCGACGATATTGCTGGTCGCGGCCACGATGGCGATAGTTCCCAGGACTTTTGCGAGCGTCGCTCCGTGCGCGTGATATTCACCGGCGAGTAGAATCGCGCCGACGACCGCTATGGCATCCAGCGCATTGGTCAGGGACATGAGCGGCGTGTGCAGCAGCGGAGAGACGCGGCGTATCACTTCAAAGCCGATGAAAGCGGCGAGCATGAAAACGTAAAGGCTGGTGAGCAGATCCATCTTCATGTTCTTGCCATCTCCTTTGGCGCAGCCGGCAGGGCTGGCAGGGAGAAGAATTCTCTGACGCGCGGGTTGACCACTTCTCCGCCGCGCGTAAGCAGCGTTTCGCGCACAATCTCATCCTCCCAATCGAGCTGCAGCTTCCCATCCTTCACAAGGTGGAGAAGAAAGGCGGTGATGTTCCGCGCGTACATCTGACTGGCGTGATAGGGCACGCTGCTGGCCAAATTGAACCACCCGATAATCGTCACGCCGTGCTCCACGGCGATTTCTCCGGGACGCGTAAGCTCGCAATTCCCGCCGCGCTCGCCCGCCAAATCCACAATCACGGAGCCCGGCGCCATGCTTGCTACCATGTCCTTCGTAACGAGAATCGGCGGTCTTTTTCCGGGAATGACCGCGGCGCTGATCACCACATCACTCTCCGCAACGACTTTTCCCAGCAGCTCGCGTTGGCGTTTATAAAATGTCTCGTCCTGCGCCCGCGCATACCCTCGCGCGTCCTCGGCATCTTTGGCTTCGATGGGGAGCTCGACGAATCGTCCACCGAGGCTTTGCACTTGCTCTTTCGCCGCAGGCCGCAAATCGTACGCTGAAGCAACTGCTCCCAACCGGCGCGCCGTCGCGATGGCTTGCAAACCCGCCACCCCTGCCCCAATCACCAGAACGCGGCCCGGAGTAATCGTCCCCGCAGCCGTGGTGAGCATCGGAAAGATTCGCGGCGAAGTATCCGCGGCAAGCACCACGGCTTTGTACCCGCAGATGGTCGCCATCGAGGAAAGTACGTCCATGCTCTGCGCGCGCGTCGTGCGCGGCATCAATTCCACCGAAAAGGAAATCACTCCCTTCGCCGCGATTTCCTGGATGGTTTCGATCGATCCCAGCGGCCGCAAGAATCCGATCAGCACCTGGCCGCGCCGGTAGAGCGGCACATCCTCCTTGCCGGTTTTGTCATTAGATCCGTAACAAAGGACCTGTACCACGATATCGGCCGCGCCGAACACTTCGGCGCGGCTCGCAACAATTTTCGCGCCCTTGGCCGCATAGTCGGCATCCGGATAGCCCGCCGCGAATCCGGCGCCAGCTTCTACCACAACCTGCAAACCGGCTTTCGTCAGGTTCGGAATGACTGCCGGCACCAGCGCCACGCGCCGCTCTCCGGGAAAACTCTCGCGCGGAACTCCGACGATCATGAAGTTTCCTCCGCTTCTAAAAACCAGCACTGTTGTGGGGAATTACAATCGGTCGGGGAAATAGACTCAATCCATTTCACGAAGAGGCCAACCCTCCACCGACTCAAAACGCTCCAAATCATACACTCATGGGAGCCCGTTCTGTTAGATCACATCTGATCACATCACAGTATTTAAAGTTGCGAATCTCTATTACAGCCAAGGGCATGCCCGAGAGCCTCTGTGACTGCCGCACCTAAACAAAAAAAGGGACCGCGGTGCGGTCCCTTTTTATTGAACTACGAACGCCGAGAAGAAAAACGACGAGGTTAGTTGCTCGCCGGCCTGTTATCGGAAGGTGTGGCCGTTGCCGCGGACGCTTCGCCGATGGAAAGCTCATACTTTTTGCCACCGAAGAAAATTTGCGTCAGAGTCTTGTTACCAGCCTGGTCGGTGCTAGTGGAATACCCACTCGCCGCACCGGCTTTCTCTAGCGGAAGGATTTGCGCCGGCACTTTGGCTACCGTCCCCCTTGCGCCGGAAATAGTGAGTTCAACATTAGAGCCGCTTCCGGCCCATTCCACTTGATACTGACCGGCGGTGAGCTGCTTGCCGCCGACAGAAACGGTTTCGGCAACCTTCAGCGTACCCTTGTTGGTATTGCCTGCGACGGCGCTAGCTGCAAGCAAAAGCGAAAGGGTCAGCAGGTTTGCGATGGATTTCGTTCTTGTCATAGATTCTCTTTTCCTTTTGTCCTTGCCTCGCGGAAGCGAATCAAGATCCTTCATTCCCGCCAAGGAAAGCATGATTTGATTACCTTTGTTTTGACGAGGAAAAGGGCTTCCCGGTTATATCTCCGGCAACAAAAAGAATGGCTCAAATGCATTAAAAAATCGATTTATCTAAGCTACACATCCTTCACGACTTGCCGTATACTTAGTTGGAATTAGCGGTATTACGGACGAAAATTTCTGCTGCTCGGTAATCTGCCCGTACTTCCGCGAGCCTCGCCTCCCAATAATCTGCCACACCGGCTGGCATGCTCTTTCATACTCATCTTCTTTTTCCGCGCGTTCCCTTCCACGCTATACTTCCTCATGCGCTTCAGAAACCGCTCGGCCTGCCTGACTTTCATCGCTCTTCTGTTCGCGCTGCTACCTGCACCTGCAGCCTCGCAAGAGACTTCCTGGAAAAGAGACCTCGCCGCATGGCGCGCGAAGTATGTCGCAGACCTTTTGAAGCCCGACGGCTGGCTCTCCCTCACCGGCCTCGAATGGCTCCAGCCGGGCGACAACTCTCTCGGCTCTGCCGCAGACAACAAGATTCATCTCGCCGCGGGCAGCCCCGCGCATCTCGCGATTCTTCATCTCGAGGGGGAGACCGTCACTCTGAACCCGCCGCCCGGTGGATTCCTGCCAGACTTTCTTGTTGCTGGCTCGCCTGCAAAGCCGCAGCCCCTGCGCGCTGAAGCCAACAATGATAGGGTTTCTCCTCATCTGACGATCGGCACACTGAATATGTACGTGATCCGCCGCGGAGCGCGCTTCGCTCTGCGCATTAAGGATTCCCACTCGCCATCCATCGTCGGCTTCCACGGCCTGAAATGGTACGCGCCCGATGCTGCTTATCGCGTCACGGCCAAGTGGATTCCCTACTCTCCAGCAAAGACCATCACGCTCGCTACGCTCGTCGGCACAACTTACGATCAGCCCGTGCCCGGCGCCGCGGAATTCACCCTCGCCGGAAAAACATTTCGCATCGAACCGGTCCTCGAAGATCCCGCCGTCGCCAAGCTATTTTTCATCCTGCGTGATACTACCAGCACCAAGACGACGTACCCCGCCTGCCGCTTTCTCTACACCGGTTTTCCCACCAACGGCCTCGACAAACCCGGCGAACTTGTTCTCGATTTCAATCGCATGGAAAATCCCCCCTGCGCTTACACTCCTTTTTCGACCTGCCCGCTTCCGCCGCCCGGCAATCGCCTCCCCATTGCGCTCCCCGTCGGCGAAAAACGCTATCATGATTAGGTGCCTCTAGTTCTTTCCTCTCGCCGTTCATTTTGAAATTCTCTGCCGACTGTCGCACAATAGATGAGTCAGCAACCAATGGATTATTTGAACTCCAATCTATCTCCTGGGAACGGCGACTCTTCGGCACGCGAGAAACTGATCACTCTACGCCTGGCGCTCCTCAAGCTCCACAAGACCCTTCTCAACATGGAACGCCGCGACTACGAGCGCGAGCACGGCGCCGTCAACACCGGTGAGCTCTTCCGCCTGGTCATCGACCACGCGCAGTTCGCCTGGCTCCATAACATTTCCGAATTCGTCGTGCGCATCGACGAAACTCTCGCCGCCAAGGAGCCTGTCACCCCCGAGTACACCAGCACGGCCATTTCTCTGGCCCGAAAGATGTTTGTCCCGACGGAATCCGGCGACAGTTTCCAAAAAAAATATTTTGAGGCGATCCAGCGCGATCCGGTTGTCGTGATTGATCACGCCGAGCTGGTCCGTCTCTTCAACAACGAACCTCCCGATTCCGCAAATCCCTAAGTTTTTACGATTTCCCTGATAGAATCCCGCCGTCACTCGGAGGAACGTATGAGCGATTCCGACAAGAGCTACAGCAACGGCGAAATCACGGTGGTCTGGAAGCCCGGCGTATGCATCCACTCCGGAAAATGCGTCCAGGGCCTGGGCGAAGTTTTCAACGTTCACGCCCGCCCGTGGATCAACATCGCCGGCTCATCCAGCGAGCGCATTATCCAGCAAGTCGATGAATGTCCTTCCGGCGCACTCAGTTATTTCCGGAATGAAAAAGTGGGGAAAGCCGCAGGGTGATTCGTGAACCTAAACCTCGACAGCATCACCGTCACAAACAACGAAGAAGCTCAGCGCTTTGAAGCGCAAGTCGACGGCCTGCGTGCACTCCTCACCTATCGCCGCTTTCCGGACCGTATCGTCTTTAACCATATTGAAGTTCCCCCGATCCTTGAGAGCAAGGGCCTCGCCACCAAACTTGCCCGTACCGGGCTCGATTTCGCACGCGCCAACCATTTCCGCGTCGTGCCACTGTGCCCCTACGTTGCCACGTTTATCCGGAAGCATGCGGAATACCACGACCTCGTTTCCGCCGAAGACCTGCAGAAACTCCTGTCCCGCTCCAGCGGCTCAAGTGGCCGATAAACAATTTCTACCGTGCACAAACGCAATCCAGCATTCTCCACCCGTCGCCTTCGCCGCTCGGAACTTCCTATCGATACTGTCGCACTCGCACAATTTCTCATCGGCAAAGTGATCGTCCACGATCTTCCCGCTGGACGCCTCAGCGGCCGCATCGTCGAAACGGAAGCATACCCTCCCGGCGATCCCGCGGGTCATCACTTCCGCGGGCCCACGCCACGCATTCGCTCCATGTATCTCGCTCCTGGTCATGCATACATTTTTTTCAACTACGGCGCGCACTTCATGCTCAACGTCGTCAGCGAGCCCGCTGGCACCGCCGCGGCGATTCTCATTCGCGCTCTCGAGCCTCTCGATGGAATTGAGCTAATGCAGCGGAACCGCAAAACCACTGGCCTTCTCGATCTAACGCGCGGCCCCGGCCGCCTTGCCGCCGCTTTTCAAATCGACCGCTGCCACGACGGCATCGATCTTTGCGCTCCCGGCGCGCTCTGGCTCGGCGTGACAAAGCATCCCATCGGCGCCATCGTCAAGAGCGTTCGAATCGGCATTACCCGCGCTGCCGATCAATTCCTTCGCTTCTACGAGCGCGGCAATCCTTTCGTCAGCGGCCCCAAAGGCCTGCTCCTCCCAGTTACGTCCGCTAAGAAGACTTCATCCAAACGGGCATGAGACCAAGCGCACATGCGGTTGTCGCGGCGTCTATTTGATTCCAGGCAATTTCGCGGCCTAGGGCTCGCTGTGCTAGTTCTTGCTGAGAATTCTCTCCGCCTCATTCGCCGCCCCCTTTCGCCGTGCCACGTAGATCTCCAGTAGCTCGTCGAGTTCCTGCGGGCGAATCGGTTTGGTAAGGTATTCGTTCATTCCTACCGCGAGGCATTTCTCGCGATCCCCTTTCATGGCGTGCGCCGTCAGCACAACGATCGGCAAGTGATTCCCGCTGTCTTTTTCCTTCTTCCGAATCGCCACCGTTGCTTCGAATCCATCCATTTCCGGCATTTGCAGGTCCATCAAGAGCAAGTCAAAATCCTCGTTTTCGAATGCCTTGAGCGCCTCACGCCCGTTGCCTGCTACCACCACGGTGTGACCCCTCTTTTCCAAGAGTCGCGCCGCCAGCCGCTGGTTCACGAGATTGTCTTCCGCGAGCAGGATGCGCAACGAAGCCGAAGGCTCCTGCGAACCCTGCAACGAGTACCGCGTGATCAACGGAATCGCGCCTTCCTGTTCCTTCGTCCCAAGAACCCGGGCAACCGCTTCTCGCAATTCGGACTGCCGGATCGGCTTTAGCAAATAGGCGGAAACTCCCAGCTCCTCACATCGTGCCGCGTCTCCCCGATGGCCCGCCGAAGTCAGCATCATAATAGTGGCCGTTGACAGCTCCCGCCTCTGCCGGATTCTTTCCACCAGCGCAAAGCCGTCCATTTTCGGCATGTGCATATCCGTCAAGATCTGGCCGTACGGCTCTCTCGCTCCACGGGCCGCGGACAATTCCTCCAGCGCTTCTTCTCCTCCTTCCACCGACGTCACTTTCATCTCCCAGCGCTTCAACATCCCTTCCAGGATCTTTCGGTTCGTCCGGTTGTCATCCACGACCAGAACCTTTACGCCGCCTAGGTTCTCCGTTGGCGTGATCCCTTCCCCTGCGCCCGTTTTTGTATGCGCTACGCCGAACCGCGCCGTGAAATGAAACTCGTTTCCCGGGCCCACTTCGCTTTCTAGCCAAATTTTTCCGCCCATCATCCCCACGAGGCGCGAGGAGATGGTCAGCCCCAATCCGGTTCCTCCGAATTTCCTCGTCGTGGAAGCATCCGCCTGCGTGAAGGGTTCGAAGATCGATTCCTGCTTCTCCTTGGAAATCCCAATTCCCGTGTCCGCTACCGTGAAGCGCAGCAAGAGCTCTTCACCTTCCGGGCCATCGCTCTTTACTTTCAACGCCACTTCTCCCTGGTTCGCGAACTTGATGGCATTGCCCACGAGGTTGATTACGATTTGCCGCAGCCGGCTCGAATCTCCCCGCACCATTTCCGGCACTTCCGGTGCCACCTCGCACAGGAGTTCCAGCCCTTTCTCATGCGCGCGCAGAGCCAGGGACTTTAACGTTGTCTCCAGGCAATCGCGGAGATGGAAATCGACAGCTTCCAGGTCGATCTTTCCCGCTTCGATTTTGGAGAAGTCGAGAATGTCGTTGATTACACCGAGCAAGGAATCGCCGGACATCTTGACGGTTTCCAGGTATTCGCGTTGCTCGGGAGTAAGCTGCGTCTCCAGCGCCAGATCGGTCATCCCTATGACGCCGTTCAACGGCGTGCGGATCTCATGGCTCATGTTGGCAAGAAATTCGCTCTTCGCCCGGCTGGCTTTCTCCGCTGTCTCTTTCGCCCGGCGCATTTCTGTTTCGGCCTGCTTGCGTTCCACAACTTCCATCTGCAACTCTTCGGTCCGCGCTTGAACGCGATGTTCGAGTTCCTCCTTCGCGCCCTGCAGCGCCGCGTCGCGCTGCTGAATCCGCTCCAGCATCTGATTGAAGGAAGACACCAGTGTTCCCACTTCGTCATCGCCCATGGGAATCCCGCGAAGCGTGTAGTCCTCTTGCGCGGATACCCTGCCGGCAATCCCTGCTAGTTGCAGGATGGGTTCGGTGATAAGCCAAACCAAACGAGAGGAGATCAGCGCCGTTACGAAAATGGAGACGATTAGCACTACGGCGGAGATTTCTCTGAATTGCTTCATTTTGGCGCGAAATTCGGAAAAATCCGAGACAATCGCGATGCTCCCGATTTTCTCGCCGTTCGAGGAAAAGCTGCGGTGAAGCGTAAGTGTCTCTGCTCCAAGGAACGCTCCGTCTGCCCGCCAGACCGGCATACTGAAATCGCTTCCCACTCCTGCACGCCGGTACTCCGCAAAGATGGTTCCGTGGATGTCGTAGAAACAGCCGGCGACGACATGGGGTTCGACCTGCAATGCCGCAAGAATGTCCTATGCGGACTTTCGATCATTGAACGAGAGGGAAGCTGCCGTGCTCAACCCCAGCATCTCGGCATGTGTCGAGAGCTCGCTGGTCATCGCCGAACGAAAGATGGCCCTTTCGTACAGTTCAAATGCCAGGCATGTGAAGCTCAGCCCCAGAACGCTGGCGAAAAAAATCACCAGGGTCAGTTTGCATTGAATGGATCCTTTTCGAACGAACATCATTTCAAGGCCCTCGGTGACCGTCGATTACCGCCTTCGTAAACACCTGCTGGAAGGCCTGACCATCGACACCCGCCCGCTCAATGGTTTGCACGCAACTGACCAGTGCGAGGCGAGCGCCTCCTCGCTATCTCTCTTGTTATCAATGGTTTCGTGTTTTGAAAGTCTGGACAAGATTTCAGTGTTCGGAAATTCGCGGTGGCAAGTGCCAGATTGGAACAATGCCCCTGGCGCTTCTCGCCGAAGCCAATCCGTAATTGCGATCAGTTGATCGCGTTGATGCTGGGTTCCTGTGCGAATGCCAACGGAAAACCCGCACGAACGCACCTCCGCCTTGGACCGCTCTACTAATTCTTATGGGAAATCGATGAGGGAAATCAATCGCCGCTTACTGCGACCATTTGATCGCACGCCGCGCGAAAATTCTCGTACCACGTTTTCGTAAAGCTGGTGATGATGTGCTCCGCCGTTTGCCCTGCTATTTTCACGCCGGAATGGACGATGTCTCCCCAGGTGTGCACACGCGTCCCGCCTGCTGCGGCTTCTTCGAACGTGACCCACTGCGCCAGCACCACTCCGAGCGAGTGGTCAATCCAACCCACTTTTCGCGTGGGCTGGCAGTTGGTGATCACATGGCTCACCACGGTATTCACCGGCTGCACGACTTCGATCTCCAGCCGGCTCCCCGCTTCCCAGGGCTGGCCTTCGCGCCAGTGCATTTGCCCGTAAATGTTCGCAAATTCGTTCCAACGCCGCCAGTTGGAGAAAATCTCCCAGGTGCGCTCCCGGCTGGCCTTGGTGGTCACACCATATTGAAATCGAAACATAACCTCTCTTCACTCCTCTTTTGAGCGATCCCGTTTTCTGATTTTGCTGGCTGGGGCCAGCGGAGGGACGATCTGGGCTCGATTATTTATACACTGTTGGTTTAACGCTGTAAAGGATATAATTCAGCCCCCCCCGGGACCGGGAGGGTCACCGCATGCCTCGCAAGCGTGATGCTCTTCTGGAAGGTCGCATCCTCAATGCCGCGTATCGCATCTGGAGCGAACGCGGCGAAGAAGCCCTCACCATGCGCGCCGTTGCCCGCGCCGCTCGCACCACTACCCCCACGCTCTACGAGCGCTTTTCGCACAAGAGCGATCTGCTCACCCTCCTTCGCCGCCGCGCCCGTCTCAATCTTTTCTCTGCCATCCGGCCTTCGCGTTCCGTATCGGAGGCCTGCAGTCGGGCCCTCGATTTCTTCACCGCCCATCCCAATGATTACCGCCTTATCTCCGAAGACTGGGCCATCGCCTTCGCTCGCAAAGAGCACATGCCATCCTTCGAATTCATCAAACGGCAGCTCACTGCGCAACTTGGTGGCGCCCCTGACCGCCACACTCGCCTGGCCCTTTCCCTCGTCGCGCTCCTCCACGGCACCGCCGCCCTGCTTCATTCTTCGGACGTCCACAAAAAAATCTCCCGCGACTTTCGCCATGCCTGCATCTCCGCGTGTCAGTCCCTGATCCACGCCGCTTCTTCCCACGGGGCCCGCCCTAAGCGCTCTTCCCATCCCCGCCGCTAGCCGCTCGATTACCGATAAGAACGGCTCTCCCCCTTCACGCCCATTTCGTGCCAGAATGAGGACGACGAGCGCCCGGCCCCTGGCGCCTGCGATTCACTCGACTCGACGATCCAGCCTTGCCTCAGACGCCACGGAGCTCTTTCACCGGTCGTAGACCGTGAAGGTAGAAATGTCCCGATCCACCGGCTTGCGTGAATGCGCAGCGAGGGGTGCAATATGGCCGTCACCTGGAAGCAGTTCGAAGGTCAAATCGTCGATGACGAATTCCCGCTCGAGCAGTTGTTGGCGAGTTCGGAGCACAGCGCCGTGTTCCTCACTCAGTACGGCGATTCGCAGCCGCAAAAGGCGGCCATCAAGCTGATTCACGCGGAGCCCGCCACCGCCGAGCTTCTGCTCTCGCGCTGGCGCCTCGCCGCACAACTTTCCCATCCCAACTTGCTCCGCCTCCTGGATTTCGGCCGCTGCTGCCTCGAAGATGCGAATTTTCTCTACGTTGTGATGGAGTTCGCTGAAGAGGATCTCTCGCAAATTCTCCCGCAGCGCCCCCTCACCCCTGCGGAAACTCGGGACGTGCTCGAGCCCGTTCTCGACGTTCTCGTCTATCTCCACGGAAAAGGTTTGATTCACGGCCACCTCAAGCCTTCCAACATTCTCGCCACATCCGATCAATTGAAGCTTTCCAGCGATACTCTCGCTTCCATCGCCGAGCCGCGCGCGCCGATCGCTCGCCCAAGCCCGTACAACGCCCCTGAAGCTGCAACTTCGGGCCTTTCTACGGCCAGCGATGTCTGGTCGCTCGGCGTCACCCTCGTCGAAGTGCTCACGCAGCAGGCGCCTGTTGTGTTGCCTGAGGCGAAATCCGATCCCGCCGTACCGGACGCGCTGCCGCAGCCGTTTCTCGACATCGCGCGCCACGCGCTCGTCTACGAACCCCGGCGCCGCTGGACTACCGCGGAAATCGCCGCGCGCATGAGTCCAACCGCCATGGCGGCGACCGCATCAGCTCGGTCCGTTTCGACCGCGGCTGTTTCGCCTTTGGCTGTTCCTCTTTCCTCTGTGCCTGCGCTTTCCAGGGCAAAGTTGCAAACGCCCCGGTACGAATCACCCGCGCCGCAAGCACAATCGCCGCGCCCGCAAGGCACCACGCAGCCGAAACAAACTCTCGTGCTTCCAAATTACGTTGTTCCTCTCGCGGGCGTCATCTTGGTCGTTGTCGCCATGATCGCGCTGCCGAAAATCCTCAGTCATCGCCCGGAGTCTTCCTCCTCCGCTTCAACGGGTGCCGCGCAACCTGCCTCTCAACCAAAACCCCCGGGCCAGCCCGCGCATCGCGATACATCGCCGCCCGCAAAACCCGCGCCAAATTCTCTGAAAGCCAGCGCAGAGAAAAAACCCGCGCTGACATCCCCGCCCAGTTCGTCTGCTCCCGCGCGCACTTCGTCCGCCTCGGCTCCTGTTCCCGCCGCGGCAGTGCTAAGGACCGACACGTTTCCATCGGCCAACGCGCCCAAACCCTCCGCCGCCTCTCCCACGCACGGTGAAGTCCTGGAACAGGTCCTGCCCGACGTCTCCGACAAAGCTCGCGGCACCATTCACGGCAAAGTCCGCGTGACGGTCCGCGTCCACGTCGAGCCGGCGGGAAATGTCTCCCAGGCCGAACTCGATTCCCCCGGGCCGAGCAAGTATTTCGCCGATCTGGCTCTCCAATCCGCCCGTCGCTGGGAATTCACGGCACCTGAAGTGAATGGCCACAGCGTCCCCAGCGACTGGCTCATCCGCTTCGAATTTTCCCAGTCCGGCACGCAAGTCTTTCCCCGCCAAACCGCGCCCTAGAATTTCTGCGGTGAAACGATTCGATCCGTCAGAACGCTGTCCCACTGCCTGAAGTGAATCTCGGCGGGTGGCAAACTGAATTGGTTCATGAAAGGGTGGGCGATTCTTCGCTTCGTTTTGCGCCCGCACGAACCGCTCATCCCACTTTCCGTGCCGTTCAATCCTCAATTCTCTCCGTTCTCTGCTTAACTCTTAACCAGTTGATGCCTGCGTGCTATCCTTCCACGTGTTTGGCAATCAAAATCTTCGCCCTCGATTCCCTCGTCACTCCATGGCCGCTGTTCCCCCATTCGCCCGTCCTCCTATCTCTGTAAGTCCTTTGTTTGCCACTCATACGAGTCGCCCGCAAACCACTGAAAACTCAAGTGCGTTAAGTCCTTTACTTGCCACTCATACAGACTTATCCGCCGTAAGTCCTGTATTTGCCACTGATACGAAAACAACCGGGGTGTATACCAACAATTCCCATTCTGAAACTCTTTCAACTCTCCCACCTTCAGACCCTGTGACAAACGTGGAAACGTTCCAACCTTCCCCTGCCCTTGCAAACCGTGCCCGCAACCTCTACGCTACTGGCTCGGAGAAAACCAAGTCTGCCTCGATGCCGGACCTCTCAACCGAACTGCTCGCTCTTGGTTTCATCTGGTACATCGCATTCCTTTTTTCCACCACGTGCCACGAAGCGGCCCATGCCCTCGTCGCCAAGCTCGGCGGCGATACCACTGCAGCCTCGAGCGGCCAGGTCACGCTCAATCCCGTTCCGCACATCCAGCGCGAACCCTGGGGCATGGTCGTGATTCCTATTCTTTCCTTCATCGTGGCGCGGTCCATGTTCGGCTGGGCCAGCGCGCCCTACGATCCGCACTGGGAGCGGCGCCATCCTCACCGCGCCGCGTTGATGGCTCTCGCGGGCCCCGCTACAAATTATTTGTTGATGTTCCTCGCAGTGATTGGCTTCCGTCTCGGCACGGCGATGCATTGGATCGGCAGCGATCCAGCCACCGGCCACCGGGATTTTCCCAGCGTCGTGCTTCTTGTTTTCTTCACGCTGAATCTGCTCCTCGGCACGTTCAACTTGTTGCCCGCGCCGCCGCTCGACGGCAGCAGCGTCATCATGTTGTTCATGAGCGAAAATCGCGCCCAAAAGTATCTCGACTGGCTGCGCGGCAACAACTTCGCCATGCTCGGGCTCATTTTGGCTTGGGTTGCCTTTCGCCAGCTATATCCCTACGTGGAAGGTTTCGCGGTGAAGCTTTTGATTCCGGGCCAGTTTTGATGCTCCAATTCCGCACACACCCGCTGCGGTTTGCTCGTGCCAAGGCGGGAAAGCAGTGGTCATTCCTGCACCGAATTGAGACGAGGTGCGCGAGGCGAGAGCGTTTTGGCGCGTGCGGAGGCGCCTCGGGAAAGAAATCCGGAGTGAGAGGCAAAGGGGAAGCGAGAATGCAAAACGCAAAGGGGCGGTAAGAAGCTGATTCTTCACGAGGTAGGGTGTTTCGAGAGCCTGGAAAGATTGTCAATGTTCGAAACGGGCGGGACTGCATGTTAGAGATGGTTGTGGAAGTCAAGATGCCGTGTAAGGGGCATCGTGACTGGCATTTCGACAAGAACGTAGAGATTGCTGCGCCGAGGATGGCGCTGACGCCGTGCATTTTGGATGAAGATCCAGGGCAATTGGAAGGCTTGGCTGCCGTGATTGGAGAGATGGGATACGAGCCGATTCCAACTACGGATCCGGAAGAAGCGCTGCGCCTGGTGAAGCGGGGGAGATGCCGATTGCTGCTGGCGGATTTTCACATGCCGGGAATGCGGCGGTACGAATTTCTGGATCAGGTGCTGCGCTGCGACCCGGGGAGCTGCGCAAGGTTCACATTCAGCGCGTGCTGGATATATGCAAGGGCAACCGGCTGCGCGCGGCGCAGATTCTGGGAATTGGACGCACAAGCTTGTATCGCTACTTGAAACGCGACGGAGAAAATACCAAGACTAAAGCGAAGTCGGGCGGCGCGGCGGCGTAACCGACTGCGCGCACTTACGCTCTCCCGTTTCGGCATGCAAGAATGGCCACAATCCGGCGAAGTCTTGACCTTTTTTCATCGTTGACAAAAAAGAGCCGGCCTTTCCAAATCGGAAACGACCCGGCGGCAGCTCATCTTTTCTCCATTTCGAACTGCGGAAGTAATGCCTCCCGTCGTGACTTCTTTCCAAGAAGAAATACGGAAGGAATCCTGCCGGCCGCGCGCGATTGTTCCATCGGATTGACTTCCCTCCGTTACATATATAACATTTTTATGAAATGACTGTACCTCGCCCTGAGATCGGCGCGCCGTGGTTGCTGTTGACCTTCACTTTGCCAACGAAACGGGCAAGCCAGCGGGTTGAGATCTGGCGAAAGCTGCAGCGTTATGGCGCGGTGCCGCTCGGGAACTCCGGATACTTGCTGCCGAACAGTCCGACAAATCAGGAACGGTTTGAGTGGCTGGCCGCGGCGGTTCGCAAATATGCCGGCGAGGCTTCCGTTGTGAAAGTGCAATCCATCGACAATTTGTCTACGCCCCAGTTGATAGGACGCTTTGCTGAAGCGCGCGCCCGCGAATACCAAGAGTTGATCGGTGAATTGCAAAAGCCGTCTTCTGCCGCGCTCCACAGGCATTCACCCAAGCAAGTGAGCCGCCTGAGGACACGGTTTCGTGAAATTGTCGAGATCGACTTCTTCCAGAGCCCGCTTCAGGAGCGGGTGAAAGAGATGTTTGCGCGAGTGGACGCATCTCCCGCTTCCAACCGGGAAGCAGGCAAGGTGAATCCGCGAGAATACCTTAGCAGGTTGTGGGTCACTCGAAAGCGGCCGGGGATCGACCGGTCGGCATCAGCGTGGTTGATTCGAAATTTCATAGACAAAAAAGCGCGGTTCACCTTTGCGTCAGAAACCCAGATCCCGCACGAAGCAGTGCCGTTCGACATGTTTCACGGAGGTTTCGGCCATCGCGGGGAGGACTGCACGTTCGAGACATTGGAAAAGACGTTTCGAATTCGCGACAAGACGGTTGGAGTGATCGGACAAATCATTCACGACGCGGATCTCCTGGATGAGAAGTTCGGCCGTAAAGAAGGCTTCGGCGTTGATGCCGTGCTGAACGGCTGGGCGAAGCAAGGAGTCCCCGACAATAAGCTTCTTGAACGCGGAATGGAGTTAGTGGAAGGGCTCTATCACTCTGTCGGTTAAGAAAGAGTTGCGACTCGCCGTTTTGTCTCTCGACGCATTTTGGGACTCGCAGGCGAAGCAAGGAGGAATGCGATGAAAACGAGCGTATTGGTCGTCATGGTCGTTGCGGCAGTTTTCTTGGTGAGCGTGGCACTTTTCGTGTCTCGGGAAGGGCGATTAGCTTCATCCTACGCGGCTCCGCCGGAGGCGTCTGCACCACCTCAATCTTCCGGGCAGTCACTTACCTATAATTTTGACAACGACAACGCTGGGACGATGCCAGGGAAGTTCCACAGCGCCCGAACAGGACAAGGTTCTGAAGGAAAGTGGGTGGTAATTGCAGATGCGACGGCGCCTTCGAAACCGAATGTAGTCGCTCAAACTTCAACGGACAGAACCGACTATCGCTTTCCCTTGCTCATTTCCGACGAAGGAAGCTTCAAGGATCTGGAGTTGAGTGTGAAGTTCAAGGCGGTGGCAGGAGAAGTGGATCGCGCCGCAGGACTGGTGTTCCGGCTGAAGGATGCGAATAACTATTACATCGTCCGCGCGAACGCGCTCGAGGACAACTACCGGCTGTACCACGTCATTAACGGGAGCCGGAGACAATTTGCGGGTGCAAATTTCAAGGTCAGTTCGGGGGAGTGGCACGAGCTAAAGGTTGAGTGCGCCGGGAACAAAATCATCTGCTACTACGACGGCATGAAGAAGATCGAAGCGAAGGACGACACGTTCAAAGATGCAGGCAAAGTCGGTCTGTGGACCAAGGCCGACTCGGTTACATACTTTGATGATTTGCGTGTGACTGCCAAGTAGGCGCGCACGGCGATTTCGTCTAGGAAAACTCTGAGGAGGATGTCATGAGAAAAGCAGTAGTTGTGGGGTTGCTGATCGTCTGGTTGGTCGTCACTCCAGGCTTGTGGTCCCAAGACAAAGACCGCGCCGAGCTCGCGAAGGCGGTGGCCGCGTCGAAAGTATCACTCGAACAAGGCGTGTCCGCCAGCGCGCTCGCGGGCAAACCCATTTCGGCGAAATTTGAGATCGAAGACGGTAAGTTGCAACTGTCGGTCTACACGGCCAAAGGCGATACATTTTCGGAGGTCGTTGTCGACCACAATACAGGAAAAGCAGTCGCTTCACGCAACTCTCGTCAAAGTTCTGAAGGGCAACCCAGGATTTCGCGCGGTAAGCATCTTTCCTGCGATCAAGGATGGTAATCCGGTCGCCGACGTTACCCTCACAAAGGGCGATGAGTGGAAGACCGTGTCCGAAAAGTTGGATTAAACAGGTAGTCCCCCAAGGGAGAGTCCAAGCATGAAGTGGATCACGCGAAGCAACGTGAAAGTGGACCGGGTTGCCTGCCCGTGGCTCATTCGACACTTCGTGGACCCTCAAGCGGAGTTCCTTTTCGTACCCGAAGACCAGCTCCTCGACACCGCACGGAAGGAAGAAGCGATTCCTTTCGATGCAACCCGGTTTCCCGAAGTGAGGCTGAATCACCGGGGAGAACGCTGTACGTTTGAAGCCATTCTCGAGGATTACAAACTGACGGACCCGGCGCTTCGCAGCCTCGCGCTGATCGTCCGAGGGGCTGACGTGAAGGGGCAGGAACACGTCTCCCCCGAAAGTCTTGGATTGCGCGCCATCGCTCAAGGCTTTGCACTTACCGGAATCAGTGACGAGGAGCGCCTGGCGCGCGAGTTTCCGATGTATGACGCCCTGTACGAGTACGTTTGTCAACAATTGAAGGAGCAGCAGCAACTCTGATTTCTCGATTTTTCAAAACCCAACACAAGGAGGTTGGTCACATGCATCTTTTCAAGCAAAGAGGAATGGTAATCCTGTTCGCGAGCATTTGTTTCCTGTTATCCGGCGTCGCTGCTTTGGCGCAAGACATTCCGAGTGATTATCAGGAGGTTCTCAAAGCACTGGACCGCAAGGGCGACTTCAAAGCAGGCGTTCTCAAGGTGAATATTCCGCGCAACGATTTGAAGATGACGATTCAGGGCTTCTCCACGCCGACTCCGTTCGGCTTCGGAGGTTGGGTTGCCTTGACTAAAGCGTCGGATGGTTCGGATGTGATAATGGGCGACTTGGTATTGCTGCAGGAAGAGGTAAATCCGATTCTCTCCGCCCTGCTCGACAACGGAATCGATGTGACTGCGCTCCATAACCACTTCTTCTGGGACGACCCGCACGTCTATTTCATGCACGTCCACGGCATGGGCAAAGCAGCAGACCTCGCGCGCCGAGTAAAACCAGCGCTCGATTTGATTGGTCACGTAAAACCCGAAGCGGCTGCTCCTGCGAGCACCGGCGGCACAGCGCTCGACACGGTCAAGCTCGCCAAGATCGCAGGCCACGATGGCGAGCAGACGGGGCCGGTTTACAAGATCACCGTGGGAAGAGACGACCTGGGCATGAAGGAGCACGGCGCCGTGATCAACGCGCGCATGGGGCTCAATACGTGGGCGGCGTTCGTGGGTACGCAGGAGGACGCGGCGATTGCGGGCGATGTCGCGATGCTCGAAAACGAAATTACGCCGGTTCTGAAAGCCCTGCGGAAGAACGGTCTGGACGTGGTCGCGATTCACCACCACATGACCGGAGACCGGCCAGTGGTGATCTTCCTGCATTACTGGGGCAGGGGTCCGGCCGAAAAGCTAGCAACAGGATTCAAGTCGGCGCTTGATGAGCTGGGCAAAGGCGGCGCGGCTCACGGGGGCGCGCACTAGAACACGTCCGTTCGGTAAACGTGATGAGGGCGTACCCAGAGTCGAGAGAGAGCACCGGCACGCAGCCAACGCTGCGAGCGCTGGTGCTCTATTTTCTCCGGCTGGGAGCGCTTGGGTTTGGCGGACCGATCGCGCTTGTGGGCTACATGCAGAGAGACCTGGTAGAAAGGAAGAAGTGGGTCTCGAGGGAAGACTATTTCGAAGGCCTCGCCTTTTCCCAACTGTGTCCAGGGCCTCTGGCTGCTCAGCTCGCGAAGTACCTTGGATGGGTGCACAGCGGCACCTTGGGAGCCACGCTCACGGGCGCCGCCTTTGTTCTTCCTTCGTTTCTGATGGTTCTTGCATTGGCTTCGCTCTACGTGCACTTCGGGCAGTTGGCGTGGATCCAGGGACTGTTCTATGGCATCGGGGCAGCAGTGAGTGCCATCATCGTGCGAAGTGCATGGAAGCTGATTCAGAAGACGCTGGGCACGGACTATCTGCTGTGGGTCCTATTCAGCGTCCTTGCGATCACGACGGTCTGGACACAGTCGGAGGTTGTTTGGCTGTTTGTGTTGTGCGGATTCGTCGCCATGTTCGTGAAGGCTCCGCCCAACTTCGAAGCACGTCCCGTCCGAACCGCGCTCCTGGGGCCGGGACTTTTCACCGGGCTGCTGGGAACCGCTTCGGCGGGCATGCTCGCCTCCGTATTTCTATTCTTTCTCAAAGCCGGAGCTTTCGTGTTTGGCAGCGGCTTGGCGATTGTGCCATTTCTCTATGGAGGAGTGGTTGGCCAATTTCATTGGCTGACGGAACGTCAATTCCTGGACGCCGTGGCCGTGGCGATGATTACGCCGGGCCCGATCGTGATCACATCGGGTTTCATCGGCTACCTGGTGGCTGGTCCACTCGGGGGGTCCGCGGCGGCATTGGCCGTATTTCTGCCGCCCTATTTGCTCGTGATCTTCGGTGCGCCGTACTACCGACGGTTCGCCCAAAACCGCCAAGTAAAGGCCTTTGTGCAGGGGGTCACGGCGGCGGCAGTCGGAGCGATTGCCGGGGCAGCGGTCATCCTTAGCAAGCGCGCTCTAATGGACCTGCCGACGGTTCTGATCGCGCTGATTTCATTCGGCGTGCTGTTGGTATTCAAGAAAGCCCCGGAACCAATTCTGATTGTCGGTGCCGGGGTTGCGGGCGTCGCGCTTCACCATGGGTCGTGACTACATTGGGAGGAAGTAATGCAAACGAACCTGTTTTCTCTGCGGTCTGCCGTTTGTGCAATTCTCCTGCTCGGCAGCTTGTCTTCGGCAAACGTATTCGGCCAAACGCTCAAGCAGGTCGCCACGTTCGATCTGCCGGGACCGGGAGGAAAACGGTTCGACTATCTGACGATCGATATCGACGACCATTATTTGCTCTCGGCGCATCTGGCAGCAGGACAGACGTACGTGATTGACCTGCGCACCAATAAAGTTGTTGCGACGATAGCCGATACGCCGGGAGCTGAAGGCGTCGAGTACGTGCCCGAACTGAAGAAGTTCTATACCTCGAATGCCGGGGACAACACCATTGGTGTGGTGGACCTGCGGCAGATGAAGGTAATCAAGAAGATTCCAACCGATGCCAAGCCGGACGGCAGCACTTACGCTGCGCCGTTCCACAAGCTCTACGTTTCCGATGAACGAGGCAAAGCGGAAGCGATTGTCGATGTCACGAAAGACGAGATCGTAAAGACTCTGCACTTCGATAGCGAAACGGGCATGCCGCAGTACGATCCTGTTGCTCGCAAGGTGTATGTAAATCTTCAGGATAAGAATATTTTCGCGGTCATTGATCCGGCGACTGACGAAGTCGTGGGGCGATATCCGGTCGGGCGGTGCGAAGGAAACCATGGGATGACCCTTGATCCGGAGCATCATCGCGCTTTCCTCTCGTGTGAAGGGAACGAACTTATGACGGTCATCAATCTTGACAGTCACCAGCCCATCATATTCCTCCCATTGGCCCGTGGCCCTGACGTTATTAAATTTGATGCCGGTCTCAAGCGAATCTATGTGGCGTGTTCGAGCGGAGCCATCTCCGTATTCCAGATGGACGATCCGGATCACTACCGCAAGCTGGAGGACTTTCCGGTACAGAAAAAGGTTCACAGCCTGGCCGTGGACCCCGACACCCATCGCGTTTACGCCCCGGAACAGGAAGAAGACGGCAAGCCCGTGGCGCGGATGGTTGTGTATGAAGCCGCAACCAGCCGGTAGGATTTGTGAATGCCTTAGAACAAAGTATGCCATGCATCACCTAGTGGACTCAGAGTCCCTGCTGTAGCGTTGCGATGACGGCAATCAACCTGATACCGAGCGCGCTCAACAGTCTAACGAGGGATGGATGGCTGCTGTTCCTGACTCGATTCGTTCGGCTATTTGCTTACGGCTCGCTGTCCGTCATTTTGGTTTTCTACCTGGTGAGTTTGGGGCTCACGACGGCACAAACGGGCCTGCTTCTCACGCTGACGCTGGCCGGCGATATCGTGGTCTCGCTGTACCTGACGACGCGAGCCGATCGGATCGGGCGGCGACGCATGTTGATTGCCGGCGCCATGCTCATGGCTGCTGCCGGACTGGCCTTTGCCTTTACCAGAAACTTCTTGTTCCTGATCATTGCGGGCACGATCGGGGTGATCAGTCCGAGCGGGAATGAAGTGGGGCCCTTTCTGTCGATTGAGCAAGCTGCTCTTTCCCATGTCGTTTCTCCCAAGACGCGTACGGAGGTGTTCGCGTGGTACACGCTCGCTGGTTCCATAGCGACCGCCCTCGGGGCCCTCTTCGGCGGCACCATTTCGCAGACGCTGCAAAAAAGCCTGATGGCACCTGTTGAGAGCTACCGGGTGGTGGTCCTTTCCTATGCCGCACTGGGAATCGTGCTGGCCCTCCTATTTACACGACTTTCTTCCTTAGCCGAAGTGAGCCCGGTTGCCGAGGGAACGGCTTCTCCGACGACCGTGGCAACGGCTTTCGGAATCACACGGTCCCGGCATGTCGTGCTCAAGCTCTCAAGCCTGTTCGCCCTGGATTCATTTGCCGGCGGGTTTGTGGTGCAGAGTTTCGCCGCGTATTGGTTTTATTTGCGATTCGGCGTCAGACCGGCAGCACTCGGCGCTATTTTTTTCTGGGCCAATGTCTTTGCCGGAATATCGGCTCTCCTGGCTTCCCGGCTGGCATCGCGGATCGGGCTGATTCGGACGATGGTTTTCACGCATTTGCCTTCGAATATTCTTCTGATTCTTGTGCCGCTGATGCCAAACCTCAAGGTGGCGGTGCTGGTCCTGCTCGTGCGCTTCAGCATCAGCCAAATGGATGTTCCCGCGAGGCAGTCCTATACGATGGCGGTCGTGAGTGCGGAGGAACGATCCGCGGCCGGAGGGATTACGGGAGTAGCGCGCACGACCGGTGCGGCCATCAGTCCCTTGTTTGCAGGATTTCTTTTCGCCAGACCGTCCCTTATAAACGTTCCGTTCTTTATCGCGGGATCATTGAAAATCATCTATGACCTGCTACTCTTTCGTTCGTTTCGGAAAATTCGCCCTCCGGAGGAGCGCTAACAGAGAGCATGTGCCTGGAGCGAAACCTGCGCCGCGTCTCTGTAGCCTGCAGAACGCAAATATATTCATGTGTTCTCGTCCTGCTCCTGGCCGGGACGAGCATTTCCAGCGCCAGGGCAAGCGACGGGCCCAGTATTAAAGCGGCCGTGCTGCCCTCGGGTTCCATAATTCTGGATGGCCGGTTGGACGAACCCGTGTGGCGCGACGCGCCCATACTGAAGCTGATACAGCAGTCACCCAAACCCGGAGAGCCGACGCCGTTTGAAACGGAAGTTCGAGTGGTGGTCACAAGCGACCGCGTCTATTTGGGCTTCCACTGCAAGGATCCGGACCCCAGGCAAATCGCCGTGCATACGATGCGGCGCGACCAGGTCATGAGAGGGGACGACACGGTCAGCATTGTGCTGGATACATATGGCGACCACCGCACCGGCTACTTCTTCCAGATCAACGCGGCGGGAGCGCGCGCGGACGGCCTGATCTCCGACCCGCAAAGCGCCTCGCTCGATTGGGACGGCATCTGGGATGCGCGCACAGCCCGGACACCGGACGGATGGTCCGCGGAGATCGTGATTCCCTCGCGAACGTTAAACTTCGCGGGCGGCGTCGACGAGTGGGGACTGAACGTAGAACGATTCGTTCCGCGGGAACGGCTGACTCTGCGATGGTCTTCCCCCACGCTCGATTCCTTTATCTACGATTTGAGCCGCGCGGGGCGATTGACCGGAGTTGGAGCGCTCGAACAGGGCAAAGGACTGGAGTTCGTCCCTTATGCGACGGGAAAAACGAGGGAAATTTTTCCAGGAGGCGACCGGTCGTGGCAAGGTTCGGCCGGCGGCGACATGACGTGGAAAATCACACCTCAACTCGTCACGGTGTTCACCGGCAATACGGACTTCGCCGAGACCGAAGTGGATGCGCGGCAAATCAATCTCACACGATTCCCGCTGTTCTTCCCGGAAAAACGAGCCTTCTTTCTCGAGGGAGCGAACCAGTACGAGTTTGGTCTCGGGATTGGCAGCTCGGGTTCTGTACAGTTCATCCCGTTCTTCAGCCGGCGTATTGGATTGCTTGGCGGCGCGCAAGTTCCCATCAACGCGGGGGTAAAGTTGAACGGCCGAGTCGGCAAATGGAACCTTGCCCTGCTCGACGTGCAAACGCGCAAAATCTCCGTTGCGCCGGAAGTCGCGCAAGACCTAGCGTTGCCCACTCCGCTGATACCCAGCACCAATCTGCTGGCAGGCCGGGTGTCGTACGACTTCAATGAAAATCTGCGCGTCGGCACCATTTTCACGAACGGCGATCCCGAAGGGCTGCGCCAGAATACTTTAGTAGGCGTAGACGCCGTGTGGCGGACTTCGAAGTTTTGGGGCAACAAGAACTTTCTTGTGGGAGCATGGGGCGCCACCACGCAAGGCGACGTTGGTCCGGGAAGCAAACTGGGGTGGGGATTCAAAATCGATTATCCCAATGACCTTTGGGATTGCGCGACCAGCGTTAATCAATACGGCGACGCTTTGGAACCGTTGCTCGGGTTCCTGCCGCGCGCCGGCGTACGGCGAACGTCAGCCAGTTGCAACTATCAGCCGCGTCCGTCCAAGAACGGACCGTTCCGCTGGATACGACAAGAATTCTTTGAGAACGACTACGTGCGCTATACGGACTCCAAAGGCATCGTCGAATCCTGGGAATATTTCATGGCGCCGGTCAATCTACGTTTCGAGTCGGGCGACCGTTTCGAGTTCAACTGGAATCCCCACGGAGAAACGCTGGTGATACCGTTCGAGGTCGCTCCGGGTGTGGTGATTCCCCCCGGCTCCTATGACTTCACTCGCTGGCGCCTCGAGGCGCAGACGAGCGAGCATCGTCCTTTGCAATTTGGGGCAACCACGTGGTTCGGGACTTTCTTCAATGGCCACTTAACGCAATGGGAGAACTATCTGAAGTGGACGTCGCCGAAGGGGAAAATCCAGTTGGACCTCGAGATGGAAAATGACTTTGCGCACCTGCCGGTCGGCAACTTCGTGCAGCGCCTATGGTCGGTGCAAGCGGCCTACGCTTGGAGCCCGAATCTGGTGCTTTCGAGCTTTGTTCAGTACGACACGGAATCTCAAAACGTAGGCACAAATACGCGATTGCGTTGGACGATCCGGCCAGGGAACGATTTGTACGTGGTTTGGAATCGAGGCTGGCAGCGCATTGTGACAGACCCACGGGTCAGCCTCGTCCCACAAAGCGATTTGATCGCGATCAAACTGCGCTGGACGTTTCGCCTATAGTAATCCAAGGTAGATTGCCGCGTGAGACCAAGAGGTTCGCAGATTTCCCGTTGCACGGCTGTCCCAACGAGATACAGATTCCCGACCTGGCGCAAGGCAAGCTCTCCGGCCATCTCCCCAATCATTGAAAGCGGGCACATTAGCCAGCCGGCGTTTGGCATGAGTCCTGCACCTAGTCCCTGCAACAGATATAAGGACAAAGAATCAAGCAAGGAACTCAGGCCTGTGTGTACCCGCTAGGCGAGCGAGCACAGGCGCAGACGGAGTACAGCGATGGAGCTAACTTTCAAGGAGATGGGCGGGCAGCGCCTGGCGAGTGGCGCGGTTCGCGAACCGGTTCCTACCCCAAGTTGTTCCGCAGTATAGCCTCGAATATCCGGCCAGAACCCACAGAGCGCCGCGTTACTCAAGTTTGAGGGGAACGCGGCGCTCATTCCTCTATATAGAGTCCGCAGGCATCACCACGCGAGAAGAGCCTCGCCCCGGAAGGGGTGGAGAAACGAGCCGCGGCGCGGAGAACGCAAATCTGATATGCTCGCAGTTCCCGTTTCGCCAACCAAGACCAGTAAGAGGAGAAAAGAAAAATGAGGACCAAGTCTATAGCAGGGGTGTTGATGGCGTTGCTTTTGATGGCGGCAGCAACGGTTGCGTCTGCGCAGGAAGTGACACAGGCGGAGAAGGATCGCGCGCTGCAATATTTGGAAACGACGAAGAAGGGCGTTCTGGAAGCGACGAAAGGGCTGTCTGAGGCGCAGTGGAACTTCAAACCGGCTGCGGATCGCTGGTCCGTGGCGCAAGTGACGGAACACATCGCGGCGGCAGAAGATTTTCTGCGTACGCTGGCGAAGGAGAAAGTGATGCTGGCGCCGGCAGGGGAAGCCGGCCGCGACGTGAGTAAGACCGACGAGGCTGTGATGGCGATGGTGCCGGACCGCTCGCACAAGGCGCAGGCGCCGGAGCCGCTGGTGCCGACAAATCGCTTCGGCTCACCGGAGGGTTCGATCAAGCACTTTGTGGAAAGCCGCGCAACGACGGAAGATTTCCTCAAGAACACGGCGGGAATGCGCGACCACGTGATGGAGAGCCCGATGGGAAAGCTGGACGCGTATGAGTTTGTGCTGCTCGTCGCCGCCCACAGCGAAAGGCACACCAAACAGATCAACGAAGTGAAAGCGGATCCGAATTTTCCGAAGAAATAAACTTCAGATTACAAAACGCGCCGCACGAGGGGAGAACAAGAGCGTCCTCGTGCGGCACGCTGGTGTTTTGGCCCGCGCTTCAGCGATTGCCGGAATAGCTGTTGTTGACGGCGGTGGTAACAGGGACGGTGATGGTGTTGTCCATACGAATGAGCATGCCCGTTTGCGGGGGAAGCTCGAGTTCCTTGCCCTTGCGCACCATGATATAGGCGGCGCTGCCAGCCAAGCCCAGTCCGAATCCGCGAGCAGCGTGGCTGAATACGGCTCCAACAAGGGTGCCGCCGCCGGTACCGATGGCCCCGCCAACGATGTCGCCCTTGATGTCGTGTTTCTGCTGCACCACTTGACCTTCCTCGATTTTCACATCTTTGCGTCGTTTGCCGTCCGCTTGCCCGTGGGGCTGTTCGATAGCAATGATGCTCATCTGGACAGGGATGAGGCGGCTATCCACCTCGATGGAGCGGAATATGAGATTCATGTAAGCCTGGCCGCGGAAAATGGAGAATCGGCGAGCCTTCTCCACTGTGCTGATGATGCCATTGACCCGAGTGCCGACGGGGAGCAACAACTGATTGCCGAGGTAGACCGGCTCGGCAACGACGGCGACGAATGGATCGCCATCCTTAGCGACGGAGCTGTTGATGCCACTCAAGAGCGTCAGATGGACCTGCGTGCCCTGCATGACTTGATGCGGTTCAGCGTACGACGGCGCGGCAGAGCAGATGAGTGCTGCCGCCAAAAGAAATGACAAAGCCACTTTCATGGAATCCTCCTGCACGCACGGAGAGTGCGGGCTGGCCTCGTGACGTGAGGCGACACCGGGACGATGCCTCGGTGCGTACCGCTGGCGCGGCGGACCCGACGTTCGCTGCGAACAAACGGGGCGGATGGGGAGGAACTCCATCCGCCTACTAAGATACTCGAATGCGAGAAATAGTTGCGCGAGTTTTTGAGGAAGTTTCCTCGGAATTAAGGCTCCTGCGTGCCGGTGTGTATTCGTATCGGAAGGAGAGAGCGAGGTGTCTTGTGGACCGGCGCGAGGCGGAGTATCTTCTTCACAGTCAGTGGTCCAAAGAATTTCCTCGGAGGAGCCGCGCATGAAAAGGAATCGAGTTTCGTTCGTATGTGCAGGAGTTATCGGGCTGGCAGCTATTGCGACGGGAGTTTACAGCCAGGAGAAAAAAGAAGCCGGCGACACACATAAGATCGTCCACTACGGAGATTTGAAATGGACGCCGATCATAAAGGGGTGCGACTTGGCCGCAGTTTCCGGTGATCCCAACGAAGAGGGCGCGCCATTTGTCTTGCGCGTACGGTGCGTTGATGGAACGAAGATCCCGGCGCACTGGCATCCGGCAGACGAAAACTTGACAGTGTTGAAAGGAACATTTCTTGTCGCCATGGGGGAAGCCTTCGACGAGAGCAAGCTTCAGACAATGAATGTTGGGAACTTCATCCTGATGCCGAAGGATATGCGGCATTTCGCGATGAACAAGGGCGAAACCATTGTGCAGATTCACGGCGCCGGCCCGTTTAAGGTGAATTGGGTCAATCCGTCCGAGGTGCCGCCTCCTGATGCTCCCGCGGCAAAACCAAAATCCTGACTGGACGGGGCTCGCACCGATCCGGTCAACTCTAAGGAACATTCTGCGTACTTGGAACTGAAGCGGTGGAGGCCGCACGTTCTCGCTGCGCTCGCCACGCTATGCTAGACTTTTCTTTACAGCCGCGCATCTTTCGCGCGGCTGCCGGAGCGTGGAACTTCGGGCTCTGTGCAACGAGGTCCCGCGAACCCCGCCAGGCCCGGAAGGGAGCAACGGTACCGGGATCGCCTCGGGTGCCGCAGATCACCCGAAGTTCCTCTCATCGGAAAGTTCAAATAGGTAAGTCGTTCGTTCTTGGATGTCAGTTGTTAGTCCAAGGCTGCGATATTGATAAGAATGTGGTTTTTTGTTTCGGACCAAAAACTGAACACTTACGACTAAATACTTCCAAATGAGCTACCAAGTCATAGCCCGAAAGTGGCGTCCACAGACCTTCAAGGATCTCGTGGGACAGCAGCACGTCACGGAAACGCTCGCCAATGCAATCAGGAACGACCGCGTTGCACACGCGTATATTTTCTCGGGGGCGCGCGGCGTAGGAAAAACGACGGCGGCGAGGATCCTCGCGAAGGCCATGAATTGCGTGAAAGGGCCGACGCCGGAGCCTTGTGGCGAATGCGATTCGTGCAAGGAAATCGCCGGGGGGACTTCGCTGGACGTGATTGAGATCGACGCGGCGTCGAACCGCGGCATTGATCAGATTCGTGAACTGCGTGAAATGGTGCGGTATGCGCCGGCGGCGTCGCGGAGCAAGGTCGTGATCCTTGACGAAGCGCATATGCTCACGGGTGAAGCGTCCAACGCGCTGCTGAAAACGCTGGAAGAGCCACCCGATCGCGTGATCTTTGTGATGGCGACGACCGAACCGGAAAACCTGGCGGATACCATCCGCTCGAGGTCGCAACATTTTCATTTTCGGGCGCTGACGTTTGCGGAGATTGCCGGGCGGCTCGAAGAGATCGCGAAAAAAGAGAATTTGAAGATTGCTCCGGGTGCAATGGCCGTGATTGCGCGAATGGCGGAAGGCAGTTTGCGCGATGCGCTGTCGCTGCTGGAGCAAGCGCGCGCGTATTGCGGCGATACGATTGCGGACAAAGACGTTCGCGAGCTGCTGGGCGTGGTGCCGGACGACGCGCTGGAGGAATTGGTCGGAGCAATTTCATCTGGTTCGGCGGACCGGGCGCTTGGGCTGGTACACACTTTTCAAAAAGAGGGGCGCAACCTGCAGCATTTTTGCCGTGAAGCGATCCGGCACATGCGGAACCTGCTGATCGCGAGAGTCTGCGGCGCAGATTCGGACTTGATTGCGGCTACTGTGGATCAGCGGCCGGCGCTCGCAAAAGCCGCGGCGCAGTTCAGCGAAGAAGACCTGACGCGATTTTTTCAGATCCTGCTGCAAACCGATGATGACTTGCGGCGTAAGCCGGATCCGCGCGTCCATTTGGAAATGGGCTTGCTGCGGTTGATCAATGCGGCTCGGCTGGCGCCCCTCGAAGAGTTGCTGGCGGAATTGAAGGACGGTGGAACAGGGTCCAGGGCGTCCACAGGAATGGCGCGTAGCGCGGCTCCAGGAATAACTTCGGCTCCTGCGCCGGCTCCCAGAAGTGCGTCATCCACGCTCGTGGCGCAGGCTCCTCTGCCCGCGAAGTCAAGCACCGCGTCACCGATGGCTATGGATGCTGCTGTGAACGAAGAAGCCGTCGTGCAGCACAAGAGCAATGGCACGGCAGTGAAGGTGAGCGGGATTTCGACAGAACAAGTGGCGGAGATCAAAGCCGGGATTCAAGCCCAGCAGAAATTCCTGGGCGAACTGGTGGACCAGAGCAGCCGGTGGGAACTCGACGGCGCGGAATTGCGGATCTATTTTGCGCCGGAGAAGCGGCCGTTTGCAGAGATGCTCGAAGGAAGAGATTCTCTCGAAAGGGTCCGTGCCATATCGAGCAACGTGCTGGGCCGGCCGGTACGCGTCTGTGCTAAACTGGAAGCAGTTGCAGCAGCGGCTGCGTCGGCAACGGGCAGCACGCAGGAACTGCGTGCGCAGTTTGAGCGCGATCCGATGGTCCGGTCGATGCTGCAGCGCTTCGGAGGAAAGATTTCCGAAGTAAAACGGAGCCAAGGAGAATCCTGATGGAAGTCAGCGCTCTCCAACAGATGCTTTCGCGATTCCGGCAACTGCAGGAAGACCTGCAGAGGCAAGTGAATTCCGTGACGGTCGAAGCTTCGGCCGGCGGCGGGATGGTTACGGTAAAGATGAACGGCCAGAAGCAGATCGTAAGCGTGCGCATCGAGCCGGACGTTTTCGCGAACAAGGATCAGGAGATGCTGCAGGATTTGATCCGTGCGGCGGTGAACGAGGCGTGCCGGCGCGTGGATGAAGAGCTCTCCAACCAGATGAAAAACCTTGCCGGCGGCATTCCGGGAATGGCCGGGATGAAAATTCCCGGGCTGTTCTAATTCTCTTTCAATCCGCCTTCAGACGATTTCCTTGTTTATTCTTCCTTTGTGGATTGTTTTGCTGATGCGCATTAGGAAATCTTGGAAACAAGGACTGCGAATAAGGCTAGGTGATCGAAAGCAAGTGTGTTAGTATGGTTTTGCGCTTAATACCTCGGTTGTGTTGTGCGGTCCCTCCGGTGCAGTGCTTGATCTGAGATTCCCGCCTCCAGTTTCCTCCGTACGTTTTACGCGTAATCTAACAGTAGCTGGCAAAGCAAGCCGCCGGCCCGCCCGAGAATTCGTGTGCGCGCCGCGACGGCTTCTGCCAGCAAGAAAGTAATATTGAATGTCGACAGTTTCAGAAGTGAATGCAGAGAGCTCCTTGGAGCCTCTGAAGGAACGCGCCTCGGCGCGATTTTCGGAAATGCTGATTTCTCCTTACATAAAGGAGAGATTGGCGGCTTCGAAGTTTACGACGCCGACTCCCGTGCAAGCGGCCACGATCCCGCAAGCACTGGAAGGTAAGGATGTGCTGGCGACGGCGCAAACAGGAACGGGTAAGACGCTGGCGTTCCTGATCCCGGTGATCGAAAAGTTGCTCAAGGATAAGACGCCGGGAATCGCGGCGCTGGTTCTTGTGCCAACGCGCGAATTGGCCATGCAGGTGGTAGAGCAATTCAATGCGCTTCGCGGCAAGCAGTTATTGCCCGCGGCGCTGGTCGTTGGCGGGTTGTCCGAAGGTGCGCAGCTCCAGGCCATTCGCAAGGGAGCACGCCTGGTTGTGGCGACTCCGGGACGACTCGAGGACTACCTCGACCGCAGACTTTTTCATTTCAACGCGCTGCGCATCCTCATCCTCGATGAAGCGGACCGCATGCTGGACATGGGATTTCTTCCCGCGATCCGGCGCATCGTGTCGATCCTTCCAAAAGAACGCCAGACGATGTGCTTTTCCGCGACGATGGAAGGCGATATGGTGCGCATCGTGAAGGACTACCTGCGCAACGCCGTGCGACTCTCCTTTGGCTCGACATCGAAGCCATCGGAAAATGTGCGCGTGCAAGCGTTTGAAGTAGCCATGGACCGCAAGCAGGAGATGCTGCAACGTTTGCTGACCAAGGAAACGGGAAAGTGCCTGGTGTTTGCGAGGACCAAGCGCGGAACCGAAAGAATTGCCGAAAGCTTGAATCGCAAGGGATTCTCCGCCGCCATGATTCATGGCGACCGCTCACAATCGCAACGCACATCGGCCCTGACGGGATTCCAGCAGGGGCGCTATCGCGTGCTGGTGGCGACCGACCTGGCTTCGCGCGGGATTCATGTGCAGGACATCGCGCACGTCATCAATTACGATCTGCCCGAAGTGGCGGAGAACTTCATCCATCGCGTCGGCCGCACCGGTCGCAATGGCGGCCACGGCGTGGCTTCGACCCTCTATGTGAAGGAGCAGCGATCGGAACTCTTCCAACTCGAGCGTTCGTTGGGCATCAAGATCGAGCGGATGCGTCCGGACGAGAACGTTTCCCTTCCCGAAATACAGGAACGCAAGCCAGTCCATCTGCCACGCATGGATTCCGTGCAACGAGCGGAGAGATTCGTCCTTCCGGGTGAAGTCTTTCAATCGCAGTTGGAAAACTAAGCGGCGCTTGAAGCAGTAGTACGCCTCAAGCATCGATCTGAACTAAATCAGGGCAGCGAAGTAGAACTTCGCTGCCCTGATTTCATTTGAGATCAAGAAAGGCGTTTATCGCTGGCCACGCAATACTGTTCCCCACTCTCCGGCACCGGGTTTTGCGGGTGCGTCGACAGAAACGCGCTAAGAAGTTACTTGCTTGCTGCCGCTTGCGCTTCGATCTTGTCGATCACGATTGCCGTCGAGCCGCCCCGCTTATAAAGCGTTCCCGAGGCCGTCACTTTCTGTCCGGCGAAGGGCAGCAGCCTGGGATTCTGGCCGCTGGATGGCGTAGTGCCGGCGATGGGCCAATAAATGGTCCCATCTTCAGCGAGGATCACGAGTTGAGACCCGGCGTTTGCGCAAGATGTCGCGCATTCCTTGCTGATGGGCTTGTCGAGACCTTTCGTGAAAGCGCACGCGGAATCCAGTACGTAGCCCTTTACCGTGACGGGCGCGGAAATAGCAACGCCAGCCAAGCCCACGGTGATTAGAACCAAGAGAAGAAAAAGCTTTGCAGTCACATTAAAAGTTTTCAATGGACACCTTTCCTTTTCCTTTGCGTAGCACAGTGGTTCCCTCGCGACGTTTCGAGGACACGTCGGAGGACTACCGATTGTGGGCGACTCTAGTCGCTGCGGGCTGCAGGGGCAATACTAGAAACATATTAGAGACCTAAAGTTTGAGAATCCCGCTCGCGCAGGGAGTGGAAAAGCCTGGGCCCAAACGGAGTCGTGGCAAAATACTTGCATGTTAATTCGAAGTGCAGCCGCGGGAGATGACGACGCGATCTGGGCGATCATGGAGCCGATCCTTCGGGATGGTGAAACCTATACGCTGCCCCGCGACACGGATGAGAAGGCTGCCCTCGCGTACTGGCACGCCGCCGAACATGAGGTATTCGTGGCGGAAGAAAACGGCACGATTGTCGGCACGTATTTCCTGAGAGCAAATCAGAAGGGCGGCGGGGGGCACGTTGCCAATTGCGGATACATGACCGCCGTTTCAGCGACGGGTCGTGGCGTTGCCCGCGCGATGTGCGCGCATTCGCTGGAACGCGCCAGTGAGCGCGGGTTTCGCGCCATGCAATTTAATTTTGTGGTGAGCACCAACAAGCGCGCCGTGCGTTTGTGGCAAAGCTTCGATTTCGAAATCGTTGGGCGCCTTCCCAAAGCATTCCTTCATCCCAGGCTGGGCTACGTAGACGCCTACATCATGTATCGCGAGCTCTAGCCCGTTTGCGCCAACACGCGCCGCTGTGCTACACATGCTGCATGCCTGATTTTGCCGCTCCCGTCGAACGACTTATTGATGAGCTGAAGCATCTCCCCGGAATTGGACAAAAGACCGCGCAAAGGCTGGCGTTTCATCTGTTGCGAGCTGCGCCCGAAGATGCGCTCGCCCTCGCGGACGCGATTCGCGACGCGAAAGAAAAAATCCGCGCGTGTTCTACCTGTTACAACATTACGGATTCCGATCCATGTTTGTATTGTGTGGGACCCACGCGGAGCAAGAAGACCATTTGCGTGGTCGAAGAAGCCCACAACATCATGGCCGTTGAAAAAACCCGGACGTATAGCGGGATGTATCACGTCCTTGGCGGCTCGCTATCTCCTCTTTCGGGACGCGGGCCGGAGCAGCTTCACATCAAGTCTCTCATCGAGCGATTAAAGGGTGGGACCGTCGAAGAAATTATCATCGCCACAAATCCCACCGCGGAAGGCGAAGCGACCGCGGTATACCTTTCCAAATTGCTGAAGCCGCTGGGAGTGCGTGTGACGCGAATTGGGGTTGGCATTCCGGTCGGCGCTGACCTCGAATATGCGGACGAAGTAACGATGCTGAAAGCCATGGAAGGCCGAAGAGAGCTGTAAAGTGTCCCCTCCTTCAGGTGAGCGGCGCGGGCCAGCCGAAATAAGGCTAGGAATTGCAAAGACTTGCAAAAATGGAACAAGCGAGCAGCTCTCAGTACTCATGGAACCCTCTAGCCAATTTCCCGATTTCAGTATAAAGTTTGAATTCCACGGTGGTTGTTCCCCCGCCGACTGAATGGCAGTCGAACTCGGCTGACAGGAGGTGCGCTAATGCCAAGCCTGGCGCACTACATGGAGCAGTACGATCACGAACATGAATCCGGCTGGAATAAATTCCTGCATGGCATTGGCATCCCCATGATTTTTGCCGGCATCATCCTGCTCCTCTTTATGAAATGGATTTGGGGAACGGGATTTTTTGTTGGCGGATGGGTGTTCCTTTTTCTCGGCCACCGCATTGAAGGAAACCATCCGGCATTTTTCCAAGGGCCGATCTATTTATTGGTTGGACCGATCTGGGTCGCGAAGGAAGCATGGATGTTCCTGACCGGAACACACCGCAAGCCGACCTCGGAAGGTACTCCAAACGCGCATTAAGAGAGCCATGGCGCCGGCGCCATGCCTTTGCGCAAATTCTGAGCAACTGAGGGACGACGGCGGAAGGCATGAACGAATCAGGCGGCAATTTCGCCGATGAGGCAGCTGAAATGGTGTCCGAAGGGGCGGTCAACCCGAGCACGGAATTGAGAAAGCGCCGCAGCACACGGATTGTGCAGGCGGTTCCTCTCATGGCGACGGGTGTGGACGCTCTCGGGCGGCCCTTCGTGGAGCGGACTTCCTCGCTGATCATCAACTGTCACGGCTGTCGCTACCAATCGAAACACTATGTCCTGAAAAACATGTGGGTGACGATGGAAATCCCGCATCCCGAAGCGGGACAGCCTCCCCGAACCGTTCGTGGCAAAGTGGCGTGGATTCAAAGGCCGCGAACTGTACGGCAGCTTTTTCAAGTAGCGCTGGAACTGGAGATTCCCGGAAACGTCTGGGGCATCGCATTTCCGCCGGAAGATTGGTTTGTGTTTTCCGACGTGGCACAAGCTTGCACGAGGACCGATCCGGCGCAGGAGGCACCACCGCCGGTGGTTCCCACTTCAGAGACTGAAATTGTGATGCCGTTGGAAGAACCCGACGCGCCTCCAACGACGAGCGCGGACAACGTGAGAGTGTTTCCTTCCCCGGCGAGCACGACCGATGCTTCCTTGCAGCTTGCGCGGCAAGTGGCGCGCCTCGTGGCGGACGCGAAACAGCAGATTCAAGCAGCGACGCGGGAAGCGGCTTCCCAGGCAGTATCCGCAGAACGGCGGCTTTCGTTCGAGCAGTGGGAGCAGAAGTTTGCGGCTGGGCGGGCCGAAATCGCGAATGAAGCCTCACGTGCGATTGAACGGCTGCATGAGGAAGCCGACGAACAATCTCGCGCGGCCCATGCGGCCGCCGCGGAGGCGCTGCGGAATGAATTACCGCGATGGCTTGCGCCGCAGCTCGAACAGCTCACGCATGAACTGACCTCGAGATTGTCCAAAGAAGCCACGGCGCAGCGCAGCGAGCACGCGCAACAACTGGAACACATGGCCGAGACGCTCCGGACGCTCTGTCACCAGGGAGAAGAGACTGCGTCAAGATTGAAAACGGAGGCGGAACAGGCGCAAGCGCAAATTGCTGCACGTGCGGAGGAAGCTGCACGGGCCATTGAGGAAGCAGCAAGGCAACGGGAAGAGACTGCTGCGATGCAGCGTGATGCTTTGAACAGCGCCGCAATCGAAATCCAGCAGCGGGTAGATGCCGCAACGCGCTCCATTGGCGAAACTTTGAGTCAACAGGAGCAAGCCGCGGCGGCCCAGCGCGATGCGTTGAGTGGCGTGGCCACTGAGATTCGGCAGCATGTGGAATCGGCGATAGCAGCGGCGCAGTCGTCCTGGCAGGCGCAACTCGCATCCGAAGTGGAAGCCGCGCAAGTGCGTTGGCGCGCCGCAATCGAGGGCACACTCGCGGAGGCGCAGGATCGCGCTGCCGGCGGATTGAACGAGCAAGCACGCGGCCTGTTCGCCACGTTGCAGGAGGAGATGGCGCGCCATGCCACGGACATCCGGGAGTCTGCGGCGGGCACAAAGTTGGAGGCCGAACAGCGCATGGCCGCATTGCGAGAGGCGCTCCAGGAACAGTCCCAACGCCTGGAAGCCGCACTTCAAAAGGCCCGAGAATCGAGCGAGCGAATCGAGAACCACGCAGAGCAGCTCCAGGATGCGAAGCAGCAAGCTCTCGCAGGATTTCAAGCGCAATTGGACGACGTGCTGAACCTGCACCGCAACGAACTGCACCGCCGATCGGGATCGCTGATCGAGGAAATCAACGAACGCATTCGAACGACGTTTGAAGAATCCACCCGGCAAGCACTGGCGACTTTCGACCGCCAGGTCGAGGAAATGGTGCAACCGCACGTTTCGCGGACCGAAGAGGCGATCCACCGCCTGGCAGGAGGGCGCTCGCTGCTGGACGCAGCGCTGGCACTGCAGCAGGATCGCATTCGCAATTCGGCGGATGAGGCGTTTGCGGAATCGCTCGGGCGCTTCCGGGAAAACCTGGGGGGCGTGGAACAAATTCTGCAGGAATCGGCGCAAACGATCGTCGGGCGCAACTTGACGGAGTTCGAGGGGAAAGTCAGTGACTTGAAGCACCGGGTAGTTGAGGAACTTTACAAGTCCGCGGAATGGTACGAAAAAAAGGCTCAGACGCAAATTCAGAATCAGGCGGACCGCGCCATTGAGCAGGCTGAAAATCAACTTCGAGAGAAGGCGGGAGAGGTGTCCAGCGTGTTTGCGAGCGAGCTGGATCATTCAAGCCGAAGCTTCGTGGGACACACGCAAACGCAGATGGAAGAGGTGGTGCGCGAATCATTCGAACGCGCTCGGGTGCTTTTTGCCGAGGCGGCGGACACAACTGCCGCGGCCTTCACGGACGAGGTCCAGCGCACGGGACGTCAGGAGCTGGACGGCTTCGGTGCGGAGTTGCAGAGGTCAAAGGAAGAGGCGCGGTCCGAGATGAACGCCGCGCGAGAGGAGCTCGCGCACCGCGTGACCAGCGAGCAACAGGAATTCCTCCGCCGTTTCCAGACGTCGATGGGCGGCGCACTCGAGGCGGGCGTGGCGGATGCGCGGAAAAAAGTGGAGGAAGGATTCGAGCCGTTGCTGGCTTCCTGGAAGTCCATGACGGACGCACATCAAAAAGAAATGGAGCGCGCTTACGGCCAGATCGGCGAGCAGGCCGTGGAGCATTACAAGAGCAGACTCGAAAATGTTTCGAATCAGTGGATGCTGGCGACCGTGGCTTCCCTGGACCACCAATCGCGCGACCTGATTTCGGGAATTGCTGCGACCGCCGAACAACGTCTTCGCGAAGCCTGCGCGCAAGTGTTTGCCGTGGTCGGAGAATCGCTGCGCGAGCGGCTGAAAGAGATTGCCTCCGGCTTTACACTGCCGGAACCTCCAGCGCAAGCAAAAAGTGCGAATACCGGCAGCTGAAACGGTTCGTCCTTCCCCTGATTCGCTACTTCCATTCCGTCCCGATATAATCCCATTGGAACAAACATAGATGGCCAACCATGCTTACCTGCGCGTGTGGACACGCGATTTTTCGGTAGAGACCATGCTCGCTGAGTTCGCGCGGTTTCTGACAACCGCCCCGCTCTCGGCAACGCAAAATACATTTACCGAACTTGCTGTGCAGGCCGTGGATGCTACGGAAACGCCCGTCGCGGAGTGGGATTTGCGGCCGGTCCAGGCAGGCCCCGCCGAAGTTGCGGCGATGTCGGTGCAGTACTTGAACCCGGACACGGCGTACATCGTGAGCGGGAAATGGGATCTCTGGGGGCTCGACATCGAGAGCCTGCGCTGGCAACGCGAGCCGGAGCCGCTGGTGCTGACCTGCCACGGGCTGGAATATGATGGTGGACTTGCCGCGAGTGCAGGGCACTTCATGGTGGACCTGGGCTTCGAGCATTTTTTCACCGGGCATGGCGGGCTCCTCGCACCCGGCGCAGCGGCGAATCCATTTAACTCTTCGGATCATCCGATCGAGCACACGTTCCGGCAATGGATGGCTGCGGGCGGAAACCTGAAGGAATATCACGCCAAGACGCGGGAGAACATCCAACAATTGTTCAATTGGATCGAAGCTGTAGAGCGGGCGTTGCCGGTGGAACGCAGCGAACTATGGTCGGAAGGAGAAGAAAACTTTGAAGCCCGGCTGGACGCAATTCTGGCGCAGCGGTAGCGTATTCAAGTCTACGACAATCGGGATTCCAGCAGTCCTTCCACGAACGCTGCTCAACAGCTAGAATTGGACACTGTGATGTCGGTAGGGCGAGTGTCCGAGAACAGGCGAACCGAATTCAACTCTCTGATGGAGAAAACTTCACAATCCGGCTGTTCGCATGCTAACGAGCCCGAACTCTCTCCGTCCTTCTTAGGAGAGGGCTGGAGTGCCGGCGCGGCCCGCGCGTGGAGAATCCCGCTGAAATTCTCTCTCGGTGTATTGTCCCTGGCTATCTTACTGGGCGGATGCGGCGCGGATGCGCCGAAGCCAGCGCCGCAGGCAGAGACCAAGCCCGTGGAACCGGCGATTCCTGAGGAGATTCAGGCGGCAGCAAAAGCCTTACTGGGCACCGAATCACAGGTCTTGGCCTTCGGGGACCTGGCAAAGAACGGAAAACAGCAGTTTCTTGCGGCCAACGTCGTGCCAAAAACTCCAACCAATAATCTGCCCGGAACGATTGTGACGCGCGCCGTGGTAGCGGAAAGCGACGACGGAAAATGGACGGAAATCCTGCGCTGCGATGAACATTTGAAAAACCCGAAGGGGTATCTTGGACTCACGCCCTTGGCGCCCGTGACTGGCTGGCGGCTGCAATTCGAGCAAAACGCCGAGAAAGGCCTGCAGCTTTATTTTACCCCGCTCCAGGGCACCACGGATTCGCATGTCCTTCCCATTGGTGTGCGCTGGAATCCAGCGACGAAACGATACCAATCGCTGGACCGCACCTACGAGCATTTCCTTCTGGAGTCCCCCGCGCTGAACGACGTGAGGTCCAGACTGCGATGAGCAAACCCCCGCGTGCCGACGGAAATCAGGCGCCCAAGGCCGCCACGAAATCTCCTTCCAAAAAGGACTTGAGCGGCCTGATGCCGTATCTCCGGCGCTACCCCGGGGGGATCATTTTCGGCCTCCTCACGGTGGTCTTGATGGGCGCTATCGGCAACGTCCTCCCGCTCGCCACCGGCGTCATGACGGACACGCTCGCAGGCAATCCAGTTCCTTTCGAACGCACCGCGGAGACCGGGGCTCCGGTCGTCCTGGGCCTGAACGCTTCGGCACTCAGCCGTTCCATTCCGTTCTACGCGCCGAGCAGCCGCCGTACGCTTGGCATCTATTGCCTCATCGTCATACTATGCGTTGCGATAAAGGGAGTTCTTTCCTTCACTGCACGCTGGACGCTCATCGGCGTATCCCGCGACATCGAATTCGACATTCGCAACGATCTCCTCAAACGCCTCCTGATCCTCGAACCTGAATTTTACGTTCGCAATCGCACCGGCGAGCTCATGTCGCGCGCCACCAACGACCTGAACGCCGTCCGCATGGTCCTTGGCCCCGGCATCATGTACAGCGCGACGACTCTCATCACCATGGTGCTGGCCATCGCCGTGATGGTCACGCTTTCTCCTTCCCTGACGTTGTGGGTTCTGCTCCCCGCTCCGGTGGTGGCCGTTGCCGTCTGGTTCTTTGGCAAAACGATTCACGAACTCTACGAAAAAATTCAGGCCGCGCTCGCCACGCTTACGGCGCGCGTCCAGGAAAACCTGGCTGGCGTGCGCGTCGTGCGCGCCTACGCCCAGGAAGAAGCCGAGATTCGCAGCTTCGACGAACCCAACCGCGAATATGTCTCGCGAAACATCCGCCTCATCCGCACCTGGAGCATGTTCATGCCGTCGCTTACCGCGCTCATCGGCACAACTTTTCTGATTGTGCTTTGGCAAGGCGGCCACCAGCTCTTCCGCGGCCAGATTTCTCTCGGCGCTCTCATTGCTTTCAATGGCTATCTCACCTTGCTGGTCTGGCCGATGATCGCCCTCGGTTGGGTCACAAATATTTTTCAGCGCGGCGCGGCTTCCATGGGCCGACTCAATTACATTCTCACGGCCCAGCCGAATATTGATGACCGCGACGCGGAAGTCCGGGAAGGCGCCAAGCCTCGCGGCGAAATCGAATTCCGACATCTCACTTTTGCGTATCCGACCGTCGTTTCCGCAGCCGGTTCGAATGGCGCCTCCAAGCCCAACGGCAGCGGCCCTCATCCGGTACTCCACGACATCAATCTGAAAATCCCCGCCGGCTCTACGCTCGCCATCGTCGGCCCCACGGGCAGCGGCAAGACCACCCTTGCCGCCCTCATCGCGCGCCTCTGGGAAGCGCCGGACGACGCGGTTTTGATCGATGGGCGCCCAATCCGCGAATGGCCTCTCACCACCTTGCGCCAGTCCATCGGCTTCGTCCCGCAGGACACCTACTTGTTCGGCGAGACCGTCGGCGGCAATATCGCCTTCGGACTTCCTGACTATGAAGAACAGCGCGTTCGGGAAGCGGCCGAACTCGCGAGCCTGGACGGTGACGTGGTCGGCTTCGCCAAGGGCTACGAGACCATGGTCGGCGAGCGCGGGATCACTCTTTCCGGCGGACAAAAGCAGCGCGCCGCAATTGCGCGCGCTGTGATTCGCGACCCCCGCATCCTGATCCTCGACGATTCACTTTCCGCCGTGGACACCCAGACCGAGGAGCGCATTCTCACCGGCCTGCGCGGAATCATGGAAGGCCGCACCACGATTCTGATTTCGCACCGAACCTCGACCGTCCGCGACGCCGACCAGATCGTTGTTTTGATCGCCGGCGCTATCGCCGAATGCGGAACGCACGACGAGCTGCTCGCGCGCGGCGGCTACTACGCGGATTTGTATCAAAAACAATTGCTGGAAGAAGAGCTCGAACGCGCATGAGCAACCTGCACGAAGAAGAGGCCCTCGGCAAAGCGTACGATTCGCGCTTGATGCGGCGGCTTCTCCAATACATGAAGCCGTACAAATGGCGCGTAGTCCTCGCCCTCGTCATGGTGGCCATCGTCACCCCGCTCGAGCTGGCGCCCCCCGCGATATTCAAGAAGGCCATTGACGCCTACTTTGTCCCGGCCATGCACCACGTCATTCCGGAAGGCACTGCACGGTCGGGCATTGGCTGGCTTAGCCTGCTCTTGCTGGCGGTGCTGGCGCTCGATTTCCTCGCCCAATACATCCAGATTCGCATCATGCAGCGCGTCGGCCAGCAGACCATGTACGACATGCGCCGCGAGATTTTCGCCCACATGCAGCGCCTGCCGATGAGCTATTTCGACCGCAATCCCGTCGGCCGCCTGGTCACGCGTGTCACCACGGACGTCGATGCCCTCAACGATCTCTTTGCCGCCGGCGTCGTCACCATGATCAACGACTTCTTTCTCCTCGTGGTCATGGCCGGCCTGCTCTTCACGATCGACAAACGCCTGGCGCTCGACACGCTCGCCGTCCTCCCCGGCATCCTGATCGTCACCATGATTTTTCGCAAATTCGTCCGCGATGCCAATCGCCGCATCCGCACGGCCATTGCCCGCATCAACGCGTTTCTCCAGGAATACATTTCCGGCATGAGCGTCGTGCAGCTCTTCAACCGGGAACGCAAAGCCATGGAGGAATTTGAGCGGCGCAATCGCGACAATATGCTCGCCTGGCGCGATGCCATCCTTGCTTACGCTCTCTTCTATCCGGCGGTCGAATTTCTCAGCTTCGCCACCATCGCCCTGATCTATTGGTCCGGCGGAAACCGCATTCTTCACGGCAATCATCTCAGCCTCGGCGTCCTCGCGGCGTTCACTATGTATGCGCAGCGTTTTTTCCGGCCGATCCAGGACCTCAGCGAGAAATTCAACATCCTGCAATCCGCAATGGCGGCATCCGAGCGCATCTTCAAGCTGTTGGATGAACCGGTGCTGGTCGAATCGGATCCCAACGCCATTCCGCTCGATCATCCGCTCGGCGAGATCGAGTTCCGCAACGTTTGGTTCAGCTATCGCAACACTCCTGACCCCGCCGACGAGGATTGGGTTTTGCGCGACGTTTCGTTTCGCGTGGAGCCCGGGCAAACCTTCGCCATCGTGGGACACACCGGCGCCGGCAAGACCACGCTGATTTCCCTGCTCCTGCGCTTTTACGATGTTCAGCGCGGCCAGATTCTCCTCGACGGCAAGGACATTCGAACAATCGATCTGCAGGACTTGCGGCGGCAATTCGGCATCGTGCTGCAGGATCCGTTCCTTTTCACTGGCACAATCGAAACAAATATCCGGCTCGGCACGCCGGGCATTGACCGCGGCACCGTCGAACGTGCTGTCGATGAGATTGGGCTCGGAGACTTCGTCCGCTCGCTTCCGGAGGGAGTCGCTTCCAGCGTCAACGAACGTGGCTCAACACTCTCCGTCGGCCAGAGGCAGCTCATCAATTTTGCCCGCGCGCTGGCGCATAATCCGCGCTTCTTGATTCTCGACGAGGCCACCTCGAGCGTGGACACCAAAACAGAGCTGCTCATTCGCGAAGCGTTGAACCGCCTGCTGTCCGGGCGCACCGCGCTTGTGATTGCTCACCGGCTGAGCACCATCCAGCATGCGGATCGCATCCTCGTATTTCACAAGGGCCGGTTGCGCGAGCAGGGCGCGCATCAGGAGCTCCTCGCCGAGCGCGGAATCTACTATCGGCTTTACCAGCTCCAGTACAAAGAGCAGGAGTTGCATCTCCCCATGGAAGCCAACGGCACTGCCGAGCCGTCGCCGCTTCCAGCCAGCGACTGAAGCCTGCGAAAATCGCCCATGCCACCCATTCCGCTCCTGCTCTCCGCCGGCGAAGCTTCCGGAGACATGTACGCCGCTCGTCTCGCGACCGCGTTGAAGCAACGCCTCGACGTGGCGCTGTTCGGCATGGGCGGGCCGCAGATGCGCGCCGCTGGCGTTGAGATCATCACGGATTATTCAGAAGTCTCGGTCGTGGGCATCACCGAAGTGCTGAAGCGGCTTCCCTCCTTGCGCCGCGCGATGAAGCGCCTCGTGGACGAAGCGGAACGCCGGCGCCCGCCGCTGGCGATACTTACGGACTTCCCTGGTTTTCATTTGCGGCTGGCGCGCAAACTGTTTCCAAAAGGCATTCGCAACGTCTATTACGTCTGCCCGCAATTCTGGGCCTGGCGGCCCTGGCGCGCGAATCTGGTCCGGCGGCGATTCGCGCTGGCGTTGTGCATCTTCCCATTTGAAGAGAAGTTCTATGCAGATGCCGGTGTACCGGTGAAATTCATCGGTCATCCCCTGGTGGGAAACGTGAAATCGACGTTGACGCGGGAAGAATTCTGCAGGAAATACGGTCTCATAGAGGGGCGCCCCATCATCACGATCCTGCCGGGCAGCCGGCGGGGAGAAATTGCGCATCATGTGCCGGTTCTGATCGAAGCTTTGCAGGAGATTCGAAGCGCGTTTGCAGGCCAACTGGAGCTTGCGCTCGCCGTAGCCCCGGGGCTGAACCTGGAACAACTAAAAGCCATGTTCCCAGCGCAATGGCAAGTCAAACTAATGGAGCAAGATACATACAACGCAGTGGCCGCCGCAGACCTGGCGATTGTCTCCAGCGGCACCGCGACCGTGGAAACGGCGCTGCTCGGAAAGCCGATGATCGTCGTCTATCGCTTGTCTCCTCTGACGGCCAAACTGGCGAAGCCCTTGGTAAGCACCAGGTATTTCAGTATGGTGAATCTGATCGCCGGGCGCGCGGTAGTGCCCGAATTAATCCAGGATGACTTCACTCCGCGGCGCCTTGCCGAGGAAGCGGCGAAGCTGCTGTCCCCATCCCAAGAGGGCAAAAGGCGCGTCGAAGAGATGTGCAAGGGTTTGGCCGAAGTGCGCGAGCTGCTGGGACCGCCCGGAGCGGTCGAGCGCGCGGCTGATGCGATTGCCGCCTACTTGCAGGCAGGCGAAAGCAACGCGAACTGAGGGGTTTGGTATCCTATACATGTACCGGAAAGCTGGCTTGAACCCACTGGAAAGGGGTCCGATGGCCCTTCGTCGAAGAGTATTTGGCACCTACTTCATTTTTGCACTGCTGGTTCTCGGTCTGGGTGCAGCGCCGCTCCGCGCGCAGGTTCCCACCCCTGCAAATTTTCTCGCCCAACACTACGAGGTTTCCGCGACCTTGGACGCTATCGGTCAGTCCATTTCTGCCATCGCGAAAATCGATTTCAAGGCCACCGAAGCCTCTAGCAGCGTGCGCGTCGAACTTCATCCGAATCTGGTTGTAAAGGAAGTCAAAGGCGCGGACGGCAAGCCGCTCAGTTTCCTGCGGGACAATCAGAATCCCCTTTTTGTTATCGTCCAGCTGCCAACCCCGGTGGCCGCCGACGGCCACGTCACCCTCACCTACACCTATGCCGGACTACTGGCCAACGAAGAGAACAGCCCTGTGCCCGGTGTCCGGGTGGCGGTCATCAATAAAGACGGCGCGTATCTGCTCCTGCCCGCACGGTGGTTTCCGCTGACGAACTTCCCTTCCAATCGCTACACGGCAACCTTCCGCCTGAATGTGCCGGACACGTTCGCGGTCGCAGGGACTGGCAAGTCCACGGCTCCGACGCCGATGGCCGCAAGGAACGCGGTCGAGGGCGGGCGGCTCCAGTACACCTTCGAATGCAAAAGCCTCGCGCCCCATGGAACCTTCGTGGTGGGCAATCTCCAGCTCAATCCCAAGCAGGCGGAAGGAATAAACGTCTCGGTTTATGCCCCGCGAGCGGCGTCGGCCAATGCGGGAGATTTTGCGGCGAGCGCGGCGCGGGCCGTAATCATCTTTTCCGATATGTTCGGGCCCATTCCTGACCCGACTCTGACGATCATCCAATTGCCGGACGGGACCCTTCGCGATTTTGCCGCTCCGGGTGTCTTGCTGCTCAGCCAGCGCAGTTGGGACCCCAAAGCCAGCGATCGCACCATCGCGCGGCTGGTCGCCTCGCAATGGTGGGGCGTCCAGGTCTTGCCGGCAACGCCCGGAGACGTCTGGATTTCGGACGGGCTGGCGCGGTATTCCGAGGCGTTGTACTGAAGATGCCGCACCCGTGGCCCAAGCGGCGCGGCTCGCTCCGTATTCGCCTGATTATCGATCCGTGGTGATGAACAAGGGCGCCATGCTGTTTCACATGTTACGCGCGCAGATGGGCGATGTGGCCTTCAAAGCGGCGCTGCACGATTTCTATTTTCAATTCGCGGAAAAAAGCGCGCGCATTGAGGATTTTGAAAAGATCGCCGAACACCGCGCGCCGGTATCCGTGAAGCTGTCCCAGCAGGAAGCGCCAAACCTCCGGAGCTTCTTCGCGCAATGGCTGAATTCGACGGGCGTGCCGGAGTTTTCGTTGGAATACGTCGTGTACCGCACGCCCAAGGGTTTTCGCGTCATTGGGAAGATCAAGCAGCCGCTGGACACCTTTCGTATGCCGGTGGACCTGCGCATCGATACAGAAGGAAATCCCGAGCAAAAAACAATCGACGTGATCGGTACGGAATCAGGCTTCACGGTGGAAACCTTTGGACGGCCAAAACCGGGCGGGATTAAGGTCGACCCCAACAACGTGATCCTAAAGGGCAGCGTTTCGCTGCGTGCGCGCGCGGCCGTAGGCCGCGGCGAAGAACTTGCCGAGCAGGGACGCTTCTACGACGCCATCGGTCAGTATCAGCGTGCGCTTTCCATTCAACCGAACCGCCCGCTCGCGAATTTTCGGATGGGCGAAGCCTTCTTCTATCAGAAAAACTATCAGGCATCCGCGAACGCCTTTCGCGAGGCCTTGCAGACCGTGCCCGAGCCGGCCGAGAAGTGGACGGAAGTCTGGAGCCACATTTATCTGGGAATGATTTTTGACATATTGGGGCAGCGCGAGCGCGCCGTCAACGAATACAGCAAGTCAAAACAAACGAACGACAATACGGGCAACGCACAGCAGATGGCGGAAACCTATCTGAAGAAACCTTACACCGAAGGCGGGGTTTCTGTGACCGCTCCAGCGACGGACATAAAACCGAAGCCATCCACCGCCGCAACCATCGCCGCTCCCGCCTCCGGCGATAAGCCCGTTCTGAAAAAACCCCCTCCCCCGCAGCAATAGAAATCGTTTGCAGGCCCAGCAAGCCTCCCAAAACAAGTCGTGACTCAGTTTCCGATTGCCCAACTATACGTCCACACTAGAACGCGTTCGCAGGTCACTTCGGATTTCCGCAAGGAGTAGACGGAGTTTCGGTACATTTCGGCTCACACCAGCCGTGCAGGATGAGGTCCGAGCGGATCGCATACTGCCCTCGCGCTTCGTCATAGCCGAAGGCGTCTGCGATTTTCAATTCTTTGCGGTCCCATTCAGTCCCGTCGGCCGCAATGAGCCGCACGAGCACACTATTTGGCTGCCTACCGCAATTGTGGCCCCCTGTCAGGGGGTTGTAGGAAATAAAAGTGCTGAACGCGACTTCTCCTTTGAACAACCCATCATGGATGTCCAAGGCTGTCTCTTCTCCAGATGCTTCGCGTTGATGCTTGGAATAAATCAGCGTGACTAATACTTTGTAGTCGGGTTTGAAGGTAGACTGAACCTTGCCATGTACCTCCACGAAATTATTAGGGCACTTTGCCCAAAGCGGGTTTGCCAGAGTAGGAGCAACATCGAGAGAAGACGCGTATGTTTCATATCGCAAGCCTAGGCGAGGGCGGTCTAGCAGTCCACTTAGTCCAGTACAAGCCGGGCAAATCAGTCACTTGGACGATAAACACGCAAATCCGGAAAACTAAAACCACACACCGCCCAAAAACTCCTTGACTCTTTATATCTCATTTGGTACTCTACTTTCTGGGTAAAAGTGCGGATTTCCCCCGGCTGCGGCAGCTTCTTTGCCGCTTTTTTTATTTTCCCGGCCCCCAGCCGGGAACGCCAATCTCCCGATTGGCGTGGGGTTTAGCGGACCTGTCAGAGGCGTGGCTTGTCTGTCACAGCAGACTCATTTGGGCCCCCGCCGCGTTGCGATCCCGGAGCAGAGGCCTCTGCCGCACCCTTTCGCGCGACGAAGTTCAAACTTCAAATATGTATGTAAGTCACTTAGAATCAACACTCGTAGATTGACCAAAAAAGCGATCTTAACTCTCTTAGAATCAACACTCGTGAACTCTCTCACAAGTGTTGAAAACAAATAACTTATAGAAACTCTAACTCCCTTAGAATCAACACTTATAAAAAAGGGGGAGGGGGGACCAGTTATTGTTAACCAGAAATCCGACATGGATTCTTGTCCCCCGAGGAGCCCGGTGGCACAGGCTTCAGCCTGGGCTAACCACAAGTCAACTGCGATTCCGCAAGAACACTAGCTCCGCGGCGCAATCCCCGACAAACCGGTGAGCCGTGCCCCAGACACTCCCTTTTGCTGGATGAGCACCTGGAACCGTTCTCCCATCCCTTCAGGGTGGATCAGCGTCTTGAGTTGCAGACGCGCTTTTGTGCGCTCAGGCTCGCCTTGTCCTTCATCGAACAGGTCTGCAAATTCATTTTCCTGTCCGAGCGCCAGCAGAAACGCCGTCTGCGATGTGAGCCCGGAAGTCTCAAGCCGAGATCGTTTGCCCCAGACTTCCAGAGCGGTGAAATTGACGTGCGCGGTCAAGTCTTGCTGACCGGGCGAAGCATAATAATTTTCCGTCGCGCGATGATCCTGGTATGCAAGGAGCGTGCCGCGCATGTGATGGTCGTCGAAGAGTTCCGCGGCGCCATGCCCATAGTCGATCGTGAGAACGTATCCGCGCTCGAGGCGGCGCCCGACCTCCGTGATCCAGTCGCAGGCCTCCAGTCCCGCCTCCGCTTGGTGGCCTTCGTGAAGAACGATTCCCTGCGTCGCAAAATATTCAGTGATGGCGCAAGTGGAAAGTTCCGCGATGTGATCCACAAATCGCCCGTCTCTGAACCCAACAAGAATTTCTTGCGGCGCGCCGCCTTGCAGGACCACGCGGTGCACGGGCAGCGCATCGATCAGCTCGTTGGAAAAAAGACAGCCAGCAGAAATGTGAAGCGGGATCTCGGCAGAAACGGTAGCGTGTCCCGCCTCCGAGTGCCGCTTCAGGCATCCCGCAGTCTGTTCGCGACGTGAAGCAGATCGCTCGACGGCCACATAGTTTAGTGCCCGGTAAAAATCGGAAAGTTTTGAACCGCTGAAATCGAGAATGTGGGATGCGAGCCGCCCAACTCCCGCACCGGCTTCGACGAGAGTGAATTTCTCTGGCCGCCCGAGATGTTCCCACATCTCCGCGAACTGCCGGGTGAGCAGTCGTCCAAAGATAGGGTGGACATCCACACTCGTGTAGTAGTCGGCGAAACGCTTGGCTTCCGCTTTGCTGTAGTACCCATGAATCGGATGGTACAGGCATTCGCGCATGTAGTCGGCGAATGTGAGCGGGCCGTAGCGCCGAATACGGCCGGCGAGCAATTCCGCAAGTGGCGTCACGCGCCTTTCGCTCCCGCGGCGTCCGAGGCGGGCTCCGCCAGGATCTTGTTCCACACGCGCTTGAAGATTCCTTCCGCGGCTTCATCGAAAAGCACGAAGTAAACCGTTTCGATCGAAGTTTCACCGCGCAGGTGCTGCGCTGCCTCTCGAAGCATTATCTCGGCGCATTCCTTCAGCGGGAACCCGGCGATGCCCGTGCCAACCGCGGGAAGCGCAATGGACTTGAGCCCGCGCTCATTGGCGATCCTCAAGGAATGCGCGGTGGAATTCCGCAGACTGCCGGCGCTGGTTTTTCCGCCGAGTTGCATGCTGGCGGCATGGATCACGAAGCGTGCCTTCAGTTTTCCGCCGGTGGTGATGGCCGCGTAGCCGACAGGAATACTGCCAATGGCGTCGCACTCGCGCTGAATCTGTTCGCCACCTTTGCGGCGAATCGCCCCGGCAACGCCCGCACCGAGAACCAAATCGTTGTTCGCGGCATTGACGATGGCGTCCGTGTCCATCTCGGTCAGGTCGCCCTGCTGAATGACGATTCTTTCTGCTAGCGGTTTCATGGAGAATTCTCTTCGTTTCCCGGGCCGGCTAGGCCTTTTTCTCAGCGGCTTTTTGCTGCGAGTAATCGTAGACGCCGCGGCCCGCTTTGCGGCCCAGGCGCCCCTCCTGCACGTACTGGCGCAGCAAGGAATTGGGACGATACTTCTCGCCGAGCGTGCGATGCAAATACTCAAGAATATTGAGCCGCACGTCGAGACCTACAAGATCTACGAGCTCGAACGGACCCATCGGATGATTGAGGCCCAGCTTCAGCGCCTTGTCGATGTCCTCCGGGGATGCGATGCCGGCTTCGAGCATGTTGAAGGCTTCGTTGCCAATGAGCGCGTTGATGCGAGTAGTGATGAAACCGGGAGCCTCATTGACGATCACAACTTCTTTTCCCATCCGGCCCGCGACTTCGCGGCACGTCGCAACCGTCGCATCGGAAGTATGCGGCGTCCTGACAAGCTCAATCAGCTTCATTTTTGGCACCGGATTGAAAAAGTGCATGCCGATGCAGCGATCGCGTGAAACGGTGACATCCGTAAAATCCGTGATCGAAAGAGATGAAGTATTACTCGCAAAAATAGCGCCGGTTTTCGCGAACTTGTCGAAAATCGTGAAGAGCTCGAGTTTCATCTCCAATTCTTCCGGAACCGCTTCGATGATGAGCTCCGCGTCGCGTATCGCGTCCTCGACGTTACTCGCAGTGCTGATCAGTGAAAGAGCCTTTTCTCGTACGCCAGCTTCGACTTTCCCCTTCGCAACTCCTTCGTCGAAAGATTGCCGGATCCAAGCGACGGCGTGTTCGAGCATGGAGCGCGAAATATCTTCCAGAACGGTGTTGTAGCCGCCGAATGCCGCGGCATACGCGATCCCCCGCCCCATCGTCCCCGCCCCAATCACCGCAATCGTCTTCACGCTCATTCAAAGAGCTCCGGTCAGGAGAGGTTGTTTCTCAATATCGCGGAATGTTTGGATCGACCTCGAGCGACCAGCGCTCGATCCCGCCCGCCAGCGACTTGGCTTTTTCAATTCCCTGAAACCGCAGCCAGGCCGCCGCGTCCAGACTGCGCATGCCGTGATGGCAATAGCAGATCACTTCGTCCACATCGGGAAGCGTTTGCAAACTCGCGGCCAGCGAGCCCAACGGAATCAGTGTTGCGCCCTCGATTTTGCAGACCTGGTGCTCCCAAGGCTCGCGCACATCAATGAGAACCAATTTTTCGCCGCGGTCCAGCCGCGCCTTCACGTCCGCCGGTGTTATCTCCAATTCATCCATCTAGCTTGCCTTCCAAACTGGTTTGCGCTTTTCCAGGAAAGCGCGAATGCCTTCCTGCGCGTCATGCGTCTTCATCAGCTCTGATAAGTATACGCGTTCCACTTCTTCGAGTTGCTTCGCGAATTCGGCGGAGTGAAGGTTCCACAGGGTTTTGCGCGTCAGCTGTAGAACGCCGGGACTCAACGCACGCAATTCTGCAAGCAATTTTCCCACGGCGTCGCGGAGTTCGGCATCCGGAACGACACGTGTGATCAGGCCGAGGCGCTGGGCTTCGGCCGCGGCGATTTGGCGCCCGGTGAGGATGAGATCAGCGGCGGCGCGCATCCCGATCAGTTGAGGCAAAGTCACCATCGCTACGGGAGGAAAACAACCCAGCTTGATTTCCGGCTGGCCGAACTGCGCGGATTCCGTGGCAACTACAAAATCGCAAAAAGTGGCAAGCTCCATGCCTCCACCGAGGCAGTGTCCGTGGACGGCGGCAATTTTCACGCAATCGGCTTCCGAAAGCCGGCGAAAAATGGCGTGGAATGCGGAGAGCATTTTGCCGACGCGTTCCTGAGTGTGATCCGCGATTTCCGCGCCGGCGGAAAAAGCTTTGGGGCCCGCGCCCTGAAAAATTACGAAATCCAATTCAGAGAGAGCACGCTCCAGCGCCGCATCCAGCGACTCCATCATTCGAATATCGAGAATGTTGAGCGGCGGCCGGTTGAGAGTAACCCACGCCGTGCGGCGTTCGATACGAATCGAAATGGTTTCGCGGGAGTCAGTCACCATCGTGGAAAAGCGCGGGTCAAAGAATCTATTTGCCCTGAAATTTGGGAGGGCGCCGTTCGAAAAAAGCGCGAATCCCTTCCCTGCAATCCTCGGAGAGATAGCACCTGAGCTGTTCCTGAACTTCGTTGTCAAGAGCGCGAGCGAGATCCTTCTCGCCTCTGGCAAAAAGCTCCTTCTTCACCGCGCGAATGGCCAGATACGGACCCTGCGCAATTTTCTTCGCCAGCTTTTTCACTTCCGATTCGAGCTCGGCGGCAGGAACGACGTGATTGACAATCCCGAGTGCGAGCGCGGTTTTCGCGTCGATCATGTCTCCGGTATAAAAAAGCTCGGCGGCTTTGGCCGGGCCGATCAGTTGCGGCAGCAAATACGTTCCACCGAAATCGGGAAACAAGCCGACCTTGGCGAAGTTTTGGCCGAACGTCGCGTCTTCGGCGGCGATCCGTATGTCCGCAGCGAGCGCGACGTTCATACCGGCGCCTGCCGCGGCACCGTTAACCGCGGCAATGACGGGCTGCGGCATGGTGCGCATCTTCAGGACCATTTGTATGCCCGCGCGTAGCAGGGGCTCCAGTTCCTGGGTCGCTCCGGTCTCGCGGCCCTTGCCCAAAAGCGCGAGATCCCCTCCCGCGCAGAAGGCGCGGCCTGCCCCGGTGATTACTACCACTCGAACGTCGGGGTCCGCCGCAATACGTCCAAGCGCTTCATCCATCGCTACGCCAAGCTCGTTATTGAGCGCGTTCATCCGGTCGGGGCGGTTCATCACCAAGGTGGCGATGCCGTCATGCTTCCCCTCAAGGAGGACAGGCGTTGACGGAGCAGCTTGGGGCGTATTGCTCATGAATATTCCTGCGTCAATGTTTTTGCGCGATGCGCTCTTTTTCGATGCGCGCGATCAGTTGCGCGAGCTTTCTAAAATGCCGGAGTTTTTCGCTCCTGCCCTGGGCGTTCGCCCCGCTGGTGGAGGGCAGGACGTAAACTCGGGCGCCATAGAGCGATTCTTTCTGTATGCCATATTTGCACTTGCGCTGGGAGAATTGTTCGTACGTGAGCTTCCCATTGAAGGCCACGACGTGCGGAGCAAATTCCTCAAGCTTCTGCGAAAGCACGATGCGGCCTTCGGCGAAATCTTCACGCTTCAGTTCTTCGATGCCCTTCGTCGGGCGCTTCACGAGATCGGTGAGTCCAATGCCGAATTCAATGACCCGCTTGTCATCGTGGTAATCGAAGGGCTCTGGGACCACACCGCCTGCATAGAGCATGGGCCAGAATTGATTCGCGCGGCCGGCGTAGTAGTGGCCTACGCGCACGGACGACTCGCTCGGATTGCAGCCGACGATTACGAGCTTCATGCCTTTGCGAAGATGGTCCGGGAGTGTTCGCATTAAGTCAGCTTACTATGCCTTGGGGGCGAAGTTTCTTCCCCTTGAAATTGGTGCGCGCCTTTCGACACAGGCGGCCAAGCCTAACTCGCCGCCTTCCCCGGTACGTGCAAAGCTGGGACAACTCCAAGCCCAAATCATTATGCCGCAACGACTTACGAAGGAAAAGTCTCGCCCCATGCGCTGATGGGAAACCATCCGTCGGAAACTCTAGGTGGCCGTAAAACGGTTGTCAAGAGCTTGTGATTGCAGATTGAGCGTAACTCTTGCGGGTTTTTTGAATCCCAAGAGCAAGGCCTACATCCAAACAAGGGTACTTCAGAGGTGTTTCGTTGCTCTGTGTTACCTTAATGGATGGGAAAGCGAGGGCGTGGCCGGTCATCGGCCCTCTGCAACTCTTGAGCGCGACAAACCCTCACCGATTGCCCTCCGGAATTGCCAAGGAGGATGAGCACCTGCTCGTGGCTGCGGCCAAGCGGGGCGATGCGGCTGCGTTCGAAGAGCTGGTCAACCGCTACGAACGGAAGATCTTCCGGCTGACGATGAACATCACGCGGAATCGGGAGGACGCCGAAGACGCCATGCAGGATGCTTTTCTCAAGTCCTACGCACATTTGAAGGATTTCCAGGAGGATTCGCGTTTCTATACCTGGCTGGTGCGCATCGCGGCGAACGAAGCATTGATGCGCTTGCGGAAGCGCCGGCCCAATCAGTTCTCCTTGGACGAACCGATCGAGGGCGATGAAGACCTAATGCCCCGCGAGCTGGAGGATTGGGGGCCCAGCCCCGAGCAACGCTTCGCACAAACCGAAATGCACGAAATTTTATCCGACGTGATTGACAAGCTCGAACCCGATTTTCGCGTAGTTTTTGTGCTGCGCGACATCGAAGAACTTTCCACGGAAGAAACCGCCAAGACACTTGGGATTTCCGTTCCGGCGGTAAAATCGCGGCTCTTGCGTGCGCGGCTCAAACTCCGGCAGAAACTGAATCGCTATTTTCGGCAAGGCGGCACACATTGAATTGCAAAGGCGTCATTTGCGAGATTTCGAACTTTATCGATGGCACACTCGAGCCAGCGGAAAAGCAGGAACTGGAGCGGCACCTGGAGCATTGCGAAGATTGCAAGATAGTGGTGGATCAGACGAAGCTGACGATAGATGTTTTTTGTGATTCGGAACCTGTCGAACTTCCCAGCGACGTGAGATCCCGGTTGCACGAAGCCCTGCGCCGCAAAATCACCGAAAAAGCACAATAGCATTCAGAGACTACCTACCGGGCGCTGGAGCTATCGGTCCAAAGCGGCAATTCCCTTCCCAGTTTTTTCTCCCGCGCCAAGGCATACACCTTCATCGCTACGGCCAGATCCCACGACGCAATTCCGTTGGATTTGAAGAGCGTCACTTCGGCATCGCTGGTCCTGCCGCTGGTTTTCCCGGCGACTACATCGGAAAGCTTCTTGACGCCGGTCCAGCAGATTTCATCGCCGTGAAACGCAATGATGAGGTCGCCTGCTTCCTGGCGCGACTGCTCGACGGAATCGACTACAATGACGTCGGCACTGGCCACCGCTTCGTCATCGAGCTCGCGCTTATTCGCATGGTTGGCGCCGATAGCGTTGATGTGGACACCCGGTGTAAGTTCCGCACCGCTGAGGACGGGCTGCGAAGCAGTAGTCGCTGTCGACACAATGTCCGCGCCACGGGCCGCTTCTCCGGCGGAGGCAGCCGGAAGCACGGGAATGCCGAGCCGCTCGGACATCTCTTTGCAAAACTTCTCGCGCTTGGCGGGGTCGCGGCCGTAGGCTCGTGCTGATTCGAGCTTTCGAACGGCAGCCACCGCTTCGAGCTGAGTTCTTGCCTGTCCCCCTGTGCCGATGATGGCGGCGACGCGAGCTTCTTTGCGGGCCAGGTATTTGGTGGCCACGCCGGACGCTGCGCCGGTGCGCAATTGGCCCATGTAATCGGCTTCGATCAAAGCGAGCAGGTCACCCGTGGCCATTTCGTAGAGCGGAACAAGGAAGCAAAGCTTGCCACGAACATAGGTGTATTGCTTCATGGCGATGAAGCCGCGCGAGTAATCGGCCGCAGCCATGTAATGAAAAAAGCCTCCGCCCGGCAGTTCGAATCGCCGGCGCGGATGCACCACCACTTCGTCTGAGGCCTGCTTGCGCGAGATCTCCTCGACCGCCTCAATGGCCAGCGGCATGTTTAGAACTTCACGTACCTCGACTTCGCTGACATGTAGCGCCATCGTTTCGCTCTCCAACTTGTTCACTTACGGATGCGCTTGCTTTGTCGCAGGCTTTGGCGCCTTCAGCGAGCTCCGTTTGGCATCCGAATCATTGCCTTCGCGAATGCGGCGGACAACCGTCTGGTTCAATCGGTACACGCGCTCTTCCTTGATGTTATCCATCACACGAAAACGAAACTCCGGTTCGCCCTTTGGCCCCTTGCCAACGCGCACGGGCAATTGGCCGCAGAGGTTATTTTCGATGAATGCCGTCTCGTAGCGGCTTTTCTTCACATACCAGGTGTAGACGCGAAGCGCGCTGAAGTCACAAGGCTGGCCTTCGGGCCCGCGGGCCGCAGCGACGAGATATTGCGGCTTATCACCAGAAGGATCGCTGACGCGATTGAGTTCGAACCAGGCGAGGGGACGCAAGTTGGCTGAGGCCGTGCCTTCACGAACGGCATCCGGAAGGTCGAGTTCGATGAAACGCCCGATCACCCAGCCGGAGATCGGAACGGTTTGATCTCCAGGCTGCGTAGTCGTATTGGCCTCAGCCGCACGAGAAGCGTTTTCACCGGGCGGACGAGTGGCCAATCCGCGAACGAGAAACCAATCTTCCTTTTTCGTTTCCGCCGACTCGCCGGAGGAATCTTTTTCCTCCGTGCTCTGCACCCAATCGGCGGTTGCGCGGCCGACGATCTCAACGGGAACGCCGCGGCTAAAATGGTAGAGGCGCGGCGTCGCTCGTCCGGGTTCGACGTGAAGATTTGTGGCCGTTTTGGTACGGCCGCGCGCCTGGACAGGCATCGTGCGAACCTGGTTCAGAAGTTTGACGCTGCGCTGCCACAACACCGGATCCATCAGATTTCGGGCGTCCACCCAGCCGACGGCGCCGGCGGCGGTGCGGACTTCGACGTTGTCATTGCGGCGAGCGATTATGGACACGCGATCGCCATAGTGCAGCATCCCGAGCGGCTCGCGCACCTGCGCAACTCTGCCCCAGAGAGTCACGCTCCGCTCGCTGACGAAGGCTTCGCCCAGTGTTTCGTGTTTCGGCCGGAACCACCAGGCAAAGAAGCCCACGAGGCAAAGCAAAGGCACGGCAATGAGGAGTTTTCTCTTCATGCGCCGTCAACGACATCCACGTTCCTATCTTCCGTCGTCATTTTCGTGTTCATCTGTTGGTTCGATGGACGCGACAAAGATTGTACCTGAAAGTTTGCTAGCGCCACGGCCACTGAGGGCATTGCGTTTCTGCTAAGATGCGAAGGCGCAGAGCGTGAAAATTTGGATTGGATCGCGGAGGACACTCGATGAAGTCGTTCAATTCCCTTCAGCCAGTGGGTTTGCTGGCCCTGCGGTTGGCCCTGGGGATCATTTTCTTCTCTCATGGCTACCCGAAGCTGGCACATCAGGGCGCAGGGATGCAGGGATTTTTTGTGCAGCATGGGCTGCCGGGGAATTTCGTGTATATCGCAGGAGTCTTGGAAGTCTTCGGTGGGCTGCTGCTGGTTCTGGGGTTGTTCACGCGGGGAGCCGCGCTGCTGTTGGCGATTGAAATGGGAGTGGCGATCTGGAAAGTGCACAGCAACGCCGGCTATTTGGCCGTGCACGAGTACGAATTTCCTTTGACATTGCTGACCGCCTGCTTCGCGCTGGCTACCGTAGGGGCAGGAACGATTTCGCTCGATTACCCGCTGTTTGAAAACGGAAAGAGCAGGACAAGGTTTTCCCAAAAGTCGAAAAGTTGAAGGCTTCGCCCCAGGAAAGAATGAGAACTAGGACGGGGCTGCGGTCGATGTCGCGGACATTCCCGTGTAGCCTTCCGGCACGGCGATCCAGAGGATGATATAGAGCAAGACCCCCGTCCCCGCGCAAAGAACTGCCAGTGCCCACAGCACCCGAACCAGGAGTGGGTCGAGATCGAAATAATCGGCCACTCCGGCGCACACACCCGCGATTTTTCGATCGTTGATCGAGCGCACAAGCCTCTTGCGAGAGTTGTACGCAGGAGGAGCAGATGGCACCGCGACTTCCGGCTGTTTTGCGCCGCAGTTGTAGCAGAACTTAGACCCGGCTGCGATGTCCTTTTGGCAATTTGGGCAATTCATCGAGTCACCCCCACAGAGTAGTTCTGGCTTGCATTCCTATACTTAATACGTAAAGGAATCAAGGAAAGTTTCCCGAATCGGCAGTCTAAACCCACTTGGTTCAATACTCCAAGATCTGCTTCACCGCCGCCGTGATATGGCCCGTCTGCGGGAGGATCACGTCCTCGAGCTTCGGCTGATACGCGCAGAACGTATCCATGGCGGCGACGCGCTTTACGGGGGCGTCCAACTCTTCGAAGAGTTCGTCGGCGATGCGCGCTGCGATTTCCGCGCCGTAGCCCCAGCTCAGCATGTCTTCATACGCCACGATGACCCGGTGCGTCTTTCGAACCGTGGTGGCAATGGCTTCCCAATCATATGGGGAGAGTGAGCGAAGATCGACGATTTCGACGGAGATGCCTTCGCGTTCGAGCTGCGCAGCGGCGACTTCCGTGCGATGGACCAAGGCACCGTAGGTAATGATGCTTACATCCGTGCCTTCTCTTACCGTGCGCGCCTTCCCGAAAGGAATCGTAAAATCCGGTCCGGGATTTTCCGAGCGGTTGTAGGGCTGGCGGTAGAGGTGTTTGTGCTCGAGGAACAGGACCGGGTCATCGCAGCGGATGGCCGTGCGCAAAAGGCCGGCTACGTCCAGCGCGGTCGAAGGCATCACCACGCGGAGGCCGGGACAGTGCGTGAAGATCGATTCGCCGCTCTGGCTATGATAGACGCCGCCGCCGGTGAGGTAGCCGCCGATCGGCACGCGAAGAACCACGGGCGCTTTGAAAGCGCCGTTCGAACGCCAGCGCATCACGCAAAGCTCGTCGCGAATCTGCATCATGGCAGGCCAGATGTAGTCGAAGAATTGAATTTCGGCGACGGGCTTTAGCCCGCGGGTCGCCATGCCGATGGCGCGGCCGACGATGCTGGCTTCCGCCAGCGGCGAATTGAAAACGCGATCGCTCCCATACTTGCGTTGCAGCCCCGCGGTCGCTTTGAAGACCCCGCCCTTCCCCTTCACGTGCTTGAGGCTGTCTTCACGGCTGGCGTCGGCCACGTCTTCGCCAAAAATCGTGATGCGCTCGTCCCGCGCCATTTCGTCGGAGAGCGTTGCGGCAACCATTTCGACCATGGTCTTGGGCGCGCCGTGAAGATGCGGTTGCGCTTCGAACGCAGCTGAGGTGGGATCCACTTCAGGCGAATAGACGTTCGTCCGAACGGAGTCGATCGAAGGCTCTTCTGCGGCAAGAGCCCGATCCGCGGCTTCGCGGACTTCGTTGTCAATTTCGGCTTCGAGAGATTCAATCTGCTTCTGGTCGAGCACGCCTTCGCGAACCAGGACCAGTGCTAATTTTGAAAGCGGATCGCGTCGTGCTTCTTCTTCGCGCTCTTCCGCGGACTTGTAGAGCTTCTCGTCATCGGAGAGCGAGTGGGAATACGGACGCGTCACATGCGCGTGGATGAGCGCTGGGCCGCGGCGCTCGCGGCAATACTCCACCGCCTCTTTGCTGGCGGAATAGCTTTCGAAAGGATCCGTGCCGTCAACTTCCGCAACATGCAATCCCGGAAAACCACGGACGAGTTTTGAGATGCTGCCGCCGGCAGTCTGTACTTCCACAGGAACCGAAATGGCATAGCCGTTATCTTCGATGAGATAGAGGAGCGGAAGCTTCTTGGCGCAAGCAACGTTCAGGGACTCCCAGAATTCGCCCTCGCTGGTGGAGCCGTCACCACCGGAGACGTATACGATTTCATCGGGCTCGTGATTCACGTATTCCCCGAGCGGCGCCTTCCTTGCCTGCGCCAAGGCCTTGGGGCGGCCGTCATAATAAAGAGTGGCTTCGGCGGCCCCCACGGCTTGGACGAATTGGGTGCCCGTGCAGGAGGACTTGCTGACGATGTTCCAGTTTGCATGGCCCCAGTGGGAGGGCATCTGCCGGCCGCCGGAACTGAGGTCATCCTTTGCTCCGACTGCGGCGAGAAGGTTCTCCAAGGGAGTTACGCCAAGCATCAGGCAAAGAGCGCGATCGCGGTAATAGGGATAAAACCAGTCGACGCCGGGACGGAGGAAGAGGCCCATGACGGCGGTGATCGCTTCATGCCCGGCGCTGGAAATCTGAAAATAGATTTTGTTCTGGCGCTTCAGCTGGATTTCGCGATCGTCGAGCCGTCGCGATAGGTACATCGTGCGGTAAAGGCGTATTAGCGTTTCGTGATCAAGGCCGTGAACTTTGGGGGCGTCAAGTTTTCCCACTTTGACGCGCGTTTGTGACGCCATTCGTTCTGCCCTCGCGTTGGGATCGGGGTGCGTCCGCGGAATTCAATTATAGCGGATTTAGTTGTTGGACTGCTCAAATTGACCCGCCAAGTGCATCCTAGCCGTGGCAGAAACAGACCAAATTGGCCTTATCAGGAGATGCTCCAACACCAGCGTTTGTGAGGTCGGGTTAATCGAGCGATTCGAACTGCTGGTCGGCTTTCTCGAATTCCGGGTCGGATTGCTGGATTACTTTCGGGGAAGCGCTCTTGAAAGGCTCCTCCGACGGAATACGCGCGACCCAGCGCTGCTCAGAAAGTTTTTCGTGGGAGGAAAAGTACAAACGCACGAGCAAACTTACTTTGCCGTCGGCGGCGGATTTGGACTTTTCTGTAACGGACTCACTTGGCTTGTCCTTCGACTTTCCCTTGGCTTTGGAAGAAGGCGCCGGATTTTCCGCGGCCACCGTCTTGGCGGCCAGTTCTCCGGCGGGGCTCCCGGGGCGATCGAGTTTGTAGAGGAGCTTCTTGTCCAAGCGGAACGCTTGCTTCCAACCGTCGAGCTTGTGGCGGGCCAACTGCGCTTTTTCTTCGTCCGTGCCAAAGTCCAATCGGATGTAAATGTGAGACATGCTTTGAGTCTGCGACGCGCTTGAACCTAAGTCAAGTTGACCCGCCGAAAGACCCGAAAGACGTCGCGCGAATCGAAGTGCCGGCCAGCCTGGTAAATTGGACTTGCAAACTATGGCGTTTCACGCCATAGTATTTCCTCGACTGGCCTCGGATTGGGTTTCGAATGGAGTTAGGTCACAAGCGCTGGCGTTCGATCTCTGCGAGCATTTGCTTGCTCGTTGTCGTTTTGCTTTATGCGCCCTTGGCGGGAGCAGCGTGGTCCTCGTATCAAGCTTCTTGCTGTACTTCTGATCAATGCCCGATCGCGGGGCATCATCATCAAAAAACTGCTGCTTCCCCTGCGAATCAGATGGATTGCGGACATGACATGCCCGGAATGATGGCGTGCTCAATGTCTTGCTGCCATGATTCGGAGCGCTCGATAGTCAGTGCCGTCGCGTTTGTGCTGCCTTCGCCCGTCGTGGTCGTGGCGCCAGCCGGGAGCAAGTCGCCGATCGAGGCCACGAAACCCATGGATTTTCTGCGTTCCCTCGAACCGCTTTCTCCTCCTCCTCGACTCGCCCCTGCGGCTGCCTAAGGCACCGCTCACTCTACTCACGTTCGCTGAGTCATCCGCGTCGCGGCGTCATCGCTGCGAAGTAACCCTATTCCGAGGAGAAAAGTTCATGTCAGGCCATTTTCGATTGTGCCGTTCCGCTTTTCGCAAACTATTTTTGCCTTGCGTAGCTGTGGCTCTAATTTTTCAAGGAATCGCCTGGGCTGGAATCTTCGGTACCGTGCGCGGCATCGTTCACGATGCGCAACACCGGCCCATTGAGAACGCGACTGTTGTGTTGCAGGCAAAGCGGTCCGACTGGAAAAAGGAAGCCGCCACGGATGGAGAAGGGCGTTTTCAGATGGATGCCGTGCCCGCCGGCTTGTACACCATCCACATCGTGCGAGACAGGTTTCGCGACGTGAAGGCGGACTTGACCGTGCTCCCCGATTCCGCGCCGCTTCTTCACTTTCCGATGGAACTGGCTCCGGTACATCAAAGCGTGGAGGTCAGTGATTCCGCGCAACCGGTTGACGCAGGATTCTCCACGGCGTCGGCAACACTTACGCGTGAAGATATTCAAGCTACGCCGGGTGCTTCCCGAACGAACAGCCTCGAATTCATTACCGCCTACACGCCGGGCGCCTATATGGTTCACGACCAACTGCATATCCGGGGCGGCCACCAGGTTTCCTGGCTGATCGATGGCGTGCCCGTTCCGAACACGAACATCACTTCGAACGTCGGCCCGCAATTCGATCCCAAGGACATCGATGTCGTGGAGATCCAGCGCGGGGGTTATTCCGCGGAGTACGGCGACCGGACTTACGGTGTATTCAATGTCATCCCGCGCTCGGGTTTCGAACGCAACCGTGAAATCGAACTCGCCGCTACTTACGGCAGCTTCCATTCCACCGACAGCCAGATCAGCATCGGCGATCACACGGATCGTTTCGCGTACTACACAAGCCTAAATGTCAATCGCACCGATGTGGGCCTGATGACGCCGGAACCGCAAGAGCGGCAGGACAATAACAACGGCGTTGGCGGCTTCACTTCGCTGATTTTCAACGCGACGACGGCAGATCAACTTCGCTTTGTCGCGTCGGCTCGAGCGGACTATTTTCAAATTCCAAACACGGCCGATCAACAGTTCATCGGCGTGCGCGATATTCAGCGCGAACGGGATGTCTTTGGAAATTTTTCCTGGGTGCACACCGCGAAGCCAGGCATTCTCGTTACGCTCGCGCCGTTCTTCCATTGGAATCGGTCCGCCTATGACGGCTACGATCGCCCGGATCCAAGTCTGCCTCCGGGCAACCAGGACACGCGGACCATTCCAACCGATCACCATGACTCTCACTATGAAGGCGGCCTCGCGACTCTGGCTGTTACGCGTGGCAAGCACAATGCACGCGCCGGACTTTATGGATTCGCACAGCAGGACGGGGCATTCTTTGGCCTCGTGGCCGCCGGCGGCTCCAGTGCGCCGCTCAGCCAAACGGAACACCCAAGAGGCGGGCTCTTTTCTCTTTTTGCCGAAGACCAGTACCGCATCACTGAATGGCTTACTCTCAACGGCGGGTTCCGGTACACGCATTTTTCTGGTGGGCTCACCGAAGATAATGTCAATCCGCGCGTGGGCGCTGCTCTTCGTGTGCCAAAGCTCAACTGGGTTTTCCGCGCCTTCTACGGCCGCTACTATCAGGCTCCGCCTCTTCTCACGGTTTCCGGACCGCTCCTGCAGCAAGCTATCGATCAGGAGTTTGACTTCTTGCCTCTGCGCGGTGAAAGGGACGAACAGCGCGAATTCGGTCTGACCATCCCCATCCGCCGCTGGGAGTTTGATATTTCGAATTTCCAGACGCATGTTCGGAATTTCTTCGATCATGACGTGCTCGGCAATGCCAACATTTTCTTTCCCCTGACGATCGATCGCGCCCGCATTCACGGTTGGGAACTGACCGCGCGCGCGCCGCGCATCGCGAATCGACTCCAGGTCTATCTGACCTATTCCCATCAGTTCGTGGAAGGCGCCGGGGCAGTCACGGGTGGCCTCACTGATTTCACTCCGCCGGACCAGGGATTTTTTCTCCTCGACCACGACCAGCGGGATACGCTCGGCATCGGCTTTCACGCCACTTTGCCGTGGCGCACGTTCGCGTCCGGGAATCTGAGCTATGGCTCCGGATTCCTCGACGGCGACGGCCCCAACCATCGCCCCAGCCACACCGAGTTTTCGTTCTCCCTCGGTAAATCGTTCGGCGAGCGTTTCCGCGTCTCATTCACCGCGCAGAACATCAGCGACTCGCGCTATCTCCTCGATAACTCCAACACCTTTGGTGGCACGCACTGGAACTATCCCCGGCAATTCACCGGAGAGCTTCGCTACCGTTTTCACTTCCGATAATGTGAAGGAGGATTCGTTGCACGGACGGCGTGATTGGAAAAAATCGTCTTGATGGAAAGGGCCAAACCAGTTCCAATGACTGCGGCGCGTCCGAAGCCCTAGCCGGCTGGATACATTCGTGAACCTCATTCAAGAATCAAAAAACCTCTTTCGTTTGACTCGCTTTGGCATGGTTAATTGCTTTCTGGTGAGAGAAGAGGATGGCCTCACTCTAGTTGATACGGGTCTCGTCGGCTCAGCAGTTGGGATACTCCGGGCGGCAAGAACTTTGAATTCGCCAATATGTCGAATCGTTCTGACACACGCTCATGTTGATCATGTGGGCTCTATTGACGCGCTCCGCGGCGAGCTTCCGAAAAGCGAATTCTTCGTTGGGCAACGCGAATCTCGCTTGTTGACTGGTGACTTCACATTGGAGGCTGGCGAAAACGGTAAGAAGCTACTTGGTTTCCCAGGTGTGAAATCTCGCCCGAAACGTTGCCTCAACGATGGCGATCGTGTCGGCTCTCTGCAAACTATCTCCTCCCCCGGACACACGCCGGGCCACATGGCGTACTTGGATGTCCGGGATGGTTCCCTGCTGGCCGGCGATGCGTTTACAACCCAGACTGGGGTGGTTGCCGCCGGCGCCCTCAAATTCTATTTTCCATTTCCATGGATCTTCTCCTGGAATCGCGAATTGGCCGCCGAGAGCGCTCGGAAACTCCGTAACGTGAAACCGACGCGTCTTGCCGTTGGTCATGGAAAAACGATTGAGTCCCCGCTTGCGGCGATGGACCGAGCCGTTGAATTGGCCTTCAGGCAGTGCGGGAAAATGCTGCACTAGGGGCGAGTAATTCTCTACCGCGCCGCCAAGAAATAGAGAGGCGCAGTGGCCTTCCCTCGCGGCCTCATCTAAAGTAGGAGCCTCAATTACCGACCAGCCCATGGCCGATTTTCCGCAAGAACAATCCTGGCTCAACCGCACGGTGGTAGGCGTCGGCCTCACCAGCCTCTTCAGCGACTGGAGCCATGAAACCGCCACAGCCATCCTGCCGACGTTCCTCGCCGCGATCGGTGCGGGGCCGGCGTGGCTCGGAGCCATTGAAGGCATAGCCGACGGCCTTTCCAGCTTCACCAAACTCGCCGCCGGTCACTACACCGATCGCTTGAAACGCCGCAAGCCACTCGCTGTGTTCGGATACGCCTTCACCGCGTTCGCGACCGCTTCCTTTGCCTTCGCCACGCACGCCTATCATGTGCTCTTTGCCCGTGCTGCCGCCTGGCTCGGCCGCGGTGTGCGCTCGCCCACGAGAAAGGCTCTGCTCGCTGCAGACGTGCCGCCGAACGCCTATGGCCGCGCCTTCGGTTTCGAACGCCTGATGGACACGGTAGGCGCCATCGCGGGGCCTCTCACTGCTCTGTGGTTGCTGGAAGTAACGGCCCATTCCTACCGCAAAGTTTTCCTCTGGACGCTCCTCCCCGGGATGGCGGCAGCGGCAATCTTCTGGATCTTCGTGCGCGAACGGCCCATCGCCGCCCGGCCTCAGCGTTCTTTCTTACTGGGCCTCAAAGCGCTGCCGATTCCCTTCCGACGCCTCCTGTTGGGCGTCGGCATTTTCGGCGCGGGCGATTTCTCTCACTCCCTGCTGATCCTCTACGCTTCGCGCATGCTAGCGCCAGTGCACGGCATGGCGCGCGCCGCGAGCATTGCCGTCGGCCTCTACGTATTGCACAACGTCTTCTATGCAGGCTCGGCGTATCTCAGCGGCTGGTTGAGCGACCATGTTTCCAGCCGCAAGGCCGTCCTCGCAGGAGGTTATGCTCTCGCCGGACTCACCGCGATTCTTCTTTGCACCGGCACACAATCGCTTTGGCTGCTGGCGGTGATCTTTGTCCTCGCCGGCATTTACGTCGGCACGGAAGAAGCGCTCGAAGACTCTCTCTCCGCCGAACTTGTCCCCAAAGAGCAGCACGGGATGGCTTTCGGCACGCTCGCCGCCGTCAACGCCGTCGGCGACTTCCTGTCCAGCCTCCTCGTCGGCTTCCTCTGGAGTGCCTTCAACGTCCAGACTGCTTTCGCCGCCTCCGCGCTCCTTTTCATCATCGGTGCTATATTGATTCTGCGGCTTCGCTAAGAGTCTAGTTCAAACATTCGCCATGCCCGACGAGTCCACAGCCACTCCCCGCGACTTTCTCGCCGTCGAGCGAACCTTTCTCGCCTGGATTCGCACCGGTCTCGCTCTCATGGGCCTCGGCTTCGTCCTCGCCCGCTTTGGAATTTTCTTGCGGGAGTTCAACCTCAATCAGCCCAATCTTCCATCCCGGTCATACGGCCTCTCTCTGTGGTTCGGTACCGCGCTGATTTTACTGGGTGTGCTGGTCTGTCTGCTTTCGCTTGTCCGTTACCGCCGGCTGCTGCAGCAGCTCCAGCAGCCCGGAGCCTTGCTCTCGCGCCCTTCGGCGCTGGCCATCACAGCCGCGCTGGTCCTCGCCATCCTTGGCGTGGCCATGGCGGTTTATCTGATTTCCGTGCGACCCCTGGCCCAGAATAATGCTTCTAAATCTCAGGAGACTTCCATGGCACCGATTCCAGTGAGCGGCATTCTTCGCACTGCCAGCAATCATTCCGTCGACGAAACCGTCGCCCGACTGCAATCCATCCTGCAAGCCAAAGGCGTCAAGCGCTTCACCATCGTCGACCACAGCGGCGAAGCCGCGAGCGCCGGCCTGAAAATGCCAAACACCAAGCTGCTGATCTTCGGCAATCCCAAGGCCGGCACACCGCTGATGCTCGCTTCGCCCAGCTCGGCTCTCGACCTCCCGCTCAAAATCCTCGTCGCCGAGGACGCCGCCGGCAAAGTCTGGATCTCCTACAATGCGCCTGTCTATCTGCAGACACGCCACCACTTCCCTCTCGACCTCCTTCCCAATATTGCGGTGATTGAAGTGCTCGCCGCCAAAGCTGCCGAATAGAAAACTGCCCCTCTTTCCTCGGGATGTCTTTGGACTCTGTGGACTGTGTGCCCTGCTTAAAATCCGCGCACTTTCCGTCTTGCGCCGCAATACGCAGCGTGGTAGCGTTGGCGAATAAAAGGCGAATTCAATGAAAGGGGCTTTTGATGCCGGAATCGCTTGCCGTCCGAAGAGCTGGCATTTCGACAGCAGTCACGCGCGTCCATGAGGTCCTGGATGCCTTCGCCTCGCGCGATCATACCGGCGAGGTACTCACCGCAGTCCGCCATTTTCCTGCGCGCGAGGCGCAATGGGCAGAATTCCCGGCCTGGGTGCACCCGAACCTCATTTCCGCGTACGCTGCCAAGGGCATTCGCCGCCCCTATACGCACCAGGCTGCGGCGGCGGAAGCAGTTCACGCCGGCAAGAATGTGGTCATCGTCACGCCGACCGCTTCCGGCAAGACGCTCTGCTACAACCTGCCCATCCTGAATGCCATTCTCGAGAACTCCGATACGCGCGCGCTCTATCTCTTTCCAACGAAGGCCCTCGCGCAGGACCAACTCGCAGAACTCTACGATCTCAACCAGCGCCTGGAGAACTGCTTTGGCGTTTTCACCTACGACGGCGACACCCCCGCCGACGCGCGCAAAGCCATTCGCGAAAAAGGTCACGTCGTCCTGACTAACCCGGACATGCTCCACACCGGGATTCTCCCGCACCACACTCGCTGGACGCGCCTCTTCGAAAATTTGCGCTACATTGTGATCGACGAGCTGCACACCTACCGCGGCGTTTTCGGCAGCCATCTGTGCAATGTACTGCGCCGGCTGCAGCGCATCGCCCGCTTTTACGGCCGCGAGCCGCAATTCATTTGCTGCTCCGCTACGATTGCCAATCCCGGAGAGCTAGCAAGGCGGCTTCTCGAATCGGACGTCGAAGTTTTGGACGCCAACGGCGCGCCCGCAGCGGAAAAAACTTTTGTTTTCTACAATCCGCCTGTCGTCAATCGCGCTCTTGGCATCCGCCGCAGCTACATCAATGAATCCTCGCGCGTGGCGCAGGAATTCCTGAATCGCGATCTGCAAACGATGGTCTTCGCGAATTCCCGTTTACACACGGAAGTCCTACTCACCTATTTGCAGCAGGCCAATCGACAACTCCCAGGAAAACCGGAAACGATTCGCGGCTACCGCGGCGGCTACTTGCCAAACGAGCGGCGCGAGATCGAACGCGGCCTACGCGATGGAAAAATTCGTGGCGTCGTTTCCACAAGCGCGCTCGAGCTTGGCATTGACGTGGGCTCGCTCGACACCGTCGTCATGGCCGGCTATCCCGGCACGATTGCCGCTACGTGGCAGCGTGCGGGGCGCGCCGGCCGCCGCAGCGGAAGCTCTTGCGCCGTGCTGGTCGCCTCCTCGGCGCCTCTCGATCAATTTATCGTGCGCCATCCCGACTATTTTTTTGGCAACACGCCCGAGCACGCTTTCATCCAGCCCGATAATCTCGAAATCCTCATCAACCACCTGAAATGCGCCGCGTTCGAATTGCCTCTCGCCCCGGACGAGAAATTCGGCGACGTGGATTTGCCCGACCTGTGCGCGCGTCTCGCCGAGGCCAGTTTTCTGCATCTCGCCGGGGAAAATTTCCATTGGACGCACGAAGCCTATCCCGCCGATACCATCAGCCTGCGCTCGGTGACCAGCGACAATTTCGTGATCATCGATATCACCGGCGCGCCAAACGTCATCGGCGAAATCGATTTTCCCAGCGCGCTGATCTTCCTTCACGAAAAAGCCATTTACCTTCACGGCGGCCAGCAGCACCACGTCGAGCATCTCGACTTCAAAGAGCGCAAAGCCTACGTCAAGCGCGTCGACGTCGATTACTACACCGATGCGGTTCGATACACGCAAGTCCGCGTCCTCGAGATTACCGGGCAAGCACGCGTGAGTGAAATCCATCGAGAGATCCCTGCAGCACGGGCGCACGGCGACGTGCTCGTCCGCTCCCAGGTCGTCGGCTTCAAGAAAATCAAATTCTTCACCAACGAAAATATCGGCGACGGCAAGCTCGAACTTCCCGAAAACGAAATGCATACGACGTCTTATTGGATGGCGCTGGAGCGTCCGCTGCTCGAATCACTTCCCTTCTCTGTAAGCGAGCGCCAGAGCGGCATGTTTGGCCTGCTGCACGCGCTCGAATCCGTAGCCACGCTCCTCCTCATGTGCGACCGGCGTGACCTCGGCACCGCCATCGGCGAGCGTCCTCCCGATGCTTCGGTGGGACAGACATTCCCGTCTGTCCCTTCACTCGATCCGCTCTCGAGCAGCGATTTCACTCCGTCCCGCATGGAAGATGTTATCTCCGCCAACACGAAGGAATTCTTCGAGCCAAATTTGTATCTCTTCGATGCCTACCCTGGTGGTATCGGCTTTTCCGAGCCGCTCTTTCGAACACACCATCTGCTCGTCCAGAAGACGCGCGAGCTAATCTCTTCCTGTGGCTGCGAACAGGGCTGCCCATCGTGCGTAGGCCCCGCAGGCGGTCTTGCCCCGCGCGCCAAAGAAGCGGCGCTCGCGATTCTCGACCGCTTGTGTGCCTAGATGGCTGCGACCGCCGACAAATTCTCGAGACTCGCCGCCCTGAAACCCGCGCGCCCTTTGGCGGCGAGGCCCGCAGCCCTTCGTGCCCCAGACGAAGAAGACTCCCTCGCGCGTCTCCTCGGCGCGGGAGTCGCCAAGAATCATTTCGGTGAACATCTTTCCGTCCGCAATTGGTTTTCCACGCCTGAATATTCGGAAGCTTCCACCGCCTCGCTCGATTTGCTCTCTCGATCACGCGATGAATCGCTCTCCCGCAGAACGCGCGCGGCGTTAGCAGATCCGGAAAAGTGGCTCTTTCTGGATACCGAAACGACGGGGCTTGCCGGAGGCACGGGAACCTACGCGTTTCTCGTGGGCCTGGCCTGGTGGGATGCCGGCGGCCTGCAGGTCGAGCAATTCTTCATGCGCGATTTCTCCGAAGAACATTCCCTTCTTCATGAACTCTCCGGGCGTCTCGCCGAACGCCCCGTCCTCGTCACCTTCAATGGAAGATCTTTCGATTGGCCGCTCCTGGAGAGCCGCTTCACGATGACGCGCTCCATCGCCGTGCCAAAACTGGCGGCACATCTCGATTTGCTGCATCCCGCGCGAGCTCTCTGGAAACTTCGGCTCGGCTCCGTCCGGCTCGTCGAACTGGAGCGTCACGTCCTCGACGCGCCAAGGCTTGGCTGGCGCCGCGATGAGGATGTCTCGTCAGCTCTCATCCCACAGTTTTATTTTGACTATTTGCGCGGCGGGCCTACGGAACCGCTTGCGGGAGTTGTGCGGCACAACCAGATGGATTTACGCGGCCTCGCCGCTCTTTTCGGCAAAATCAACACCTTGCTTTCCGAACCGAGCGCCGCAGGGGAAACTCAAAGCCTCGATCTTTTCGGGCTGTCAAGATTTCTGCAGCGCCGCGGAGAAACCGACCGCGCACATTCGGCATGCTCTCAAGCGCTAGAGATAGGACTCCCTGCTGAGTTTCGCCCAAAAGCACGGCGCGAGCTCGCGCTGATGGCGAAACGCCGGGGCGAACACGACCGGGCGGCGGAGATCTGGCAGGAGATTGTTGCCGATGCTCACGACGGGATCTACGCCTGCGAACAGCTTGCCATCCACTTCGAACGCCACGCCAGGAATCTGACCCGCGCGGCGGAATTCGCGCAGCTTGGTCTGGCAAAACTCAGGTGTCAGCGCAGCGCCTCGCGCGATCCTTATCTCGCTTCTCGTTCCACACGGCTGGAGCAAAAATTCCTGCATCGGATTGCACGTTTGCAGCATCAAATGCGAATCAGCGACGGCTTGGCAAAACCACTTGCTCTTTCATCCTCCACCGGTGAAACGGAAGCGGAGAGCCGATACCGTCACCGTTAAGCCTTTTCCCGTGTTCCTCAATTCAAAGGAGGAAATCGGATGGAAAGTTCAGCCGCAAAACAGCAACCTATGGCAGGAGGTAGTATGGCCACTGCCGAACAAGCGTATCTGCACACCGAACTGGAACAGCGCCGCGAGCGCCTTCACGCGGCTTTGCATTCGCCCGCTGCCGATGCTTCTCTTTCGCAACTGCTGACGGCTGTGGATGCGGCGCTGAGCCGTATCGATCACGGAACATTCGGGCTCTGTGAGGAGTGCCACGATTCCATCGAAGCGGAGCGCCTGCTGGCCGATCCTTTGGTGCGGTTCTGCCTCGACCATCTTACGAGTGCCGAGCAGCGAGCCTTGGAGAGTGACCTTTCCCTGGCCGCACGCATCCAGCGAAGGCTCTTGCCGAAGCTCAGTCTGGCGCCGCCAGGCTGGGGCGTTCGCTATCACTATCAACCCGCCGGGATGGTGAGCGGCGATTACTGCGACCTCCTTGAAACAGAAGGCGGCCTGCTCTTTATGATCGGGGATGTCTCCGGCAAGGGTGTCGCTGCGTCGATGCTCATGAGCCATCTCCATGCCACGTTTCGCAGCCTCGCCGAGGCCGGCCTCCCACTCGATCACATGGTAGAAGACGCCAACCGCATATTCTGCGAAAGCACTCTTGCCGGACAATTCGCGACTCTCGTCGTAGGACGAGCTGCGCACGATGGGTCGGTGGAATTTGTAAGCGCGGGCCATCTCCCTTTGCTTCACATCCACCGTGACGGAGCGACGCCGAAGGATTCCACGGGAGTGCCTCTGGGGATGTTCTGTAACACACGATTCCCGGTCCATCGGCTCACCTTATCTCAGGGTGACAGCCTTTTTCTCTATACCGACGGTTTGACGGAAGCACGAAATCTCGCAGGCCAAGAGTATGGTCTCCAGCGAATCCGCACTCTGGCGGCGCGGCACACTGGGATAGAACCTGATGGGCTAATCTCCAAATGTCTCGAAGACCTCTCGAGCTTTGGGGAGGGATTGAAGCAAACGGACGATTTGACGCTTCTCGTCGTTCGCCGTGCGGAATAAAAATCCTTGGCTCTCCAAGAATTGAGAACTCAAAAGTACTTCACTTGCCGCGACAGCGGATCCAAAGATCATGGCGGTCTTCGCGGGAGCCGCGGACTCGAGCCGTTGCGACGGTTGCGGCGCCATCGGCCAGTCGATCGCTTTCGTGAGGCCGTCAAACACCTTGCGCGTCGCGCCTTCCATCGTCACGCACTCGGCTCCGAAGCAATACAGGAAAACGCCGCCATCAGGACTATCAAAGGAAAAGAAGTTTGGCCGGCGAAACAGATTCGAACGATCCGAGTATTTCTTTTCAAGCGCCTCTGAATACTGTCCAGAGAAACGCGTTGCATGTTCTTCGCTGTCCAGGTGCAGCCGCGTAACAAGCACCATTCGCTTGCTCTGCTTCTCTTCGTAAAGCGCATACTTGTCGCCACCCCAGGCAGCTGCAAGGGTTTTCGCGCGCGTGTCGTCAAGGAATTGCTTCAGGACTTCCTTCCAACCGAACTCGCCCATTACGTTTTCATCGAGCTTGGACCAATTGCTGCCGAGCAATTTCTCGAGGGGCGGCAAGGTGACGCTCTGCGGAACTCTGCCGGAGCGATAGAGCGCGGGGTGGAGAATTTGTTGCGTGGAAACGGGTGCTTTCTCGAACAGACCGGGAAGTCCTGACCATCCGCTGTCCTTCAAGATTGCCGCCGAAAACGTGAGCCCGCCCAGATACGGAAAGATCAGGGCATCCTTGATGAAGGGAGGCGCCTTCTGAAGCGTTGGCGAGCTCCCCAGATCGCCCATTAACATGGACGGATCAAATTCCGGGAGATCCTTGAGGGATCTTCCCGTGCCGAGCATGAGGTAATCAATCATCGCGACCATCGCGCTGCCTTCCAACATGGCATCGCGCGCCAGCTCGGCATCTTCGTTGGGACGGGCCGCCTTTAGCCACGCCTCAATCTGAAAATGTTGATCCTCAAGAGCATGGGTCAATTCGTGGGCCATCACCATGCGCTGTTCCGAGAGCGGGCTCCAATCCGCGATGTAAAACTCTCGCGTCTTCGGATCGTAGAGCCCCTCTACCTGTTCCGTAAGCACGTTTACCATGAAGGCGTCCAGGGCGAAGCCCTTGGGAATCAAGCCGAATGCTTCCGCGCCGCGCGCGCCGGCGTAGCGTTCAGCGAGCGTTTTCTCTTCATTCATCTGCTTGATGACATACGCGCGAATCTCCTCGCGCGAACGCAAGGATTTCTTCAGGGGTGTGCGCAGCTTCAGGCCGGTAATCTCACTCATCTTGCTGAGGACTTCGTCGGCGGCGGCAATAAATTCGGCATCCGATGTGACTTTGGCATCCCCAGAAGGGGAAGCGACAGCCGCTTCTTGCGCGCGCACACGAGTCGTGTTGAAAAGGCAGACGGCGCCCAAGAAGAGAACAGAGAGCCTGAAGGGGATGAATTTCACTTGAGAAGCCATGTTCTTTAAGAGTATGACCAAGTAGCAGGCAACTCGGAAAGAGGAATGTTCTCCCCAATCCGGATAGCTTGTTCCGAATTCTTAACAAGATGGTAATGCTGTTATAATCCGATGACTGGCAGTCATCTCTCTGTTGGGGTATACATGCATCCTGGTCTTCGTCTGCGGCAGGCCCGCGCGCGACTCGGACTGACCTATCGAGAAGTGGAGAGCGCGAGCTACGAGCTGGCAGCGCGCCGGGGGCGTTCCGAATTCATATTGCACATCAGCCGGTTGGCGGAAATCGAAAACCGGGGAGTTGTACCCGGCTTGCACAAGCTCTATACGCTTGCCGTGGTCTACCATTTGAACCCGCACGACATCATGCGATGGTACGACATCCCGATTGATGAGTGCTTCCATGACGGAACCACGGTCCCATCTCCACAAACCCATTTAATGGCCCCGCCGGCCTCCTTACGGATCCCCATGAGATTTGATCCCGCCTTCGATCCGCGGCGCACGGAGTTTTTGTCGCGCATGGTGGAAAAATGGGGCCACTTTGAGGGCGTTCTCACAAATGGCGATAGCCACCACGTATATGGCTATATTGGGACGTCGGACCGGCGCATGGTGCCGCTGCTGCGGCCAGGAAGCATCGTGCTCGTAGATGTATCGATGCGCAAGATTGACGACAGTGACTGGACTACCGAACATGACCGCCCTATGTATTTCGTCGAAGTACGCAATGGGTACCGTTGTGGATGGTTTCACCAGGATGGTGCGCGGCTCGTGATGCAGCCGCACCCGCTTTCTCATTGTCTGCCTGAAACATGGCGCGTGCCGGAAGAGGCGGAAATTGTGGGCCGTGTGACCGGCGTGGTCACGCGGTTGAACGGGCCTGGGTGCATTCCTCCTGCAGAATTTCAAGCAGCACGCGGAGATTCGAACAGAAAAGCTCCTTAAGGTAGTCCGGCGACTGCTCCGGCATTAGAACGCGGTACGACTCCATGTTGCGCCAGTGAATGATCGCGCTCTGCAATCCCCCCTGCATGGTGGACAGGCAAGTTCGTAAGTCTTGTTGCTGAACGGAAAGCGGCGTTTCGAGAAACCTTTCGAAAACCTGTTCATGGCAGAGTCCGATGGCCTGCTGCAGCGCTTCATCCGGATACAGCGCGGCCAGCCCCGCGTGTTCGTACCGGCCGCTGGAGAGATCCCGCAAGGAAGCGACATACATCAGACGCGCCAGGAGTCCTGGAATCCCCGCCAGTGTGTTTAACGTGAAATCCTGAACGATTTTCCGGTTCTGCTGGAGTTGCGTCAGCGTTCTCATGCGGCCCTGTGTTCCGTAGACAGAACGTTTTGAGACCCAGATCCCTGCCCAAGTGGCTCCCTCTTCATGATTATCGCGAGGAGGGCCATGCCCTTGAAAAAGACAACATTAGTCCTGGCAGTTTCCGCCTTGGCAGCTTTGATCGTACTTCCCGTTATTCACTCAGTCAACCCATTGGCCGGCGAGCATACGGTCATCGACCGGACGCTCCGGGCAGACGGCGCACCGCTGCCGCCGCCCATTCCGCCAAAATCAGGTTATCTAGGTTTCGCAGCGTGAGTCTTTTCTAATCTGTATGACGGCCGGAGCCACTCCGGCCGTCTTACTACTTGGGACTCTTTATGGAATCGCGTTAACTATGTTCTAGACAGTTGCAAACGTGCTAAAATGCGCCTGGAATGGTCAATGTCGTCACTCTTGAAAACGGGCTCTGGGCGCTTGCCGTTCTGCTCATGGCGGGACTCTTCGCCTTGCTCCTCTACCGCGCGAATCATCGGGTGTACCCATACCTGTCCAGCTATGTACTGATTGTCTTCTTGCAGAGCCCGCTCCTCTTCACGACTTATAGAGTCTGGGGATTTGATTCCCGTACTGCGAGTAATATCGCGTGGGGAATACAGGGTTTGGTCATCACCGCTCGAGCGCTCGCCGTAGCTGAGATTTGCCGGCGAGTGCTGGCAAAGTATCGCGGCATCTGGGCGCTGGCCTGGCGCATGCTCCTCGCTATTGCCGGTCTCGTCTTGGTCTACGCTTGGGCGGTTTCCAGACTAAACTGGCCGCAAGCTATCTTGAATGCCGACCGCGGACTTGCACTCCTACGCAACGCTCTGGAATCTGCTCGGCACGCTGGCGTTTATCGCAAGTTTGCTTCTTTGGATTTGGGCCGTCCGCGAGAAGCAGCCCGAGACTCCGTTGGAACCGGAATTGATTCCCAAAGGTGCGTATCACGCTCTTGTGCCGGAGATCAATTATCGCCTCAAGGCTTTGAATGAACAGCTGAGCCAATTCTGGCGTGTGGAGGCAAATAGATCTTGAGCTTGTCTTTTTATGCTTTCTTCGGGCTGGTTGGCATTCTCTTGTTGCTGTTCGTGTGGGCGGCACGAAAGAGCGGCAAACAGGAAAGAACAGCTAGAGCTCTCGAAGAGTGCGGACGCGGGCATGTCGGTCACTTGCCGCAGATAAGGCAAGCCCTTGCAGAGACCGATAGGCTTTATATTTCTCAGAGAGCGCCAGCTTTCGTGGCGAGGCGCGTGCGGCGGGAGCGCCGCCGCGTCGCCCTGGTTTATCTTGCTGCAGTACGCGACGATTTCCAAAGTCTATTGCGGACGGCAAGGATAATCGCCCGGCTTTCGCCGGAAGTGGTACCGCTGCACGAATTTGAGAGGGTTCGTCTGACGGTAGTGTTTGCCTGGCACTATCAGATGGTTCGCTTGCAATTGCGTGCGGGGCTGATCCCGATTCTAGGACTGGGTGGCTTGAGCGACCTTGTCAGCGGTTTGAGCGTTCGAATGGAAACAGCTATGAATGAACTCGGAGAACGCGCCGCCCTCGCTGCTGAGATGGCGTCATCGCTCGATGGGCGCGGCCCCCACGTTGCTTAGCAGAATCTCGTCCACTGCGGCAAGCAACTCGTTTGCCTTAAAAGGCTTCTGCAGGACGTGACGGCCGCCACCGGCGCCTTTCTCCTCCGCGTTCCCTGGTGACGCGACGGCGCACATCCAGATCACCCTGCGATTTAGAGCGGGCTTATGTTGCGACAGCCACTTTTCCAGGTGGTCTCCGTTTGCAGTATCGAGAACTTCCACATCCGCGACGATCAAATCGAAATCCACTTTCTCAAGCAAAGTCCGCGCTTCTTGCGCGTCCCTCGCCGTCTGAACTCGATGCTCGCGTCCCCGCAAAATCGTTCCGACGGCTTCCAGGACGGACTCGTCCGGGTCTACGAGTAGAATTCGCCCTTCCCTCCCGCTGGCCGTCGCTTGCGCCGGCGCAAACGTCGGCATTGACGCCGTGGTTTGAAAGGGCAATTCGATGGTGAACGATGCGCCGCGCGTTGGGATATTCCTGACCCGGATTGTTCCGCCGTGCTCGGTGATAATTCCGTAGCAAATACTTAATCCCAGCCCCGTTCCCTTGCCAACAGGTTTGGTCGTGTAAAAAGGATCGAAGACGCGGGAAGCGTCCTGCACGCCGGGACCGCTGTCCGTGAACTCGATAGAGATGCGGTCGCCATTGGTTCCCGTGCGTACCCAAAGGTCGCCGTCTTTGGATTGCTCCAGGATCGCATCCACTGCGTTGTTCACCATATTCAGAAAGACCTGCTGCAACTGATAAGGATCCGCGGCGGTGACCGGCAGATCCGGGGCCAGGTCCAGGTGGACGCGGATGTTGCTCATGCGCAGGTCATAATCGCGAAGCGCCAGCGTGTCTTCCAGGATCTGGTTAATTCTCGCTGCAACCCGCTCCGGCTTGTGCTGCCGTGCGAAGCTCAGGAGGTTTTGTACGATGCGGTGCGTGCGCTGCGCCTGTTTGTAGAGTTTGTCTGCGTACTCGATTCCCTGCTGTCCCATTTGCCCGCTGGAGGTTAACAACTGGCTGTAGCCCAGAATGGCCGTAAGCGGATTATTTAGTTCGTGCGCCACCCCCGAGATGAGCTGTCCCACCGCCGCGAGCTTCTCGCTGTGAAGTAGCTGTTCCTGGGTGCGGCGCAGATTTTCGTACGCCTGGCGCGTTTCTTCGTAGAGAATCGAACGCTCAATGGCGCTGGAGATTTGACTGCCCACGGCAATGAGCAAGTTCATGTCAGCGGGAGAGAATTCACGGGGCGTGCGGCTGCCGACGAGGAGTCCGCCGATGACGCGATCCTTCGACCAAAGAATCACGATGTAGGCGACAACCAGATCTTCTTTCTGTTGCATTTCCCGAAAAACAGGCGGCAGCGGCAATCCCTGTGTGGAAAGAAATGTCGCATGCACCGCCTTAATATGCTGCATCAACTCAAGCTTCACGGCCACCGGAGGAAAATGCCGTGAATGTTCCGAACGGTGGCCCACCGCCGCGACTCGCCGCAGCTGCGTGCCCTCTTGATCAAAAAGGTAGAGCGACGTAACGTCCAGTTTGAAGAGCTCCGCCATCTGGCGCAGGGTACGATGCAGCGAATCGCTGAGGTCGAGCGATTCCGTCAGCGTCTGGGCGATCGAATTCAGCACCAGGAGTTCGCGGTTGCGCCGCCGTATTTCATGCTCCGCTTGCTTCCGCTCGGTGATGTCGAGAATAAATCCCTGATACGCGGTGACATTTCCGGCCGCATCCCGCACGGCGATCGACGACTCCAGCATCATGCGAACTTCACCATCCTTGCGCCGCATTTCAAATTCAAAATCGGCCACCGAACCATGTTGGTCGAGCAGCTTCTTCAGCCTCTCGCGGTCCGACTGGTTGCCATAGAACGCGCCCGGAATGTCGATCGCCATCAATTCTTCGCGCGTCTCATAGCCGGTCATGCGGAGAAGCGCATCGTTGAAATCGAGGAAGCGTCCCTGCGGCGTGGAAATAAACACGCCCTCCTGTACGCTCGAAACGAGGGTCCGGTATTTCTCCTCCGCGCGCTTCCGGTCGGTGATGTCCTTTAGGACGTGCACCGTCCCCAGTTGGCGTCCGCTTGGATCGGCAAACGTGGAGTTCGACGACAAGAAGTAGCCCTGCAACCAGGGATCAGGATCGTCACCTTCGCCGGCAAGTCCCTCGCAGTACGGGCAAATCTTGTAAGGGGAATTCTTACCGGGCAGAAGCTCTGTCACGCTCCGCCCAACCAGCCCACCGCCTTCACGCCCCAGCAAATGGCTGAGCCGCTGATTGCTTCGCAGGATGCGTCCCTGCCCATCGTGAACCAAAATTGGATCACCGATCGAGTCGAACGTGTACTCCCACTGTTGCTGAACCGTATTGACCTGTTCGAACAGACGGACGTTCTGCAGCGTCATTCCCAACAGGTTGGCGATGTTCAGCAAGTAAGAAAGCTCGTCCGACTGGAACTTCACTCCGCGTGTCGACCCAACCGCAATCACTCCAAGTGCCCCTTCTTTCCCCGGGAGTGCCAGCGTCACCAATGATTTCAATCCGGCTTCTGCAATTCTTTGCCGCGCGGCCATATCCTGCTCTTCGTCAGCTTGTACAAACTGAACGTTTCCTTTCAGGACTTGCTGCACCCAGGATTCTGCGACCGGAATTTTGGCATGCCGCGCCAGGAACGCCTTCGCGAATCCAACTGAAGCCCGCACGGTCAGCTGCGCCGATTTTCCTTCTCCTTCAATGAGCCGGATAATTCCGTGTGTGGCCCCAAGGCTCTCGACAAGATTCGCCAGCACCCGGTCGATCACTTCCTGCACGGAAAGCGTCTGCGTGCTCGCCGCCGTCAGCAGCGTCAAGCGGCGCATCTTATCGTTGAGTTCTTCTGTGCGGGTGCGCGCGCCTTCCAGAACTACGACGACCATCGAGATCCCCAGGGCCACTCCCAACAAATGGTCGAAGGCGACGCGCAGTAGAAAAAGCGGGTTTTCTGGCCACAGCGGACGGTCCAGCCCGTGCAACCCACTCAACATAAAAATTCCTGCAAGGAGCTGCGCACCGTGCCCGCGCCGCGCCATCGTTGGCCTTAACATCAGCCAGCCCGCGAACAGGCAGATGACACTTTCAAGAATGGCAGTTTCCCAATGCGGCGAAGCAAAATGACGGGCGCCCTGGCGCTCCACGTAATAAATCCCTGCCAGAACCAAGCCAATCAACGGTAGAAGAGACGAGATACGCCGGTCCGAACCTGTAACACACTGCACGACCCAAACCAGAAACAAGAGGAGCGCCGCTGCCTGCGCCGCCAGAAGAGTCAGATTCAATGCGGGTATTGGGCGAACCAGGAACGCGACTTCGCACAGCGAGGAAAAAGTGAGGCAGCACCATCCCGCCAGCCAAAACCGGAAATGGCCTACGCTGTGATCCCGCCGGAAAAGCAAAAACAGGACCAGCATGATAATGAAGGCGGTCGCTTCGAAGAGCGCGATGCCTAGCAAGCCCTGATTCTCCAACACGTTGCGCCGCCTCCCGGCCGGAACTGCCGTCCTCTCGCTCCGCTTTTCCTCCGCGACACTCGGTCTGGACGGCGTGAAACTCTCGAGTGGAAGCCTTTCTCCGACGCTAACACGTTATTTTCTAAGTGGACAAGGGTACCCACATTACTTTGTGCCGTCACATATAATGCCTAGGGGGAGCCAACCGACGTGGAGATCGAAAACATACTGGTCGTGGATGACGAGGAAGCGATTCGAGAAGTCGTCTCGACGATGCTCGAGTCCAAAGGGTATCGCTGCACCGCCGTGCAAAACGGCCGCGTGGCTCAGGAGCAGGTCAAGAAATCCACGCCCGATCTCGTCCTGAGCGACATGATCATGCCCGAGATGGACGGCATCAAGCTGCTCGAATGGATGCGCCAGTACGATCCCGAAGTGCCGGTGATCATGGTCACCGCGATCCACGACATTTCAACGGCCCTCGAAGCCATCCGCCGCGGCGCCTATGACTACATCCTCAAGCCCTTCGAAAAGGACCAGCTGTTTCTTGGCGTAGGCCGCGCGCTCCAGCACAGGCGTCTCGTCATCGAAAACCGCAGCTACCAGAGCAATCTCGAGCAACTCGTGGAAGAACGCACCGCGCAGCTTACCGGCGCACTGGCGCAGCTCGAACAGTCTTACGACGACACCTTGGAGGCCCTGGGCAGCGCGCTCGACTTGAAAGACGCAGAAACAGAAGGTCACTGCCAACGCGTCACTGCCTTCTGTATTTCCATCGCGAAAACGATGCCCGTTCCCGACCCATACCTCCCGGTTCTGGCGCGAGCCGCCTTTCTCCACGATATCGGCAAGATGGCTATTCCGGACAGCATTCTCCGCAAGCCCGGTCCCCTGGATGATGCGGAAAAAAGGAAAATGCGCGAACACTGCCAAATCGGATACGACATGCTGACACGCATCCCTTTTCTCCGCGACGCCGCGGAGATCGTGCTGGCCCACCAGGAGTTTTTTGACGGCTCCGGCTATCCCCGCGGCCTGAAGGGCGAGCAAATCCCTCTGGGAGCGCGCATATTTACCATCGCCGACTCCCTCGACGCCATGATCAGCGATCGCCCCTATCGCCGGGCTTTGCCGATGTCCCACGCCCGCGAAGAAATTCGGCGCTGTTCCGGTAGCCAGTTTGATCCCCAGGTCGTCGATGTCTTTATGTCCATCCCCGAACAGCACTGGCTCGAACTGAGAGAAAACCTCGGCTCTCCCTTCCGTCTCGCTCACCTGAAAAACCTGCAGGTCTAGTTCGCATTTCTCACTAGAATCAGCCCGCAGCAACTATCTCGGAGCGCCAGCATGCTTGCTGGCTCTTCTGGCTCTCCCGTAAGGCTGGCCTTCCGAGGCCGGCCGCTCTTCTTGCACACGCCACACCCCGTCCTTGCTCGCCTAATCAACCCTCATTCCATCGCTGTCTGACTGCCTCACCCAAAGCACGCCCGGGCGCTGGTAAGAAATCCGAACTACCCGAAATCGCGGAACCGGCCGCAGTCTTTCCTAACCACGCGCGGCCCCCTCTTGCATAGATGGTCCCAAAAACGTACTATCTGGCTGCCATGGCACTCGTTCCCATCAAGACCGCCTCTGAAACCGGCTACTGCGATTGCATCTGCGGCTGCTACGAACTCGCCAGCCTGCGCGACGAAGATACCGGCAAAGGCTACTGCCCCGCCTGCGCCAAAGACCACGCCGACCTAAACGCCGGCGCCGGCATCCCCCAGCCCGCCCCCGTAAAGGTCTCTGCCAATCCCCCCACCAGCGGCAAGTCCGCTTCCATGCCCACCCCCGCCGATCCTCCCGGCCGCCTCCGCTAGGAGACGAACCTTAAGTAGACCAATCTATTTCAAGGACCCATGAAAGCAAAAAGGGCGCCCGCATTTCTGAGGACGCCCTTTCCCTATCCCAGCTAGGTGAACGGTTAGAAGATAAACTTTGCCCCGAGCTGTACCAACCGCGAATTGGAATTGCGACGAATGCCGGTAACGCGGCCGAAATTGGCGCTCGCCACATCACCGACCGGGTTGGCAAACTGCACGTGGTTAAACAGGTTGAAGGCCTCCAGGCGCAACTGGATCGACGTCCCTTCGGTGATCCTGGTGTCTTTCTTCACCGCGAAGTCCGTGTTCCAGAAGCCCGGCCCATGGAAGAAGTTGCGGGTTGCGTTCCCAAGAGTGCCGAGTGCGTTGTCGGTGAACGAGCTCGGGTCGAAGAAGTAGTTTTTCAAGGTCCCAAACGTCGCCGTGCGCGGGTTGAGCGCCACCGGTGTGCTCACCAAGTCCGGTCGATCCGGGCACGAGTAGTACACATGGTTGACGCAGGTCAGCGACAGCTGGTTAGAATCGGAGAGGACGACCGGCTGGCCGGTCTGAAGGATATTTATACCGGTTATCCCCCATCCGCCGAAGATCCGGCTCGGCATCCAGTGGAACGCTGAGAGCTTGTTCAGGTTCGGGATGTCGTAGGTAAAGCTGACCGTGAAGCGGTGACGCGCATCGAAGGCCGAGTTGCCGTAGTCACGCTGGAGACGTCCGTAGGGATCGAAACTGCCCGCCCCAACGAATGCAGTGTCCTCGTAGCTCGAACTCACGTCCAGGGCGTGGCTCCAGGTGTACGTCCCGAGCATCTGCAATCCATGCGTAAGGTGCTTATCCACGGTGAGCTGTAGAGCGTTGTAATTGGACCAGCCTTGATTCCGTTCCCAGCCGATGCCACCAAAGATGTTGCCCGGGAACAGTTGGTGGTTTGGAAAGTTGACGTCCTGGTCGCCGGGATCATTGAAGCATTTCGAATCGAGCAGGCAAGCAGCAACGCCGGCGGGCGTCACGGGATTCCGATCATAGGAAGTGATTAGATTTCGCCCCTGCGCACCAACGTAGCTGACACGCATGATGGTTTGACCTGGGAACTCACGCTCGACTGTGAGGTTGTAGTTCATCGCGAAGGGCAATGTCGCACCAGTATCCAAGGTGTTAACGGACAGCGGGAAGAGGACGGAGAAATTAAACGGAGCGCCTGGCGCTGGCGGAACAAACGGGAATTTGTTTGCCAGCCCAGTTTTGCCGGCGATATCCGCCCACGGATCAGGGAACGACGGAACGCGCCCGCCACCGAGGTCGGAGGCACCGGCGCTGTTCAACCCAAGAGGCGGCACTTGCAAGTCCTGCAACGACAGCTCTTCTTCGGAACGATTGTAGTAGATGCCGAAGCCGCCGCGGACGGAGGTCTTTCCCGGACCGCCGGTAAACCGATTATTCCAGCCCGGAGTATACGCAAAACCGAGACGCGGACCGACATGGGTGTACTTGGTGACCGCGCCGCCTGCAGCGTTGCAACCCTGGTCACCCGGATAGATCAGGCCGGCCGGGGCAGTCGGGTATACAGTTGACTGCTGCAGAGGGTTGAAGCAGACGCGGGATATACCGTTGAACTGATATTCGCGCAAGGGTGTGTCGATCTGGTACCCTAAGCCATACGTCAGCGTCAGGTTGGGGCGAACGCGCCATTGATCCTGTGCATAGAGGTAGTGTTCGTAAGCGTCGGCAATGATGATTCCGCCGCTGCCCTGGCTGTAGCTGGAATCCAACCCGAGCAGGAAGTTGATGCCGGTAGCTGACCCGACACCGCTGCTGTACTTGCCAGCGCTAGAGAACGAGAACGAGCCGTTGTTGCGGGCGTTGAACGGGTTCCACACCTGGAATTTGCGCCCTTCATAACCAAACTTGAAGCTATGCTTGCCTTTCACCCAACTGAAGTTGTCGGTAATCTGGTAGGTCTGGTCCTTACGCGGCTGCGGGCCGTTGGTGCTAAACCCCAAGTTGAAAAAACCGGTGATCCCCACGAAGGGGTAGCCGGCGCCCGCCGTATATTGCGGAAAGATGTTGGAAAAACCGACATCTTTCGGCTGCACCACTTTCTGAGGCGTCGTCGACTGGAAGTTCAGCCTGGTGTAGCCCGCACGCAGTTCGTTCAGAATGTTGGTGTTGAAAGTGTGGTTCCAGGAGGCGACGAACTGCTTGGTGAAGGCCAGCGACTGGTCCCCCATGCCCGGAAGGGTCGCCCCGGTGAACGGCAGGGTGTTGACCGTCGCCGCGTTCTGAGCAAACCCATAGAACGACAGCGTATCGTTTCGGCCAATGTTCTGATCAAAGCGCCCTAGATATTGGTTGGTTTTGCCGGCAGAAAGCGGCTGGAACGAGTACTGGTTGGTACCGAAGTTCGGCAGCGGCACGAACTGTTTTACCAAGGCGACCGATAACGGGTTGAAATTCTGAGTTGGAATAACTCCCGTGCTGAACAAGCCATTGGAAATTATGTTCCCTGCAGCGTCGTAGGTGATGCCATAGCGTGTGCCCGCTGGACACATGACGCCGCCTGATACCGGGCAGGTCGAAGCACTATCCCCAAACATGGGGAACGGTGATGTCTTCGGATTTCTCGTAATCGTGTTGGTGGTCGTATTATAAACCCCGTTGATCGATGACTTCACTCCGCTGAAGTCACCAGTGAGTTGGGCTGGGGTGTACACGGTCACGAGACCGCCCGTCTGGGTGGTGCGGTTGCGGGTGTTCTGTTGGCTGTAGAAGAAAAATGTCTTGTTCTTGATGATGGGGCCGCCCACCGTGCCGCCATATTGGTTCTGGTGGAAAACCGAAGGCGTCTTCTGAAAGAAGTTCTTTGTGTTCAGGAAGGTGTCACGATAGAAGTCAAACGCGGTGCCGTGGAACTTGTTGGTTCCTGACTTCGTGATCGCGTTCAGGATGGCGCCCGAGTTACGGCCGTATTCGGGGTTGATGGTGTTGGTCACCATTTTCACTTCGTCGATCGCGTCGGGGCTCGGCGCAGCCAGCGGGGTGTTCAGCGGCAGGTCGTTGTAGTCCGTGCCGTTGATTAGGTAGCTGTTCTGCTGTCCCTGGCTGCCGTTGGTGGAGTAACTGCTAGTGAAACGGCTTTCGGAATTAACCACCCCTGGCAGCGTCTGCTGCAGGGTGACCCAATTGCGGCCGTTCAGCGGGAGATCCGTGATGGTCTTGCTGTTGATCGTGGCAGTCAGCTGTATGCTCGTCTGTTCCACCTGGGCGGCGTTGGCAGCCACTTCAATCGTTTCGCTGACCGTACCTAGCTCCATGACGACGTTTTGCACGTAGATTTGGTTCGGTTCGACCCGGATGGCGCTAACCTGAAAGGTCTTGAAGCTGCCCTTTGTTGCGGCGAGTTTGTACTCGCCGGGCTTGAGGTTAATGAAGGTAAAGCTCCCGTCAGAATCCGAGACTAATTCAACGGTAGTCCCCGTGCCGGTGTTCGTGAGCTTTAATTGCACGCCCGGCAGAACGGCACCGGTGGGGTCGGAAGCTGCGCCGCGAATGCGACCGTAGAGTTCGTCGGCATTGGCCGGTTGGATCATCAGCGAACTGAACGCCAGCCCCAGAATAACTACAAATGACAATAACAGAGGAAGTAGGGACCCTCCGCGTAGGAAACGTGTCATATCTTTGCTCCAGTCAAGGTCATATTGAGAATGGAAAAGCTGGTGGACCACCACAAGTCCAGCAGAAAACGATGCAAGGTGCTTTCCAATCTAGGGTTTATCTCACTTTTTAGCTGAAAGTCGGCTAACTTCTTTATTTAGTATGTTGGTACTAGTACCGTTTTTGGTGCTTTAGATCACGTTTATTCCATAATCTGTATGTATATCGACCTCCATCTACCAGATTATGAAGGCCTAAAGAAATCCTTATAGTCGAATTGCCCCCGCATCCAAGTCTCAGAGGAACAGGTTTTTCAGCGGAGATGCTTCAACATAGTGGTGATTCCCGTCGCAAAAATTGTTTCTGGAGTGATCAGGCTAACGACCAGAAACCCATCCGTTGAAAAGTCATAGAAATGACCGGGATGAACAGAAACGTTCCCGGAAGTCAGAAGTTCGAGGGTTAGATCTTCATCGGAACGAATCGCGGGGACGCGCAGCACTGCGTACCAGCCGCCCTCAACGGCGAGCCGGCTGCATGCCTTCTGCCTGGCCAACTGACGATCCAGCTCCGCAAGATTTCCACGGACGCCCGACAATAATTGCTCCTGGAAACTGTGACGTTGCTCGAGGAATGCCGGCATAGCCAATTGAACCGGCGCGTTCGGCGAGAGATACGTGTCAGCAATCACTTCGAGCCGCGCAACCGCTTCCCTTTTCAGTTCCTGCGACCCGCTCACGGACAACCACGCAGCCTTCATTTGTGGCAAGCCGGAGATCTTGGAGAGGCCACTCAGCGTGAAAGTAAGCGCACCGGAGTTCGCGGCAAAGCTCGCAGCACGATTTCCATCGAGCGCGAAATCAAGGAACACTTCATCGGCGACAATCGCCATCTGGTGTGCGCTGCAGATGGCGTTCAGCTTTATCCTCTCCGGCGCCTTCGTGAAATGCCCTGTTGGATTGTTCGGATGAACGACGATGACGGCACGCGTCCGCGCCGTGATGGCCTGCTCTAATGCATGAAAATCGATCTGCCACCCCTGATCGTAAAGAAGAGGATATCTCACCAGCTTGACGTCCTGAATCTCCGCCAGAAAATCGAACAGCGGATAACTCGGTGAAGGAATCAGGACTTCATCGCCAGGATTGCAGAGCGTTCGAAACGCATACGAGTATCCTTCACTCGTGCTGGTCGTGAGAAAAATATCTTCGACGGAAACCACCTCGTTCCGAGCCGCGTAATACTCGGCGACAGCCCGGCGCGCGCTCTCTAACCCCCTTGGATTTGGTTCATACCCGAGCGCCGCAGGATGGCTCAGCGCCTCCAGAATGGCTTTGCTGTCATACGAAAAACCGCATTCCGTGGGATTCGAAACGGTAAGATCGCGCAGCGGCTTCCCCGCGGCGCGATGCGCCGCTAGCGCTTCGCTGAGCCGGTTCGGCGTCAGGTCCCAGTTGGTGCGAGTGGCAAACATGTTTGCGCGGCAAACCAGCATTATAGCCACAGGGTGTTCCTAAACCCCCATTCGAACCCGTTGACGTATACTTGAGCCCGTCCATTTGAAATTATGAGCACGCATCCACACGCCAGCCCTTCTTTCGAATCGGTGCCCCAACTCGATCTCGCCGCGCAGTACGCCACGATTGGCGCCGAAATTCGCGCGGCGATCGAAAAAGTCTTGGCTTCCCAGCAGTTTGTCCTTGGCCCCGAAGGCGCCGCGCTGGAGCAGGAGATCGCCAGGCTATGCGGCGTGGCCCATGGTGTGGGAGTTGGTTCCGGGACCGACGCGCTGGTCTTGGCCTTGCGAGCCTGCGCTGTGCAAGCCGGTGACGAAGTGCTTCTTCCCCCGTTCACGTTTGTGGCCACCGGCAGCGCCGTGAGCGCCCTCGGAGCAAAACCGATTTTCGCGGACATTCGACCGGAAACCTACAACGTCGATCCCGCTGAACTGGAACGCCGCGTCACACCCCGCACGCGCGCGATCGTGGTTGTACATCTTTATGGACTCGCTGCGGATATGGATCCAATCCTGGCGTTCGCGAAGGCCCGCCGCTTACCGGTGATTGAGGACAATGCCCAGGCGATCGGCGGTTCCTACAAGGGCCGCCGGACCGGATCGCTGGGCGATGCCGCGTGCCTCAGCTTCTATCCTACAAAGAATCTTGGTGCTTACGGCGACGCGGGCATGGCCGTTTCGAATTCAATGGAACTCACCGAGCGCATTCGAACGCTGCGCAATCACGGCCAGACGGCGAAATACTTCAGCACCGAGCCGGGCTGGAACAACCGCTTGGACGAATTGCAAGCGGCGATTCTGCGCGTCAAGCTCCGCCATCTTTCGAATTGGCAGCGCGCGCGCCAAGCCAACGCGGCCGAGTACACGCGTCTATTGAATCAAATTCCCGGCGTGGTGCCGCCGATAGCGCCGGAAGGATTCGAACACGTCTTCCATCAATATACGATTCGCGTGGAGCGCCGCGATGCGCTGCAGCAATTTCTGAGCGAACGAAAAATCGGAAGCACCGTCTATTATCCGTATCCATTACATCTGCAACCGCTCTACGCATCGCTCGGTCACAAGCCGGGCGACTTCCCGCACGCCGAGCGCGCCGCGCAAGAAGTGCTGTCGCTCCCGATGTATCCCGAATTGCGCAAGGAGCAAATTGCGCGCGTCGTCGAGGCCATCGCCGATTTTTTGAAGTGTTAAGTTTTTTCGCCGCGAATTCGCATCATTTTCCCAGGTAAAGAAGCGCCAAAAGAAAAACCCAAAGTCCATCCATGAAGTGCCAGTAGTAGGAAGCAATTTCCGCGGCAAGGCTGAGCGAAATTCTCTTCTGATCGGATCTGCGGAAGGAAACGTAGAGAAGTGCGCCGACGCCGCCCAGCAAGTGGACGGCGTGGGCCCCCGTGAAAATATAAAAAAAGCTGCTGGCCTGGTTGCTGGCGATATACACGCCTTGTGCGACCAGTTGCCGCCACGCAATCAGTTGTCCTGCAACAAATAAGATCCCCAAGCCCGTGGTAAGCAGCCAAAACTTTCTGAAACCGGAAGAATCCGTGAGAGAGAGCCGGCGCCGCGCCACTTCCAGAGTGAAACTGCTTGCGAGAAGAATCAGGGTGTTCGCCAAAAGAATTGGCGGCAGATGCATAGTCACCCACACGTCGCTGCCGCGCCGTAAAACAATGAACGCGCTCGCGAGGGCCATGAAGAACATCAATATAGAGACGAGAGCAATCGTGATTGCCGTGGAGTAGCGCTTGGGCGAGGGAGATTGTTTGCGACCACGATTGTCGTTGTCCCCGCCTCCGCCGTCGCCATCGTCGTCGCTGCCTGGGGGCGGATTTCCACGGCCACCGCCGATGTCTTCGATGATCAGTTCGATTTCCGGAGGTGAGGTTGTGCCGGGCATGAGAGATTTCAGAGCCTCGATCAGCGCGCCTTTGCTACCTCTTCGGGCGACAGGTGCTGGGGAACGAAATCTTCGGCGACGCCGGGCACGCTGAATTCGTAAGCTCCACGATACACCACCGGGCCGGTGGGGCCAAAATCCCCGGCGGGCGGCGGAGAGGAGACGCTCCATTCGAGAGTGGTCGCGCGCCAGGGATTGCGCTCTTCCACTTTCTCACCGTGGAAGAGACTCCACAGAAAATTGAAGAGAAAAATTCCCTGCGCGAGGACCAGGAGGATCGCGGCGACGGTGATGAACGCGCGGACGGGCGCGACCATCGCTGAGATTGCGGCGAGGCGGCTGCCGGAGTAGAGGTTGGCGTGGGTAAGGAGACCGAGCCAGTGCATGGGCATGAAGACGAGATAGACGCCAGCGAAGGTGAGCCAAAAATGAATCTTGCCGAGCGACTCGTTGAGGCGGCGGCCAAAGAGTTTTGGAAACCAGAAAAACAGTGCGCCAAGGATGGCGAAGGTGGCGGCGACGCCCATGACCAGATGGAAATGTCCGGTAATGAATTCGTCGCTGACGGCCGCGGCGGCGAGGTCGCGTCCCGCGAGGAAAATTCCAGAAATTCCGCCCGCCAGGAAGAGCGAAACGAAACCGATGGCGAACAACATCGAGGTGTTGAGCTGAAGGCGCGCGTTCCAGAGCGTGCCCAGCCAACTGATCAGCAGAATCGCGGCGGGCAGACCGAGCGAGGAAGCCAGGAGCGAAAAGACCAGGGGGGAAAACGGGTTCATGCCGCTGGCAAACATGTGCTGGCCCCAAACGCAAAAGCCAAAGACGCCCACGCCGCACAATGCCAGAACCACGAGGCGTTCCATCCAAACGGGCTTGCGGGAAAACGTGGAGAGGAGATGGGTGACGAGTCCGAAGCACGGAAGCATTGCGATATAGACTTCGGCTTGGGCGAAAAACCAGAAGAGCCGCTGCCAGAGCACCGGAAGAAAATTCGCGACAAAATTTGCCGGCTGACCGGCAAGAAAATTCAAAGACGGAAAAAAGTGGGTGCTCAAAAGGCGATCCGATAACAAGCAGACGGACGCTGCAAGAAGAATGCTGAAAATCAATGTGCTCAGAATTGCGTTGATGAACCAGGCCCAGACGGTGAGCGGGAGCCGCGGCAAGGTCATGCCACGGGCGCGCAGGTCGATGGTGGTAACGCTGAAATTGATGCCGTTGCAGAGAGAGGCGAGGGAGAAGAGCGCGACGCTGCCGATCCAGAGGGTGATTCCCGTTTCCGGGGCGGCCAAGAACGTGATGGTCAGACCGAGGAGCGAGGCGGCGGTAGCCCAGAAGGAGAGCCGATTCAATTTGGGAAAAGCCATCTCCCGCGCGCCGATTTGCAGCGGCAGGAAATAGTTGCCGAAGCCGGCCTGCGGCGCGGCGGTCAACACAGGAAAGACCATGAGCGAACCGTGGAATGTGGTGAGAGCAGCGTAGCGTTCCAGAGAGGACCCGGACAAAAACGGAAGGCGCACGGCGGGCCACACCAGATGGATGCGCATGAGCAGAGACATCGCCAAGCCGAGAAAGACGCTGAACAGGGCGAGCCAGAGATAGTTCAGCCCGATCACTTTGTGGTCGGTACTGAAGAGAGTCCGCGCCAGGAAGCCGGGTTGTGGCGTTTCTGCTTGATTTGCAGCGCTGTCGTCGTTGGCCATGAAAGCGGTGAACCGTGACTGGTGATTCGTGACTGGTGACTCGTGACTGCGGATCTCGAACGCTCCTACCACGTTCCCAGGCGCTCTGGAACACAACTCCCGGGCGGGACAAATAGAATACATTAGGGAGGAAAAGGCAAGAGCGGCGGAAGTGCGGTCGGATAGTACAAGAGTTGAAGAGTTTAAGAGTCGAAGAGTTGGAGAGTCGGAGGGCGCAGCGGTGGCCGGGATAGTCTTGGCGGCGATGAGGTGGTTTCGTAAGAGTGGCAAGTAAAGGAGTTACGGGATACGGAACTTGGAAGAGTTTTAAAGGAGAGGACAAAAAAAGTGACAAGTGATGAGTGATGGAGAGCAAGGGGCGCGAAGGGCGGACCCCCTCCCCCCTGTTTTTTGTAAGTGTTGCCGCTAAAGGACTTACGCCGACGAAGTGTCGGCGAGAAAGTAACTGGGTGGGGTTAAAGATTCTGAGGGAGTTAGAAGGACTACCTGGCGGGCGGGCATGGTTTGCAGGGCACTTTCCATTCCGACAGGGCCGGAATCTGCGATTCCGACAAGATCGGGATCTACGATCGTCAGGGGTACCGCGGGCAGGCGGAAGGATTGTGCCAACTACAGCAAGGCTTATAGCATATTGGTACAGTCAGTCAAGGATTACTTGTAAGTGGTTTGGATACTGTGGGATAGCCGGACTTAAAGTCAAACCCCGCACCCTTTGATGAACCAGAATCCAAAGGGATGCGGCACCCGGGACGTTTTGGCCCGTTAAGGGTTCTCCACCCTGCCGTCGAATTTTGCATGGAACAAACTAATAAACGCGACGGGAAAGTTGTTGGGGTCTTACGCTTGACCGTTGCACCGGACGGCAAAACCATCCACGCCACTTATGAGAATAAGGAAGCCAATACAACAACGAGCTACGAAATGCGGAAACAGCCGCAGTAAGTTTTCGCTCGGCCAAATCCTGATTAGTTAGATTGCCGGACAACTGCCGGGGCGTTGTCGCGGATCGAAGGTTGGCCACCCGCCCGTTCGATGGCGGCGGCGAGTTTCTTCATTCCGTTGGGTGCGAGGGCAGAGACGCGAAACTAGAAACTAGAAAGCAGAAAGTAGAACGAAACTAGAAACTAGAAACTAGAAAGCAGAAACTAGAAATGGAAAGAGCGAGGAGAAGAGAGGAGAGATTCATCGCGCAAAGGACGCGCGATGGGGCGGCGGTCCTCACATCCGCAGGCCGACCGGTTCATCCCGCAAAAACGTGCGGGATGGAGAAGAGCGCGCAGGAGCGAAACGGGAAGAACAAGTCGGCCTGCTCCGTTCGGAATGACGGGTGTGGGTGGCGGGCTGGCTTGACGGCATGGCTAAAGCCGTGCCCTCCCGAGATTCGTAGCACTTCGGCACGGTCGAAGCTGTGCCCTGACGAGATGCCATTACGACGCGATACAGGAAGGGCACGATGTATCGTGCCCCTACACTAGCAAGGGCGAAGCCGAAGGCGGGCCGGACTGAAGTCCGGCCTCTACACAATGCCGGCCTGGTGGACGTTTGCTTTGAGATAGAAAATGGGTAGAGTAGCGTCTCGCGCGGAAGTCGTGGCGGCTGAGAAATATGGATACGGGCAGACCGGCAAGCTACTCGGGCCTCGCCGACAAAACGGTCTTCATTACCGGCGGAGGAAGCGGTATTGGTGCGGCCTTCACGCGCGCGTTCGCGGGGCAGGGGGCCCGCGTGGGTTTCGCGGACATCGCGGAGGAAGCGAGCCGGGCGTTGGTTGCTGAGATTCAGAAAGAGACGGGAAAGGCGCCACTCTTCATCGCCTGCGACCTCCGGGACATTGCCGCGCTACAAGCGGCTATCGAAAAAATTCGCAGCGGGTTGGGCGACATCGGTGTGCTCATCAATAATGCCGCGAACGACGAACGTCACAAGCTAGAGCAGGTCACGCCTGCGTATTGGGATGAGCGGATCGCGGTGAACGTGCGGCATATGTTTTTCGCGGCGCAAACGGTGGCGCCGCAAATGAAGCGGCTCGGCGGAGGCACAATTATCAATCTTGGCTCCATTATTTGGAGGGTCAAGCAACCGGGCCTGCCGGTATACAACGTGGCCAAGGCTTCCATCACCGGGTTGACGCGAGTGCTGGCGCGAGAACTTGGCCCCTTCGGCATACGGGTGAACACGCTTTCGCCCGGGGCGGTCTGGACCGAGCGGCAAATCAAATTGTGGTATACGCCGGAGTTCGAGAAGGAAGTGATGGCCGGCCAATGTTTGAAGACGCGCGTGCTTCCCAGCGACATCGCGAACATGGCGCTGTTCCTGGCTTCGGACGCGGCGGAAAAATGCACGGCACAGGACTTCATCGTGGATGCAGGGTGGAGTTGAGGGAATGATGAGAACCATCAAAGGACCGGCGATTTTCTTGGCGCAGTTCGCAGGCGATGCGGCCCCGTTCAACAGTTTGAAGAGCATTGCCGCGTGGGCCGGCAAGCTCGGCTACAAGGGCGTGCAAATTCCGAGCTGGGATGCGCGCTTGTTTGATTTGCAGCGGGCGGCGGAGAGCAAGGCTTACTGCGAAGAGATCCGCGGCACGGTGGCGGGGCACGGTCTGGAGATCACCGAACTTTCGACGCATCTTCAAGGCCAGTTGGTGGCTGTGCATCCCGCGTATGACCTGGCCTTCGATGGGTTCGCGCCGGAAAAGATGAGGGGCAATCCGCAAGCGAGGCAAGCCTGGGCGGTTGAACAATTAATGCTCGCGGCGAGAGCGTCCGCCAATCTGGGACTCGCGACGCACGTGACATTCTCCGGGGCGCTAGCGTGGCCGTACGTGTATCCGTGGCCGCAAAGGCCCACCGGGCTGATTGAAACTGCTTTTGAAGAGCTGGCAGCGCGCTGGCGTCCGATCCTGGATGCATTTGACAAAGCGGGAGTGGATCTGTGCTTCGAGATCCATCCCGGCGAAGATTTGCACGATGGGGTCACGTTCGAAATGTTTTTGGAGCGTGCCGGAAATCATCCACGGTGCAAGGTGCTGTTTGACCCGAGTCATTTCGTGCTGCAGCAGCTCGATTATCTGGAATTCCTGGATCTCTACCACGAGCGCATCAAAATGTTTCACGTGAAGGATGCGGAGTTTCGTCCGACAGGCCGGCAAGGCGTTTACGGCGGCTATCAGTCCTGGGTAAACCGGGCAGGACGGTTTCGCTCGCCGGGAGATGGTCAGGTGGATTTCAGCGCCATATTTTCCAAGCTGACGCAGTATGGATTTGATGGATGGGCCGTGCTGGAGTGGGAGTGTTGCATCAAGAGCAGCGAGCAGGGAGCTGCGGAAGGGGCTCCTTTTATCCGGCGGCATATCATTCAGGCGGCAAGCAGCTCGTTTGATGACTTCGCAAGTTCGGGCGCGGATCAACGCGCCAATCGCCGGATGTTAGGACTGGATTGAAATGGGACGAGGGTCATGACAGCGAACACACAGTCAACTGATGCAGTAAACCGGCGCCTCCGGCTAGGAATGGTTGGCGGTGGACCGGGCGCCTTCATTGGAGCGGTGCACCGCATTGCGGCGCGGCTCGACGATCGTTTCGAACTGGTTGCCGCGGCGTTGTCTTCCAATCCGGAGCGAAGCCGCGCCGCTGCTCGTGACCTGCATATCGCGGCGGAGCGAGCTTACGGAAGTTTTGCGGAAATGGCCGCGGCGGAAGCGAGGAGGCCGGACCGGATTGACGCAGTCTCGATTGTCACACCCAATCATCTTCATTTCGCGCCCGCAAAAGCGTTTTTGGAGGCGGGCGTTCATGTCATCTGCGATAAGCCGCTGACCACGACGGTGGAAGATGCGGTGGGGCTGGCGCAGATGGTGCGGCGCAGCGGGCTCATCTTTGGCTTGACGCACAATTACACGGGCTATCCGTTGGTGCGGCAAGCGCGAGAGATGATCGAGGCCGGGGAACTTGGCCTCATTCGCGTGGTGCAAGTGGAGTACGCGCAGGACTGGCTGACCACGGCACTCGAGACGACTGGGCAGAAACAAGCAGCGTGGCGCACGGATCCGGCGCAGAGCGGGCCTGCGGGCTCGCTTGGGGATATTGGAACGCACGCATACAACCTCGCGTGTTTTGTGACCGGACTGAGATGCGATCAGGTGGCTGCCGAGGTTTCCATTTTCGTGCCGGGGCGGCGGCTCGACGACAACGTGCAGGTGCTCATGCGATTCGAGGGCGGGGCACGAGGAATGTTGTGGGCGAGCCAGGTGGCTGCGGGAAACGAGAACAATCTGCGGTTACGCGTGTATGGGGAGAAGGCGGGAATCGAGTGGGGGCAGGAAAATCCGAACTATTTGCGGTTTACTCCGTATGGGAAGCCGCCGGTTACCATTAGCCGCGCTGGGGCTGGAGCGACGGCGTCCGCGAAGCACGCAAGCCGCATCCCGTCCGGGCATCCGGAAGGATATCTGGAGGCGTTCGCTCAACTTTATGCCGACTTGGCGGAACAGATTGCGGCACGGAACGCAGGGCGCGCTCCGGCGCCCGCGTCGCTGCTGGTGCCGGGAGTGGAGGACGGGGTAGCGGGGGTTCAGTTCATTTCGGGGGTCCTGGAATCTTCCTGCCAAAACTCGGCGTGGGTGAATCTACCGTCGTCCCGGTTGTAGGGCTAATTGGACGGCCAAGGCTCGGCGGGCCCCAGATTATGGTGCGGCCCTTCGAGGCTCAGAGTAAGCGAGGCGGGGTAGAATGAAACGGAAGAAGGCGTCGGGGCTGGAGTCGAGACAGACTTGTGCGTTGGGCGGGCCCGATTCGGGGCGGGTAAAACCTTTGTCGTCGACGCGAATGTGCATGGGTTGGACGGGGCAGAGGCTGGGATTCACGAGGAAGGCGATGGTCATGGGGTCGAAGAGGGTCGGCGTTTCCTGGCCCCATTGATGATAGAGCAACGTAAGGGCATCGGTGAGCGGGGTGCCCTGGCTGAAGAGGAACGCGCGCTTGACCTCGTCGAGCTTCAATTGGGTGGAATCGAGCGGCATGACGAAGAGGGGCACTCCCGAGGCAAAGAGTTTTTGGGCGGAAGGAATGTCATTCAGGATGTTCCATTCGGGTTGCGGAGGGCGGGGAGGCGTGTAGCCAAGATCGCCGTAGCCGCGCTTGATGGAGCCGCCCATTATGACCACGCGCTTGAGCTTGCGGAACGTGGCCGCGTCTCTGTCGATGGCGGCGCCGACATTCATCAATGGGCCGATGGCGATCAGGGTGACCTGGCCCGGATAGCGGCGAATCTGTTCCAGGAAGAAGCCGACAGCGTCGGGATGAGATGGCCTCGCATCGTGGCCGCCTTCGGCGTAGCGGCGTTGGGTGAACGTGCCTTTACTCACGGTGGGCGCACCCGCTGCCACTGGGATCTCCCCGTGGCCTGCTTCGGCAAGGAAGCGATCGACGAGCTTTGCGCGGGTTTCGGTGTCTCCGAACGTGGTGGTGATGCCGAGGATTTGCAGTTCCGGGCTGCGCAAAGCTAGAGCTAGCGCGAAGGCGTCATCGACGTCGTCGCCGATGTCGGTGTCAATAATCACTTTTTCAAGGAGCACTTTTTCGGGGACGCCGGGGGTTGCAGAGGATTGGCCGTGGCACGTGAGTGAGACCAATAGCGTTGCACACCCCATGATGCAAGCCAGGATCGCTGAGGACTTAACCATACGTGGCCGTTTGAGCTCCGATGGTTACCGCGCCGGCTGCGACGGTTAGAGCGGGAAAGGGATGAGTCTATCACGAGGCTGGCCGAGGGAAAGGCGCACGACGCGTGTTGTCGGGCGCGTGTGGCCGGGCGCAGGATTTCTTCGATAACAAGGGCGCCCGGCAACTTTTCTCCTGGCCGCGGGTTCATGGGGTTTAAGGTTGAGTGTGCATGGGTAACCCGTTGATTCTGTTGAAGTAATGTAAATTATCCATATTGCTATGCGGCCAGGGAAAGAGTAGCTTTCGCGAATCGAACTTTGCTGGGGCCTGGCACAGCAAACTCTTCTCGTGTCCCGGAGCTTCCGATTTTGCATGCCGGCCCGCAAACCGGGAGGTAGCACATGCGGCGAATTTCAGCGTATTTGATTTTTTCGTTGGTGTTTCTGGGAGTCCAAGCAAGCACGAAGGCGCAGGACATCCTGGTGCCCGCCGGGACGCTGCTCAAATGCACGCTCGACGAGCCAAATTTTTCCTCAGCCACTGCCGAAGTTGGTGATCCTGTGGTCTGCCACTTGAGCAGCCTCCGGGAATTCGGACAGAATGTTTTTCCCCGGGGAAGCTACCTCGGAGGACACCTTGAGGCGGACAAGGAGCCCGGACACTTCGTCGGTAAGGGCTATCTCAAGCTGCAATTCGACCGCATCGGCTTCCCTAGTTCCGATATCCCCGTTCCCAGCAAAGTCATCGCTGCCAAGGGATATAAGGTGGATCGTCACGGAGACATCGTGGGCCGCGGCCACAAAACGCGAGACATAGTAGAATGGATGATTCCTCCGCTGTGGCCCTGGAAGATCATAATGCTGCCTGCCCGCGGCCCACGGCCCACGCTGAAAGGCGAATCGCAGATCACCGTGCGCCTAATGGACGATATCCAAGTGCCTCGGCTGGTGGCTTCCGCTCAATCTTATGAAAGGCCCGCCTCATACGACCGGCCGCCGCGCCCGGTCTATAGGCGGCAACATTTTGACCGGCCCCCGGCCCCCGACAAACAGCGATCGTTTGAACCGGCGGAGGCGGACAACACGCCCGCAAGCAATGCCTCCGATGTAACCTACGCCGCTCAGAACACAACGGCGCAGGAGAATAAAGTAGAGGTTCCGGAGGTTTCGTTGGCACAGACAGAGCCATCGGCTCCTAATTCGGGAACTATGCGACAGCCGCCGCGGACCAGGTGGATCGCCCTTAAGCCGGGCAGTGTGTATGAGGTCGCGAATTACCGCATCCACCAAGGCAGCGTGACTTATGTTCTTGCAAGCGGCGCCAAGGGGTCCGTGGACATCACCGAAGTCGATTGGCGTAAAACGTCTCACCTGAACGCTGAACCAACCGCTTCGTCGGTTGGAGATCGCGCTGCCCTGATGGGAGCACCAGAACTAGTTTCAGGGCGCGATTGAGTTGGACGATTTTCGGGAGTGATAGCGTTCCGGCGGGCGAGTGGCTCAGCGGAATTGTTCCGGAAATTTCCTTTGGTCCTGCGGCGGGACACTACTGCTCGGGGAGTTTTTCTTCGAGCTCGCTGGCGAGCTTATGGACGTCGGTGGTCTCGCTGAATCCTTGAACTTGCTGGGTTGCGGATTTCACGTCGACGCCGGCGTGTTGACAGAGCTTTTGCAGCATCTGGAGCATCATGGTGAGCTCCTGCTCGGCGAGCATGCCGACCTGAAGATCAAGATGAGAGCGCCGCTCTGCCTGGCGAGCCATGCGATTCTGGCTGATCAGCACGAAGATGGTGAGGAACACGCTCTCTGAGGCGACGAAAAGCGCCAGGATGCCGAAGGGGAAAGGATCGAAAGCTTTCACGCCGGGAATCAGGTTGAGATTCACGACGCTCCAAAGAGCAACCAAAATTACGTGCAGCAGAAGGAATTTGGGGCTGCCGATGAATTTTACGATGGCATCGCTCTCGCGCTCAGTACGCGACTGGCGATCCAAAGCTTCCTCTTCCAGCCTGGCAATGGCGGCAATATTGAATTGCGTCGGATTTTTTGCAATTTGATCAGACACTGCGTTTTTCATGCACGAAACTCCGAACCTCAGGGGTTGAGACCCCTGAATTTGGGAAACTCTTCGGCACGGCTGAAGCCGTGCCCTGACGGTTTTCATTTATAGGCTAGCTTCTAGCGCCTGAGTACTTTGAAATCTACGGGCGACTGACGGCGCTAGTTTGTGTTGGAGCCTCGGTGTCAGCGGGATAGATGATGATCTCGACGGTGCCCCAACCGGAATCAGGGCCTGTGCTCTTCCCTTTCCCGAGTCCCAAGGTCTTGAGTTGCGCATCATCAAAGGAGAAATTGCCGACGAGGTAGTCTCGCACTACCATGGCGCGAGCCCGTGCCAACACCAAATCCTTTTGCGTATCTCCGGTAGCGCCCGTTGAAACGACGACGACGGCGACGCCAAACTCCGTGTCGGCGAGAAACTGGCCGGCGGCACGCAAGGATTTCTGGTTCTTTGGTTTGGCGGTGTCCAGTTTGTCGAAGAGCTCCTTGGAGTTGAAAGTGAAGGTTTTCTGGGGCGTGGTCTGCGGCAGCTGCGGAATTTCGTTTTTCACCAGATCAGCAGTGTTTTCGTAGCCGCGTTTCTTAAAATAGCCACGCAAGAGGACATTCTTCTTCATCGCGTCCATGTTTTCCTGGAAGGCAGCGACTCCGGCTTGCGCGTGAGTGACGGTGTCACGCAAGCCGACGGTGGTCTGGTCGAGCTGGGTGAAAATCTTTTTGTCGTTGACCAAAGCGCCGATGGTTCCCTGCCCTTGATTGATCTTTCCGGTGATGGAACCCAGATTCGCGGAGGCCACGGTGACGTTGTTCAGGGCTTGCTGGCTGGTGTCCAGGATGCCGTCGGCCTTCTTCATGAGGTCGGCAATGACGAGCGGAGGCTGGCTGGCGATGGTGTCGTCATCCTTTACGTTCAGGGCCTGGGTGGATCCAAAAGAAATGGATACATATTCGTTTCCGAGGAGGCCTTCGGTCTCGATGGCAGCGATGGAGTCCTGCTTGATGATGTCGTGCGTCGAACGCTGGAGATCCATCAGCACAGTGATTTTATCGGTTGGTTTGTGCGGCAGCTCGATACCGCGGACGGTGCCGCTATGCACGCCACCAACGCGGACATCCGCGCCGGGGTCGAGGCCGACTACGGTGGCGAACTGCGTCTTCAAACGATAGGTGGAGGTGAAGAGATACTGCTTGCTTCCGATCATGAAAATTCCCGCCGCCAGAATCGCCAGCGTCGCAATGATAAAAGCTCCGAGCCTCGCCGGTCTTGACATATGCGCCCCCTATGAATCCCGCTTCAAAAATTCCGAGACAAATTCGTCATCGCTTTTCTCCAACTCGTTGAACGTGCCTTCGATCAGCACGTTGCCTTCGTGGAGCAGCGCGATGCGATCCGCGACGGTTTTCGCGCTGTGCAAGTCATGAGTGACCACAATGGATGCCATGTCGTGCTGCTCCTGCAACTTGAGAATCAACTCATCGATTTCAGCGGAGGTGATGGGATCAAGTCCCGCGGTGGGCTCATCGAGCAAGAGGATGCCAGGCTCGAGAGCCAGCGCGCGCGCCAGCCCGACGCGCTTCTGCATGCCGCCGGAAAGATCACTCGGCATTTTCTGGAGATCGGCTTCCATGCCAACGCCTGCGAGCAATTCCTTGACGCGGTCTCCCTGCTCCGAATCCGTCATTTTAGTATGGCGCTTCAAGGGGAAGGCCACGTTCTGTTCGACGGTCAAGGAGTCGTACAGCGCGGCGTGCTGGAATAGAAAACCCATTCTTTTCCTAAGCTCATTCATGGCATCGAGGGGGAGGCGGGTAATCTCCTGGCCATGGATTTGAATCGAGCCCGAGTCTGGCTTTTGCAGGCCGATGATGAGCTTGAGCAGGACGCTCTTGCCGGTACCGCTGCGTCCGAGGACGGCCAACGTTTCGCCGCTCGCCACGGTCAGATCCACGGCTTTCAAGACGACTTGGCTGCCGAAGGATTTACGTAGGCCTTGCAGGACGACCGCGGGGCCGGGACTGTTCCCAACGGGGCTTTGTATCGGCGAAGTAATGCCACTCTCTTCCGGAGCCAGCAGGACTTCTTGCTCAGGGCTCATCATGAAAAGAACACCAGGATGAATTTCACCAAAAAGACGTCGGCCAGAATGACAAAGAGCGAAGATATGACGACGGAACTCGTGGCCGAGAGCCCCACACCGGCTGTGCCGCCCTGCGTGCGCATTCCCTGAAAGCAACCGACCATGCCGATAATCAGCCCGAAGACTGTGGTTCTGAAAGTGGGCGCGAGAAAATCGCTGAAGGTCGCGCCGACAAAACCTTGATTGATAAATCTGTGGAAGGAAACCGGTTCGACCAAAGTCTCCGCGATCCAGCCGAAGAGCACACCACAGAAATCGGCGGCGAGAGTCAGCAGCGGGAGCATCAGGATGCAAGCCAGAATGCGCGTGAAAGCCAAGAACTTGTAAGGATTTACGCCGGAGGCTTCGATGGCATCGATCTGCTCGGTGACTTTCATTGAGCCCAACTCAGCGCCGATGCCGGCGCCTACCCTACCACTGACAACCAGGCCGGTTACGATAGGGCCCGTTTCGTGGATGATCGAGTAGATGAGCGCGGCGGGAAGCATGGACTTGGCTCCGAAACGAGCCAGGCTGCTGCGGCTTTCCAGGGCGAGGACGAAACCGATGGCGGCACCAGCCAAGGCCACCAGCGGCAGCGATTTGGAACCTATCTCGTCGAGTTGGCGCATCAGCTCGCGGCCTTCAAAGGGGCGCCGCACGGAGGCGCGCATCACCTGCCAGGCAAATAGACCGAGATCTCCGAACCACTCGAGGAAGCGATTGGGCAGATTCCAAACGGAACTAAGAGTAGATGGCATCAGTGACGGAGCCTGGCTTGCGCCCGTGCTGATCAAGCGGCGAGGAATCGTAGCGTGGTTCACAATTCTGGCTCAGTGCTTCGGGGCGCTGGCTGCGTCCGTTCCCGAAAATGCCGGGCGATGAAGATGGCTAAATAGGGTGTGCGGGCCTCCATAGATGAATTCAAGGGCGAGGTTTTCTCCCGCGAACTCGAGGAGGGTATAGTTGCCCATGCGCAGGGCGTCCTTGGGACCGTAGCGGCCCGGGTACCATCCATACGAGGCCGTCATCGCGCCCACGTAGGGTGAAACTAGCGAGGGGAAAGACAAACGGCGATGACCATCCTCGCCACGGCGCGCTGTCACCGTCGAAATCATGGCATGCCTGAAGCGTCGAAAGAAGCCTTTGCACTCGCAGCGGTAATACACGGTGTCTTCCCGGAAGGCTTCCGCCAAGGCGTAGCGCGTCGTGGTCGTTACTGCCGCAATCGCAAGATTAGAACCGAATCGCTGGCCGAATGCTCCGGCCCCCTGCCCCCACTCTGGCGGGTTTCGCTGTGCTTGATCGAGGCCTGCAAACAGGGTGGCTAGGGCGATTGGATAAGGGCCGAACGCGTCGAATGCGTAGGACCGCAGCTTCATTTTCTCCGTCGGGCGCCGGTAGACCAGGTCCGGTTGCGCGTGTTTCATCGTGGGTAAGGGCGAGTCATCGGCGATGGAAGAGGTGCTTGAGGCGACCGTGGTTTGGGCTGTTCCTTGGGGCGTTAGGACTCCCAGGCTGGTCAGCGCGAAGAGCAAAGTGCTAAACCGTGGCAGCTTCATGTGCAATTCTCTCCTTGCCAGGAATTCCCATTTTGAGATCGAGGATGGCGGCGGCAATAGGCCTGAGAGGAACCAAGATCCTTAGATTTAGAGATACCACTTTGAGAAGTCGAGTGTCTGTCACAAAGGGGACATAAGGCATCTGCCTCTGTCGTGATGAGTGAGAATCCAGACTGTTATGGGAGTAGTACAATCGCCAAGAAGGGAGGAAAAGAAGCCTTCACGGTGGGGCACAATGTTCGGTTGGTTTTGTTGAGGGCAAAATTTCGCCGAAGGTGAAATTTTGGTGCGGTCGAGAGGACTCGAACCTCCACGCCTTGCGGCGCTAGCACCTCAAGCTAGTGCGTCTGCCAGTTCCGCCACGACCGCGTCGTCTTCCATCGTAAAGGCAACGGGGAATGGTGTCAAATGAGGAAAGAAAGGGCGCCGAAGCGCGCCCCTACAAAACCAGAAAACGAGGATGGCGACGTCCCGACAGGGTCGGGATAAATTCCGACGCCGCTACAAAGATGGGTTATGGCTTCTTGGGCGGCGCCGGAGCGGGCTGCGAAGCTGTTGGAGCCTGTTGCGTCGTTGGTTGCGAGCTAGCCGGTGTTTGTGATGCCGGCTGCGGCGTGCCAGGAGTTGTCGCAGGAGTCGTCGCTGGCGTGATCGGCGGAGTGACCGGGGCCGGCTTTGGGGCTGGTTGGGAGACTTTTTGCAGGATCGAGCTGCCCTGTCCTACGGCCTTATCGGTTCGCAGAACGAGCGCCATGGCGCAGAGCATGAACATGATGGCGCACCACGTGGTAGCTTTTGAGAGGACGTTGGCTGCGCCGCGGGGGCCAAAGGCAGTTTGGCTGCCTGCGCCGCCGAACGCACCGGCGAGATCCGCGGCCTTGCCGCTCTGCAGCAAGACGACGATGATCAGCACCAGACAGTTCAAAATGAAAAAACCGGTGAGCAGCCAGCCGGCAAACCGGAAGCCGAGGACGATGATGCCGAATCCGATGAGCAGGGCCATGGCCCATTTCACTGCCGCTTTTGTATCCATTTGCAGAACCTCAATTGAGCTCGAGTGGACGCCGGGCTGAAACCCGGCCTCTACTTGAAATTTACGATCGTCGCGAACGACTTCGGATCCAGGCTCGCTCCGCCCACAAGCGCGCCGTCCAGTTCTTCCTGGGCCATCAATCCCTGAATGTTGTCAGGCTTGACGCTGCCGCCATAGAGAATCCGGAGGGCGGAGGCATGATGTACCGAAAACTGCTCGCCCGCGCATCGCCGGAGAAACCGGTGAGCGGTCCCCGCAATTTCCGGCGTCGCCGTACGGCCCGTACCGATGGCCCAGACCGGCTCGTATGCAATCAGAATACGGGAGAACTCATCGGGGGTCAACGCGCCGGGGCCGCCGGTGAATTGCCGGAGGAGAACTTCTTCGGCCAGGCCGGCGTCGCGGTCTTCTTGCATTTCGCCTAAACAAACGATGGGAGTCAGGCCGGAATCGAGCGCGACCAGCGTCTTCTTGGCGACGTTGTCGTCCGTTTCACGGAAGAGCTGGCGGCGCTCGGAGTGGCCAATGATGACGTAGCGGCAGCCGGCCTCGGCGAGCATGGGGGCGGAGACTTCGCCGGTGAACGCCCCTTCCTTGCTCCAGGAGACGTTCTGGCCGGAGATGGCGATGTTGGTGCCTTTCGCTGCCTCGGCAGCCGTGGAGATGGCGGTGAAAGGAGGGGCGACAATGATGTCGCAATGCCTGGAGTTTGCGACCAACGGCGTGAAGGCCGAGAAAAATGCGCGCGTCTCCGCTAGCGTTTTGTGCATTTTCCAGTTGCCGGCGATTACGCGGCGTCGCATGTCGACCTCCAAGAAATAAAAAGATAACGCAGAGACGCCGAGTTCGCAGAGATTTCGCTGAGAAGAAGATTCATTTGTTGGTGAGGGCTTCGACTCCGGGGAGTTTGCGTCCGGCGAGAAATTCCAGGGAAGCGCCGCCGCCGGTGGAGATATGGGAGATTTTATCGGCCAGGCCGGACTGATGAACGGCTGCGACGGAATCGCCACCTCCGACGATGGAAGTAGCGCCGGCGCTTGTAGCGGCAGCGACGGCTTTGGCGATCTCGAGCGTGCCTTTCGAGAAAGCGGTCATCTCGAATACACCCATGGGACCGTTCCAGACAATGGTTTTTGCGGCGACAATTTTCTGGCGATAGGCTTCGATGGTCTTGGGACCGATATCCAAACCCATCCAGCCGTCGGGTGTGGCGGAGACGGAGACGGTTTGCGTCGCGGTGTCCGCTTTGAATTCCGCGCCGACGACGTGATCGACGGGAAGAAGGAGTGGAAATTTCTTCTGCCGCGCTTCGTCGCGCAATCGGCGAGCAAGTTCCAGCTTGTCATCTTCGACGAGCGATTTGCCGATGGGCTGGCCGTCGGCTTTGAGAAAAGTGTAAGCCATGCCGCCGCCGATGAGCATGGCGTCGGCAATTTTCATCAAGTTTTCGACGACTTCGATTTTGTCGCTGACTTTGGCGCCGCCGAGAATGGCTACGAAGGGACGCGCGGGATTCGTTAGGGCTTTGCCGAGATAGGCCAGCTCTTTTTCCATGAGCAGCCCTGCAGCGGCTTGGTGGACGAAGCGCGTGATGCCGACAACGGAAGCATGCGCGCGATGAGCGGAGCCGAAGGCGTCGCAAACGAAAACGCCGTCACAGAGCGCGGCGAGCTGCTTCGAAAAGGCTTCGTCGTTTTTTTCTTCGTCGGGATGGAAGCGGACGTTTTCCAAAACGAGCACTTCCCCGTCGCGCAAGGCCTTGCTCTGGCCTTCAGCGCCGGGACCGACACAATCCAGGGCGAAGGCGATCGGCTTGCCGAGCAGCTCTTCCAATTTTTTGGCGGCAGGCCTCAGAGAATACTTTGGATCCGGGCCGCCTTTGGGCCGGCCGAGATGCGAAGCAAGCACGAGCCGGCCGCCCTTTTCGATGGCGAGCCGCAGGGTCGGAAGAGTTTCGCGGATGCGTGTGTCGTCGGTGACGACGCCGTCTTTCAAGGGAACGTTGAAGTCCACGCGGATGAAAACGCGTTTGCCGCGAAGGTCGAGGTCGTTGATGGTGAGCTTGCTCATGATTCGGTGACTCGGGAGATCCAGAAAAATAAAGAGGACAGACTAAAGTCTGTCCCACATTTAGAATCTAGAGGCCAGGAGCTTGATCAGGTCGCGGCAACGGCAGGAGTAGCCCCACTCGTTGTCATACCAGGCCAGAACCTTGACGCAACGATCGCCAACAACTTTGGTGTATTCCGCGTCCACTATCGAGGAATTCGAATTGCCCTTGAAGTCGGCGGAGACGAGCTCTTCTTCAGTGTAGCTGAGGATGCCCTTCATCGGACCGTTGGCGGCAGCTTTCAGGGCGGCGTTGACAGATTCTCTTGTGGCGGGCTTATCGATGAAGACGGTCAGGTCCACGACGCTGACGTTGGGGGTGGGCACGCGCATGGCGTAGCCGTCGAGTTTGCCTTTCAGCTCGGGGATGACGAGGTGCAGCGCTTTCGCGGCGCCCGTCGAGCTGGGAATCATGTTGATGGCGGCGGCGCGAGCGCGGCGCAGGTCCTTGTGCGGGAGGTCGAGGAGCTTCTGGTCGTTGGTGTAGGAGTGGATTGTGGTCATCGTGCCGCTGTGGATTCCAAATGTTTGGTGGAGAACTTTGGCGACGGGGGCGAGACAGTTTGTCGTGCAGGAAGCGTTCGAAATGACGTGGTGCTTCGCAGGATCGTAGGTTTTGTCGTTCACGCCGAGAACGAAGGTGGCGTCCGGGCCATCGGCGGGCGCAGAGATAATGACTTTTTTCACCGGCGTGCGAAGATGCTTCTTCGCATCGGCGCCCTTGGTGAAAAGACCGGTGGACTCGACGACGATGTCCGCGCCGACGGAGGCCCAGTCGATTTCAGCAGGATCTTTCGTCTTGAAAACCTTGAAGCTCTTCCCTTCCACGGCGATGGTGTCTTCGGTGTGCGTGACGGCATGCGGCAAGTTGCCGAGGACGGAGTCGTACTTCAGAAGGTGCGCGAGCGTCTTGGCATCGGTGACGTCATTGACGGCGACGAATTGAATGTCCTTGTCGTCGAGCGCGGTGCGCATGATGTTGCGTCCGATGCGGCCGAAGCCGTTGATGCCGACCTTAATGGCCATTACTTCCTCCGATGAGGGTGTCAAGAATTGCGGCAATATAGGAGCGAACGACGGCCGCAGGCGAACAAGAAATGCTATGGGCAGCGTGGACAAAAGTCAAACGCGCGGAAAATTGAGCCGCTATAATGGCCCGCGATGAAGGAATGGGCACCTGCATCGGCTTTGCGCCGGCTGTTCGATTCCGAACGCGCCGCCGCAGACCACTTGATCCCTCGCTGGATTTTCCTGCGGGCGCTAGGGCTCATCTATTATTCCGCGTTTTTCTCGCTGCTTTTTCAAATTCGTGGATTGATGGGGCCGCACGGAATTCTTCCCGCCAACGAATATCTGCGAGCCTTGTTCGAACGATTTGGCCATGCGAGCTATTGGTACGCACCGACACTGTTATGGTTTTCGAGCGGGTCGCGGACGCTCATGGTGATTTGCTGGGCAGGAATGATCGCTTCGCTGCTTCTGGTATTAAATTTCTGGCCGCGCGGCATGCTGGCGATCTGTTTTGCGTGTTTCCTCTCGTTTGTCAGTGCCGCGCAGGATTTCTCCGCGTACCAGTCCGATGGGATGTTGCTGGAAGCGGGATTCATTGCCATGTTTCTTGCGCCGGGCGGGTTTCGCCCGGGTTGGGGCGAAGATAGCAAGCCTTCGCGCGCGAGTGTTTTCCTGCTGGTCTGGGAATGCTTCCGGATCTATTTCGAATCGGGCGTGGCGAAGATCCTGGGTGGCGATCCGCAGTGGCGAAACTTCACGGCGCTCGACGAGTATTACCAGAATGGCCCGCTGCCAACCTGGATCGGCTGGTACATGCAGCATTTTCCGCATTGGTTCCACGCGGCGACGTCGTTTTTCACATTAGCGCTCGAACTCGTACTGGTGTGGGCGGTTTTTCTGCCGCGGCGCATTCGAATCGTATGCTTCTTTATCGTGACGGTCTGGCAAATCGGCATCATTCTCTCCGCAAATTACACGTTCTTGAATTACCTCGTGCTCGCGCTAGGGATATTGCTGCTCGATGACCGCTTTGTGCTCCATTATTTGCCATCGTTTTTGAAGAAGAGCTACCTTGCCACCAAGGAAGCGAAACCGCTGTTGACGCCAAAGCAGGGGCCACCTTGGCGTCAGAGATTCGACGCGCAGATGTTTGCGCTGAAGCTTGCGGTTAGTGCAGTCATGCTCTCGTGGATCTTTTACGCCACGCTGGCCGAACTGATAGGGATGATCAAACCAGTGCCGCTGCCCACCACGCCCGTGACGGCGCTGGAAACTTTTCGCATCGCCAATCGCTATGGGCTGTTTGCGATCATGACGCGAGGCCGCTATGAGATTGAATTCCAAGGCTCTGACGACGGACAGACCTGGCTCATCTATCCCTATCGCTTCAAGCCGCAGGATCCGGCCAAGGCTCCGGGAATTTATGCGCCGTATCAGCCGCGCTTCGATTGGAATTTGTGGTTCGCTTCGCTGAGTTCGTGGCGCCAGGAACCCATCATCGTGCGCACGGAACAGAGTCTGCTTCGCGGCGACGGCGATGTGCTCTTGCTCTTTGCGGGCAACCCCTTCCCGCACGCTCCGCCGCGCCAGGTGCGCGCTGTCATTTGGCAATACTGGTTTACGACGCCAGAAGAAAAGCGGTCGCAAGGCTTGTGGTGGCGGCGTCGATTGCTCGGGCTATACGCACCCACGATGGAGCGGGAGGCCGACGGAAGAATTGTCGTTTTGGAGTGGCCGACAGCAATAGAACCGAAAGAATGACCCTACTGCGGAAATTGCTTGATGCCGGTGACGCGGTCCCCAGTGAAGCGGACGAAAACTGTCCGAGAGGGCGGCTGGCCGTAGATCCAATCCTCGATGTCGTTGCCGTCGGGGTCGCGTTCACGCACTTTGTGGTCGGGCTTGCCGATGGCTGCGACCACTTCCTCGCGGTCCATGCCGAGAACGGGCTTGCGCTCCTGAATGGCTTTCTTCATTTCCGGCGGAAGGGTATCGAACCATTGCACCGCAGCGGAGCGCTCCTTTGCAAAATTGAGGAACGGCGAAAGGAGCTGCTTCAAATCCTCCGGACTTAGATCCGGAATGGGCTTGTTGAATTCCACGAAAATCGTGCTGCCCATGCCGGGCTGCAAGCCCGGCGGGCCCTGATCCTGCGAAGTAGACTGCACGCTGGGCATGGTGCCGCCGAGGCTGACCTGGATATGGTCACGCCAGCGCTTCCTGCCACGGCCGCCACCGTTTATATCCACGACGATCTGATGGGCGCGGAATTCGAGCCTGGTGATCTGCACCTTGTCGCCAGTGTTGACCGCCGCGCCGTGGGTGGCCACGGCGCGATCCAATAGTTCCGCATTCAGCGGCTTGCCAACGTAAATCAGAAATCCTTCTTTTCCCGCGGGCATGGGCTTGACGGCTTTGGCAAATTCGCCGGAGACGTACCGAATCAGCGAAAGTTTTGAATTGTCCTGGAGCGTGGTGTTGGCAGCAGTGCTCGAAGTTTTTGCGGGAGACTGTGCGCCGCTCTGCGTGTCATTCGAGGATGACGCCCCGTTGGGGAAAAGCGGGATGTCCCCGTCCGGCGGAAAACTTGCGACTGGGTTCACAGGAGGACGAAGGCTGTTGACGCGCGGAACGTCCGCGTCAGCGAACAGCAGGAGAGCCATCGATAAGGCGAGCCAGCTTGGCATAATCGGCGCAGACCCGACCGGGTCGGTCGGCATCCCTATTCTACGATGCAGCGAGGCTTCTGAATAGCTGCCAGCCTCTGCGGGGGGACGCCCATATTTTACCAGTACTTGAAGGGAATGGAACTGGAGTTCCTGCGGTCGATCCGCACCTTAGCTTAACGAGAGATGACCTGTACGCCCTGGCGGTCAATGGTCATGGGTAGAACAGCGCCGCCAGCTTCGGCAATGGCCTTCTCCACGCGTTCCCGGGCATCCGGGTCGATGAGCAGGACAACGCATCCGCCGCCGCCCGCGCCGCAGACTTTGCCCGCCAGCGCGCCGTTTCGCCGTGCGTTTTCAATGACGCGATCAATGGTCTTCGTCGAGATGGTGGGCAGGTTGCGCTTTCGAAAGGACCATTCTTCGCGCATCAGGCGGCCCGCTTCGGGCCAGTCAGGCTTTTCGAAAGCCAGGCGCATTCTCTGAGCGACGTCAGAGATGCGCTCCAAACTGTTCTGGACTGCGAGCTTGCCCCCGATGTGCGCCTTGTAAACTTCCCAGTTGTTGATGCCGTGCTGGCGCGGCTTCCCGGTGTAACAGACGACCACGCGACGCTCGAGTTCGTCGAGATTCACGCGAAGCTCGACGCGATGCTCCCCTCCGGGCGGAAGTTCGATGGCCGCAGCGCCACCGAAGGCCGGCGGATAGTGATCCTGCGTCCCGGTGGGCACGTTGATGACGATAGCTTCGGCGTCGCGGCTGATGTGGATCCAATCGACCTTGCTTTTGCCTGCCCCGGTGAAGCGATCGAGCGCGGCGCAAATGGCCACGGCCATGGCGCTGGAGCCGCCGATACCTGCGCCGGCGGGAGCCTCGGAATCCGTTGTAAGCGTGAAGCCGCCCTGGGGCTCGAAGAATTTTGTGATTTCTGCGAGTAACGGAAGGCGATAGCGCTTGGCCTTCACGAGAGAGGCGAAGGAAGCGAAACTCTCTTCAAGCTTGATGTCGCGGGAGATGAGCTTGATGCGATTGTCGTCCGAAGGATGCGTTTCGATGCTGCACGAAGCATAGAGCGAGATCGCTGCGTTCAGTGTAACCGAGCCCGGATGGAACAGGTACAGCGGCCAGATGTCGAGGGTGCTTCCGGCGAAGTCCACGCGGGTCGGTGCTTTGGATTCAATGATCATGAGTTCCGGTTAACTCGATTCTGAGTGATTCTCAGTCGAGCCAGTTTGACGGAAGGAGCGGCCAAACTCCAGCAAGGACCACAAGGCATGTCAACGGAAAGATAACGACTGCGAGGCCGCTAGATCGAGAAATAATTTACGTGGCGTCAGCTGCCGCCAGCGGTGGCGGCGCGGTTGCGGGCGATGAGTTGTGGCGCGTCCTTCTTTTCCTGGGCCAGAGCGGGATTGGGCTCGAAGCAGCGGCGGCAGCGGGCTTCGTAGGCGCCCATTGCGCCGACGACAATCAGCTCTTCGCTCTCGACCAGGCGCTGGGTGTGAACGGCAGGATTGCCGCAGCGCACGCAGATGGCGAGCAGTTTCGTGATTTCTTCAGCGATGGCGAGCAGGCGCGGCATCGGTTCGAAGGGGCGGCCGCGGTAATCGGTGTCCAGGCCCGCGACGATGACGCGCTTCCCAAGATTCGCAAGCTTGCTGCAGACCTCAACAACTTCATCGCCAAGGAATTGCGCTTCATCAATACCGACGACTTCCGTGCGCGGCGAAAGCTTTTCCATAATCTCGGCGGCCTTGAAGACGGCGTCTGAAGGAATGCCAAGGCCGGAGTGCGAAACAATTTCGTTGGCGGCGTAGCGTTCGTCAATGGCGGGCTTGAAGATTTGTACGCGCTGCCGCGCGATCTCCGCGCGTCGCAGCCGGCGGATCAGTTCTTCGCTCTTGCCGGAAAACATCGGGCCAACCACGACTTCGATCCAGCCCATATTGCCTTTGACGATGTCCACGGTTTCTCCTTCGACCTTCGGTTCATGCCTCCGTAACCGGAGGCACGATATATCGTACCGCTATCCAATCGATCCTGCCGTTCTTACGGCGCGATACATCTTTTCATTATAGAACGGGGCAAAGGCGGCAATCACGGCAACGCGGAACGCTTCCTGGCGGGTGATGAAATTGTTGGAAAGCACGCCCCAGGCGCCCTGCGCGTCGCGGATGCCGACCGCGCCGGCAAATTTGTCGATAGCCACGGAAAGCTCAACGCCGTTCTCGAGAACTTCGCGAGCGAGCGCTTCCGGGAGCTCGATGCCGCCGGAGCGGCCGTAATGGCCGCGCACGCCATCGGACACGTATGCCCAGCTCTCCAGAAAAACGCGGCGGCGCCCGTGTTGCTTCAGAGTTGCGCGCCATCGCATCTCTTCCGCAGACACTCCTTCCTGGACAATATCAAGTCCGCCCTCCAAGCCGACGAAGTACCGCCAGGCATCGCCATTCCTTCGCGCCAACTGCACCAAGGCTTCGGCGCGCTGGCGGGCGCCGAGCATCAATTCCTCGCGTGAAGCTGGCGTATGGCCGACGCCGCTCTCGACCTCTACGCCGACAACTTCGAATTGAGTTTGGGACGCGAGGACACTCGAGAATGCTTCCAGCGCTTCGATGACGGCGTTCAGCTTCGGCCCGCGCTTGCTGCCGACGGCCAGGATGATTTTATCCATCTGAAGTAATACCGGTGTGCCGATTGTAACGGCAGTTCGAATGAAATTTCACTGGGAATCTGCAAAGCTGAGAAAAACTTTCGGGGACATTTGAAGGGAACTTAAGTTTATACGAGGCTCGCTTGAGGTCAGCCTGTGATTCCAGTCGGATGTCCAACAGGCCACGGCCTTGCCGCCCATTCAGCGCACCGGGGCAACGAGCCGCCCCGGAGATTCCTGCGGAAGCGTGTAATAGTTCGGTTCCGAAGTCACCAGGGTCCGCACAACGCCCGCTGAGTCGAGAGGCCGGGAGAAAAAGTAAACCTGCGCAAAATCACAGCCGAGCGCTTTCAGCCGGCTCACCTATTCGGGTGTCTCCACGCCTTCTGCTACAACCTCCATGCCCAGGTTGCTTCCGAGGCTTAAAATGGTTTTCACGATTTCCTGGCTTTCACTGTTGTTCAACATCTCGGAGACGAAGGAGCGGTCGATTTTCAGAATATCCAAGGCAAAGCGGCGCAACTAACTCAAAGACGAATATCCCGTGCCGAAATCATCGATGCACAAACGCACGCCGAGCGCCTTAAGTTCGCTAAGAATTCGCGTGGTGCGCTGCTCATCCCGCATGGTCACGCTTTCGGTCAGCTCGAGTTTCAACTTGTCAGGGGCCAGGCCGGAATCGCGCAGGATTCCTCCAATCTGGCTGACCAGATCCTTCTGCGCGAGCTGTTTGGCGGAGATGTTTACGGCCATCGTAAACGGTGTGAGGATTCGCCAGCCCGAGAAGAAGATGTTAGAAGGGAACTTAAGTATCTCATCGGTGAATCGAAAGAGTCAAAGAATTTGTCAGCCGACGGTGCGAAATGGCAACTCTTCCTACAGGAGTTGCCGGTACGCAGGGTTCCAGGATGCGCGTGCGCCAGCTCCGATCCGAGCAAATCGGCTAATTCACCTGAGGTTAAACCGATTCAGAGGATCACGAAAGCAAGCGTGGGATTTCGCTTAATCCTGGTGGGCTCAAGGAGGATTAACGGTCGGAGTAGGGAAGAATGGAGCGGCCTATCGGAATCGAACCGACACCTGAACCTTGGCAAATCTGAAGCCAATGGAAAATCAGGAACTTACGAGGCACTTTCAGGAGCATTGAGTAGCGTTTAGAGCAGGCAGAAACGCTTAATGTTCCTCAGGTTGTTCCCACGAAGAGTATAGAAGCGGTTCAGATGTACCACGCGGAACGCGGGTTGGCACCCTTCCTCTGAAGCGGAAAAGTACTCGACTAACCGGGGAAGTCCGTCCTGGTAACCAACATCTCCGGTAAGCGCTTAATCAGGCAGTGACAGGGCGATTCGTAAATGGCTGAACGAGAATCGCGTTGATACAATTGTGGGGAGTTGCTTGAGGACAGGATGAAACACCTACGTCGAATCGCCATCACCGCAACCTGTCTGTCCGCGTTGTTGTTTTTCTTTATCTCGAATACTGCCCTGGCCAAGCCAACGGGCGGTCTTCCCTGCATCGTCGTGTTTTACGTTCCCTTCACGGATAAGGACGTGCAGTTACCAATGTGGATGTGGAGTTATCCGCTCTTGGTGTTTTTGATTTCTACGCTTACGGCGATTGGATGCTGGATAGCATTCGCTTTGAAGTGGAGGGCGCGCCGGGCACAGTCAGCCACAGCGAATTCCTGAACTGTTGAAGGGAAAGATGACATTCAAAAACTCGGCAAGCGAGTTCGCCATTGGCTGTACAACGCACTTTCTACTCGCAATCGCTGCTGTAGCTTTGCTTGGCGGGGCCGCGCACTATTGGGGTTTTTCAGGCCGTACCCTGTTTGTCCTTGTAGCCATAGTTCTGTTCGTCATCGCCGTATTCCTTCCGTGGAGAAGGCGGAAGCCGGGTGATCAGGAGTAGTCCTGCGATGAGTTATATCACGGGGCCGACTAACTCCCCGGTAAGTCGCCTTACCGGACATCTGCCCGGTCTGGTTTTTGGATCGGACTTCTCCGATAGCGCCTTACTCAGGACTGCCACGGTCAGTTAGTGATAATCCACTGCACTGTCGAGAAGCTTGCGTGTTCTAAAGCCCCAGAAACTAGAGGCCAGTCTCCCTCATGGCCAGCCCGTTCCCTGAAGCCCATTCGCTTGACGTTGTTATTTCAGCTAGTTGCATGCCTCTTCCAATGGACCACAAGAGTTGGATACGATGGGTCGCCTTGGTAGTCGAGCGTTGGAAGGACACACCGATGCCCTATCAGCCCATCGAGAACTACGGAATCATCGGTAACATGCACACAGTTGCCCTGGTCGGCATGAACGGTTCGATCGACTGGTATTCCTATCCCCACTTCGACTCCCCAAGCATTTTTGGGGCAATCTTGGATGACAACAAAGGAGGTCGCTTTCAGATTTGCCCTGTCGGCGATCAGGTGCGGCACAAACAGTTCTATTGGCCTTCCACAAATATCCTGGTGACGCGATTCTTGCTTCCAGATGGAATCGCTGAACTGGAGGATTTCATGCCCGTAGGGCTTGCCGCCGATTCGCCCTGGAATCGCCATCTCTGTCGCCGCATCCACTGCGTCAAGGGTACGGTGCGCGTCTCAATCATTTGCCGTCCCACCTTCGACTACGGACGTGAGAGCCACGAGACGCTGCTGGACGCCAACGGCGCGAGCTTCAATGCCACCAACTTGACCTTCACTCTCTCCTCCGCCGTGCCCCTGAAAAGGGACGGAGAGGGGGGCGTGGCCGCTGAGTTCATACTTGAGGAAGGAAAATCCCAAGTCTTCATTCTCAAAGCACACGGCCCCGATGGCACGGTTCCTTCTCCGCCCCCCGAAATGGAAGCGAAAGAGCTCTTTCAAACGGCCGTGAAGTTCTGGCACAACTGGCTCTCCTCTTGTACCTACCAAGGGCGTTGGCGAGAGCAGGTGGAGAGGTCTGCATTGGTCCTGAAACTTCTTACCTTCGACCCCACCGGAGCGATCATCGCCGCACCCACCACCAGCTTGCCTGAGGTCGTTGGCGGTTCTCGGAACTGGGATTATCGCTATACCTGGGTAAGGGACGCGGCTTTTACCGTCTATGCCTTCCTCCGCATCGGCTTCAGAGAAGAGGCTGCGGGATTCATGAATTGGATAGAAAATTACGCGTCTAAGCACCTCCGCCGCAATGAGCCTGTCCCGGTGCTCTTCACCATCCACGGCGATTGTCAGATCACGGAGCAGACGCTGGACCACTGGGAGGGATATCGTGGATCGCGCCCTGTGCGCATCGGCAATGCTGCCGTTTCACAATTCCAGTTTGACGTCTATGGCGAGTTCATGGATGCGTTTTAGCTGTACAACAAATACGTAGGCCCCATCGCATACGATCCGTGGGTAAGGATTCGCGGTCGCTTGGATTGGATCTGCGAAAACTGGCAGCGTCCGGACGCTGGACTCTGGGAGATGCGCAATCGGGAAGAGCATTTCGTCTTTTCCAAAATCATGAACTGGGTTGCTCTGGATCGCGGTGTGCGTTTGGCGGACAAACGTGCACTGCCAGCTAACCGTGCGAAGTGGATCCAGGAGCGGGATCGCATCTACGAGGAAGTGATGACCCGTGGCTGGAACCAGAAGCGTCGCGCGTTTACTCAATTCTACGGAAGCGAGGACTTGGATGCGTCGCTTCTCATCATGCCTCTGGTTTTCTTTATGGCCCCGAACGATCCCCGGATGCTCAGCACCATCGATGCTATCCTCAAGAGCCCCAGTGAAGGCGGTCTCGTCAGTGACAGCCTCGTGTACCGCTACCCTCCGCACACCAGGATTGATGGCCTTCCGGGCGAAGAAGGTACTTTCAATATGTGCTCCTTCTGGCTCGTCGAGGCGCTAACGCGCGCAAGTCAGAACATCCCGGAAAAACTGGATCAAGCTAGGCTCTTGTTCGAACGGATGCTCGGTTATGCCAACCATCTCGGCCTTTACGCAGAGCAAACGGGATCGCAAGGCGAGGCGTTGGGCAATTTTCCGCAAGCGTTCACCCATCTCGCACTGATCAGCGCCGCATTCAATCTGGACCGGAGGTTGGGCACACGGCTCAAAACTTAGAACGTAAAAGACAGGGAATAGATGACTCTCATTTAATAGGTCTTGCCTTGTTGCTGGCAGCGCCGCTGGCGGACAGCAAGGCTATGCAACGACCCTTATCGTTCGCTTTGCCAAATCTCCAATCAATTCAACCTGCCGCTCATCTGCCGCCTAACTCCTTCCATGAGAAGGCCGGTATGAGTCAAGTGTGTTTTTTTCTTTCTGTTTTCTTTTTCCTTCCCGTGGATTCCTTACATTCGAGCCTGGCCGCCTCTGTCGCCATCCTTCCATCCGCACTCTTTGTTGAGCGAT